>WNFP01006412.1_pt1 | contig 15062 bp, 16 predicted proteins | sample 5400201 | NCBI WGS metagenome assembly WNFP01 (sample SAMN13153355, study PRJNA577476) | soil metagenome | isolation source: 115 cm saprolite under Madrone tree | place: USA:California | collected 2016-06-14
GCCGCGCGCCTCATCGGCACGGCGCTCGAGACCTGGGGCCGCCTCGACGCGCTCGTCACCTGCGCCGGCATCCTGCGCGACCGCATGGTCTTCAACATGAGCGAGGAGGAGTGGGACGCGGTCATCGCGGTGCACCTGAAGGGCACCTTCAACTGCGTGCGCCACGCCTGCACGCACATGCGCGAGCGGCGCTACGGGCGGATCGTCACCTTCAGCTCGGGCGCGGGCCTGTTCGGTAATCCCGGGCAGGCGAACTACGGCGCCGCCAAATCGGCGATCGGCGGCCTCACCAAGGTGGCGGCGCGCGACCTCGGGAAGTACGGCATCACCGTGAACGCCATCTGCCCCGTCGCCGGCACGCGCATGACGGTCAACGAGGAGGTGCGGCGCGCGCGCGAGCTCCGCAAGCAGCAGGGCATCCAGCGCGAGGACCGCGGCGTCGCGCAGATCGAGGAGCTCGATCCCGACGACGTGGCCCCCATGGTCGTCTACCTGGCGAGCGAATATGCCGGCGGCGTCAGCGGGCAGTTCTTCCTCTGCTTCGGCAGCCAGGTGGCGCTCGTCTCGCAGCCGCGGCCCGTGAAGACGCTCTACAAGGCGGACGGGGACTGGACGCTCGACGAGCTCGAGCGCCTGGCGCCGGCCACGGTCCTGGAAGGCCTCGTCAACCCGGCGCCGCCGAAGGAGGCCTGAGCGATGGCGAAGCGGCTGGAGGGCAGGGCGGCGGTCGTCACGGGCGCGGGGCGCGGCATCGGCCGCGCCATCGCCGAGCTGCTCGCGGCCGAAGGGGCGGCGGTGGTGGTGAACGACCTCGGCGCCGAGGTCGACGGCCGCGGCGCCTCGCGACGCGTCGCCGACGAGGTGGTGGACGCGATCCGCGCCCGCGGCGGAAGGGCGGTCGCCAACGCCGACAGCGTCGCCGACTTCGCGGCCGCCGAGCGCATCGTCGAGACGGCGGTCAAGGAGTTCGGCGCGATCGACATCCTGGTGAACAACGCCGGCATCCTGCGCGACCGGATGATCTTCAACATGAGCGAGGAGGAGTGGGACGGGGTCATCGCCGTCCACTTGAAGGGCACCTTCAACTGCACCCGGCACGCGACCCGCCGCATGCGCGAGCAGCGGCGCGGGCGGATCATCTCCATCTCCTCGACCTCGGGCGTGTACGGCAACTCGGGGCAGGCGAACTACGGGGCCGCCAAGGACGGGATCGCAGGGCTGACGCGCGTGGTGGCGCGCGACGTCGGCCGCTACGGCATCACGGCGAACGCCGTGTGCCCCGGCGCGATGACCCGCATGACCGCGACCGTCCCCCAGACAGCGCGCGCGGAGCGCGCCGAACGAGGCCTCTCGACGGGCGCGGGCGAGCGCCGCTTCCCGCTCCGCAACTTCGGCCCCGAGAACGTCGCGCCCTGGGTCGTCTACCTGGCGACCGACGCCGCGAAGAACGTCAACGGGCAGCTCTTCCTGGTGATGGCGGGCATGGTGGCGCTCCTCAACTACCCGGCGCCCGTGCGCACCATCGCCAAGGACGGCCGCTGGACGCCCGAAGAGATCGCGACCATCTTCCCGCACACCCTGGGCCAGGACCTGCCGAACCCGGCCCCGCCGCGGCAACCCTGAGAAGCGGCCGCGCGGGTGCCGCGCCCATGCTGGTCCTGCCGCCGAAGCAGATGCCGCTGCCGGGCCTGTTCGTGCGCTTCAGGTTCCACGGAACCACCTCGAATGCTCCGCTCGGCTTGATGGCGTGCCTCGGATGCGACGGAGGGAACAGGCGATGAGCATCGGAGGATTGTCCAAGGCGCGGCTCGGCCGCATGCACGACGTCATGGCCGGCCATGTCGAGCATGGCGAAGTGCCCGGTATCGTCACGCTGGTCAGCCGGCGGGGCGAGGTGCTGCCGCTGATGCACCAGCCGGGCGAGACGTGGATGTACAACACGGGGTCCTACGTGCTGGGCGTGCTGATCGCGCGCGCCTCGGGCCAGCCGCTGGAGACGTTCTTCCGCGAACGCATCTTCGAGCCGCTCGGCATGAAGGACACCGCGTTCAGCGTGCCGGCTGCGAAGCTCGACCGGCTGGCGACCTGCTACGAGGTCAATCCCGAAACCGGGGCGCTCGCGCTCCATGACGGTGTGGACGACAGCCAATGGAGCCGCCCGCCTGCATTCCCGGACGCCGGCGCGGGGCTGGTCTCGACCATCGACGACTATCTGGCCTTCGGCCAGATGATGCTGAACAACGGGAAGCACGGGAGCGAGCGCGTCCTGTCGAGGCCTTCGGTCGAGACCATGACGACCGACCAGCTGACGCCCGAGCAGAAGACGGTTTCCGGCTTCTTCCCCGGCTACTGGGACAGCCGCGGCTGGGGGTTCGGCGTGGATCTACCTCAATTTCTGGACCTCGGCCTACCAGACGATCGACGACTGAGGCCCCTCACGGGGGCCGACGAGCGCGAGAGCGCTCGAGCTGCGCGCGGCGGAGCCGCGCGGGCATTGGTCTGGGGGCATCAGAAGCGCGCAGCGCGTGCGGAGCACGCGCGAGCACTGGACGGGCCCCGAGGGAGAGGGAGGCCGAGCGCGAGAGCGCTCACGCCGGCCGACGGGGTCTGGGGGCATCGGAGCAGCGCAGCGCGCGCAGCGCGCGCAGCGCGCGAGCAGCGGACGGGCCCCCAGATTAGCTGGAAGAGGGGGAGGCCGAGCGCGAGAGCGCTCATGCCGGCCGACGGGGTCTGGGGGCATCGGAAGCGCGCAGCGCGTGCGGAGCACGCGCGAGCACTGGACGGGCCCCCAGGATCGTTGGAGGAAAGGCGGAGACGGGTGCGGCCGCCCCGCCTCCGCCGGCGGGATCGTTTCGCGACGTTACGACGGAAGCGGCTCGGACTTCTTGTCGGGCACCATCAGCGAGGGTGACTCCTCCTCGCGGTTGGCTTCCATCAACGCGCGGAGAATCTTCTCCATCACGGTTATCTCGGTGTTCATCGCCATCAGGCTGTCGAGGGTGCCGGCCCACTGCTCCTCGTTGCTCGAATCGCCGTTCGAGAGGACCGCGAGATGCCGAGCGGTCTTCAGGATGGCGTCCGAAGCAAGCTTCAGATGGACGGCAAGCTCGGTGAATGTCTCGCGATCGATGATCATGTCCAAACCCTCTGGGGAGAGACCAGGTAGCGAAACCGGTGCCATGATTCGGGGGGGACCGGGGCCGGAGACGCCCCCCGTCGCATGCCCCGAGGTGGCGCAGGCGGGCGCATCCGAGCGCCGCGATGTTCCCTTCACTTCCCGCGAGCTTGGCGCGCTCACCGCGCGCGGCCGGGGCGCGGGGGGCGCGGGGCGAGGCGGCACGTGACATGCCGTCCGCCCGGTCCCGGGGGGCGGACGCGAGCGGGGCGGCGACCGTGCAAACCTGCTTCGGCGGGCGCGTGGTGACGCAGCGGCGCAAGGGGCGCCAGGGGTGGCGCACCGAGCCCAGCTCAGCCGGCGGCGCGCCAGACCACGATCCGCGCGGGCTGGATGCGGACGACGGGGTGGGCGGCGGGGTCGTCGAGTGCCATGCGGCCGTACTGCGGATAGCGCGCGCGCAAGAGACGGAGCGCCCCGGCGTGCGCGGCCCGCGCACCAGCACGTAGGCCAGGCGGGTCCAGTCCTCGTCGTAGTCGTCCACCACCAGCGCGGCGCGCGGGTTCGCGCGCAGGTTCCGCAGGCGGAGGAGCTCGCGCGCCGGCCGCCGCTTCGGCTTCTCGTCGGCGACGAAGTAGAGAGCCTCGTCGTCGAGCGCATAGCAGACGGGGATCACGTGCGGCGCGCCGTCGGCTCCCGCGGTGGCGAGGTGGCCCACCCGGTGCGCCTCAAGGAACTGCCGCGCCTCGGCGGTCCAGCTCCCCATAGTGCACCTCCTGCCCGGCGAACTCGGCCTGCGCCTCGGCCACGATCTCGCCGTAGCGGCCCTCGTAGCGCGGCGAGAAGTGGAAGACCTGGAGGCGCCGCACGCCTGCGGCGCGGCCCAGCGCGCCCGCCTGCCGGGCCGTCAGGTGATAGCGGCGAGCCGCCTGCTCCAAGTCCTCCTCCAGGAATGGCGCCTCGCAGAAGAAGAGGTCGGCGCCGGCGGCGAGTCGCACGATCGCGGCCGCATTGGCCGGTGAGAACAGCGTGTCGACCACGTAGGCGACCTTCTGGCCGGGCGTCACGGTGATCAGCTCGGCGCCGAGCGCGCCGAGCGGGCGGCGGTCGCCAGGCGTCACCTGGATCGGCGTGTCGTCGGGGGCGCCCGTGCGGATCGCCTGCTTGAGCGCGTTGAGCCACGGGCCCGGCTCGAGGCCGGCGGCGGCGAGGGCCTCGGGCCGCACGTTGAGATGCGTCCGCTCGGTCATGGCGTACGCCATCGAGACGATCTTGTGATCGAGCGGCGCCGCCTCCACCGTGAACACCGGGTCGGCGACCACCACGCCCGTGAACGGGCGCGGGGGGCCGAGCGGCTCGCGCGCGAAACGCTGGCGGGCCGCGAAGCGCCAGCTCGTCATCTGGCGCGCGGCGATCTCGGTCACCTCGAGCGTGAAGGCGTACTCGTCGGTCAGGTTCCAGGTGTAGCCGGCGAGCTTGCCCGCCACGCAGTCGGCGAGCCCCGCGGGGCCGTAGAGGCGGAGCGTCGCGTCGCGCGCCAGGAAGAGGCGCAGGAGCTGATCGAACCCCATGAAGTGGTCCATGTGCGTGTGCGACACGAACACCGCCTCGATGGGGAGGAGCGTGGCCGCCGGCGTGCGGTCGATGCGGCCGAGATCGACGAGCAGCGCGCGCCCCTGCCAGCGCAGCGACACCAGGAGCGCCGGATCGCCGGTCTGCCCGTTCAGCAGGCGTGGGCGGAAGGTGGTCTTCATGGAGCCCGGGGATTCTATGGAGCCGCGCCGAGGTTGGCCAGCGTCGCCGGCCCCGCTATAAGACGCGCCCATGCCGCGGGGGCCACGCGCGCTCATCTTCGACTTCGACGGCGTGATCGTCGACGACGAGCCGCTGCACCTGGCCGCGTTCCAGGAGGCGCTCGCGGCCGAGGGCATCACGCTCACGCGCGAGGCCTACTACGCGCGCTATCTCGGCTTCGACGACCACGACGCGGTCGTCGAGGCCCTCCGCGAGGCGGGCCAGCCGGCACCGCCGGAGCGCGTGCGCGCGCTCATGGCCGCCAAGGCGGACCGCTTCCTTGGCCTGGTGCGCGCCGGCGCGCCGATCTTCCCGGGCGTGCCGACGTTCGTGCGCGCGGCGGCGGCGCGCGTCCCGCTCGCCGTCGCCTCCGGCGCGCTGCGGCACGAGATCGAGCTGATCCTCGCGCAGGCGGGCCTCGCCGATTGCTTCGCCGCGATCGTGAGCGCCGAGGACGTGAGCGTCGGCAAGCCCTCGCCCGAGGGTTTCCTCCGCGCGCTCGAGCGGCTGCGCGTGCGGCTCCCGGACCTCGCACCCCGCGACTGCCTCGTGGTCGAGGATTCGCAGCCTGGCCTCGAGGGCGCGCGGCGCGCCGGCATGCGCTGCCTCGCGGTCACCAACTCGTATCCCGCGGCGGAGCTCGGCGGGGCCGACCTGATCGTGCGCTCGCTGGCGGAGGCAGGATGGGACCGACTCGCGGCGCTGTTCTAGCCCTGCATCTCCTGCAGGATCAGGCCCGCCGCCTCGGCCACCATCTCTTGCATGATCTCGCGCATCGGCTTCTCGGCGGTCTCGAGCTTGGCGACCAGCGTCGAGAGGACGGCGAAGTAGCGCTCCTTGGTGTCGGCGCTCATGCTCCCGAGCCGCAGCGGCGATGGGTGGCGACGATCTGGCGGTCGAGGTCCTTCTCCAGCGCGCGCTCGTCCATGCGCGGAGTATAGAGAGGCGGTTCCTCCGCTTCAACGCAATCGCGGCGCTGGGCGTCCTCCTCGCCGGCGGAGCCGCCGGAGCGGTAGAGCTGCCGGGGACGGGCGGGCGCGTGGTCGCGGGCGGCTACCTCGACGGCCTCGCCGTCGCCGAGACCGAGGGCGGGCCGCGCCAGCGGCCGGGGGCGCTCCTCGATCTCCACCTCGACGGTCGCGCCACGCCCTGGCTCGGCGCGCATCTCGATCTCCGCACGCGCATCGGCGGGCCCTTCGAGGGCGGCCATCCGGGGGTCTACAACTTCGACCACGAGTTCCAGAACCGCTCGCCGTCGCTCGAGGCGAGCGAGGCGTACGCCGACGTGCACCTCCGGCGCGCGGACCTGCGCCTCGGCATCCAGAAGTTCGCGTGGGGGAAGCTCGACGGCGTCCCGCCGACCGACGTCGTCAATCCGCGCGACTACCACGACCCGCTGGTGGAGGACTTCGAGGAGCGGAAGATCGGCATCCCGGCGCTCGCCGGGACCTATTACCTCCCCGACCTGCCGCGCCTCGGCCTCGCGGAGCTGCGCGCGACGCTCGTCTACGTGCCGCTCGCCGTGCCGCCGCGCCTCGCGCTGCGCGAGGAGCGCTGGTTCCCGGCCAGCACCGTGCCGCCGAGCGCGGTCGTCGTCCCGCAGGCGATCGCCTCCCGCGCCCTCGGCGTGCCGCTGCCCGGGGACCTCGTCATCCCGGTCCGGTTCGGAACGCTCGATCACCGTCCGCCGCGCCGGCTCGACGCGGGCGGCATCGCGGCGCGCCTGGCCGGCACGTGGCACGAGAGCGACTGGGATCTCTACCACTACACCGGTCCCGAGACCGGCCCCGACGCCGACCTGCGCCCCGAGGTGCGGCTGGTGTCGAAGACGCCGCTCCGCTTGCGGGCCGTGAGCTTCCTCCGCCAGGCGCACGACGTGATCCACATGACGGGCGCCGACGCCTCGAGCGCGCTCGGCGGCTTCACGGTGCGCGCCGAGGCGGCGTACTTCGACGACCGCCCGTATCTCCGCCCGTCGAGCGACTTGATCCGCCAGGCGACGGCGCCCGCGACGGTCGAGCGCATCGCACGGCAGGTGCTGCGCCGCGGGCGGGCGCGCGTGCCGCTCGGCGACCTCTTCCCGACCCTCGACGCCGTCGAGTGGGGGATCGGCGCGGACTACCTGATCCACGGCTTCACGCCGCTCGTGCAGCTCAACCAGATCGCCATCCTCGACCGCGCGCCGCGCCTCCTGATCCACGACCCCGAGACCCGCCTCTCCGGGACGCTCCGCAAGAAGCTGCTCGCCGAGCGCCTCGAGCTCGAGGTGAAAGGCACGTACGCGATCGAGCGCCAGGCGTGGTTCGTGTTCCCGCGCGCGTCCTACCTCGTACGCGACGACCTGCGGCTCCGCCTGGGCTACCTCGCGATCGGCGGCCCGCGCGCCTCGATCCTGGGGCAGTTCCGCGACAACGACGAGGTGGTGCTCCAGGCGCGCTACAGCTTCTGATGTGGTAGTGACCCGGCGCGTGACCGACGTCGTGCCGATCTACCTCGCGCTGCCGCCGCGCGAGATCGCTTACGTCAAGTTCGTCTTCGAGTCGTACGAGGGCGTGGCGGTGGTGCGCACGCTCGACCGCCACGCGGCGCACCTCGTCGTGCTGGTCGCGCCGGACTTCGAGGCCGACGCGCGCGCCGTCGTCCGCTCGCTGGCCGGGGAGGGGGCATGCGCGGAGACGGGGCCGCCGGCGGGGTTCGACGGCGACTGGCTCGGGCCGGAGGACTGATGGCGATACGCCCGCGGGGTCGAGGCCGCTCAGATGGGGAGGTCGTCCACCTTGTCGGCGGCCGTGTTGACGGCGTCGTCCGCCTCGCGGAGCGCGTCGTTCGCCGGGTTGCCCACGACCGGTGCGATGCTGACCACGGCGCCGCCCAGGCACAGCGTCGCGCCGCCCAGGCGCATCGGTGTCGTCAAGAGCTTGGTGAGGACGCAGCCGCTCGTGCAGCACGCCAGGAGCACGAGCACGAGAAGACGAGGAAACGTCATCGGGATCCTCCTGCGGTTGGTTTCGCGGCGAGACTAGCGGCCCGGCCCGCGACCTTCCATCCCCTGGACGGGCGAGCGGCGTCCCCGAGGCAGGCGATCACCCCTCGTTCCCCGCCGGCACCGCCGCCGGCGCCGGACGCGCCACCAGCCACGCGACCCCGATGCTGAGCCAGTAGAGCACGAGCAGCGGCGTCGCCATGAGGAGCTGGGAGGCGACATCGGGCCCCGGCGTCAGCACGGCCGCCACGATGAAGATGACGACGGTCGCGTAGCGCCACGTCCGGAGGAGCGTGCGGTGGGTCACCACCCCCACCCGGGCGAGGAAGAAGGTCACCACCGGCAGCTCGAAGGTGACGCCGAAGGCGAGCAGCATGCGGCTCGCGAAGGTCAGGTACTCGCTGATGCGGATCTGGGGCGCGACGCTGATCGACTCGTACTCGGCGAGGAAGAAGCGGAAGCCGACCGGGAAGACGAGCCAGTAGCAGAACGAGGCGCCGACCACGAAGAAGAGCGACGCCGCGGCCGCGAACGGGACGGCGAGGCGCTTCTCGCTGTCGTAGAGCCCGGGCGCGACGAAGCGCCAGGCCTGGAAGAAGATGATCGGGCTCGCCGCGAAGAGGGCAGCGATCAACGAGACCTTGAGCTTGGTGAAGAAGGCCTCGGTCACGCCGGTGCCGATGATGAGCGCCTGGTCGGGGCGGAGCGCGGCGAGCGGGCGGATCAGGAAGACGAAGAGCGCCTCGGCGAAGTAGTAACAGACGCCGAAGGCGAGCCCGAGCGCGAGGAGCGCGCGGACGATGCGCCAGCGCAGCTCCTCCAGGTGCGCGGTGAGGGGCATGCGCACATCGTGCTCTGGCCCCACGCCGCCGGGCACGGGCGTGTCAGGCGCTGCCCGACTCCGGCTTCGCGGGGGCGGCCGCGGCCGCGGCCGGCGTCGCGTCGGGGGTGGGTGCGGGCTTGGCCGGGCGCTTCGGCGGCTCGTCCTCGAGCATCGCCTGGACCTGGAACTCGTCCATGACGTCGGCGGTCTGGCGGCGGAACTCGGCCATCGCCTTGCCGAGCGCGCGCGCCACCTCCGGGAGCCGCTTCGGACCGAGCACCACGAGCGCGACCACGAGGATCACGAGGAGCTCCGGCATCCCGATCCCGAACATCGCGGGCGAAGCGTAGGGAAAAGGGTGGGTGGTGTCAATTCACGGCGCGCGACCCCTCTGCTATCGTCGGCATGATGGCAGGCGGCACCGCGGTCGTCGTCGACCGGCGCATGCTGGCGCACGATCCCGGACGAGGGCATCCGGAGCGGCCCGATCGCCTGCGCGTCCTGCTCGATCATCTCGGCGACGCGCGCGACCTGGTCCATCTGGGCGCGCGGGCCGCAGCCGACGAGGAGCTCGCGCTCGTCCATCCCGCGGCGCACATCGAGCGCGTGGCGGCGAGCGCCGGGCGCGCGCGCGTCGTCTTCGACCCGGACACCGCGACCTCGGCCGAGTCCTGGGAGGCCGCGCGGCTCGCGGCCGGGAGCCTGCTCGTCGTCTGCGAGGCGGTGCTGGCAGGGCAGGTGCAGAACGGCTTCGCGCTCGTGCGCCCGCCCGGGCACCATGCCGAGCGCGATCGCGCCATGGGCTTCTGCCTCTTCAACAACGTGGCGGTCGCGGCGGCCTGGCTCAAGACCCACGGCGTCGAGCGCGTGGCGATCATCGACTGGGACCTCCACCACGGCAACGGGACGCAGCACTGCTTCGAGCGCGATCCCGACGTCCTCTACGTCTCGACCCACCAGTATCCCTACTATCCGGGGACGGGCGCGGCCGACGAGGTGGGACACGGTGCGGGCGCGGGGCGCACGCTCAACCTGCCGTTCCCGGCCGGCTTCGGCGACGCGGAGTACGTGCGAGCCTTCACCGAGGTCGTGGCGCCCGTGGTGCGCCAGTTCGCGCCCGGGTTCGTGCTCGTCTCCGCGGGCTTCGACTGCGACCACCGCGATCCGCTGGGCGGGATGGAGGTCACGCCCGCGGGCTTCGCGGCGATGGCGCACGCCTCGGTCGCGCTCGCCCGCGAGTGCGCCCGCGGGCGCATCGCCGCCGTGCTCGAGGGCGGCTACGACCTGGCCGCGATCGTCGAGGGCGTGGACGCGACGCTCGCGGCCATGCGCGGCGCGGAGCACGCCCCGCCGCCGGCGACCGGCGACGCGCGGCGCGCGGAGCGCGTGCTGGCGCGCGTGCGCGCGGCGCAGGCGCCGTACTGGCGGCTGTAGATCAGTCGGCGCCCTCCGGCACGCCGTCCTGCTCCACCTCCGGGTTCGCCGGCACCTCCTCGGGCGCGTCGGCGTGCTGCGTCGGCTCGGAGCCCTTCACGAACACCTCGAGCTCCGACTCCTGGCCCGCCGCGGCGCGCAGCCCGGTGGCGCGGTCGATCTGCGCGAAGGTCACGCCCTCGGGCACGGGGAAGTCGACCACCGGCCGGTCGGCGACCGCACGCTTCATGAACGCGGTCCAGATGGGCGCCGCGGCGTGGCCGCCCGTCTCCTGCTTGCCGAGCGAGCGCTCCGAGTCGAAGCCCACCCACACGCCGGCGAGCAGGTCCGGCGTGAAGCCGATGAACCAGGCGTCGTGCGTGTCGTTGGTGGTGCCCGTCTTGCCCGCCACCGGGCGCCCGAGCTCGGCCGCCTTGCGGCCGGTACCGTGCTGCACGACCGTCTGGAGCATGCTCGTCACGACGTACGCCGTCGCCGGGCTCATGACGCGCTCGAAGCGCGGCCGCGTGCCGGAGAAGTCGAGCGGGTTGCCCTCGAGGTCGGTCACGCGCGTGATGAAGATGGGCTCGAAGCGCTTGCCGAGGGTCGCGAACACGCCGTAGGCGCGCGCGAGGTCGAGCGGCGTCACCTCCATGCTGCCGAGCGCGATCGAGAGGTTGGGCGGCGGCGTGCCCTGGAGCCCGAAGCGGGGGAGCGAGGCGAGCACCTCTCTCAGCCCCATCTGGTCGACGAGGCGCACGGTCACCGTGTTGAGCGAGCGGGCGAGCGCGTAGCGGAGCGGCGTCGGCCCGTAGTACTTGTCCTCGTAGTTGCGCGGCATCCACGGCGGCCGATTGCCGTCGGGGAGCACGATCGGCGCATCGAGCACGATCGAGGCCGGCGTGTAGCCGTGGTCGATCGCGCACGCGTAGATGAGCGGCTTGAAGGCCGAGCCGGGCTGGCGCTTCGCCTGCACGGCGCGGTTGAACTGGCTGCGACGGAAGTCGTAGCCGCCGACCATCGCCTTCACCTGGCCGGTGTACGGGTCGATCGCGGCCAGCGCGCCCTCCACCTGCGGCTCCTGATCGAGCGCGAAGCGCGCCTCGCCGCCGACCGCCTCCTCGGTGACCGTGACCGCGATCACGTCGCCCGGCTTGAAGGCGCTCGGCGCGAGCCGCCGCGCGCCCCACCCCAGGGCGGACGCCGGGAGCCAGCCCTTCTCCCACGCCGTGCGGATGCCGAGCCCCTGCGCGCGCACGTCGGTGACCACGCCGCGGGCACGGCCTGCGTCGAGCGGCTTGCTGGCGGCCTCGCGAGCGAGGAACGCCTCGACCTTCTTCGGGTCGAGGTGGCGGAGGGGGCCGCGGAAGCCCTGGCGGGCGTCGAGCTCGCGCAGCCCGGCACGCACCGCCTCCTCGGCCGCCTTCTGCATGCCGACGTCGACCGCGGTGTAGACCTGGAGGCCGAGCTGGTAGGGCGCCGTGCCGCCGTAGCGCTCCTCGAGGAGCCGGCGGACGTGCTCCACGTACCAGGGCGCGGCGAGGTAGGTCGCCGGCCGGCGCGGCGCGAACACGAGCTGCTCGGCGAGCGCCCCCGTCTGCTGCGCGGGCGTGATGAACCCGTTCTCGCGCATGCGCTGGAGGACGTAGTGCTGCCGCGCGACCGCGTGCTGGGTGTGGCGCTGCGGATCGTAGCGGCTCGGCGCCTGCGGCAGGCCGGCCAGGACCGCCGCCTGCGCGATGGTCAGGTCCTCGACGTTGGTGTCGAAGAACTCGCGCGCCGCGGCGGCCACGCCGTAGGCGCCCGCCCCGAAGTAGATCTGGCTCAGGTAGAGGTAGAGGATGTCGTCCTTGGAGAGCTTCGCCTCGAGGCGGAGCGCCAGGACCAGCTCCTTCAGCTTGCGCTCGTAGCTCCGCTCCGGGCTGAGCAGGAGCGCCTTCACCACCTGCTGCGTGATCGTGCTGCCGCCCTGGACGACGTGGCCGTGAAAGAGGTTCGCCACCAGCGCGCGCGCCATGCCCTCCGGGTCGACGCCGCGGTGGCGGTAGAAGTCGGCGTCCTCGGCGGCGAGAAACGCGAGCCGCACGTGCTGCGGGATGCGTTCGAGCGGGACCAGGTAGCGGCGCTCGACGTAGAACTCGCCGATCAACGTGCCGTCGTCGGAGTAGATGCGGGTGGTGACCGGCGGCTTGTAGTGCAGGATCTGGTCGACCGGCGGCAGGTCGGTCGTGATCTCCTGGTAGAGCACGACGCCGAGGATGCCCGCCGCCAGCGCCCCCGTCACGGCGGTCCACAGGGCGATCCGCCCGAGCCACCCGAGACGCCGCCGTCGCTTCGCCATCCTTCGCCGCCGGCACGTTAGCGGCTGCGCCGGGGGGTGGTCAAAGGCGAGCGCGCGCGGCGCGCGGTTGACTCGTCGGCGGCTTTCTCCGTACAGCTCGGGCGATGGATCCGGGGGAGACCGGCGGGCTCCGCTGCAGCCGGTGCGGCAGCGCGGTCCAGGGCACCCGCCACACCCGCACCGGCTACACGGTGGGGCACTACGTCCTGCACACGGGGCGCACGGGCGAGGCCACCGTGCGCCGCCGCGACGACGAGGCGCCGGTCACGTACCGCCGCCTGCTCGACCCGCTCGAGGTGGTGAGCTGCCCGACCTGCTTTGCCCGCCCCGACGTGCAGCGCCTGTGGCTCGCCTTCGGGGACGAGGAGAGCTCGGCGGCGTGAGCGGGGGACGGTGATGGCCGGGCCCCTGCCGTCGGTCAAGGAGCCGCACCTCGCGGGCCGCTGGTACCCGGTGGCGCCGGCGGAGCTCGCGCAGAGCGTGCGCGAGCTGCTCGCCGCCGGGGGCTCCCCCCGGCCCGGCGTGGTCGCGGTCGTCGTCCCGCACGCCGCCTATCAATACTCCGGGCCGACCGCGGCGCACGGCTTCGCCGCGGCCGGCGCCGGCGTCCGCCGCGCCATCGTGCTCGCGCCGAGCCACTTCGCACACTTCCGCGGCGCGGCCCTCTTGCCGATGAGCGGCTACCGGACGCCGCTCGGGGTCGTCCCGATCGACGCCGAGGCAACGGCGGCCCTCGCGCGCGTGCCGCTCGTGCGCCCGAACCCGGCGGTGTTCATGCGCGAGCACGCGCTGGAGATCCAGCTCCCGCTGCTCCAGGGGCTGGCACCCGAGTGCGCGCTCGTGCCGCTCCTCGTGGGCTCGCTCGAGCCCGGGGACGCGGTCGCCCTCGCCGCGGCGCTCCGTTCCCTCCTCGAGCCCGGGACGCTCCTCGTCGCGAGCTCGGACCTGACCCACTACGGCCGCCGCTTCGACTACCTTCCCGTGCCGCCGACCGACGCGGCGACCGTCGCGGCCGCCGTGCGCCGCCTGGACGAGGGCGCGCTCGAGCACATCGTGGCGCGCGACGCCGACGGCTTCGTCGCCTACGTCGAGCGCACCGGGGCCACCATCTGCGGCCGGAGCGCGATCGAGGTCTTGCTGCGCGCCCTGCCGGCGGGCGCGCGCGGGGAGCGGCTCGCGTACACCACCTCGCTCGACGCGACCGGCGACTACGAGCACACCGTCAGCTACGCGGCGGTGGCGTTCACGGTCGTGGGATGACCGGCCCCTGATCGTTGCCGCGGCGCGCATTGTGGCTCGGCGGGCCGCCCGCTAAGATCGCGCGCGCTCGTCATGGAGGCGGAGACTCGCAAGCCGGCCGCGGCGCCGCGGCGTCGTGCCCAGAGGGCGGCGAAACACGCGCACGGCCTCACCGTGCTCGAGGACATCAGCGCCATCACGGCGCGCTCCGAGGACCTCCAGGAGACCCTCCAGCGGGTCGTCGAGGTGGTCGCCGAGCGGGTCGGCACGGACGTCTGCTCGCTCTACATCCTCGATCCACGCGCGCAGCGCCTCACGCTGTGGGCGACCGTCGGTCTCGATCGGAACTCGATCGGCAAGGTGACGATGAGCGTCGAGGAGGGGCTCACCGGCATGGCGATCGAGAAGCTCGAGCCGGTGATGGCGGTCGATGCGATCACCCATCCCCGCTACAAGTTCTTCCCGGAGACCGGCGAGGAGAAGTACCACTCCTTCCTCGGCGTGCCGATCATCGAGCGCGGCACGCCGATCGGCGTGCTGGTCGTGCAGACGCTCCGGCGCCGCAAGTTCTCGGCGCACGAGATCCGCATCCTGCGCGAGATCGCCTCCAAGGTGGGCCCCATCATCGTGACGGCGCGCCTGATGGAGGACCTGAAGAGCAAGGAGAACGAGCGGCGCGAGTTCCGCCGCCGGATGGTGGCGGCCATCAAGCGCCTGCAGGCCTACGAGAAGACCGCCGACCGCGCCGAGGCGGCGGCACCCGGGCGCGGCCGGGCGCGGCTCAACGGGCTCCCCGCGGCACCCGGCTTCGGCCGCGGCCAGGCGCACCTCCTCCAGCCGCCGGTCAGCTTCGAGGTGGTCGAGGAGACGCGCGCCGCCCATGCGGAGGAGGAGAAGCGGCGTTTGAAGCGCGCGCTCAAGGAATCGGTGGTCGAGCTCGAGCACCTGAAGGAGCGGCTCTCGACGCGGCTCCCCGAGTTCGACGGCGGCATCATCGACGCGCACCGCTTGATGCTCGAGGACCCCGGCTTCGCGCGCAAGCTCGAGGCCGCGATCCACGACGGCCTCTCGGCCGAGGCGGCCCTCAAGCGCGTGGTCGAGGAGTACGTCGAGCAGTTCGTGCGCATGTCGGACGGCTATCTCCGCGACCGCGCGGTCGACGTGAAGGACGTCGCGCTCCGCATCCTGCGCAACCTCCTCGGCGTCGCCGAGCCCGAGCGCCCGCTCGCCAAGGACAGCGTGCTGGTCGCCGACGAGCTCACGCTCTCCGACCTGGCGCTCATCGAGCACGAGCACCTGTGCGCCATCGTGCTCGCCACCGGCGGCGTCACCTCGCACGCCTCGATCCTCGCCA
>WNFP01006746.1_pt1 | contig 15051 bp, 9 predicted proteins | sample 5400201 | NCBI WGS metagenome assembly WNFP01 (sample SAMN13153355, study PRJNA577476) | soil metagenome | isolation source: 115 cm saprolite under Madrone tree | place: USA:California | collected 2016-06-14
TACTGCTTCTTGGTGGCGGCAAAGCCAGCACCTTCTCCGCCTTCGACCTGCGCCGACTCGCTGGCGCTGCGGTCCGCCAGTTAAAGTCCCGCGGTCTGCGCAGCTTCGCATTCCTCGCACCCGAAGCCGGATTGAAAGGCGAAGACGCGGTCAAGGCCATCGTGGAAGGAGCGTTTGTGGGCAACTTCGATCCTGACTACTACAAAAGCGACCGCAAAGACCAGAAGATCGACGCCCTAACCGTTGTCACCCGCGGCGATCAGGCCAAACTGCAACAGGCCATCGACGAAGCCCGCATCATCGGCGAATCGCAGAACTTCACTCGTGACCTGGTCAACGAACCGTCGAACCGCATGACGCCGACTATCCTGGCCGATCGCGCAAAGAAGATGGCGGCGGAAGTTGGATTGAAATGCGAAGTCTACGGCGCCGACAAAATCAAGGAGCTCAAGATGGGAGCCTTCTGGAGCGTCGCCCAGGGCTCCGACGAACCACCCGCGCTGATTGTCCTGCGCTACGAGCCGGCGGGAGCTCCGGAAAAACCGGTGCTGGGACTAGTGGGCAAGGGCGTCACCTTCGATACCGGCGGCATTTCCATCAAGCCCGCCGACGGCATGGAAAAAATGAAATACGACATGGCCGGAGGGGCCACTATGATCGGCGCCATGCGCGCCATCGCATTACTCAAACCGAAGGTGAAGATCACAGCCGTCATTTGCGCCACGGAAAATATGCCGTCGGGCAAGGCGCAGAAGCCGGGCGACGTGCAGATTGCCATGTCTGGCAAATCAATTGAGATCATCAACACTGACGCTGAAGGCCGCCTGGTGCTGGCCGACGGTCTCTACTATGCACGCCAACTCGGCTGCACTCACCTGATTGACGCCGCCACGCTCACCGGCGCGGTTGTGGTCGCGCTCGGTTCCGTCAATGCCGGCATTTTCGGCAACGACGAGCAGATGTTCGAACAGTTCAGCAAGGCCTTGTCCAAGGCTGGCGAAAAGATGTGGCGCATGCCCCTGGACGACGAATACAAAGAAATCATCCGCTCCAACATTGCCGACATCGTAAACTCCGGCGGACGCTATGGCGGCGCCATCACTGCGGCCATGTTTCTGAAAGAGTTCGCCGAGGACGTTCCATGGCTGCACCTCGACATCGCCGGCACCGCCTGGACGGAAGAGCAGAAACCGTGGATCGCCAAAGGCCCGTCGGGAATCGCATTGCGCAGCCTGGTCGAATTTGCCAGGGAATTCGCTGGTTAGCAATCCTTTCCAAGCATCCCACCTACCCCCTTCCGCATCTCAAGCGGCTCTATGGAAGGTCGCGTCCATTCCCCGAGGTTTTCGCTCAGGAGGTCTTCCGATGAAGGTGTTATTTGCAGTCGGGCTGGCAGTATTGATCCTGGGGATGGTCTCGTTTTTCGTCGCGATTCCACACTCCGAAAACCATGGCATTAAGGCGGGTGACGTTAATATCGGAGTCCAGACCCACGACAGCGAGAAGATTTCACCCGCCATCAGCACCGTTATCGTCGTGGTCGGCGCCGGGCTCATGATCGCCGGCCGCGGCAAGGGCTAGCCTAAAAATATAGCCTAGCTTGCAACCGGAGGCCCCGGCCTAAGTTGAAGGCGGTCCATCTAGGCTGCGATGTTCGTGGCCGTCCCCCACCCGTGGTACCTGTTCCGCAGCGCCATCGCGGCAGCATGGCTGCTGTAATTTCGGGGGTGAAGACACGAGCAGTGGTATAGACCAATCTTCAGGGAGTTTAGCAGGATCAAGGGCCTTGAATGGCAGGATTGGGCGAGTCCTAAGTATCGCCCTCGTGCCAAAACTAAAAAAGATGGGCGAGGACACCCGTCTCTTCATTTGTTGGTACTCAAGTAGCTGGGAGCCAGAAGCTAATTTAGCAGCTTAATTGATATCAAACTGCTCCTGGTGCAACGCCGGATCGCTCTTCACGATCACCGTCTTCTTAGTCATTTCTTCCATCTCAATCAGGGCGCGGCCGTTGTTCGCCTTGAGCGCTTTTGCCACATCGGGATTCACCCGCAGCATTACATCCGCATGCTCCAGATGTTTCGCGATCTTGCGCATCTCCAGATAGATTTCATTGCACACCGTGGTCACCGACTTCACAAAACCGGTCGACTGGCAATACGGGCATGGCGTGCCGATGGTGCGCTCGAGCGACTGCTTGACCCGTTTGCGAGTGATGGCCACCAGTCCAAAGTCATTAAATTGGAGAACTTTGGATGGCGCCCGGTCGCTGCGCAAGGCCTCTTCCAGCGCCTGCATGACTTTTTGGCGGTTGCGGCGCTCGTCCATGTCAATGAAATCGATGATAATGATGCCGCCCAAGTCGCGCAGTCGGATCTGGCGCACGATTTCCTTGATCGCGTCCACGTTGGTCTTGACGATGGTGTCTTCGAGTCGCGTCGTCTTGCCCACGTACTTGCCGGTGTTCACATCGATCGCGACCAGCGCCTCCGTCTGGTTGATGACAATGTAGCCGCCGCTCTTCAACCAGACCTTAGACTTGAGCGCCTTGTTGATCTCCTCGCTCAGGCCGAATTGTTCAAACAGAGGCACTTCCTTGCTGTAGAGTTTGACTCGCTTGACCAGAGCGGGCTGGAAGCGGTTCGCGAAGCGTAGGATGCGCTCGTATTCCTCGTCACTGTCCGCCCAGATAGCGGAGAAGTCAGAAGTAACCTGGTCGCGCAGGACGCGCTCGACCACGTTGAGATCGTGATAAATCAGCGTCGGCCCCTTGCCGGCATCGGCGCGGCTTTTGATCTCAGCCCACAAGCCCTTCAGGAAACGGATGTCCGCGCGCAGATCTTCTTCGGCGGCATTCATAGCCGCGGTACGCACGATAAATCCACCGTGCCCATTCTCGCGTTCGCTTTGAATGATGCGCTTCAGCCGCTGGCGCTCCTCTTCGGACGCAATCTTGCGTGAAACGCCGGTGTGATTGACCGTCGGCATGTACACCAGGAAGCGGCCGGGGAGCGCGATGTGGCTGGTGATGCGAGCGCCCTTCTTGCCGATAGGCTCCTTTGCAATCTGGACCAGAATCTCCTGGCCTTCCTTCAGCAGATCGGTGATGAGCGGCATGTTTTGCTGCTCATTGCGGCGGAATCGGCGTCCACCACCGCCGCTGCGGCGGCCACCGCGCTGCGGCCGTCGATCGTATCCCGGACGCGGCGCCCGCTGCGTGTACCCAGCCGTGCCTGCCGGAGCACGAACTTCAGCCCGCGCCTCGGTCATTCCGGCTCCGCCAGCTTCCGCGGCCAGGGCTGCTTCCGCCTCCGCCTGGGCTTGATCGAGCTCCGCCTCGTCTTCCGCTTCTTCGTCGACCTCTTCTGCTGCCGCTACATCAACCTCTTCGGAAGAAATTGCATCGGCAGAAAACGGCACAGCGTCTGCGCTGGCAATCTCCGCCGAGGCAGCGATTTCCTGCACAGGCTGCGTGTGTTCGCCGGCTGCGTGGGTCTCTTCCTCCAGTTCCTCGAAGGACGCATCCTCCTCGAGTTCTTCGACATAGTGAGACAGGTCCGCTTCTTCCTCCTCGATCTCTTCTTCTTCCAGAGTTCCCGCGACGGCGCCGGGGAGGGCTGGCTCCGAATGCCCGGAAACAGCAGCCCGCTTGCCGTTTACGCCCCTGTCATCGACGTCTTCTTCGTTTTCTCCGTCTTCTTCTTCCCTGGCTTCTCCGCCGAACACTGCCGCCACATTCATCTCGTGCAGGCGTTTCTGCTCGCGGTCCCAATCGGAAGAGGCTGGCTCGACAGTCTTTTCGGGAGGTTGTGCTAACGATTCCCCGTAGGTCTCAGGCTGCCGCTGAGCAGACTCCGCGAATAGCGGTTCATCTCCGGCGAAAATCTCCGAGATCGGCGGTGCGGGCTGATCTGATGTCGGAACCACTGCTCGTTCACTCGCACTCGCACTTGCACTCGGCGGCGCGGGTCTGGTCTGCGCCAGGCGCTGATATTTGGATATGGACTCTCCCGGCAGAATGATGGGCTGGTATCCGGGCGGCGGCCCGTATTCGGACCGCTCGGATCGTTCTGGTCGGTCGTGTCTTTCCGGCCGCCCCGATTGTTGTGAACGTTCAGTCCGGCCTGGGCGTTCGCGTTCAATGCGCTCGCTTCGTTCGGCACGATCGTTTCGTTCCGGACGATCGCTTCGCTCCGAATCAGCGCGTGGAGCCTCCCGCGGCGTTTCGGTTCCTGGACGGGCAAACTTCGATTCTGGAAAGCGCTCTCCACGGCGTCCGCGACGCCGCCTCCGACCCCGCACCCCATCGTGATTGTCACGCGACTCCGGCGGAGCAGACGATTCGCGATGCTCGGTTCGTCCTGGCTCGGCATGCTCTGGCGGTTGCGACTCGGCCGCCGGGAGGGCAACCGCTTCCACGGCGTGCCCTTCCCCCTGAGGCTGCGTCTGATATCGCTCCGGTGCAGGGCGGTTGGTGGGAACGTCGTCGAGATCCTCCGCGTCTTCCAACTCCATAAAGTCAGAGACGTAGAGGAACGCATCGCGCTCCAGGCCGATGTCGACAAAGGCCGATTGCATACCGGGAAGAACGCGGGTGACGCGTCCCTTGTAGATGGAACCTGCCAGGGTGTATTCATTTTCGCGCTCGAGGTAGATTTCCGCGAGCAGATCGTCTTCGACCATCCCCACTTTGGTTTCGTGAGGAGTGGAAGACACAAACAATTCTTTCGTCATGCGAACTCCGGTCCCCGGCCGTCAGGCGGCCGCGGGATCACCGGATGGAAGGCAGGAGAAGAGCGGGAAGATCAAGCGCTGCGATAGCCGCCCTGGACAAGGGACAGCCTAGGCCCCGGGGTTCTACCCGCGGCTGAATCCGTTGCGTAAGATTAGGAATCTTTTGCACTTATCGCATTTGCGCTTCGCCAGGTTTGTGACCGCTCTCTCAACTCTGAGGGGGCCGTTACCGGCCTGGCTGCGCCTTTGCTTAATCCTGCCCGGCCTTGAACTGCGTTTCTAGCCGGTGTGTGCCCTCTTTACGCGAGGGCGATCGTAATTAATCTTGTTTTCCGCCGCGGATGGCAAGTGCGGCTACTTCCCCAGCCTTCTTCTTCCTGCTTCAGTTCACAAACCGGCGCATGCGGACATTCATCACAATCCCCAGCGCCAGAAATATAAACAGGACAGAAGACCCGCCATAACTCATCAACGGCAGGGGTATTCCGGTGACCGGCATAAAGCCGACTACCATGCCGACATTGACCAGAATATGGAAGCTAAGTACCGCCACCACACCCATCACCACGAACGTGCCAGCGCGGTCGGGCGCCGTTTGCGCGTTCTGAGTCAATCTCATCAGCACTATAAAGTATAACAGCATTACCGCCAAGGCACCCACAAATCCATGCTCCTCAGCGAAGGCAGCGAAGATAAAGTCCGTTTGCGGGACCGGTAGAAACGCCAAATGGGTCTGCGAACCCTCCGAGTTCCCCCACACTCCGCCCGACCCCACCGCAATCAGCGACTGGTTCACCTGGTAGCCCGAACCCTGACTGTCGGCCTCAGGATGCATAAAGCTGGTCAGGCGATCGCGCTGATAGGGCTTCAAGGTATGCCACGCCAGGGGCAGAAGCAAAGCTGCCCCCAGGGTCACAATGGCCGCCTGCTTGAGGCGAACTCCGCCCAGAAACAGACCCATTACCGCAATGGGCAGATAAGTCAGGCTGGTTCCTAGGTCGGGCTGGCGCAGGACCATGAGCATGGGAACGATCACAATTGCGCCCGCCTTGGCAAAATCTGGCCAGGACAACTCTCGCTGGTGCAAATCGGCGAAGTACTTGGCCACGGCCAGAATCAGTATCAGTTTCACCCACTCCGAGGGCTGAAAGTGCCCCCCGCCCGGCATTTTGACCCAACGCCGCGCGCCCAGATACTTCTGTCCGAAAATCATCACCGTCATCAGCGACATGATGGCCGCAATATAGAGCCAGTGCACCCGGTCCAGCAGCTTTTGATAATTCACCAGGCTCACCAGAAACATGCCCGCAACACCGCCAGCGATCCAGTAGACTTGCCGGATGTGGGCTCCGGCAAACTTGGTGTGCAGGGTCGCGCTATGAATTTCCATGACTCCCAGCCCGCAAATCAGCAGGACGAAGATGAAGAGCATCCAGTCGAAATCACGAAATGAGATGTAGCGGGACATGGGTTTTCAGTCCTTGGTCGTCAGTCTTCAGCCTTTGGTGGTTAGTCCTTGATCGTTGATTGTTACTAGCTTGATGCTCCCTCACCTTTCTTCGCAAATTAGCCGGCATCCTGCCGCCGGCGCTACTCTAACCCCGGCGCGGCCGTGGCCAATGGCAACCGGGCATTCGGCCCAGGCAGCACAAAATGCCCACCCTGGAGTTCGTCGTCATCTCCAGAACCGGCATTCCAGACCGCCCCTATTTCCACCTTTCCAGCGCCACTCGCTACCTTGGTCGGTTGCCGGTGTTGTTTGTCGACGTAGGCCTTAATTACCTGCGTTGCCAGACGCGCGGCTAACTTGCCGTGCTCACCCCCTTCGAACAGCACAGCTACGATGATGTCAGGATTGCGCCGTGGTGTGAATCCCACAAACCACCCGTTCTGATTGAGAGCCTCGTTGTTGGCATGCTTGGCGCGGACGGCAAGCGATACGATCTGCGCCGATCCCGTCTTTCCGGCGATATCGATTCCAGGAACGTGCGCCGAGGGCGCCGTGCCCTCTGGCAGCAATACCCGCGACATCGCATCCGTGATGAGGTTGAATCCGGAGCCGTCAATCGGAATCGTCTTCACTTCCGTATAGTTGTGGGTCTCGAGATAATCTTGCGGAAGGCCGGTCGGGCTGGCGACATGTGGTACAACCATGCGGCCGTCCATCGAGATGGCGGCAATCGCACGCATAAGTTGTACCGGCGTCGTGGCCACTGCACCCTGTCCGATGCCAACTGAAATGGTCTCGCCCGCGAACCATTTTTGTTTGAAATTGCGGACTTTCCACTCTTCCGACGGCATGACGCCACTTGCCTCCTCTGGCAGATCAATACCCGTCTTCTGACCCAATCCCATGGCAGTCGCATATTTTGCAATACGGGAGATCCCCAGCTTTTCCGCCAGGGTGTAAAAAAAGACATCGCAGGACTGGTAGATCGCTTTTGTGATATCGACTGCGCCGTGACCATTTTTCACCCAGCAGCCAAATCGTCGGCCATAGAAGTTGGCACCGCCATTGCAGTGCACATTCAGCGTCTGCGCGAGGCCTTCCTGCCAACCGGCGACGGACATGAGGATCTTGAAGGTCGAGCCTGGCGCGAGTTGTGCCTGAATCGCTTTGTTCAGCAATGGTTTATCAGGATCGGTCACCAGCTTATTCCATTCGTCTCGTGAGATTCGAACCGCAAAATCGTTGGGATCGAAAGTTGGCCGGCTGACCATGGCCAGAATCTCGCCGGTGCGCGGGTCCATGGCGACCATCGCCCCGTTCTTATCTCCCATGGCCTCCTCGGCGGCGATCTGCAGATCGATGTCGAGCGTCAGCTTTAGCGCATGGCCAGGCACGGCTGGCTTCTCGTCCAGTTCCCCCACTTCCTTGCCTTTACTGTTCACCAGAACCTGCCGCGAGCCATTCTTCCCCATCAGCACCTGGTTGTACTGAAGTTCGACGCCAGACTTCCCCACTACGTCTCCGGGGTTATAGAGCTCCCACTGCGGTTGGTTCAGCATGCCCTCGCTTACTTCGCCGACGTAGCCGATTAGGTGCGCCATAAAGCCATTGCGCGGATACAACCGGCGATGCGCCATGATGGTGTCCAGCTCCGGCAGTTCGTTGCGGTGAGCCTTGATAAAGGCCAGCTCATCCTGCGTGATGTCTTCCTTGAGATAAATGGGCTGGTACTGCGGAGTGCCGGCAAATTTGCGCAGGCGCTCCCGCACTTCTCTGGGGTCAAGGTGCAGTCCCTGCGCGATGAGATCGGCGTCCACGGTAAGATCGCGAGTGGAATCGCGCAGCAGCAGGGCGGTGAACGAAGGATAGTTGGTGACGATCTCGCGGCCTTCACGGTCGAGAATCTTGCCGCGTGGCGCCAGAATCGGAACCTCGCGAGTCTTGTTTTTCTCCGCCAGAGCCGCATAGAACTCGCTAGACACTACCTGCAGCCGCCACAGTCCATAAGCCAGCACGAGAAAAATGACGAGAATGATGTATTGCACCGCAGTAAGGCGGAAACTCGAAACTTTTTCGTCGCGGCCAAACATGGTTAGTCGTCAGTCGTCAGTCGTCGGTCGTTAGCCACTGCCAATCGCGCCAATTTCGGCGATCACCGGGACTTACGCTATGTGAGACTGGATCGAAGTTCACTCCATTGTATTCCTGGTTTGGTACCGCGGGATTAGTGCCGTGGGTAACCCAAGGCCATAGACGGTTGGGGTTTAGTGCCGACGACTGACGACTCTCTTACGCTCTCTGCTTAAACCGGTCCAGAAGCGTAAACGCTACTGCCGCTGTCGCCGCGTTGAGTAGGGCCGCTCCCAGTTCGTGCCCCCAACTGAGATCCACCGTCAGTTTCACCAGCCCACGAGCGACCGTGACGTACACAATCTGGTGGATCACGTAGAAGAACAGGGTCACCAGAAAGCGGGCCCCCACGTTGTCTACATCCAGTTTCGCGCCCAGCGACGACGCGCCATACCCCACGACGGTCTTTGCGATTCCGTAAATCCCAATGGGCTGATGGGTGAGTGAATCCTGCAGCAGGCCGATCAGCGATCCGGTAAGTAGTCCGGCAACCGGGCTTCGTCGAGCCACCGCAAAGAAAATTACCACCAACAGCGGCAGGTCGAAGAAGGCGAAGAAGTGCAAGCGCGAGGGCAAGAAGGCCTGCAGAAACAGCGCCACCAGCGCAATACCAATGGCCACCGCCGGATTAAACCGGTAGACCTCCACCTGATCTTGAGATGTGTAGGTTATGGGCACGCTAGTGAGGTTGGTCCTCCGACGCCTCCGGTTTCGCCTGCGACGGGTTGGGCTTCGCCGGTTCGGCGGGCGCCGGCGCACTCATTCCCGGCTTGACGACTTGCTGCGAAGCTTGCTTGGGCGCGGGAACCGGCTTCAGCGCCGTGGCCGGCTTCACCGCCGCTCGACCCTCCGAGCTGCTCCCCGAAAGGCTTCCCCTTGGGACTTGCCGGCGCCGATCCCGCAGCGGGCGTGGCCGCGTTCGCCGCCGTCCCGCCTACCGGTGTCACCACCGGCTTATCCGGAACCGAGGGTAACCGCTGGGTCAAAATATCCACCGCCCGCACCCGTCCCGCGTCGGCCACCGATGGCGCTCGATCCTCCTTCTTCGTGATCACCAGAACCTCTTCCAACCGGTTCAGGTTGGCGCTCGGTCGAAGCCGGATGTTGAGAAAAAGATCCGCTCCCGGTGAAACCTTCATCACCGTTCCCACGGTCAGGCCTTTGGGGAAGATCTGGTCACCGCCGCTGGTCGCCACCCGCTCCCCAGGCGCCACCGATTCATCGGTCATCACATTTTCCAGGATCACGTCTCCGGTCGAGGTTCCCTTGACCACTCCCTGCAAGCGCGACTTGTCCAGAATAGCGCCCACACCACTGCTCTGGTCGTTGATCAGGAGGACCTGCGAGGTGGAACCGAAGGCGCGCAACACCTTGCCTACCACGCCATCGGCGGTGATCACCGCCATGTCCTTCTCCACTCCGTTGCCCGCGCCTTTATCGATATAGATGGACCGGGACTGCTCGCTGCCGCTGCCCCCGATCACTTGCGCGGCCACGGTCTTCGCAATGTACTGTTCCTTGAAACTCAGTAAGGCCTGCAGGCGGCGCGCCTGCTGCGCGTCGTCGGTCAATCGCACCTGCTCCAGCCGCAGCTGCTCGATCTCGAACTTCAAATCACGATTTTCCTGCCGCACTCCGCGCAGGTAAACGTAGTTGTTCCAGAGATTGCCTAATCCCCCCTGGCCCCAGACGATGATTTTTTCCAGAGGAGTGACGGCGCTCACCGTCCAAGTGCGGATCAAGCGTGTGGATTCACCGCCACCGCCCCGCTTGACTTGGACCGCCAATCCGAGCACTTGCACAAACAGCATCACCGCCAGGATGGTGACGTTACGGTAACGGGTGATGAGATTTTCCATGACGCCAGTTTCAAGGTTCCAGTTTCCAGTTTCCGGTTTCAAGTTTCCAGTTTCGAAGGGTTCGACAAGGCGTCTGGCTCCTGTTGTCTTAGTTGTCTTAGGCAACAGGTTTTGCAGAGAGAAACTGGAAACCGGAAACTCGGAGCTGGGCCACTAGCACTGTTATTCGATCGAAATCTTCCGCAGCAGCTTGAAATCGCTCAGCATCTTACCCGTGCCCAGCACCACGCTGCACAGCGGATCGTCGGCGATCGAAACCGGTAAGCCGGTTTCCTCGCGAATACGTTTGTCGAGGTTTTTCAGCAGCGCCCCGCCCCCGGTCAGCACAATGCCGCGGTCGCTGATGTCGGCGGAAAGCTCCGGCGGCGTCCGCTCCAAAGCCACGCGCACAGCATTCATGATGGTCGAAACGCACTCGCTCAATGCCTCGCGGATCTCACTGTCGTCCACGGTGATGGTCTTGGGCACGCCTTCGATCAGGTTGCGGCCTTTAATTTCCATGGTCAACGGCTTTTCCAGTGGATAGGCGGACCCGATTTCCATCTTGATCTGCTCGGCCGTGCGCTCGCCGACCAATAAATTATATTTCCGCTTCAAATAGTTCATCACCGCTTCGTCCATCTGGTTGCCAGCCATGCGCACGGAACGGGAATAAACGATGCCACTGAGCGAAATCACCGCGATGTCAGTCGTGCCGCCGCCAATATCCACCACCATATTGCCGCTGGGCTCGGTAATGGGAAGCCCGGCGCCAATGGCCGCCACCATGGCCTGCTCTACGAGGTACACTTCGCTGGCCTTGGCGCGGTACGCAGAATCCATGACGGCGCGCTTTTCCACCTGGGTAATCTCGGAAGGCACTCCGATCACGATCCGCGGATGCACCAGCATCTTGCGGTTGTGAGCCTTTTGGATGAAGTAGTTGAGCATCTTCTCGGTAACTTTGAAGTCGGCAATCACGCCATCTTTCATGGGCTTGATGGCCACGATGTTGCCGGGCGTCCGGCCCAGCATCTCTTTGGCCTCTTTGCCCACGGCCTCGACCTCGCCCGTGTTCTTGTTGATGGCCACGATGGAGGGCTCGTTCACCACGATGCCCTTGCCCCTTGCGTACACCAGCGTGTTAGCCGTCCCTAGGTCGATGGCGAGATCGCTGGAGAAAATGCTGAACAGCGATCTCAGGTTGTGCAGGCGCGTTGAAGAATGAAATCCGTTGGATGACATACGCGATTTAGCTCTCTCAGACCGCCGTCATTGCCGGGCAAGCCCGGTTGCTTTTGTGCGGATGGGGGGCCGTTGCCCTAATTCTACGAGATGTTCCCCGTTTTGCCGTCAAACCAAAGTCTCAGTACCTCGGGATTCCTTCCCCAGCCGTGCTGGCTCTACTGAATGACGATCTTTTTCTGCAACGTGTTCACGCCACCCTTGGCGTTCTGCGCCGTAGTCGTGATCACGCTCTCTCCCTGCGGCAGCGGAGGCATAAAATAGTGGAAACTGCCGTCGACGCTCACCACCGGCACTTCCCGACCGTTCACCATCACCCGCGCCCCGGCCTCGGTCTTTCCGGTGAGTTCGATCACGTGGCCATGCTGCGTAAACGGATCCACCTCCAGGTTGATGGCCGCGGTGTTTTTGCCTTTGGGAATGATGGTAAACCGGTTCTTCTGGCTTTCCATCGACTCCTTGTCATTCGCGTCGTAGGACTGCACCACCCAGTAATACGCTCCCTCATTCAATCCCGAAACAATTACATCGGCCGTGTTTACCTTGCGATCCACAATGGTTGAAGAGAAATACGGGTTCCGCGAAATGCGCAGCCGGTATCCCACGGCGTTGGCCATCTGGGTCCAGGAAAACTCCACCGGCTTGGTTTCACCCGCGGAAAAGATCGGCATCATGTTGGCCGGGGAAATCGGCGTAGGCGGCCCGATCTCCTTCAACTTGGCCATGCGCGGCGACTGCGACTGAAAGGCCACTTTTTCCCAGTCCGCCAAGTGTATTACCTCCCCGTTGCGCGTGATTTCTCCCGACCCTTTCTTCAGCAGAATCTCATGCTGATCCGCCTTGGGATCGTTGCGCACCATGGCCGCGCTGTCCGGGGCCAGGGAGGCGGTTGCCCCTGCCACAGTCACCTTCGACTTCGACCCCTGGACATAGGTCGCAGTCGACAGATCCACCGTGCCCGTACTCACCGCCACGGCCACGTTCGTCTGCTGCTGATCGTTGGCCGAATTTTCCTCAATCACAATCAGTGAATCCTGCTTTACGGTGTAATTAGTACCATCGTTGAAGACGATCTTGGCCATGCCCTCCGAGCCGGTCTGCACCACGTCGCCTTTTTCCAGGGGCACGTTGTAGTCGGCTGTCACCCAGCTGTTGCTGCCCGCCTTTTTCACCCGAACCGACCCATCCAGGGCTGTGATGTGAGCCTGCTGCGAACTTCCCGCCCCGCCCTTGGCGGTTCCCCCCGCCCCGACCACCAGTTCCAGCAGCCTACTACCCAAGTTGCTTACCGACTTGACTCCCTTTTGCGTGAACTGCGGGAAGGCGAAATTCATGCCCACAAACAACACGACACCGATAGACAACACCCCCAAGGCCACGCTGCGATAGGTGACCGTCTTCCACGCTACATGGATTCCCGGTTTGCTGCTCGAAGACACAAATGACACCCAGAAACTAGCTAAACCCAAAGAATATGAGGTATTTGCGAGAGTATCACAAGCCTAACTCCCGGGGCAGGGTTGATTACCTTGGGTCGCACCCCCGGTGGCCATGTCCAGTGGTGTGCTGCCGGACTAGCATTGGGCCTATCTGGCATGGGCCATGAATCAGCCGAAGGCAGCCGAGGCGTTCGGGGTAGTGGAACCGGCGTGGCTGCCGACAAAGAAAAAGAGAAAGTCGCACCCCTCTCTATTTCGCCTTCCCCACGGATCTGTCCGCCGTGTTTTCGTACGATGCGCTGTACGGTGGCCAATCCAACCCCGGTCCCTTCGAAGTCTTCCGTGCGGTGGAGCCGCTGGAAAACGCCGAATAGCTTGTCGGCGTATTTCTGATTAAAGCCGGCGCCGTTATCACGAATGAAAAGAACAAGTGGGCCGTCCGCTGTAACTTGGCCAATCTCGATGACCGCCAACTCGCGGCACCGCGTGTACTTGACCGCGTTCGACAGCAGATTCGTGAACACTTGTTTGATCAAACCGGGATCGCACTCCACGACCGGTAAGTTTCCCAGGCGCCACTCGATCTGCCGTCCCTCGCATTCTAGTTGGACGTCTTGGAGCGCAGATTGCAACACGGAATTCAAATCTGTTGGCCGGCAAACCAGCGCCTGGCGCCCGAGCTGTCCCAGTCTCAGCAAGTCATCCACCAGCTGACCCATGTTTCTGGCTCCGTTCCGGATGCGCTGCAGATAGCCATGAGCAGCGGCGTCCAACTGCCCTCCATACTCTTCTTCCAGCAGTTTGGAAAAACCGCCGATGTGACGCAGCGGGGCGCGTAGGTCGTGGGAAACGGAATAGGAGAAGGCCTCCAATTCCTGGTTGGAAGCCGCCAGCTGCGTAGTGCGCTCCTCGACCCGCCGCTCCAACTCGTCGTGAGCTTTCTGCACCGCCGTGTCGCGCTCTTGAATCTGGGCCAGCATCTCGTTGAATGTCCCGATCAGGATGGCTAGTTCGTCGTGGTTCCCGGTTGTGGGTGCGCGCACCGAGTAGATCTTGTCGCGGGAAACGATGCCAGCAGTCTCAGCCAGGCGAACAATAGGTTCGGCGATGATTCGCCGGAAGATTGAGGACATCCACATGGCAGCCATGAGGGATGCGGACACTACAACGGCGACGATTATCAGCTGCCGCTTCAAGCGGTCAAACAGCTCCCGGAGGTCCGATTGGATATAAACGGTGCCGGCCGGCTTTCTCTCAAAGATAATTGAGCGCCCTACCACCAGCTGACCATCCCGGAAGCTAAGCTGTGTCTTGACCGCAGGATTTGGAGGCAGTTGCGCTTCGCTTCCACGATCACGCCCATAGGCGGCGAACGGCCGCCCGTCCGCGGTATAGATGCCCGCGGTAACGACGTTGGGAGAGGCGCTCGACGCCGACAAGGTCTTTCGCGCTGACTGGGGATCGTTGAACAGTAGCGCGGAGACGCTGTTGGAGCCAACAATTTGGGCCTGGATCGAAAGATTACGCACCATGCTCTCCCGAAAACTAATCAGGTCGTATGCTACAAAAGCCCCGCACGCCAGCAACAGAGCCGCGCCACTTACCAGCAGGTTCATCCAGGCCAGTTTCCGGGGAATCGAATAATCGCAAAAACGCAGCATGGTCGGATCAGTCTCCCGGTCGAGCATGGTTTCGAACGCTGACCGCCAATTTGAGAAGTTCGGAACTCAGAGTCAGGCCAGCATGTTCCGTGGGCGCCAGACTCACCGCGAAACGCACTCTGTTCCCCTCCAGAATGAACTGAACCATGCCGCCGCGCCGAACGAACTGGGGCATATCACTGACCGTCAGGACGCTGCTGTTATCGAGCGCCGCGAGAATCTGCTTTAGTCGAGGATCCTCTGAAGAACTGATGAACAGAACCCGGCAGTTCACAGCGTCCAGTGCTGTGGAAATTCGCCGGGCCACCACGTTCTGGCCGCCGATGGCCTCATCTGCCACGCTGGCATTGAGCGCAAGCCCGAAGGGATCCTGGCCAAGCACACAGATGGTGAAAGAACCGCCCTGGCCCGGGATGGCCCGAGCGGGCCACTCGATGAATCTGGCGAAGTTATAGAGATAGGTGGCTTTCACTTCGTATTCGGTGGGCTTTGAATGCTGCCCTTGAGCGACCGGGAATCCAATGAGCGCCCACGCTGTGACCACAGCCGTCAAC
>WNFP01002359.1_pt1 | contig 15045 bp, 12 predicted proteins | sample 5400201 | NCBI WGS metagenome assembly WNFP01 (sample SAMN13153355, study PRJNA577476) | soil metagenome | isolation source: 115 cm saprolite under Madrone tree | place: USA:California | collected 2016-06-14
CCAGACAAACCTGATTGCGTCGACGAGTTGATCGTCTCCGCGAACGTTGGGCGCGGTCGAGTAGAGCCCGGCGCCGCTAAAATTCGGCAGATCCTCGCTGTTGGTAGAGCTGCGCGCGAACACTCCCTTGCCGGGAAACTCGAGGTGCAGACGTCGTAAGACCGCTTCGCTTAATTGCGGATTGATGGTTCCATGGGCAATCCGATCGCGCATCTTAGTTAAGTAACTGCGGCGATACGCAGGGTCGTGGACGAACTTCTGATCGTTCAGCATCTGATAGATCGCGTCGTCCAGTTTGTTCTCTTTCAAGAACTGATCGTAATAGAAGAACGGGATGGTAAAGCCCGGCGGAATGGTCACACCCGGCAGACGGGCATGAGTTATCTCTCCCAGGTTCGCTGACTTTGCGCCATAAGCGATTGAAGACATAGCACGCTGCTCATTCAATCCAGCGAGCCTGGTGACCGTGAGATCGTAGCGCGGCTTCATCACATCCAGCCGCTCTTTCAAGCGCTTCTGGTATTCGTCCAGCGCACTATTCTCGGCGCGCTTAATCGTATACGCATCGCGCCGCGCGTCGAATTCTACCCACCAGCCGTTGTATTGCTTCAATAATTCCTGGGCGTTCTTGATGTAGACGTTGGGGACCCCCCACCCTTTCGCCAGCAGGTTGATGTGCGAGAGCGGGGTCGAAGGTTTACCGGTAATGATTCCTGCCACTGGCGGCAACTGAATCGGCACTTCATCAAGCACGAGGATTTCATTGAAGCCAATCTCAACGTGATCGTCGAGCTTCGGAATCACATGAATCCGTCCCAGAGTCTTAGCCACGTTCAGCGCCTGATAATCCTGCTCCTTCGAGATGTCTGTTTGCAGCACTCGCTGCAATCCGCCGATGCCTGCTGAGGCTTCATCCTGTCGCAGTGAATTTGGTTTGTAGGCTACGGAAGTAAAGAAAGACTTGTTGATGATCTCGGAAGCTAGTTTGATCTGCTCAGTGAGAATCAAATCGCCTTCCCAGAATTCAAATGTCCAGCGCCGCACCGGCGTCTGGTAAGCAATCGTGCCCAGGATGAAACGCCGGTTTGGTTTCAGATAGTTGTTTTCGAAAAACACCTGACCGCGTTCGAGTGAAAGATAGGTGCCGTTAACGAAATCTTTGTGAAACTTGTAGCGCTTTGTGTTGATGTAATAGATCCGATTTCCATTTTGGCGATCAATGGCGAACAAGACATGCGGCAGCGCATACGGCGTGTTCGCATCGTACACGACTGACAGCGAATCAAACTCGGCGCGCGAGTGAACTGCAGGCATTGAACGCGGTTCCTCCGTGGATTTCGCCGCCGGGACTTGCGGCAGCACCGGACCGGCAACGGTCAGGCCCATGATCACAATCCCAAGCAACCATTGTGATCTTCTCCTGTACGTCTTACTCATATTTTGTAGCCGCGCTCTCTCGTCATTTCTGAGTCGGTTCACTCGTGAGGGCTGCGGCCTCAGTCTGAAGCGATTCTAGCAGATCGTCGACATGCCTGCGCTCGGTCAAAAAGCTATTGATATTGACTCTCAACGCGCGCCGGCCGTGCAGAATTGTGGATGGAAAGAAAGCTCTGCCGCTCTTCTCAACACGTTGTTGCAGAGACTGCTGAACCAGGTCCTGCTCTTCCGGGGGCAGAGACCGCACCCGCTCAGGCAGGTAACGAAAACAGCAAACCGCGGTTTCAATTTCGCCTACACGTTCAAAATCCGGCAGCTCGTCGAGACGGCCAGCGAGGTATCGCGTCAATTCAAGGTGCCGCTCGACGGTTTCGGCGTAGCCGCTCTTGCCCATAAACTTAAAAGCCATCCAAAGCTTTAGAGCGTTGAAACGGCGCGTGCCCATCTGGCCATAACGAAAGAAGTCGTACTGTACGTCATCGCCTCCCCGGTCTTCGCTAAGATATTCAGGCGTGATGTCGAACGAATCGCGCAGAACGTTTCGGCCATCGCGAACCAGCGTCGTGCCGCAGGCAAACGGGACGAACATCCATTTGTGAGGATCGAACGTGATCGAGTTCGCCAGTTCAATCCCTGTGAGTTTTGCTTTTTGTCTGTCGGAAAATGCCAGCCCTCCGCCGTAGGCTGCGTCGACATGGAACCAGCAATCATTTTCTCGCGCAATCTCGGCGAGTTCAGGCAGAGGATCGATTACGCCGGTCGAAGTTGCGCCGGCCATGCCAACGATACAAAACGGAATTCGGCCGTCATTTCGATCCCTTTCGATGGCGGCACGCAGCAAGTCGACGCGCAGGTGAAATCGCTCGTCCGTATCTATCTTGCGCAGGCTCTGGCGACCGAGGCCGAGGATGTCGACACTCTTCTCGACCGAGAAATGACATTGTTCGGACGCATAGACAGTCAGTTCGGCTTTAGCTGCGCGCACACCTTGTTCGCAAATCTCACGCGCGGCTTTGTCGCGCGCGCACTTCAAAGCGATCAAGTTCGCCTCTGAGCCGCCACTGGCTAAAACGCCAAAGGCCCCCGGCCCGTAACCTATTAGTTCGCAAAGCCACCCGATGACCTGTGCTTCGATGAGCGCTGACGTGGGACCATTGCGCCAGGCGCCGGCGTTTTGGTTGAGGGCCGAGCAAAGTGCGTCCGCCCAAACGCCGATCGCCAGCGGCGTCGGGTTGAATTGTCCGAAGTAACGTGGACTGGGCACCTGCATCGCGTGCGGCTCAACGTTGTGAACAAACTGCGCGAAAATTTCTTCAGCCGAAGTCCCGGCCTGCGGCAAGGGCTCGTCAAAAAGAAGCTTGAGGTCGGCGGGCGTGGCGCGTGAAGTTACCGGCGCCTGCTCCAGCCGGTCAGCATGGTCGCTGATCAGTCCGGTTACGATCCGTCCCATCCTCTGATGTTGTTCGCTTAAGGATTCGCTGGTCATGTTATCTTCAAAACAGTCAGAGTTAATTCGCGGTGCTTGATCTAAACAGAAGAGCGGGCCAAATGCCAACACCGATCGAAAGATTCAGCGAGGCCTTGCGACAGCGATCCAACGGCTTTGGCGTTAATCTCGACAATGAAGACGTCGAACGATTATGCAGTTATTACGAACTCCTGCTGAAGTGGAATGCCCGGCTTCATCTGGTGGCGCCATGTTCTCCGGAAGAATTTGCCGTCCGGCACGTTCTCGAATCACTGGTCGTGCTGTCGCATCTTTCACGGGGCGCGCTGGTTATAGATGTAGGTTCAGGCGCAGGACTGCCGATTATTCCGTGTCTGGTAGTGCGCCAGGACCTGCGCGCTACTCTAATCGAATCCTCCCAAAAGAAAGCCGTTTTTCTACGTGAGACCTTCAGACAATTACCCAACGCGGAAGCGCAAAGGCTGTTGGTGACTCGATTTGAAGACAGCCCAGGTTTGACGGGCGACTTCGTCACCTGCCGGGCTCTCGATCGTTTTCAGCAGTTCCTCCCCAAACTTGTTGAATGGGCGCCACGATCCAGTACGCTGCTGCTTTTCGGCGGACCAGCATTGCGAAAACAGATCGAAGCCCTGCTTCCCTCCGCTCGAGCGGAGCGAATCCCCGAATCGGAACAGCGCTTTCTGATGATTGCTGAACGAGGCGGGCCGCTATCGAGGCACGTACGGGTAGAGTGGTAAGAGCCTGTTGCTAATCTGCGGGGCATTAGCCCGACCTTCAGGGAGGGCTCCGAGGTGCATTGATTGAGCCCTCCCTGACGGTCGGCTAACGCCCCGCATCGCGACACGGCTTGTAGCGACACACAATTACCCCAGTACCCACGCACGTTGACTGTTGAAACAGGCGCTATGTCGATGGCGTGTAATAGGGCCACCTCGCGGAAGCGAGGTGTTAATGAGATTCAGGAAAGCCGGGCAAGGATGCGGGCTGCCGAACGGACTACTTAACCGTCACACTAATTACCTGCTGACCGGTGATCACAAATTCCGCGGGCGACAATTCTCTTTCGTACACCTGGGACAACTGCGTTGGCGTGTAGCCGCCTGAGCTGCGATCGTTATTAAGCGTCGCCACGACCGATGGTGGCAGATTAGGCAAGTCGGTGGTGCCAATAACCACTCCGGACGCCGGCCGCAGCAGCCGCAAATACAATCTGTCGTTCTTCCTTGTCTTGTTAATGGCGCCGACCAGTTGACCCAGATCACGCGGCACGAAAACTCTCGTCGCCGATGCTTCCTGCAAAGTAGCGCCATCCCCGATCATGATCATCAACTGCCCCGAAGGCGCATCGGCAGGAATCTGGACGGGAATCCTTTCCACAAACTGTTTGCCTGAGTCGGTGCGCACATACGCCTGGATCTCGACCTGATCGCCGCGGCCGACCTCGGTTCGATCCAGAGAGATTCGTTCCAACGTTGCCGCGCGCTTTTCTTCGCTGGAATCTACATCCAACACGATGCCTTTGATATTGACCTCATCAAATCCGCTGCTTAAGAGGCTCGAAACCGGCGCGGCGATGGATCCGGCGGCCAGCGCGGCGGCGTTCGCGGATGAGAAGCGACGCTGCACCGCAATCGGCGCCTGACCATCAACGGCGATCGATCCGTTAATGGCGATGGTTGACTCGCCAACTGAGCGTTCGCGCGTAGCAATCGTGTTAAAGACCGTTATGTTGACCAGCAACGGCGTCAGAAATTCATCGCTGACAACTTCGTAGGAAAATTGCTCAACCCGATCGCGACTGGTATGAAGATTGATCTTTACCGGAATCATTCTGGGCGCATGGCCCAACTGACCGAATACTCCAGTGGCTCGGTCCTGGGATATCGAACCAACCATTCGCCCGGGGACGGCAAGCTTGAACGAGTTGTACGAGTTGGCGATAACCGTGACCACTGAACTTTCGGTCATCGGCATGTCAGAGCCGCCCAGCCCAAGGAAAGGATGTCCGAACGCATAAATTCGTTCACCGTCGCGAAACGTGACGGTCCCGGATGCCGCAATCGAATAATCACCGCGGACGAGTTGGACACTGACCGAAGCGCCCGGCGTCAGTGTCTTTTCGTCAAACGGCTCGAGCGGCGTAATCGCCGCAGAGCCGCCCACACCGGAAACCGGCAGAAGACCGCTCCTGGTTAACTCTGCAGAGAACATTGAGAGGCTGTCCTGGCTGATACCGCTGAACACTACCGGTGTAGCGATCTGCTGAATTTGTTGACCCATTAGCGGCGCGAGAGGCGACCCCGCCGTTACCGGAGCGATCAACGACGTCGACGTAAATGACGGCTTCGGCAACCGCGGCTTCCAGTCAGCGCTGGCCAATTCAGTGAAGGACGTTGCCCGCGCCTCAGCATTGCGCTTCGGTTTGTCGTTGCCCTGCTCAAAGTTATCGATCATTTGGCGAATCGGAGTAATGCCGCAGATCGGTTCTTTCGAGAAAGGAAAACTGTAAGCAATGGCCCCAACCAGGCGATCATCAATAAACACAGGCGAGCCAGACATGCCGGCAAACACGCCGGTCTTATCTACATTTGTCCCGCTTAGTTTGGCAATTATTGTCGATTGACGAGGTCCGGTAAACCCGGGCAGCACGCCCAGGATCTCCAGGCTAAATTCCTGCGGCTCGGTGCCCGCGAATACCGTGCGGGCGATGCCCTTCATTCCCGGTCGTAAATCCTCCAGCGGGTACAGCGCTTTGACCGCGGTTTCCCTTCCGGCTGCGGTTTTGATCAATGCGCCCTGGCCGAATCCGCTGATTGATCCACCCAAAACAATAATTGAGAGGACGAGAGTTATAGTAATGTTCTTTACTGATTTCATAAGTTCTATTTCCGCAATTCCGAAGGGTCCGCAGTCGCCGGGCTCGATTCACTATAGCCCAAGTTTGATGAAAGTAATAGCATGTTGTCGCGCATGTTTGATGTGGAAGGATTCATTCTGGTTGGCGGACAATCGAGCCGCATGGGTCGCGATAAGGCGCAGCTCGTGTTTGGCACTGAGACCGGAGTCAAACGCATTGCCGCCGCTTTGGGCGCGCTAACCTCCAGGGTAAGACTGGTGGGCGCCCGCAGTCAGGACAAGTCAGGTCTTCAGAATATCCCGGACACGCTCGAACACTGGGGCGCTTTGGGTGGAATCCACACGGCGCTCGCGGGGTGCGAAGCAGAGTGGGCGGCCATCGCTGCCTGCGACCTTCCCTTCGTTACGGCCGAGCTTTTTACCAGGCTGGGGCGGTTCACGCTCCGCCAGGAAAACCCGTTCGATGCGATCGTTCCGATTCAACCCGACGAGCGGCCGCAGCCACTCTGTGCACTTTATCGCCGCGCATCGTGTTCAGCCGTAGTCAGCCAGCTGATTTCTGAGAATGAGCACAAGCCCCGCGCGCTCCTGGCGAAAGTGCGAACGCGTTGGGTGAACTTCAGTGAGATTTCCGACTTGGCGGGCGCGCAGGAGTTCTTTTTGAACGTCAACACACCTGAAGATTACAAATTTGCCAGAGGCATCCATAATCAGAAAAGCGGGAACGCCAGCAAACGCTAAGGTCATGTTTTAGCTCGCTCGTTCATTGAACGCGCGGAGGCTCACAGGAGGGTCTTGGTTTGCAATTCCCTGCTCTTGATTCATAATCCGACCTGACATGGCATCTCAGCGCAAACTCATAAAGCGGGTCATCAAGGCTTTTCTTCCCATCGTCTTAGTTATTTTAGTCGCCTTTGTGGCAGTAACGGTTTGGATCGTTAACGGTATTACCAAGCCACCCCGAGCGGCTTACGTGGTGACGCCGCAAACCTTCTCGCGCGTCACCGGGCCGCTGCTGAAAGCCACCGATGTAACCTGGGCCAATCACGACGGCACCCAAGCGCGCGGCTGGCTGATGCGTGGCGCCGAAGGATCGCCGTCGGTGATCTTATTGCATCGCTATGGCGCGGATCGATCCTGGCTTTTGAACCTGGCGGTGAAGCTCAACGAGACCACTAACCTGACAGTGTTGTGGCCCGACCTGCGCGGTCACGGCGAGAATCCTCCCGTCAGTAGAAGTCTGCTCGGGGCCGTTGACGGAGACGACGTCACGGCCGCAATTGATTATCTTCACACGCTGAAGACGCCCGCCGGCAAGCCTCAAGTGGCTGGTCCCGTTGGTCTGTACGGAGTGGAACTCGGTGCCTACGCTGCTCTGGACGCCGCGCGGCGTTATCCGGAAATAACAGCGTTGGCGCTGGACTCGGCGCCTGCTTCACCCGATGACTTAGTGCGTGCGGCGACCAGCGGACATGCGGGTATGAAGAACAGCCTCCTGCAAAAATTGGCTGGTTGGGGCCTCAAGATTTACTCGTTGGGTAAATATCAAAGCACGCCCTCTTGCGACGTGGCTCACTCTCTTCGAAACGTAAGAGTATTACTTCTGACTGGTAATGAAGGAGATCCCTGGCGATCGTCAACGTTGGAACTCGGTAAGTGTTTCAACGGTTCTGTCGAGGTGAAGAAAGACCTCCCGGTAACCGGCGTCTCTCTGCCTTCGGCGACGGGAGAGCAGGAAGAAGCCTACGACCGTCCGGTGATTGAGTTTTTCGATAAGGCCCTGCGATAGGTCGCGAAGCAGAACATGAAGTGTTGTTGATTAGCGCGCCCAATCAATTCAGCTGTCGGGTCGCTAGCTGGTACGGAACCGGGAGTGGTAGCGACCGGGTCAATGACTCAACATTCGATTCGTTCCAAAAGGATCGCCGCCTGGATTTGAAACCGGCTTCGCCCGACCCACTGAGTTGGACGGCAGGACCCCGTCGCTACTGCTCCGGGTTCTGTACCGAAGGGCGGCGCTCCGGTCATTTCCGAATCCCTTTCATTTCAACCGCACAACAATCAGCGAAACACGACCGTTCGCTGAGATCACCTCCGCCTCAATGCTCTGATAAGACGTCAGCTGCGTTTCGTATTCTTTCGGCACAAAACACAGGACCAAACCACCATTGCGACGAGCGGCGTCGGCAACCTGTGCGACTCCCTCAAGCTTTACCGGCTCGCCGTTAGGATCGTAAGTCATTCTGTTCGCTGCATAGAATTCCGCCGTCCGTTCGACGGTGTGGAGTTGCACCACGGGCGTTGCGCCATAACCGCGGGCAGTGGCCACCGCCAGGACATCACGTACAGATTCCGGCCGAGCGAGCACCGGCGCCGCGCAACTCAGACCTATGACCGACGTCGACAGGAGCGCCAGTGGAATCAGGACGAAGAGAGCTTTACGTAACTGCGGACGCGCCAACGACGCCGCGCCAATTATGACGAGCGGTGAGAGGCCGAGCGCGATCCAAGCAAAACTCAAAGTGGACCGATGCGTCAGGTACCAGCCGCCGGCGGCGCCCAATCCAATCAACAGAAGCCCGGTAAGACGAAGCACGACGTCGCCGCGCTGGGCATTAAGAAAGCAGGTAATCCGTTCGCCTACCAGCAAAGCAACTGCAGGCAGCGCCGGCAGAATGTAAGCCGTCAGTTTTGATTCAGAAAAAGAAAAGAAAACCACCGGAACCGCGATCCAGAAGAAGGCAAACACTCGCAGGCGATCGAGCGGCGTTCTGCCTCGCCAATGCCATCGTCGCGAAGAAAAGAAACCCGCTCCCAGAAATATCGTCCAGGGAACCGCCAGTGCGACGAGCACCAGAAGGTAAAAATAGAATGGCGCGGGATGGTGATACTTGTTAGAGATAAATCGCGCGAAGTGATGCTGAATAATAAATTGATCGATAAATTTCCAACCATGACGCGAGAGCATCGGCCCAAACCAAACGGCGGCTAATGCGATAGCGAGCGGCAGGCCCCAGAACAGGCTCTTCAAAAATCTGTTGCTCGGCCATTCGCGCCTCATCAGGTAGTAGAACAAGAGGACTCCGAAAGGAATAACAATCCCAATCAGCCCCTTGGCGAGGAGAGACAGTCCGATGAATAGATAGAACCCGACGAGAAGCAACCGCAACTTGGCAGTTGATCCGGGACTGTCAATCGATTTGAGATCTTCGCTTTGAACTTGAACGTGCCAGATAAAGAAGCAGTTGAGGGCGCCGGCGATAGTCATCGTGACAACAATGTCAAAGCTCGCTCCGCGCGAGAAAACGATCGCTCCCAGGCTTGATAACCAGACTAGGGCGCTATAACGCCCAAGCCCCTCTCGTTTTTGGTCCCCGTTCGCTTGAGTAATAGCCCGCTCTGAATCGTCGCTTTCACCAGCTGTCTCGATGGTTCTACCAATCAAGTAAACGAACACGGCAGTCAACAGGCCGCAAATCGCCGGACCCAGCCGCGCCGCGTACTCGCCAACCCCAAGGACGCGATAGCCGGCAATCATCAACCAGTAGAGCAATGGCGGCTTTTCAAACCAGGGAAGACCGCCGAGTGTGGGAGTGATCAAGTCTCGGCGGGCAAACATTTCGCGCGCGACTTCAGCGTAACGCGGCTCATCCGGCCCCACCAAAGGAAGCGCACCCAGACCCCATAGATAAAAAGCCGCGATGCCGAGAAATAGAAGAAGCCAACCGCGCTTGGCAAGCATTGAAGGTTGCAAGTATAGTCCCCTGAGCAAGTAGGCAGTAAGCAGAAAGCACAAGGCAACTTCAACTGGTCAGCTGCCTTTGCTTTCTGCCTACTGCCTTCTGTCAGTCATAACCTAAAGCAAAACTGAGAAACAGTAAACTGTGACACTACGCACCGCAGTCATCGGCGTCGGACATCTGGGCCGGCAGCATGCCCGCATTCAGGCCGCGCTGTCGAGTGAGGGCCTGTCGCAATTCACGAGTGTCTGTGATATCGATGCCGGCCGCGTGAAAAGCGTCGCCGATGAATGGCGCACGCAGACAACGACGGACTGGCATACCCTAATCGGAAACGTCGATGCCGTAAGTCTGGCGGTGCCCACCGAAGCGCATTGTGAGATCGCTTGCGGATTGCTCGCAGCCGGTATTCATGTCCTGGTGGAGAAACCGATCTCGCGCACTCTCGAAGAAGCCGATCAAATGATTGCCGCGGGTAAACGAGGCAAAGCGATTTTACAGGTCGGACATGCCGAGCGATTCAATCCCGCGTTGATGGCCCTCCGTCCATATGTGCGCAATCCCGTCTACTTTGAAATCCATCGCATCGGCCAGTTCACGGCCCGTTCGCTGGACATCGACGTGGTGCTCGACTTGATGATTCACGACCTGGACATTGTGCAGTGGCTGGTGGGTGAAGAAGTCGAAGTTACCAGCTTGCATGCCGTCGGAATTCCCATTCTCACTAATCGAGTCGATGCCGCGAATGCGCGCCTGGAGTTTGCTACCGGCGCCGTTGCCAATATCACTGCTTCGCGAGTCGGCACTGAGAAGATTCGCAAGATGCGTTTCTTCCAGCCGCGCGATTACGTCGCCGTCGATTACACAACTAACCATGCGTCGATCAGCAATCTCTCGCCGCCGACCGCCAGCCCCTGGCCCGGCGTCAACACAAAGATCTTGGACGTCGATGACGTCGAGCCTTTGCGCGCTGAGATCGAATCTTTCCTGCAAACGTGCGCGAACAATTCTCGACCGTTAGTATCGGGCGAAGACGGCCGCCGCGCCCTGGCGCTGGCTCTCCGGACTCTCGATCAGATTCATGCGCATACGGCGAAGTCGGGCGTCGGCGCGTATCTGCAAAATGCTTAAACGAAGCTAGCGATGTTCGTCTCTTCAACCTAATATCTGACTCGTCGTTCATCGACACCGCTTAAGGAAAAAGATGAAAGCTTGTCCCATCTGTAGCAGAACCTATGCGGATGACACGCTCGCTTTTTGTTTGGATGATGGCGCGACGCTCTCTGCATCAGCTCAAGTTCGCGGGGATGGCGTTTGTGATGGAAGAGAATGAATCTCTTTATCCAGTTGCGATAAGCTGCTTCCGTGCGCAGAATCAGATGCCTGAAGCGAGCCACTTCGGTGACGTGATCGAGCAACTTCTTCTTGACCATAATTGATGCATATTAACGTAATCAGAGTGATTACATCACGATCATCCCGACCTTTGCTACAAGGACTTGCCAGCGCTAAAGTTCTGAGTCTTAGCAATAGAGCCCTCTTTGCAGAGGCAGGAAAGACCTGAGGTTTTATGACGGATCGAGCGTATTATGAGTCACGCATATTAACGGATGTGGCGGTAATATGAAGCATGATGAATAATTAATAGTTGGGTTTCTTTGATGTGATCGTTTTCGTTCATCAGGTCTGACGAATTCGTGAGAGGATCGAACCATGCATAAACGTGCAGCTTGCGGATCAAGATCGCGGCCGATTCTAGGAGCGTTGGCAGTGGTTGCCTCGTTAATGCCGTCGTCCATGGCGGCCTTTGGGAGTCAGGCAGTAGCATATCAAATCGATCCAGCACACACTGGTTCTCAATCTGATGGATTGACGCCGCCGCTCGTCCAACGCTGGTCCCGCGATCTTGGCAATTCGTTCAGCACAATTTCCTACCCACTCATCGTCGAGGGCAAAGTCTTCGTCCTAGTCGATAACGGAAACAATTACGGGTTCAGGCTTTATGCACTTGATGAAGCGACCGGGGCAACTGTGTGGGGACCTCTCTCGTACGATTCTTCCAAGTACACTTTCGGCGGTTTGGCGTACGACGGTGGTCGCATATTCGTCCTGGATTTTGATGGTTTTCTGGACGCCTTTGATGCGTCGACCGGTATGCTCGTGTGGGAAAAGTATTTTGGAGGCGAATACCCAGATCACAGAGTCCTCTATAGCTTCACATCTCCTCCTACGGCAGTTGGGGGGACAGTATATTTCAGCGGAGACGGGTTCGGAACAGAAGTGCTTGCTGTTTCCGAACAGGACGGAAGTCTAAAGTGGTTTTCATCTGTCAGCGGTGGAATGCACTGTTCGCCGGCCGTGTCGGCGTCAGGTATTTACGTGTCATACTCAGCTGCTGCGACGACGGCTTTGTCACCTACTACAGGGCAGGTGCTCTGGCAGTTCGGAAGTGCGGGCGGTGACGACGGGAGGACGCCGGTTCTCTTCAATAATCGATTGTATGTACGCGACCTGGTGTTTCGAGGCTTCCAAATTCTCGATGCTTCGACTGGCGCGCAGTTAGGTGCTTTTGATGTGAACCATATAGGCCCAACCCCTCCTGCTCCAGCCTTCAGCGGTTCGATGGGTTATTTCGGTTATTTCGCTAACAATATCCAAGGGCTCAAGGCGCTCGATACCGCAACGTTAGCTACGATTTGGTCATTCAACGGCGACAGTTCTATCAGCACCGCGCCAATAGTCGACAATGGATATGTTTATGTGGGCTCGTACAATGGGACGCTATATGCCTTAAACGCTCAAACGGGAGCTGCTGCCTGGAACACCAACGTCGGCGCACCGTTTGTTTATCCCGATGAAAGCAATGCAAAGATGCTAACTGGATTTGCCGCCGCGGACGGTCTGCTTGTGGTGTCTGCTGGTAATCGCTTGATTGCGTTTCAATCGTCGGCGCCGCCGCCGCTTCAATTAATGCTAGACACTTCAGGCCCAGCAACGGATCAAGCTGCCGCAATGGATTCCTTACTGTTTCTGAGGGATCCGTTCCCAGTCATTAATGGAGCTAATCTTCTCAATTTGGGAACCGACCGAAACACGCGAATCATTCTCTTCGTTGGCAATCTCGAATTGCAGCAGGGCGAAATCCCTTCCTCGGTCATCGTCAACTTAATCGACAGTAATAATCAAAGCCAGGAAATATCGGCGGAGGATGTGCGCAAGGTACCGAACCTCACCTTTTCTCAAGTCATTTTTAGGTTGCCGAATGATCTAGCCGCGGGCGCATACACAGTCAAAGTAAGAGCGCATGGCCAGATCAGTAATGCGGGCACAATCAGAATTAGGTGACAAGTGCCACCACTGAACTCAGGTTATCAGCCTGTCCTCGCCTAACATAGAGTTCAAACGTTTGGTGTTCGCCGCGAAGAGAATTATTTTCATGAAAACAGAAACCCAACAAATCGTTGGACGCGAGCGGCGGGAGGGTGTTTCGCATCATGACTGGTCCGGCGAGGCTTGAATGAAATCGCGCCGCCGCGTCAACTCAACCGTTATGCCCTAACGACACTATGAACTCTTTGCCTCCAGCTAATGATAGAGAACCGATTCGCGTGACACTTCAGCAAATCGGCTTGGTCTCCTTTATAAAATGGCAGACGTTCGCCTTCTTCATCCTCGGAATTTTTGCAGGTCTCGTCTATACCGTCTGGCTTGCGCTTGCCGGACAAATAACTGGTCGCGCGGTCGTTTGGTATTTTCTTGTGACGACTCTCTCGTACGTCGTTCTTGGTTTCATTTCGTCTGCGATTCTCGGCGTTATCTACAATTCTCTAGCTCCCAGCATTGGCGGCGTGCGGTTCTATATTGTTGCGCACAACAATCCTCTTCCACCGCCACCGCCCGAACGTTGGGAAGCTACGTTGCCAAAGATCAATGACCGGAAAGAACCCCTCTAAGACTAGGGCGGGCATAACAAATCGTTGGACGGAGCGGCGGGAGCGTGTTTCGCACCTAGCTTGGTGCGGCGGAGGTGCTTTGATTCGCGCCGCCGCGTCAACTCAACCGTTCGGTTGCTATAGGGTAATTGACGCCACGAAAGGGAGGAAATTGGATGAGGCTAGCAAAACTTGTCGTGCGCACAATCGTCGTGGCAATAGTGATGTTTGCGTTAAGCTTCATCGGGCATCAACTATTGCTCGGTCACGATTATGTTTCCATCGTGCCGATCATGCGTAACACGCCTGACATGCAGGCACACATGCCATTGGCCTTGCTTAGCTCTTTATGCTTTGCCGCGGCATTTGTCTGGATCTATTCGCAGGGGAGAAGTAGTGACAAGTCGTGGTTTGGACAAGGTCTTCGTTTTGGCGTGGCGGTGTGGGCGCTTGCGTCAGCGCCCCTGTACCTGAGCAATTATCTGATCGAACCGCGGCCCGGCGTGTTCGTTGCCAAGGTATTCGGTTGGGAGATCATTGCCGCAATGCTGTTGGGACTTCTGGTCGCGGCTCTCTCGAAAAATGACGGTGCGGCACAAGAACGGGGAACGTAATAGTCAAGGATTCGGCAACCAAACAGCCAATAGAGGCGGCCTGTCAATAGAAAAGACTTCAGGCGTCCGGCCCGGGTGGGCCGGGGAAGCAACCCGGCTCTAATGCGTTTCTTGCTGTTCCAACGCACGCTTCGGGAACGTTTCAGACTGACTCGCAACTTCTTTTAGGCGGAGCATTCATCCTCACCTCACGCGGCTTTAGTTACTTGGGTCAGAGGCCGCATTGAAGGAACCAAAGCCGGCGGCTTAGCTTGCCAGGCCCAGCTTGAGTTCTCCGAGTGAGTGAACTGCACCAAACAGCCAAGCGGGCTCGCCGTGAAGCATCGCGCTTCACGTTGTTCTGTGGTCTCAGTTCCAGCTGCTGGTCCAGGAACCGGCAGCTCCACAGAACAGGCACCAGAAGCTCAACGGTACCGTATCCGGCCTCACTCATGATCGACGGGTTGACTGCGTCACCACAGTCTCACCAGTTAGTTTCGAGATACCGGCACGGGCAGCGTCACATTCGTCGAAGCTCATACCAATCAAGGGGAGACGCCTGCCCAATCAAATCGCGGAGCTCACTCCGGCGAGTGGCTCAGTTAGGCGCTCGGGATTTGGCGTCTCCCCACGTGAAGAGCTTAACGCCCACGCTCTTCACGATACTCAGTCTGCTCCTTTAGTACATGGAATGCGGCCTGGGCCAGTTTGTGGGCGATGATGTTGTAGCAGATCATCTGGCGCCCTCGTCCCTGATGCCGTTTCAGTTGTCGCTCGTAGTAGCGGCGCACCTTCGGATAGCAGCGCACCGCATGCACGGCTGCTTGCGAGAACGCTGCTTTCAGATAGTGATTGCCCTGCTTGCTGGCCCGCCCGCGTCTGCTGACGTTGCCCGACTGGGCGATGCCCGGCACCACCCGGCAGTAAGAACTGAAAACTTTCACGTTGGCAAAGCGGGTGAGTTCACCTACTTCATACAGAATAGTCAGGGCGATGGTCTGACCCACCCCCGGCAGCTT
>WNFP01002360.1_pt1 | contig 15042 bp, 12 predicted proteins | sample 5400201 | NCBI WGS metagenome assembly WNFP01 (sample SAMN13153355, study PRJNA577476) | soil metagenome | isolation source: 115 cm saprolite under Madrone tree | place: USA:California | collected 2016-06-14
CTGCAAGCAAGGAGTTGATTTTCCCGAATAGCGCCGCCAGTCCGCGCAAGTCCATCTGATTATGGCGAACGACGCCGGCGAGCGGCTCGGCGGGCCCGCCGCGCAAATAATCAAAGTAATACTGCGGGATAAGCGCCGACGCCACATCGTTCTCGCGATGCCAGCCGAGCCGGGGCGCATCGATGACGTGACGCTCGAGCTCCACGAGCCGCACCGAACCGAGCCGCAGCTTCCACAACGCGCGCGCGGGATGCAGCAAATCAAGGTGCGCCGCGAGCTTCGGCACCGCGATGGAGCGCGTCATCGTGAAGCGATTCTCGAGCAGCGGCCAATCGAACGATTTGCCATTGAAGGTAACGAGCACGGGCCGCTCAGCGGCGCGCGCAGATAACTCATGAAGTATTGAGTATTCTTCAGTGAAATCGCGCATAAACAATTGCTCGGCCTGCAATCCGCCCGCATCCCACCACGCCAGACCAATCAGAAACGCGTACGTGCCGGTGCCCCCCGCCAGCCCCGTCGTTTCCGTATCGAGGAAAAGCCATTTTTCCGGATCTTCGAGCGCGGCGCGGGTTTTGCGGGAGAGCGATTCGTCGCGGGTGCGGGAGAGCAATTCCAGTGTTGCGGATGAGGGGTCGGTAAATTCTGGAGTGGAGAACCAGTTTCGAATGGACAGGTGTTCGCCGAAATGATTCCTGGCAACGCCGGCGCCGAGGAGCCGGCCGAGCGAGTCCGCTTCGTCGGGCGTTCGAATGGCGGCGGGGCGCGCGGGCATTGGCCGCGTGGGCTTCAGCGCGGCGAGACGTGAAAATCTGTCGGCGGTTGCGGCCATCTAGGTACACAACCTGTCGAGGAGGGCGAGGGCGGCTTCTTTTGCGCGGGGGGCGAGATCGCCGGCGGGGCCTACGCAGGAGGGGCAGCCCTGTTCGCAGGCACAAGCGGAAATGAGTTCGCGGGTTTTTTGTATTAGTAAATCGTGCGTTCGAAAGAGCGGTTCGGAGAAGCCGATGCCTCCGGGATAGGCGTCGAAGAGGTAGAGATTTGGTTCGAAGAATTCCTTGGGATTGGTGGAGAAGGCATCTTCAAGCCGCGTTGGGGTGAAGTCATTTATCGTGCCGAGATGGGCGGCAACGGGCGGGGCAAGCCCCGCCCCTACGGCGGAGGAACTGGAGTCAGGAGCAGGAGGACGCTCGCCGATGGCGGTGCCGAGGTCGCGGCGATCACACATGAGGAGAAGAGTGGCGACGGATTCGAGGGCGTGGAGAAGGCCGAACATGCCGCTTTGGCGCTCGCTCACGCTGAAGGGAAGTGATTCGAGGAACGGGCGTTCGAGTGTGATCCAGTAAGAGGTGGTGTGCATTTCGTTTTCGGGGAGTTCGAGTTTGCCGTCGCCGATACTTTCGTTGGTGAAGAATTTGATTTTCTTGAAGCCGACGACTTGGGAGCGGACGAGGACATCGCCGTGGGAATGGCAGGAGGTAGAGGAAGCAGAGGAGGTTAAGGAAGTAGAGGATGAAGAGGGAGGCAATGGGATCGAAGGGCGTTCCAGTTGCTCAGTCCCTGTGGATTCAGAACCACCCTGCGTGGCGGCGATTTCGAGGACGCGGACTTGGGTGTAGCGGACGGCGTCGGTGTAGTAGTCGACGTCGACACGCTTGACGTAGGCTTTGCGTTCCTTGAAGTCGAGATGTTCGACGTGGTGTTGCTGGCCGCCGTGGAGGTAGATGGCTTTTTCGTGGACGAACACGAGCGCGCTGGGGAAATCGATTTCGCCAATGACATTTGGCGCGTCCGTGATGTCGATAATCACGAAATTATCGCTGGTGACGGAGCGCAGGCTGATGGTATCGGCAGGATAGGCCTCCTGCGTCCAGTGGTAGTTTTCTCCGGCGAGATGGAGAAAACCAGCCTCGGCCAGGCGCGCGCAAAGTTCGGGTAAGTCGACATCGCCGAATTTGTCGCTTGCAGCGATGGGCAATTCGAACGCGGCGCATTTCAGATGATTGATGAGGATTTCGAGATTATCGGGCTGGATGAAGGCGTGCTCGGGCGTGTTGCCAAAGAAATAATCGGGATGGCGCACGATGAATTGATCGAGAGGTGCCGAGGAAGCCACCAGCACGGCGCAGGAGCTTCCGCTGCGGCGGCCGGCGCGGCCGGCGCGCTGCCAGGTGGCGGCGATGGTGCCGGGATAGCCGGCCATGACGACGGTATCGAGCGAGCCGACGTCGATGCCGAGCTCGAGAGCGCTGGTCGAAACAACTCCACGGATTTTTCCATCGCGGAGGCCGCGTTCGATTTCGCGGCGCTCATTCGGAAGGTAGCCGCCACGGTAGCCGCGAATGGTTTCCGGTTTTCCCGGCAACCGGGGATTCGCCTGTTGCAAATAGGTGAGGAGAATTTCCGTGTGCAGGCGCGAGTTGGCGAAGACCATTGTTTGCAGATCGTGTTTCAGAAATTCCTGCGCCACGCGCGAGGCTTCATGGATGTAGCTGCGGCGGATGCCCAAGGCGCGATTCACAACGGGTGGATTGTAGAAAACGAAAGTCTTCTCCGCCGCCGGCGCGCCGTTGGCACTCAGGACTTCGACTTCGGATTCGAGAAGGCGTGAAGCGAGGTCGCCGGGATTGGCGATGGTTGCGGAGCAGCAGATGAATTGGGGATCGCGGCCGTAGAAGCGGGCGATTCGCCGAAGCCGGCGCAGCACATTACACAAGTGACTGCCGAAGACGCCGCGGTAGCTGTGCAGCTCGTCGATGACGATGTAGCGGAGGTTTTCGAACAGGCGGGACCAGCGAGTATGGTGTGGGAGGATTCCGGTGTGCAGCATGTCCGGGTTGGTCAGAACGATGTGGCTTTTTTCGCGGATGGCCTTGCGGGCATCGGCAGGCGTGTCGCCGTCGTAGGTGAAGACGCCGAAGCGATCTTCGAGGCGCTGGTTGAGGTCGTGAAGTTCCGCGAGCTGGTCTTGCGCGAGGGCTTTCGTGGGGAAGAGGTACAGCGCGCGGGTGTCAGAATTTTCGAGGACCGCATGCAACACAGGCAAGTTGTAGCAGAGCGTTTTTCCGGAGGCGGTCGGCGTGACGATGACGACATTTTTTCCGGCATGGACCGCTTCCGCCGCGGCGGCTTGATGAGTGTAGAGGCGCTGAATGCCTTTGGCGGCGTAGGCGGCGGCGAGGTCTGGATGCACCCAGGCAGGGAAGTCCGCCCACTGGGCCTCGCGTGCAGGAAAATGACGCACGGCGGTGAGGATTTCGCCGTTGTGATCGCGGGAGGCGAAGGCGTCCAGGACTTCGTGGACGCAGGTGATGGCTGCCGGCATGGCGGCTTTGCGAACTGCCAGTGATTCGGGCATGAAAAGCGCCTTTCTTTGATTCGCCTTTTATTCGCTAACGCTAGCATGGGGCGTGTTGCGGCGCAAGACGGAAACTGCGGGGAGTTAACATAGAGGACGCAGAGATCACAGAGCAGGAGCGAAGGATTGGGATGGCGCGAGCGTTGCTAACAAAGGATGCACGAAATAAGGGCTTCACGTATTGTGGTTACATGAATATCAGGCTTTCCCTGCCGAAGGACTTGGTGAAACGGGTCCGCAAGATAGCCGTGGACCGCGACACGACCCTGACGGGCCTGGTTCGCGAATATTTGAGCGAGCTCATACGGCAGGACCCAGCGACCGGCCCTAAACGCCGGGAACGGGAAGCTCTCGAGCGCAGCTTCGAGCAGTTCCAATTTAGAGTTGGGAAGAAAAGCTGGAAGCGCGAAGACCTCCATGAACGCGCTTAAGTCAGGCTTCTGGGAGACGCGCTTTGCCATATAGCCAGCAGGAATCATATTGACGTAGTTTACGAGACACATGACTGGGGTAGATGTCGGAACTGGACCAAGTGTCTAGTTAACGCACAAATCTGAAACTGACCCGTTGCTCCAAACTCATTGGGCAGCTTTGGCGGCGAGCGCCTCAATGACAGCGATATTGGGGAGCAGGTCAGGCGGGAGATTGTGGCGCGCCTGGAGGTAGGCGGGGGCGTTGTAGGAGATCCAGACCTTTCCGGCGCCGTCTTCGGCGACGAGGATTTTGAGCGGGAGGTCTAGAGCGACGCTTGGGGAAGCGAGCATCAGCGGTGTGCCTGCCTTGGGATTACCGAAGATCAGAAGCTTTGTAGAGGGCATCTTGAGGCCGGCGCTGGCGGCTTCGCCGCTGTGGTCGACGATGGTGAAGAGTTTTACCCCTTTGGATTGAAGGATGCCCTGCAAGCGGGTAACGGTCTGGTCGACGGAATGATTGCTGGCGGTGCGAAGAATGCCGATCTCTGGAATTGGCGCCATCGAAGTCTCCCGCGGCTTAGATGCATTGTCCTGGGCGATCGGTCTAACAGAAATCAGATAAATGGCCATGGCCACGCCGAGTATGGCAAGGACCAAAGCAGTCGTGATTGCCAGCGTCGAGGGACGCGAAAGCACGGCTTCAGACTGCTCAAGCTGTTGTAGAAGGCGGCGGTAGCGGACGAGCGAGAGCAGACACACGAGCACGCCAAGAAAAATCAGCACGGTACCGAACCAGAGGGAGAGGCCGAATGACTGGGACGGAAGATTGGGCTGGTTGAGGCTGAACTCCCGCAGAAAAATTCCAAAGCGGGCGAGGACGAAGCCAAGGCCCATGAGAGCTAGGCCGGTGCGAATCCAGGCGAGAAAGGTTCGCTCGACGGCGAGAAAGTCGCGGGGAGTGGCGCTAGACTCGTCGGACATGGCGAAGGCTCAATCTAGATTCTTAGCGGAGCCGCAGAATCAATATAGCACCAATGATGAAAAGGAGCGCCGAGGTGGCGAAAGCGGTCTGGACGTTGAAGGCGCTCCAGAGGAAGCCGACGAGGAGGCTGGAGAGGAAGTCGCCGACGGCGTTGACTGCGGCGAGGGTGCCGAAGGCCATACCGTGCTGTTCTTTGGGGACCAGCTCAGCGGAGAGAGAATCTTCCAGCGCTTCTTCGGTGCCGACGTAAAGGCCAGCGAGGACAAAAATCACGGCGAGCAGCCACAGGGAATGCGTTCCAGTGCAGAGAAGGAGCGCGCTGACTCCGCCGAGCGCGTAGCCTGCGGCGAGCACGGTTTTGCGGCTGGGGACATGGTCGCTAAGCCAGCCGCTCAGATAGGCCGAGCCGGCATAGAAGACATTGTGCAGGGTGTAGAGGCCGACGGCGAAGCTCGCGGCGCGGGCCATACCTTGGCCGGGGGTCAGCATTCGCGTCGCGTAGAGAATCAGCAGGGTGTGCGAGAAATCGCCGGCGCCGAAGACGCCTACGCCTACGAGCAATCGCCGGAAGGGAAGCGGCAGCGCCCTCAAACCGAGGATAAAGGATCGTTGTGGGCGGGCGGCGATGGGCCGCTCGCGGACGAGCAGCCAGAAAGCCGCGACGGCGACAAGGCCGGGCAGAAGCGTCCAGAGAAAAACTTTGCGGTAAGAATGGCCGGTGGCTTCGAGCAGCCAGAGCGCGGTGAGGGGGCCCGCGATGGCGCCTACCGTGTCCATCAAGCGTTCGAAACCGAAGGCGCGGCCGTAGGCCTTCGGCGGCACGTCGGCGGCGAGCAGGGCTTTCTTCGCGGGAGAGCGGACACCGCGTCCCAGCCAGGCGGCGACGCGGCCGAAGAGCACATGATAGGCGTGGGTTGCGAAGGCGAATGACGCGGTCGCAAGGGCGGTGAAGGCGTAGCCAAATACGGCAAGGGGCTTTCTGCGTTTCAAGCGATCGGTGTAGTGGCCTGCGGCCAGCTTTGTGAAGCTGGAGAGCCCGTCGGCGATGCCTTCGATAGCGCCGAGCCAGACCGGGCCCGCGCCGATGGCGGCCAGGAATGCAGGGAGCACGGCTGTGGCGGTTTCGTGGCTCCAGTCGCTGAAGAGGCTGGTTAGTCCGACGCCGAGGACGGTGCGGTTGAGCCAGGATAGTTTTTCGGGGGTATCGGGCATGGCAAGGCAGTTTACAGTTGAAAGTTCAAAGTTAAAAGTTCGGAGCTCGCTGGATAGCGATTTAACATGAAATTCCAAATTGAACTAAAGGAGCGCAAATGTGGCAGCGGGGTTGTTGCACTCCAAAGGGTTGGCGCTATTTCTTGGCGGCGCGGTAGAGGATGACGCGGACTTTTTCGAGCGTGATGAGGCCTCCTTCGACCATTTCGTCGAGGCGGGGGAGAATTTTTTCGATGCGCTCCATGGATTCGATGACCTCGAGGATGATTGGCAGATCCTGCGACAAGCGAAGGAGCTTGTCGGTGTGATAGATGCTGGAGCCGCCGTAGCCGCCGACTCCTCGCAGCATGGTCGCGCCGGAAAAGCCATCTTTGCGCAGCATTTCGACGATGGCTTCGTGGAGGGGTTTCCCGTGCCATTTGTCCGATTCGCCGATGTGGATGCGCATCAGCGTGTGCTCGCCTTCGAATTTTTCATGGGTCATGAGTGAACCTCGTGACTTGTAACTGGTGACGTTGGGTTCCTGAGCTCATCCTGATCGGTCTAGCCGTCGGATCGAAGGGCACGATGTGTCGTGCCCCTTCAGTTGCCGCGACTAGAAGCGATTGGCTAGGCGAATTCCGGCGACGCTCAAAAGCAGACCGGCGACCACGCTTGCTCCCACATAGACCGTGGCCCACGCCCATTCGCCGGCTTCGAGCATCTTGGCGGTTTCCCAACCAAAGCTGGAGAAGGTGGTGTATCCGCCAAAGAAGCCGACGGCGATGGCCACGCGCCAGTCCGGCGAGATTACCATGCGATTGAGCGTGAATTGGCCAATCAAGCCGAGGAGGAAGCAGCCGGTCAAATTAACTAGCAGGGTGCCAAGAGGGAAAGTGCTCGCCGTGCGGAATTGCACGACACCCTGAAGGCCGTAACGCGCCAGCGTGCCGGCGGCGCCAAAAATCGCAATCAGCGCAAGACGCAATGTCGTCCAATCCGACGCCCTTTCGGGCGCGCCACAAAATGGCCTGTGGCTCCGTAAACAAAAAACTCCTGGAGCCGTCAGGCTGCCAGGAGTCATCAGCTCCGGTGAACATCACCGGGCGGTTATGGCGAACTCCATCGCCTTAAATTTCCATGAAAAGTGTAGCTCTTGCGGCGCGTCCGCGCAACAGAACCTCAGGAAGCTTGCGGCGAGCTTTGCGCGGAGGAAGCGGGCGTTGGATTCGGTTTGGCTTTTTCGAGCAGGACGATTTTCTCGAGCCGCCCTTTGCTCTTGGAGACGACCAAGTCGGCGCTGATCTCGTCGCCGGGCCCCAGCGATTCAGCATCTTTGGGAACGGCGATAACGTAGCTCATGGTCATCGCTGGCATCAATCCTGGAATGTTGCCATGTTTTACGGTGATCAGTTTCTTCGGTAATTCAACCGCGATTACTACCGCCTGGATGGGGTAATGCTTCTCTTCGGGCTTGGCTTCACATCCTGCCAAGACGGAAATCAAGATTCCCGCGGCCAGCATCACGGATGTTTTCCTGCGTCGCATTGGTCTCTTACTCCTTCTTATGATTCTCACGAAGAGGGCCGTGACGGCAAGAGCTTGCTGGAGCGGGACTCCACAAGCGGCCGCCACGGCTCTGGCGCCACCGTTACAAATGGAAACGGTAGCGCACTTGCGCATAGAGTTCGCGCGGGTTCAAGTAGTGAGTACCGCCGAAAGTAAAACTATTGTCGAGCAGGACGCGGCGATTGGCGACGTTCAGCGCTTGAACGTTTACAGAAAACCTTTCGCCGAAACTTTTTCCCAGCGAGAGATCAAATGTGGTGTGCGGTTGGAGATGCTCGCCGCGGACCATGGGGTCTCCGTTGGTGAAGCCGGAGGCGTAGTAGACGTCGGTCGAAGCGTAGGAATGGAATGGGAGATCGTACCGCGCGCCCAGGTGCAAGGTGTGGCGCTGGTCGTGATCGAGGAGGGCAAAGCCGTCACCAAAGGAAAAGTCGGTGAGGCCGCCGTTGATGTTGCCGAAGGCGAGGGCAAGCTGATTCGAATAGGTTAAGTAAACCTGGCCGCGATTGCGGATGCGGGGGGAGCGGAGCGTGAGCTCCCAGCCGTTGATGCGCGCGCCCTGAATGGTTACGGGGAAAAACAGGTCGGAGTTGTTGAAACTATTATGGTCGAAGAAATTTTCGGCGCGCGTGAGAAAATTGCTAGCGTCGAGCGTCCATCCGTGAAAAGGAATAGTGACTCCAAACTGGTGCTCTTCATCGCGTTCACCGTGGAGCGGAATGAAGCTCAGATTCTGATTGTTGGCGGCTTCGAGGAGCGGACCGGAAACGGTCAGCAAAGGCGGCGCCTGGTAGAAATGTCCGTAGAAGGCGCGAAAAACCCAGTGTAGCTTGGGAATCCGCAGGGAAGCGCCGACGCGCGGGCTGCTGGCATTCTCGACCACGCCGCCGGAGAAATGCGTTTGGCGAAGGCCGGCATTCAAGGTGAGCCAGGATGTCGCCTTTAACTGCTCTTCGGCGTAGACCGCTGCGAGCCTTCCATCCGGGCTATGGCTCTCAGGCGGGTCCACGTTCTCGCATTGCGAAGGGTCGTGGCAGAGCAAACCAAAGAGTTGGCCGTCCTGCTGAGAGAAGCCGTAGAGGCCAACGCGAAGATTGCTGCGGTTCTTGATCCATGAAAGCGTGGCCTGACCGCCTTCGTACTTCGAGTTGCGGTCTTCGGTTGCGGAGCTGGGGAAGTCCTGCAAGGTGCTTTGATAATTCGCGCGGTTGTAGTGATAGAAGGGCGAGACGGTGAGCATGAGTCCCGGACTGAACGTGCGAACCCAAGAGAAGGCAACAAAGGAATCATTCTCGTGGTTGGTGTCACGGAGGAATTGGCCTTGCGTGCCGGGATCGTTTGGATCGAAGGGAACTTGATAGAAGTCCCGCCGCAACTGCGCGACCAGGCGGAACTGGTCTTGTGAATCCGCATTGTAAATCAACGAAGTGAAGCCGCCGAAGCCGTTAGCCGCGTCGTGGATGACCGCGGAGGTGGGAGTCTGCAAGCCGAGATTGGTGCGGTTCCCGTTCACGCTGGCGTAATAGGCGAAACGATTGGTGTGGCCGCCGAAGTTCAGCTGGTCGTCGGTTTGATTGAAGTTGCCGGCGCTGAGGACGAGTTCGGCTTCGTTGTCGCGCTCAAAGCCGGTTCGCGGGGCCACGTTGAAAATGCCGTAAGTGCGGTCGCCGTAGTCGGCGGAGTAGCTCCCGCGTTGCGTCTCCATGGTGTCGATGTCTTTTGGGTCGACCTGGGGGCCGAGGTTGCTGGCGATGTTGGTATTGGGAATGGCGACGCCGTCAATCAGCCAAGTCACTTGATGGCCGCCGCGGACGTGCAACTGGTCGTGGACGACGTAGGAACCGGGGACGTAATCGGTAATCAGAGCCAAGCTGTTGGTTCGTGAGGCGCCGGGTGTATCACTGATTTCCAGCCGGTTGACGAGGGTGGTGGGCGTGATCGATTCAAGCTGCGCCGTTCCGGCCTCGGCCGAGACGGTGATCGATTCAGTTTGGGAGCCAAGCTTCAGCTCAAAATGCAAAATGGGAGCCGTGCCGGAAAGCACAGCGATCGATTGTTCCTCGGGGGCGAAGGAGGCGGCGGAGGCTGTTACGCGGTATTCGCCAAGGGGAACCGCGTCGAAGTGGAACTCGCCGTTGGCATCGGTTTGTGCAGTTTGAACGTAGCTGGAGGCCTTGGCCTTCAGCGTGACGGTGACGTCTTGTACGGGCCTGTGCTGCGGATCGTGAACGATGCCGCGTACGGTACCGAAGACCGTGGCGAAAACGGGGAGAGCAATAAATAAGAAAACTGCGAATAGGAAAGTGCGTTTCATGGAATCTCATTCTCCTCGGAAAGGATCGGTCGTGCGGCATCCAAGCCGCAGCTGGAGTTGATCAGCGAAAGTTAGGGGAGACGGCGGCGCGTCAGGCGGCCGCGGAAATGGAGCGAGGGGGAGGAGAGAGAGGGTCGATGGAACGCGGATAATCCAAGGGCTTCGCCAATACGATCGGCGACTTGATCGCGGCCGACGCGGCAACGGCTACGGATGGGGGCAGCACGAAGGCAATCGATGTAACCAGCGAGCGATCAGAATCATGACAGCAAGACATGGCGCAGGCCATCATTCCGGTCATGTCATGCCCGCAATCCATGTGGTTCGCATGTTCGGCGGGAGTTTTCTGGTGATGATGCGCGGGAATCGAGCATAGACCGGAGGCGCAACAGGCGGATTGATACGACGACCATGCGGCTCCCGCGAGCGGCGCATAGAGTAAAACGACCACCAGCAAACAGATACTTGCGGAAATCGAAGGGCGACGATTGTGACGCGCAGTTTGCATATCGTGTGGGGACCGATATCTATTGTCACGTACTATAGCGTGAACCGCCATAGTTTGCAAGGCCCTACCAAAGACGTCTGTCAACGTGTCAATTCATGGTACGCCAGCTACTCCTGTTATTCGCGGTATCTCTGCCGATTCGGCGGTAGCCCATGCGAACTCTTGCGGACGGGGCTATCTTGACTTAGAGTGCGGTGCGTCGCAGACTCGAACCATGGCGCACAGTTACATTAAGTTGGATTTTGGCACGGACGAGGAAAAGGCGCAGCAGGCGCGACACAAGCTCGACGGCTGGAAGCAGGCATTTCGCCTGGACAAGAGGCTGCTTTACAAACTTGACCGTCCGGAGAGCGACGCGGGGGAGTCCGGTTCGAAGCCCGCACCCGTCGAGAAGCCTACACCTGCCGCCAAGTCCAAGGGAAAGACGGCAGCAAGTCCCAAGGCAAAAGCGGCGGCCAAAGCAAGCGAGCCGGCCGCGGAAAAATCAGCGCCAGCGGCCAACGGGAAAGTGGCCTTGCTGGTCAGGCTGTATTTTTCTTCGCACGAAAAGCTTTCCGAACAGCGCTGGCTCGAGCGCATTCCGTTGGAGGAGCCTTTCAAGAGCGCTTCGCCGAAAGTCGTCCATCACAGCGATCCGGAATTCGAATCGACGGACCGGCAATTCGAGGCTCTCGAGTGATTTGACCGCGGGAAGGCTTTTCTGGATATGTAATTTCGAGGCCAAATTGGCTGCAAAGTTCTGGGCACAGGATTTGGTCAAAAGCACCAATTTGGACTGAGCCCGGTGGGAATCCGGTATAATTAAATCCTGCAGAGGTCCGAATTCCGACTCGAGGGCATAACGAATGGCGTTACAAACGCGCGTCAAACTGGCAAAGCTTGACGCCCCCAAGGTTCACGGCCTCGATCACGACACCCTGATTCGCATTTACCGCGCAATGTTTCTCTCGCGGAGGCTTGACGACCGCGAGATTCAGCTGAAACGCCAGAACAAAATCTACTTCCAGATTTCCAGCGCCGGGCACGAAGCGGTTTGCGCCGCGATGGGGTTTTTCCTTCGCCCAGGTGTCGACTGGATTTATCCGTATTACCGCGACCGCGCGCTTTGCCTCATGCTTGGGGTAACCCCCCTGGAAATGCTTCTTGCGGCGGTGGGAGCGAAGGATGATCCCAGCTCCGGCGGCCGGCAGATGCCCTCGCATTGGGGCCAGCCCAAGTTGAACATCGTCAGCAAGTCTTCGTGTACCGGCACGCAATTCGTGCAAGCCGTGGGAGCCGCCGAAGCCACGCTCTATTACGAGGGACGACCCAAGGCGCTGGCCCAAGCGAAGAAAGCGCCGCTCGGCGAATACGTCAATCACCAGCGCGAAGAAATCGTCTATGTTTCGGGCGGAGAAGGCGCGACCAGCGAGGGCGAGTTCTGGGAATCCTTGAACGTGGCGTGCGCCAAGAAACTACCTCTGCTTTACCTGGTGGAAGACAACGGCTACGCCATCTCCGTGCCGGTGGAAGTTCAGACGGCCGGTGGGAGCATCTCGAAACTCGTGCGGGACTTTCCCGGGCTGCACGTGGCGGAATGCGACGGCACCGATCCCATCGAAAGCTACTCCGTCTGCAAGGAAGCGGTGCAGTACTGCCGCGACCGCCGCGGCCCCGCGCTAATCCACGCGCACGTCACGCGCCCCTATTCGCATTCGCTCTCCGATGACGAAAAACTGTATAAGACCGCCGAGGAACGCGAAGAAGAAGCGCGCCGCGATCCGATTTCAAAACTTGCGCTTTTTCTGGTGCGAGAAGGCATCCTCGATCAGAAGCAGATCGAAAGCCTGGAAGCGGAAATCGACAATGAAGTCCGCGAGGCCGCCGACCTAGCGCTGGCCGCGGAAGAGCCGTCCATCGATTCGATTCGAATGAATGTGTATTCGCCGGACGTGGATCCCACGTCGGCAGCGTTCGAATCGGAGGCCCAATTGCATGGCGCGCCAAAGACCATGGTTGAAATGGTGGCGCTGACCCTTGCCGACGAGATGGCGCGCGACGAGCGCCTCGCCGTTTTCGGCGAAGACGTCGCCGACGCCAGCCGCGAAGACAACCTCAGGCACGTAAAGGGAAAGGGCGGCGTCTTCAAGGCCACTGCGGGATTGCAGCGCAAATACGGCAACGACCGGGTTTTCAATACCCCGCTCGCGGAAGCCAGCATCGTCGGGCGCGCGCTCGGGATGGCCACGCGCGGGTTGAAGCCCGTCGCGGAAATTCAGTTCTTCGATTACATTTGGCCGGCCATGATGCAAATTCGCGATGAGTTGTGTGTGATGCGCTGGCGTTCGAATGGCGCCTTCAAAGCGCCGGTGGTCATTCGCGTGGCGATCGGCGGCTACCTCACCGGCGGCGGGGTGTATCACAGCCAGAGCGGCGAATCGATTTTTACCCACTGCCCGGGGCTGCGGGTGGTGATGCCCTCTACGGCGCTGGACGTCGCCGGTCTTTTGCGCACCGCCATCCGCTGCGACGATCCGGTGATGTTCCTCGAGCACAAGCATCTCTACCGCCAGCCGTACAACCGTTCGGAGCATCCCGGGCCCGATTTTACGATTCCGTTCGGCAAGGCCCGCATGGTGAAAGAGGGCAGCGACCTCAGCATCATTACCTACGGCGCGGTGGTGCATCGGGCGGAAGTCGCGGCGGCGCAACTGGAGCGCGAGGGCGTTTCCGTTGAAATCATCGACTTGCGTTCGCTCTCGCCTTATGACTGGCAGGCCATTGCGGCCACCGTTCGAAAGACGCACCGAGTCCTTGTGGCTTACGAAGACATGCTGAGCTGGGGGTATGGCGCGGAGATCGCGGCGCGTATTGCGGACGAACTCTTCGAGGAGCTGGACGCCCCGGTCAGGCGCGTTGCGGCAATGGATTCCTTCTGCGCGTACCAGCCGAAGCTCGAGGATGTGATCCTTCCCCAGACGAGCCACATTACAGCGGCCGTGAAGCAGCTTCTGGAGTACTGAGACGATTGGCTTTAGACTTTTGGGTGAGGAAACTTATTCAGGTGCATTTGCGTACTGATGGGTAGGAACGCCGGGAAAATCGCTCTGTGGGGGTGATTCAATGACTTGCGTAAACTGCCAAAAAGACATCGCTGCGGGTTCGCGGTTTTGCTACAACTGCGGCGCCAAACAGCCGGAAACTCCTGCCCCAGGCCTCTCACCGGAGACGGGCGGCAAGCGGAAGCTCATGCGTTCGAGCACCGACAAGAAGATTGCCGGCGTGTGCGCCGGGTTGGCCGACTATTTTGACCTTGATCCCACGATCGTCCGTGTCGTGTGGCTACTGGCCATACTCGTTGGCGGGACTGGCGTTCTTGCTTACCTCGTGCTTTGGATCGTGCTCCCCGTGGCACCGGCTGGCGTGATACCGACCTCAGCGACTGTGGTTTCTTAAACTGCCAGCAAAAACCAAGCGCACGGATCATTAAGTTATGATTGAGTTTCCGACCTGCGCCTGAATCGGGCTCCCTGCACAAACGGAAACCAAGCTGAGGCGCTGTTCTACGGCGTACTAAAAAACTCCCACATGGCTGGTGCTGTGGCGGCCTCTGCGGGCAGCTTCGTCACTCCTAGCCCTTCGAGCGTCAGGCGGAGAACGCTCTGATGTTGATAGAAAGCGATGGACTTGTAGCCACGCTTGGCCAGCGGACTGACGATGACGGCGGCTACGTGGCCGCCACCGGAAGTGAGGTCGAGAGTGTTGGCCTCGTCGAACACGATGACGAGCAGGCCGTCAATCTGAAACTGCGGGCTGTGAATAAGCGGGTCGATATTGGTCTTGAGCCACGTATCGGCGGTGCTGAGCGGGCAATCGTGCGCGTCATTGCAAAGATTGGGGACGATGAAGGAATAGTTGGGGAGGTTAGCGGTGTTCAGATCGGCGGCGAGTTGACTGAAGAGCACGAGGTTTTGCGCTTGCTTGGCATCGTTTTGCACGTCGGTGAAATAGGCGAGCGGATTGTGGCGGACGGCGTAACGGCCCGTGTCGCCTCCGGTGTAGCCGACCGATGGAAGATCTTCGGCGTAAGACTTCCAGGTTTTGCCTGCGGCGGGGAGGTCGCGGACGACCTTGTTTGCATCGACGGGAAAGTTGTGCGGCGTGATGGCGTCGGTGAGCGAGAGAGGCGCGAGAGTCTGTCCAGTGCTGAGCTCGAAATAGTTTGGACTCGAAGGATGGGCGTTGGCGAAGTAATTTGTCGCCAGGCCGTACTGGTTGGCGAGGCCGTTCAAGTACGGCATCGCGGGATTTGCGATGACCTCACTGTAATTGGCGTTTTCCTCAACGACAATGAAGACGTGGCCAAACCGCACGCTTTGGGCGGCGGCGGGGTCATGGCGACCTGTCCTACGTGGCCGGCCAGCGCTACGATGCAGAAGGCAAACGCAAGCAATCGAAACCGGGCGGCAGACAGAATGTGTGAGCGGGACGCGTGCATACGTTTGGACCTATGTATTGAATTTTTCTTAGAGAATTCAACCGGTGAGCCACTCCGAATGCCCCGGACCACTCTATTGAGGTGACTCCTGATTGTGGCGTATTCGCTGGTGTCCGTCGGTCCGGTCTAAAGATAGGCTGGGTTAACGGGCTAGGGACTCGGCCCAAGTGGCGAAGGCCTGCCATGCGGCTGTCTTGCCGATGGGGATTCTTATTTGTTGTACGAAGATA
>WNFP01007466.1_pt1 | contig 15040 bp, 6 predicted proteins | sample 5400201 | NCBI WGS metagenome assembly WNFP01 (sample SAMN13153355, study PRJNA577476) | soil metagenome | isolation source: 115 cm saprolite under Madrone tree | place: USA:California | collected 2016-06-14
TGGCATACACGGGCCCTTTGGGAAAACCCTGTTCAAACCCCCATCGATCACGGATGTACTGCGACAACGCTCGAGTCGGATCGATCGCCAACGCTCCATCGGCGACGAACGCGAGCCAGCCCATAACTACCAGGGCTAATTCGGATGTTGTGAGCAATGATCTCCGCATTTACGTCTCCAATTTTGCACTTCGTCGTGCGAGCGGTCATGCACACGAAACGTGAGTCTGAATTCCCCTCCTAGATTAGGAGGGGAGTTCGGGTTCCAAGCCCCACATAAATGTTCAAACTCCAGTCTCCCTTCGCGAGAGGGAACTCGATTATGGGAGGTATTCAAACTTCTCAATGACCACCTCAGACTCACGTTGCAAGGGGCTATGCTCGTTCTGGAACACGTAATAGTTCATTCGTACGTTCTCCTTGCCGGATGGCGGAACACCTGATGTAAAAATGTGTTCGGAAACGATGCCGGAACGAGGGTTGGCTCCGGCGCCACGTTCCGTTTTGAAGGAAACCTGGCCCGGCTCCCATTGAAATGAAAAGGTCAGGATCCCCCGGGGCGCCGTGAAGCGGAACACATTCGCCGGAACATAGTATGGCTGAACGACGTATTGTGCATTCTTAACGACGGACTCGCCCCATCGCGCGATTTCAATATCCATTTCGCGGCTCGGACCATAGTCGTCCCACGTCGAAATGCTAAGAGCAACTGCAGGCTCGAGATGCGCAATCTCGCGAAGCACAAAGCGGTACGATCCATATCCGAGACTTCTGGTTAGACTAACTTCTGCGCTCGTCCAATGATTTTCTTGCCGCTTGATGCGTAAGTGCAGAAACCCTTCCCGATCAACCTGAACGTTAGCAGGATCGTAAACGTTCAGCGAACCGCCCGGATTGCTCGGAGTATTCCGGACCTTCCATTCATAGCCGCTAAAGCGAACCGTTCTTATCTGCGGCTGGACCAGGGTGTTACCTTCCGCGGTTGCAACCGCCAGTACTGCGCCTCCCTTCGGAGGCAGTGCTTCAACAGTCACCTGCGGCCGGTATCGTCCGTCAACGAGGAGCGCAGCATACGCACTGCCGGGGTGCGTGAAGTTTTTCCATGTAGAATCGGCTCGAATCTCTGTGAATGGGTGAGCTTCGAAGGGTTGCACCCACCACGTTCCGCTCCTGGCAAATAGAACGATGCGTTGTCCGGACTGAGCCCCTGTGACCCGCCCTTCGATCGCTTCGGTTCTGCTCGGACTGCCTTCACCTGCCGGCGGAAGACGGGTGAATTCAATCATGGGCTCTTCAGCAGGGGGCGACGGCCTGCACGATAAAACCGAAAGGTCGAATACCATCACCAAAACGACCCTCGCTATTGCATGGACAGCCGCTCTGCTCATAGCTTGATTCCGCAACTTCGCTCCTATGCGCCCGGCGCGCTCCTGCATACCGGATAGCCCCCAATGTCCTTCGCGCCCCATCGTCAGCACTTGAGGATCGATTCCGCCACCGTCATCCTGAACCAGAACCCGCAAGCTGTTTGCTTCATATGTGACTTCCACTTCGATCCTCTTTGCGTGCGCGTGCCGAAACGCGTTGACTACAGCTTCTCGGCCAATGTTGTAGACTTCGTCGCGAATGAGAGGATGCAGTGGCCGGTGCCGGCCTTCAACGATCACGCGAAAATGGACTTGCTCGTTAAGGGCGTGTTCCTGTTGGATCCGCGAGAATGCCCGTTCCAGATCCACATCAGCATGTTCGGACGAGCGAAGGCCTCGGAGAGCATTTCGGCCTTGTTCCACGACTTGCCCCATGAGTTCGAGGACGCGGGTCAAAGAGGGTTTTGAGGGAGAGTCCATTGGCAGACGGTCAACCGCAACGTGCAGCTGCATGGATGCGCTCATAAAGCCTTGCAGCAACGTGTCGTGTAATTCCTGCGCGATCCTTGTCCTCTCCGCGAGCCGTTCTTCAAAGCGAATATTGAGCCGGTTGGCGAGTTGGCGCAGCCGGAATTGATACCCCATGGCGATTGCGAGCGCAGAAACAAACACGCACAAGCCCCAGAAGGACCATGTCTGCCAAAACGACGGCTCGATTTCGAAAGCGATGGCCGCTTCGGAACTGTTCCAGACTCCGTCAGGATTGCTTGCGATCACCCGAAACCGATAAGAGCGAGGAGTCAGATTCGTGTATACAGCCTCACGGGCCGGGCTCGCCTCGTTCCAACCGCGATCAAATCCGTCGAGCATGTAGCGAAAGCGAACGCGTTCAGGAACCGATAAACTTAAACCGGCGAAACCAAACCTGATCCTTTTGCTTCGCGCTGGAATCCGCACAGAGCTACGAAGGTCGAGTGAATTCTCGTCCGCTGAAATGCTTTGAATATGCACGAGGGCCGGAACTGAATTGCTCGTCATGCGGGCAGGCTCGACCACGGATAGGCCGCGATTCATTGAAAACCAGATCCGGCCCAGCGAATCTGCCACCACGGACCGGTACCGCCTGACGGCTTCAACGCCATGCAAGCCGTCTGCCAGCCCGAACTCCCTGACATCCGCTTCGGTAACCGTGCCGTTCAACAGCTTGTCACGATTGACTCGCAGCAGGTGATTCGAAGTTGCGACCCAAAGCGATCCATTGTTGTCTTCTGCGAATCCGAATATCTGCTCCCGCAGTGAGGCCGGTGTTTTCAGCGGAACTTGAACTCTGCCCGACATCGTGAACGCAATGCCGTCTGCGCTTCCGATCCAGAGCACGCCGCGCGAATCTTCGAGAATGCAATTCACATTGTCTGAAGGGAGGCCGTCTCGAGAAGTAACTACCTTCCAGTGTCCTTTCGAGTAGGCGCTCAGACCCGCGGGTGTAGCGAACCACATTGTTCCATCGGAACCCTCGAGGATTGCCGTCACGGTATTCGAGGAAAGACCGTTCGCGACAGTATAGTTGGTGAACTTGCCTCCGGCGAACTTGCTCACGCCGCCAGTGAGTGTACCGGCCCACACCGCGCCGTCGCGACTTTGATGAACGGCAAACACGCTATTTTGAGCGAGACCATCTTGTTGCGTATAGGTCTTCGCCGTAAAGGATGCTCCTTGAATTTGCAGATGCGTCAATCCGCCACGCTGTCTTCCAATCCAGAGTCCATTGGTCGCGGCGCCGATCGAGTAAATGATGTCCTTGTCCAGGCCGGCTTGAGCGACGCCTCTATGCTGACCTTTCTCTAACCAATAGAGTCCCCCGCTCAGAGGAGCAAACCAGGTGTGTCCCTGCGAATCGACATACACGGGACCGTTGCGGTCCGAAGGCAAACCCTCGGAAGCGGAATAAGTCAGAAAAACGCTGTCGCGAAGCCGTTCAATACTGCTGTCGCGTCCAATCCATAAATTCCCTTCCCGATCTTCGAACAAAGCAGTCACGGCCTCAGCGGAACGTTGGTCAGGATCCAGCGAAGAAACGCCTTGAGCGTTGAACCGTAGAAGGCCTCGGGAGTTCGTGCCGACCCAAATGTTCGAGTCACGGTCCCGAGCCATGGCGAGAATTCTTGTGGAGCCGACGGCAGCGGGCAAACCAGACACAGTCAGTTCTTTGCCATTCCAACGCGCGATACCGTTATCGGTACCGGCCAACAGGTCTTCGCCGTCAGCGAGAAGGCAATTGACCTTCTTGTCGGGTAAACCCTCCGTCACCGCAAGAGTTTCCCCGCGAGTCAAGCGATATAGGCCGGCACGCGTCCCCGCCCAAATGTCGCCGTTTGGCATTTGCGTCATCGACAGTACGCCTCTCAGGCGCGTCCCGGTCGACAGCGTTTCGAATTTCTGTCCCTGACGCTCCACTACTCCACCGTCTCCCTCTAAAATCCAGAAGACAACCGAACCTCTGCCTGACCTGCACATCGTTGTTACTGTGTGTTCCCTCCCGTCGATGTCCCTGGTGACGGTTCGGAACTCTCCATCGCGGTACTGGAATAAAGTCGGGGGCGCCATCCGGACCCACAGGCTTCCGTCCACATCAGGCACCAGGTCGAACACGGGACCCTTCATTCCATCGACAAGTTGGAAGTTCAGTCCGTCAAACCGGACCAGTCCTCGCTGTGTGCCGATCCAAAGGTACCCGTCCTTCGTTTGCGTGATGGCGTAGACTGGCCCTTTTGGAAACCCGTTCTGTGAACCCCATCGGTCGCGGATGTACTGCGACGTTGCCCGGTTCGGGTCAATCGCGTACGCAGGTTTGAGAAGACATATGGTCAAAAGACAGAGCAGGACTGAGGCAATGCACGAATACCGGAACACCGGACTTTTATGGCAGGTATTCGAACTTCTCAATAACGACCTCGGTCTCATGTTGGGGAGGGACCGTCCCTTTCTCGACATACAGGATCACGTGAAGCGATTCTCCTCCAGGAACGGGTACTCCGGAAGTGAATACATTTTCCGCGACAACGCTGGATACGGTTCCGGCCGCAGTTTCCCGGGCAGTCTTGAATGTAACGCGGCCCGGTTGCCAACGAAACGAGTGAGTCAGGCGATCCGGGGGAGTCATGAACTGGAAGTTGTTCGCGGCAACGTAATAGGGTTGGATTACGTATTGCGCATTCTTGTTGGAAGGGTCGCCCCACCGGCTGATTTCGATATCTATTTCGCGATGATTTTGGTCGGCGTTTGAATCGTCCCATGTGAACATCGAGAAAACCACGGCAGGCTCGAGATGGGAAACATCTCGCACGACCAATCTATACGACCCATATCCGAGACTGTGCCGGAGTTTTATTTCCGCGCATTTCCATCCAGTTTCGGAACGGGCAATTCGAAGATGGAGCCACCCGTTTGCATCCGTCCAGGCGCTCGCGGGATCGTAGTCATTGATTGTGCCCCGGTCGTTGGGCACCTGTCGGCTCTCCCAGTCATATCCGCTGAAATGAATTTTGTTTGGAACGAACTGCGAGGCTCTGTCGCCTTCCACTTTTGCGACCGCGACGACGCCGGCGCCCGTTTGGGGTAGCAACTGCAACGTGTCCGGAGGAACGTAGCCGGGCTCAACGAGAACTGCCGCATATTCCGTCCCAAGGTGTGTTGAAGCCTTCCACGTCGAGTCGGATTGAACGGGCGTATAAGGATCGTCCGCAAGCGGTTGGACCCACCAATACCCGCTTAAGGCGAACAGCACGATCCGCTGGCCCTGTCTCGCACCTGTAACGCGACCTTCAATGGTGTCGAGCTTGGGACCGCCCGGAGCGGCTGGAGGAACCCTCGTGAATTCGATAACGGGCTTAACGTCTGCCTGCGGGGATTGACATCCGACCAGCAGTAAAACTGTCAAGATAAGAGAGGAAATTGAAATTGGACGAATCCCGCATCTCAATCCGGTCACCAGTCCGCGCGAATCCCGAATTGGATTTTACGAGGAGAAAACCAGTCACTCGCGCCGGTGACCTGTCCGAAAAGCGGACTCGACGTGTTCGTTTCGATGTTCGCCCAAAGGGTTCGGTTAAACGCGTTCAAGAAGTCAGCCCGGAATTGGATCCGCAATGATTCCAGGGGATGAAAGTTCTTCTGGAGCGAAAAGTCATCGTACAGTTCCCAAGGCGCGCGGAGCTGCGAAACCTTGTACGGCGTATTGCCGCGCTGGTAACGACCAATCGTGATGGGATCAACAAAGACAGAAGTATCGAAGTACTTGTTGGCTGCATTGGCCTGGTTGATCTTAGTCATGTCGATATGATCGGAATTCCAAACGACAGCAAGCGGTTGCCCATTTGGATTCAATTCAAAGCCGCGGCTCGTGGCGAAGTTACTGTTTGGAGTACCAGAGCCGAAGATGCCCAGCGGCAATCCACTTTCGTAGTTGCCGATGTACTGAAGCGTCCAACCGCCAAGCACTGAATCGACCGCAGCAGATGTGCTCGCACCAAAACGATGCCCCCTGCCGAACGGAATCTCGTACTGAACGGCAACTTTAAAGACATGCGTGCGGTCGGCGTCTGAAATGGATTTGTCGAGTGACAGATCGTAGTAATTGACCGGCCGGCCCCAATTCGCGCCCCAGGTGTCGCCAAAGGCCGAACGAACATTATCGATAGATTTTGAAAACGTGTAGTTCGACAGAAAATCGAAGCCCGCGGAGAATCGTTTGTTGGCCTGGACTTGAAGCGCATGATACGTCGAGAAACCCAGTGGAGTGAAGGCGCTTTTGATTTCATTCCACGCCAGCATCTGAGGGTAAGGCAAAAGCGTCTCATACGCGGGAATCTGGATTCCAGTATTTCCGAACGGATATCTTCCTCCCGCTGCGGCCACAGAAGCTGGAATATCCGCCTGGCCCGTTACTACGGTACCTAAAGCATCACCCAGCACGAGAAACTTCGGATCCAGCTGGTTCAGCCGACGCAGCTCATTAGCCTGAATGGCGGTGGTCTTGGATCCTACATACCCGATATCGAAGACCATGCCGAATGGCAGCTCGCGTTGGATATTAAGGTTCCACTGCTGAACGTATGCATTCTTCCCCGCGTTCGGATCGTAGCTCACGATGCCCCACACGCCAGGTGATCCGCTTGCCAGCGATGAATTCTGCGGAAGGTCACGAACGACTCCCGGATAAGGGTTCGACCAATTCCACGGTGACTCATAAGCGATATTGGAGCGGATTCGATTTTCCTGCCCAAATCCAGCCGTCTGTCCCCACGGGACCCCAGACCAGCCGTTAGCATTACGCGCGAGATAGAAGATCCCGTATGCACCCCGCAGACCGGTTCGCCGGGTCAGTTGATAAGCAAATCCGATGCGAGGCGAAAAATCACGATGGTGGTTTGGAGCAAACGTGCGGTGATCCGCACTGGCGAATTCCAGCGCCCCGGGGAGTCCCCACTGAGGGTCGATCAACTTAGGATTCCAATTGCTGAGACGGTTGTATTGCTCAACGGGAAGCGGCTGGTAATCCCAGCGCACCCCGAGGTTCAAAGTTAAACGCGGGCTGACCTGGAAATCGTCCTGCAGGAACGCCGCAAAATTCAAGTACCTCGACCCAGTCGGGGTTCCCATTGGGACAGTCGCCGCGGCTACGTTACCCAGCAGCATGCTGGCAAAGCCATTACCGGTCTGAACGAAACCTTGCAAACCCGTCTGGGCCTGATTGAAGTCAATCTGAGCAGGACCATTGTCCGTTCGCCACCTCAGGTAAGATCGGCGCCAGTCCGCTCCCATACGAATTGAATGTTTATTCTTGATCCAGGAAAGCGTGTAGATGATTTGATAATTCTGTCCCGCTCCGAAATCGTTCGTCTGATAACCGAGATTGGGATAGTTGACCAGATAATTGCTGCCGAAAGTCATTTCAGGATAATTGAAACTTTTCGTGAGCCCTCGGAGACCGAGAGTTGCCGCACCGTTTTCGGTAAGATGTGTGGAGAGGCTGGGGTTGCGCTGCCGGTTGAACCCTAGCTGAAGGTGGCTGAGCAGGGATGATGAAATGGTCCAATCGTATGCAGCGCGGGCATACCAACTGCGAACCCACTGCAATCGCGAGCGCGAAAGGGGCCCTCCGGAAGGATCGTTGAAATCCCAGACACCGCCTTGATCGAGCAGCAGGCGAGGGCGATCGATATACGCGAAAGATCCCGTGAGCTTATGTGCGCTCGCAAGAACGCGGTCTAATTTCAGCGAAAACTGATTCTGAGTGAAACCGCCCTGGTTGGAGATCGGGAAGAATGAATTATTAAGCAGGGCCACCTGGCCGTCGGTTCCTTTCAGCGTTGGTGAATAGTGCTTCTTGAAGATTGCCCCAAGCTTCTGCGCCGGGCTGGAGATGCGATCCGGCGGAATGATATTTCCCGGGAACGGGTCCCGTACCATCTCACCATTTACGATCTTCGTGGTGGCCGGATCATAAATGGCACCTCTATAGATGTTGCGGCCCAGCGCGTCCTGCCCTATGACTTCATTCGTCAGAAGACGGCTCAGATTGCCGTTCCAGAACTCGTCAACGGGTACCGTTACCGTCGGTGATCCTGCTCCGGCGTAAGATTCTTTATAGCGCTCGTAAGCAACATAGAAAAATGTCCTGTCCCTTCCGTCATACACTTTTGGAATAGAGATCGGACCGCCAAGGGACCCGCCCCAATCATGCCGGCGATCTCTCTGCTTTGGCCTGCCGAAGAAGTTGTTCGTGAATGAATTCGCATCCATCCACTCGTTGTGAATAAACCCGACAGCCGAACCGTGGAGCCGGTTCGTGCCCGACTTCATCACAAAATTAAGGATGCCTCCGCCGGTACGGCCGTATTCGGCGCTCATACCCGACGTCTGAACCTTAAACTCTTCTATCGCCTCCAGCGACGGACTCGACTCGACGAAATGTCCACCAATATAGATCGAAGCGTCGGCTCCATCGAGAACAACCGCCTTTGAGAATGCGGCGCTCCCATTGATCCGGCTTTCATAATTATTGCCGCCAACGCCCGGCGTCAGCTTGTAGGCGAAATTTTCTGCAAGCCGGCCGCCGGCAAATCCGAGGGGCAGATCTACAAGATCACGCTTGTTGAGAACCATCCCAACGTCGGGGCTGCCGGTCTGCAGAAGCGCAACAGATTCCTGAACCTCCACAGACTCGCTGACGACGCCAATCTGCATCTGGACATCAACTCGTGCAACTTGCGCCACATTCAATATCAGGAATTCACGAACGTAATTCTTGAAGCCGGGTTTTACGAAAGTCACCTTGTACGTGCCGATCGGAAGATTCGGCACGGTATACTGCCCCGCCCCATTTGTGAGAGAGTCGTAATTGGAATTAGTCGCCAGGTTGACGATCGCAACGCTAACACCGACCAGAACGGCGCCGGACGGATCGGTGACTGTGCCGGTAAACGTTCCTCGATCCTGCTGTCCGAAAACGACGCAGGCCGTCGCCGCTACAAACACAACAAATCTCAGAACGCTTCTCACAATTTGATCCTCCTCAGCGATTCACCGTATGACGGTATCCATCAGGCTGTCCTCGTTCGGATATCCATTCCAGATTTCCTGCTTTTCAGCGGCTCAAACGAAATTGCGTGCTCGACACTATGAGGAATACAAACGCGAAAAGCATGACGAGATCGAATGTTTTCTGCCTACCACTATGGGCGCATGGGTGAATACCACCTTTGTGGTATTGGAAGGTTGTCACTGTAGCGGCGGTCTATGACCGCCGACAATACAACAACTTGTGAGATCGCCGGCGGTCATAGACCGCCGCTACGGCTATTTCGCAGATCGAGAGGCTGGGGGAATGACGATTTCACGCCGACCAAACAAACGAGAGTCGATCGAAAACGCTCCAGGTCCCAGGCAAGCTAAAGCCGCCGCCATTACAGCGACGAGAGCAGCCGCCGGTTTACTCTGAAGCACACTTAAAGCGTCTCGCGGAAGCCACGATAGCGCAATCCCTGCGCTGAGCAGCGCAGCTACGAGACTGCCAACCGGCGTCATAAAACCGGACAGAAGCGAAACACCACTCCCCAGCGCCATCAAAGTGCGTATCCAGGTGGACAGCGTCGAATTAGTCCCATTCACCAGACCAGATGCACCTTGTGCGATTAGAACGATCCCGACGGCCGCTCGGAGCAATAGCAGACCCAGTCCAGGCGGGCCACTTGGAAAAGTCGAAAATAGCTTTTGCAGCGTCTGACTCCTTTGCCTTGCATCGTTGATCCTGGAAAGTAACTGGCCATAAAATAACGGATGCAGTCGTCGCGCGAATCCCCTTGTCTCGTGATTCTTGAATAACCCCTTCGTGGTAGCGGTAGCCTCATCGCAATCGCAAGTCACAGCCGGCTAATTCCGTCGTGGTATTCCCAAAATCCGTGCTGGCACTCGGCCTTCAATCCGTCTTTCGTGACTGAGGAACCCTGGTAATGACTATTTCGCGCCGCAGAGTAGCCGCCGGCCTGATCTGCTCCAGATTTGAGGAATCCAGAGGGACCAGCGAAAGCGCGACGCCCGCGCAGCACAGGGTAGCTAGAATACCGCCCACTGGCATAAGGAAACCGAGCAGAAGTGAAGCTCCGCTCACTAAGGCAATGAGAGCGACAGCCCAATTTGAGGATGTCACGGTACCTGTTTCGATGAGAAACGATAAGGTTTGGGTGATCAGCACAATTCCCGCCGCTGCTCGCAACAGCAGGAGGCCTGCGCCGGGCCAGCCACTAGGAAAGGTTGAAAAAAGCCTTTGCAGGTTGTGTCTCCTTCACACTGCTCAGTACGCTGACAGCCACGACATAAAGCGTAATGAATACAGGCGCACCGCGAATCCCTATGTCTCGTGATTCTTGAATAACACCTTTGAGGTAGCAGACCAGCGCCTAACTCAACAATACTTTGATGTGCTTCAGCATGTCCAAAAAGTGGTCCGCATGTCGGCACGCTGAGTTCCAAAAAGCGAGTTTTTGGAAACCTCCAAGAGGAAATCGCCAGAGACCGGTCGCCTCGGGTGTTTACAGCGCAGCATCTGCCGGAACAACACTGTTCCGCGATTTGGCCTCGTCGTTCGATGGCACGTATAAAGGTCAGTTCGTCATGCAACGAATGTCGGACCCTTTTCTTCGAAGTTTTCGCATGGCGCGATCGCACATGATCGAACGTGGTTACCAATGAAACGGCGAAGCGTTTTCATGGCGCGCGAAAAGCAAGACGACGGAGCGGGGGCCGGCACGATAGGTGCTGCCCGGAACCGCTGGTGCAGTCTGCCATTCGACGATGTCTTGCGGCGAGTCGAGGGTGGTGTCGATCCATCGGTGCCATCGATCCTTGCTGGCGTCCGCCAACGGCGGCAGCTCGAATTCAAGCGGCTCCCAATATGCATTCAGGATTATGTGGACGAACAGCCTGTCCTTCTGGGTTTCCGCGGTGAATGCCACGCTATGCGACCCGGCGCTCCAGTCCGGCTGCCAGAGTTTTACTCCATGCCATGCTTTAGTCGCCTTCAGGAGCAGTTGGTTCAGGCTTTCGCGCCGGCGTTCCGGTTCCGTATCTCGCAGAAGCCGGCATGCGCAAAGCAGTGTTACGAACCGATGCATATCCGCATGCTTCGAGACCAGCGTCCAGTCAAACCAACTGGTCTCGTTGTCCAGGCAGTACGCGTTGTTATTACCATCCTGGGTGCGCCGCACTTCGTCGCCCATCGAAATCATTGGTAAGCCGAGCGAGAGCATTGTCACCGTCAGAAAGTTCTTCACTTGCCGGTTTCGCAGCTGTTCCACCGCAGGGTCATCGGTTGGGCCTTCGACACCCCAATTGGAGCTTCGATTGTCGTTCGTGCCGTCACGGTTGTCTTCGCCGTTCGCCTCGTTGTGCTTTTCGTTGTAGGAGACGAGGTCGTTCAGTGTAAATCCGTCGTGACAGGTCACGAAGTTTACGCTTTCCTCGGGCTCGCGTTCCTTGTGACCGTAAATCTCGGGGCTCCCGAGCAAGCGGTCTGCAAGGGACGCCAGCGAACCCTCGTCGCAGCGAAAGAAGCTCCGGACATCGTCGCGGAAGCGACCGTTCCACTCTCTCCAACTGTCCCCGATGAAGCTGCCCACCTGGTACAGGCCTGCAGCATCCCACGCTTCGGCGATAAGCTTCGTGCCCGCCAGCGCCGGATCTGATTCAATGTCCCACAGCACCGGCGGGGACGGCATCAAGCGCCCCGACTCATCGCGGCCGAGAATCGATGCCAGATCGAACCGAAAGCCATCCACATGCATCTCCTCCACCCAATACCGCAGGCTATCAACGATCATGCGTCGGACGACGGGATGATTAGTGTTTAGCGTGTTCCCCGCTCCGCTGTAATTGGCGTAGCGTGAGCGATCCGGCTCCAGAATGTAATAGGCGCCGTTGTCCAGGCCGCGAAAACTCAGCGTGGGCCCGCGGTGGTCGCCTTCGGCGGTGTGATTGAAGACGACGTCAAGAATGACCTCGATGCCTGCACGGTGCAGGGCCTTGACCATGTCACGAAACTCGTTCACTGGGCCGAGAGGATCCTGGCGCGAGCTGTAGCCCTGATGAGGCGCAAAGAACGCGATGGGCGCGTAGCCCCAGTAGTTGACCCGTCCCGGCGGGGCATCCTGGGCGTCGAACTGGAACAGCGGCAGCAGCTCGACGGCGGTGATGCCCAGTTGCTGAAGATATGGAATCTTCTCGATCAAGCCTGCATACGTGCCGCGAGTCTTTTCCGAAACTCCGGAGCTGGGATGCCGAGTGAAACCTCTCACGTGCATCTCGTAAATGATGGTGCGCGAGGACGGCCGACGCAGCACTCTGTCGCCTTCCCAATCGTACGCGCTGGGATCTACCACCACGCTCTTCATCGCCATCGCGGCGTTGTCGCCTTCCCGGCGCGCGGCGTCGCGACTATAGTTATCGGGAACAACGACGCCGCGCCCATAAGGGTCGAGAAGAACCTTGGTCGAATCAAACGTCAACCCGTTCGCCGGATCGTACCGGCCCCGGACCCGATAACCGTAGAGCTGCCCGGGCAGCACGCGCGGCACGAACACATGCCAATAGTGGTAAGTACGGCTGGCGGGATCGATCGCAATGACGCGCGCCGCCTTGGCATCGTCTTCACGGTCGAAGAACAGCAACTCCACGCCTGAAGCATTCCGTGAGAAAACGCTGAAATTGACACCGCCAGGAACAACCGTAGCGCCGAGAGGAGAACTTCGTCCGGTGATCTCAAAAACGTTCGCGGAAGCGCACTGGCCGGCGAGGACAGCGCTCAGTCGAACTTGGTTCATCCTGAATTCCTTGCCGTCTGGAGTTCTGAATTTCTGAATTTGTTTCCCTGTTTCGTGAAGCGCTTTGAGTTGTTCGTCAAATCGCGCAGCCATTCGAAGGCCGCATTGGACAACATGTCTTCAGTCGCTCGCCAACGCCAGTTACCTTCAGCGCGACCGGGAACGTTCATCCGAGCCTCTCTTCCAAGGCTGAGCAGATCCTGCAATGGAGCCATCGCCATCGCAGCCGCCGACTTCCAGGCCAACTCCATCAACTCCAAAGCCGAATTGCCACTCTGGTCCCCAGACTTCTTCAGGTAATTCCACAGGTTTTGCCGCTGGGAATCGGGCAATTCTTCAAACCAGGCGCGGGTAGTGGGATTGTCGTGCGTGCCGGTATACACCACCGTGTTGGTGACGTAGTTGTGAGGCAGATACGGATTGCCGGAATCGCCGTCGAAGGCAAACTGCAGGACGCGTACCCCCGGAAGATTGAACTGGTCGCGGAGTGCGCGAACATCAGGCGTAATCAGTCCCAAGTCCTCGACAATGAATGGAAGGACGCCCAACTCTCTCTCGACCGTGCTGAAGAATTCCGCGCCTGGACCTTGCACCCATTCGCCAGACAGGGCCGTTGATGCGCCGGCTGGAATGTGCCATGCAGCCGCGAAAGCGCGGAAATGATCCAGGCGTATTACATCCACATGGGCGAGCAGAGCACGCAACCGGTCAATGCACCAACGATAGTCCGCCCGACGGAGGCCGTCCCAGTCGTAAATCGGGTTGCCCCAGAGCTGCCCTTGCGCACTGAAGTAATCGGGAGGCACGCCGGCTACGAAGCGTGGCCGGCGCCTCTGATCCAGAAGGAAGAGCTCCGGATTGGCCCATACGTCGCTCGAGTCGGGGGAAACGAAGAAGGGCAGATCGCCGATCAGGCGCACGCCCCTGGCATGCGCATGTATCTTGAGCCGCTCGCCCTGGCCAAATAAGAGGAACTGCGCAAAGCATACCTGGCCGATCTGATCCTTCAGCTCGTATCGGGCTCTGTCTAACGCCGCTGGTTCGCGCCACACCAGCTCTACCGGCCATTCGAGGTAGTGCGCGTTATCGAACCTGGCTTTTAGCGCCCGGAAGAGCGCGTAGTCCTCCAGCCAGTGCGCCTGGTCACGGCGGAATTGCTCATAGGCGGCACGCAAATCTGAACGCGCTCCGCCGCTGAAGTTAGCCCAGGCTCTTTTCAGTAACGCATATTTGAAAGGAATGACAGCGTTGTAGTCGACTTCGTTTTGAGGGAACGAACGGACCTGGCAGTCGCTCGTATGCAAGAGTCCATCCTCGATCAGCCACTCCGGACTGATGAGCAACTCGTTGCCCGCGAAAGAGGATAACGATTGATACGGTGAGTTGCCGTATCCGGTGGGACCGAGCGGTAGCGCCTGCCACCAGCTTTGGCCAGAATCGGCAAGGCGGTCGATCCACGCTAACGCAGCCGGTCCAACATCGCCAATGCCGTAAGGCGAGGGCAGTGAGGTGACGTGCAGCAGCAAACCGGAGGCGCGGTATTCCGGCGGAAACGGCGGGAGACTGACGTCGCGGCTCATGCGTGTCCCTTCGAAGAGTTCAGCGCGTTGTTCACGATTCGCTGCGCCTCTCCGACAATGTCGTCCAGGTGCGCCTGATCCTTGAAGCTTTCCGCGTAGATCTTGTAGATGTTCTCCGTGCCGGAAGGCCGGGCCGCAAACCAGCCGCTTGCGGCCACGACTTTCAGCCCACCTATCGGGGCGTCATTTGCCGGCGCGCGAGTCAGCTTAGCGAGAATAGGTTCGTCACATAGGTTCGACTCCTTGACGGCGTCGGGCGACAACTCCAGCAGCCTCGCCTTCTGCTCGGATGTGGCCGGCGCGTCAACTCGCGTGTAGTACGATGTGCCAAACTCCGCCTCCAGCTCGCGATAGTGTTCTCCAGGATCCTTGCCGGTGCGGGCCGTGATCTCAGCCGCCAGCAGGTTCATGATCAAGCCATCTTTGTCGGTCGTCCAAACGGTTCCGTCGTGCCGCAGGAAGCTCGCCCCCGCACTTTCCTCGCCGCCGAAGCAGTACGAGCCGTCGACCAGCCCCGGGACGAACCACTTGAAGCCAACCGGTACCTCAGCGAGCTTGCGATCGAGCTTATGAACGACTCTGTCGATCATGCTGCTGCTGACCAGTGTCTTGCCGATCGATGCGTAGGTCTGCCATTGTGGACGGTAAGTAAGCAAGTAACGAATGGCTACTGCGAGATAGTGGTTGGGGTTCATCAACCCCACGGAAGGCGTGACGAT
>WNFP01002366.1_pt1 | contig 15038 bp, 12 predicted proteins | sample 5400201 | NCBI WGS metagenome assembly WNFP01 (sample SAMN13153355, study PRJNA577476) | soil metagenome | isolation source: 115 cm saprolite under Madrone tree | place: USA:California | collected 2016-06-14
GCATCGGCCCCAACACGTAGGCGGCGGTGAGATAGGCGATCACCTGGGCAACATTGTCCTTGCCGTAGACGTCGCGGGCGATGGCGCGCGCCAGCACGACGCCGCAACCCGCTCCCGCTCCCTGCAATATGCGCCCCGCGATCAGCATCGGCATGTTGGCGGCGACCATGCACGTGGCGGCGCCGCAGGTGAATAGTACCAGCCCGCACAGAAGCACGCGCTTGCGCCCGAAGCGGTCGGACAAGCCGCCATAGGCGACCGTGAAGCAGGCCATCGACAGCATTCCAAGCGACAGCGTGAGCTGCGCTATGCCGGTCGAGACTCCGAAGGCCTCCTTCACCGCCGGCATGGCCGGGATGAACAGATGGATCGACAGCGGCCCGATGAAGGTGATGGAGACGAGTGCGATGAAGAAATACCAGCGCGGCCGGAAGGGCATCGTCATGGGGAAAATCGTTGGGGTTGTGCCCTCGACTATCCCGCTAACTCGGCCCCTGCGTGCTCTGTGATTCGTGCCCTCATCGAACCACCACGGTCACCGTAACGGGTTGGGGACCTTTCGAAGGCGTCGGATTTGACGGCTCGTGGGGAAACTCGATGGTGTACTTAAACATGTCCGTCCCGGCTGTCGATCCGGCTTTGTACCAAATCCGAAGCCCAGTGTAAGTTCTACCTGCGCAGTTCTGCCCGCTCGGCACGGTGTAGTCCGACAGCTCTGTCGTCACCTCTCCCAAAGACGGCTTGGATATCAGATTAAAGACAGGAGGGCCGGCCGTAGAGCAACGTCGGCCATAGTTGGCGCCAAACCAGATGCGCACCGTTTCACCCGAATCAACCGTTGCACTCCTTTCTTTTTCCTGAGACATGGCAAGCGGTAACTGGACGAACATCGCGATCGAAATGGCAGGCAGCGCAAGGAATAAGTCGCGCATTTGTCGGGCCCTTTAATAGCGCTAATACAGTCCCACTCTCGTTGGTCACCGCGCCGCCGCAAGTTTCTCCCTCCACTCGGCCTGCTTGTGCACGGTCGTTTTAATCTCAAACTTGCTGTCGAAATAATGCCTGGTCGGATCGATGGGGACGCGCCAGCGGACCTTACTGTAGAAGTTGAGCCGCAGGAAATTCTCGTCTTCCGGCGGGATGCTGATCACGCTGTGGGAAATTCCGAGTGGGATGATGGTGATCTCGCCGGGAGAGACTTCGACGTTTTCGAACTCGGAGAGATCGAGCGCATCGCCGCGAAACTGAATCCGCACTTCCTCGCTGCGCAGCGCCCGATGAAAGGCGAACTGCTCGTCCTGCATGTTGTAGGTGCGGATCCGCATATTGGCCGATTCCATCAGCGGCTGGGTGCCGGCGTCTTCGCGGCCTTTACCGACGATCGCCGTGAAGTGATCGAAGGCGCGCAGCTTACGCACGAGACTCCCTGGTTCTCCGCGCCGTAGTCCGGCGACGCCGACGAGCGATTCGTAATCGCGCTCCACCACCGTCTCGTCGTCCGGCCCATCGTCCCAGCAATGCATCTTCTCCACGACCGGCCCCTTCGCCGGCGCATTCGCCCCCTGCGGCGCGGTCCAATTGGGACCGCCGATACGTTTGACCGCGAAACTGGTTTGGCTCGTGTACTGGTCTTCCTTCATCACGTAGTCCACCGCCTCGTGGCTTTGACAGAAGTAGCGCAGGCTATCGTTGCGTCCGATGGAGCGATGGGCGATGCCGCCGGGAACCAGCATCACTTCGCCGGGCTCCATCTCGTAGACGCCGAACTCGGTTTCCAAGGTGCTGTTGCCGCAAAATTGGAAATAGACCATGTCCGCATCGATGTAGCGGTGGAAACTGTCCTGCACGCCCACGACGCTTTCGACGCCGATGCGGTGATATTCGTTCTCGAGGATCACCAACGATTGGTTGGGGATGCTGAGCATGTCGAAGGGGCGAAAGCGCGGCGTGTAACGGGTGCTTTTCGCCGAGCCCATCAAGCCGGCCTTTCGGCGCTCCGCCCAAGCCGCCAAACCGGGCCTGGGAAAATCTTTCCATGTGGTCATGAACTCGCCGATCTGGTTTTGTTTATAGACCTTCTCTTCCGCCGCTTTGGTTTCAGGTCTCCGATACATGATTCCTCCTCATGGCTCGCACAATACGATATCGTGGGCGACCAAGGATCGCACGCCCATGACGGTGAGCTACCGAAGGGCCGCCTGATTGTCAAGGCGAAGTCGGTTACTCGGCGAGCAAACTAACAAGGGACTTATCCCGGTTTGAACGATCCCGTTTTTTGAACATCAGTCAAAAGCGTCGTCTTTATCATGTGTTTAGCGATTGAGGTTTCTTGAGAGATGCCACGAGGTCAGTCACCTGGCGTTGCGCCTCTGCGGGCAGCGAGTCAATGTCGTCCAGGAAGAGTTGCCGTTCCATTGTCAAACTGCGGGCATTCATCAATCCCTCGCTGCGCCATTCTCCATCGCGTTTAGTAACCACTGTCAGTTGCATTGAATCTCGCGACGGTGACGCCTCGGTTTGCCCGTGCAGCGTCACCCTGACGATTGAGTGCATCACGGCGAGCACAGCGCTCAGCAAGAGGGAGGCCGGGACGCTGTTGAGTAACTGGACAAACTTTCTCGTTAGTATCGTCAACCGCTCCGCTCCGTTCAAATCGTCTACAGAAACAAACGGTAGAACTTCGAAATTCAGGAATTATCGAAATGCTTGAGCGCCTTACTTGCGCTGTTTTCCGAGGGCCATTCACTGCGAAGTCGAGCAGGCAGGTGGAACGTATGCGCTGCAGGGAATCGAGTGAAGCTCACGCGCGTGAATTGTCTCCGGAAAATGAGGTGCTAACACTGAAAAAGACGATCCCGTGGCAGAGATTTGCTGCAACTGCTAAAACTTAACCTGGTCCGACCCGTGACACGCAACGCTTGTGTGATGACGACCACGGCGCAGCGAATCAACGGTCCCGCTGGCGCCACGAAAAACTAAGGAGACCAATGGCGTGAAAGTCGTCGCGTTACTGTCATTTGTGATCTCGTTCCTGTTTATCTCTCCGAACTTCGCCGCCGATAGAATCCACATCGGCTACTCCGGCTTGAGCCCGGCGACGGCGATGTTGTGGGTCACCCAGGAAGGCAAGCTCTTTGAAAGAAACGGATTGAATCCTGAGATTCTGTTCCTGCGCAACAATCTCGGCCAGTCGGCGATGATCGCCGGCGAGATCGACATGTGCAGCTATTCGGCGAGCCTGTTGGCGCCGGCACGGGTGCAAGGCGCCGATCTGGTGATGATCGTAAGCTTTCAGCAGAAGCTCAATTATCGCCTTGTAGTGCGGCCGGAAATTCGCACGCTCGCCGAGCTCAAGGGGAAGGTTCTGGGAGTGACGCGTTATGGCACGGTGAACGACGCCACCATGCGGCTGTTGCTGAATAAACTCGGCGTCGACCCTGAGCGGGATGTCCGATTAATTCAAGTCGGCGATTCCGCTCCGGTGGTGGCGACTTCGTTGATCGCGGGCAAAACCTTCGACGGCGCGCTCCTTCAGCCGCCGTACTACAACAAAGCCGTCGAAGCCGGAATGCGCGTGTTCGCCAACATGGAGGAGATGGATATTCCGTTTCAGCAGGCGGGGCTCAACACGACCCAAAAGTATATTGCCAAAAACCCCGACGTGGTGCGCCGAGTGGTCAAGTCGATCGTCGAAGGCGTCCAATTAATCCGCGCTAATCCCGCGGTCTCGAAACGCGCGATCGCGCGCTATATGAAAATCAAAGACGAGAAAATTCTGGAAGATTCTTATCAGCAGCTGAAGGCGACGGCAGAAGTCAAGCCCTATCCATCGGCGGAAGGGTTTAAGACGATTCTCGACGAGCTGGCAAAGAAACTCCCGGCCGCACGCTCGGCCAATCCGGCTGATTTCATGGACCCGCGTTTTATTCAGGAACTGGACAAGTCCGGCTACATTGACAGCCTGTATAAGTAACTCCGGTAGACTTAGGCAAGTGACACCTACTGCGTGGACACGCACTCTCTAAAAATGAGACTGCACCTTCTCCCACGCCAAGGTTGTGAAGCCTTCGCGCTATTTCGACTGGCCGCCGATGAAGTCGAGCACGGCGCGATTGAAGATCTCCGGCTGCTCCCAGTACGACGAGTGACCGGCCTCGGGCATCAGCACCAGCCGGCTGTGCGGAATCTCGGCCGCGATCATCCGCGAGATCGACGGCGGCGTCGACATGTCCGCAGTGCCGGCGATCACCAGCGTCGGCAGCTTGAGCTGCTTGAGCCTCGCCTGCGTGATCTCATTCTTGAGCGTTTGCCGGTAATCCGGGCCGATCAGCGCCTTGTGCTCGAGCTCCATCCACGCCTTCACGCCGGCAGGGTTCGCCGCTCGGTATGATGGACCGAGCTCGCGAAATTCGGCCGGCATGTTCTCCCAGCCCTCTGGGCGAATGAACGCCGCCGCCTTCGCGATCTCGCCGTCGCGTACCCCGAAGGTATTGCTGGAAATGGTCAGGCTCAGGAGCCGGTCCTGGTAGGAGAACGCGAAGTCCGACGCGATGCTGCCGCCGGCCGCCGACGCCACCACATGAAATCGTCCAAGGCCCAGGACATCCGCGAGGTGCCTAAGGTCCTCGGAGCCAATGCCAGGATTGTTCCGGTCGAAGGGCGCGGAGTTGTAATAGCCGCGTCGCGAATATGCGATGACGCGGTAGCCGGCCTTCGCTAACACCGGCTGCTGGTAACCCCAGATCAGCGCGCTACCCGTCGCCGGATGCAGAAGCACGATCGGCACGCCCTGCCCGCCCGTGTCCCAGTACCAGAGACGGGTGTCGGGAATCTGCGCCATGCCGTCCTTGGCCGGAACCTGCACAGGGATGGGGATGGGTCTCATCGGATTGGCGACGGTCTGGCCGTGTGCCGTCTCGATAGAGCCTGTGCCGAGCGCTGCCAAGCCGGCAGCGAGCGCGATGGTCGGGAGGAACGCACCCGCTGGCCGAGCGCAGTTGGAGGAATGGCTCTTGCCCATCGTCGCACGTGCTCCTTCCAGTATGCGTATTTTTTAGAAGACATGCGCGGAGGGTTCAATTCCTTAAATGCAAACAATCATTTTGCTGAATGCAATGAGCGGATCTCAACAAAGCGTCTGGAGAACGAGCGTTGCTAAATTGCGATCCGAATCAGATCCCGCTCGTGAACGAATAAACGCAAAAAACCTCATCCGCTGTAGGTATCGTTTAGATATGGGAACAAAAGGACATATGTCAAGAAGGTTTCATTACAATCTGCTTTGCTCCCACAAACGAGCCAGGCCAGGTCGTTACCATAGGGGTCGTCTTGCATTACGACAATATGTGATTACAAGGCCTGGCCCCTGTTCCGAGAGGATTTGCGCAACTACTTCTCTAAACCTTTTTGTAGGAGGCCCATAGTCTGGGCAAGCGCCCTATTACGTTAAAACAAATCGGCCACAGCAAATAGAAGAGACCCACCAGAAACAAGACTTCCAGACTCTCGCTGAACGCCCACATACCGCTGGAGGCGTTTTGTTGATTGATGATTTGCGCTGTGGAAGTTCCGGTGGTGGCGGCTTCATACATGATCATGAGGTCGCGCTTCAAGACCATGGTTTGATACGCACCAACCCACACGATCACGAAAAAACTTAGTTCATACGCAACACGCAGATAAATTTTTAGTTTACCGACAAATTGTTGGTACAAATCGCCGGGCGCTGGCGCGTTGTCGCTAAGCATGGTCAGGATAATCAATCCAAACGGGCCAAGCATGGCCAAGGGCAACCACCCATACGATCGTTTCTTGGACTTGACCAGAAAAAAACAGGTCAGAAACCACAAGCCCATAATCACTAGCAAGACTGCCAACATGGAAAGACTCTTCGCCAGGCTCAACAGCCGATAGTTGCGCTCGTAATTCGAATGACCCGCGGCGACTTCGGGATTGATGGAATTAATCGACATCGCGGCCAACACAGAGACCGCGGGGATTATAAGGAAGGACACTATCGCGAGAACGTAAGGTCTCTCGAACATACAGAGTGGGGGAGAATAGCGGAATCAGACTTTTACTTCTCGACTTTCGTGCTCCGTGAGAATACCGCTTACCTCAATTGACCCGACACTATAACGCATCGGCGCGGCGCACTCCTGCAAGTCAATTCCACAGTTCGCGGGTCGCCAGTCGGGCGCCCTCCGTTAGCGCGTAGAGTTTTGCAAAGGCGAGACTGGCATCGGGGAGATGGCGCAAACCGCAATCGGTGCAGGCAATGACGTTTCCTTTGCCGACTAGTTTGGCGAAGCGCACGATGCGCTCGGCGACCAACTCGGGATGTTCGATGAAATAGGTGGTGTCGTCGATCACCCCGGGGAAGAGAATTTTTCCGTCCGGCAACTTTATCTCTTGCCAAATCTTCCATTCATGGCCATGACGCGGGTTGGCCGATTCGATGGTGATTCCCGCGACGTTGGCTTTAAGCACGATATCGATGACATCGCTCAGCGCGATGTCGCGGTGGTGCGGCCCTTCGTAGTTGCCCCAGCAAACATGGATGCGCACCTGTTCGGGTGGAATCGTCTTGAGCGCGTAATTGAGACATTCGACATGTTGTTCGATAACTTTACGAAACTGCTTGACGCTCAGGCCGGCGTAGTCCGTATTGGCGCCGGAGGCCAGGTCCGGGCAGTCGAGTTGCAAGACGAAACCGGCATCGACGATGGCTTGGTACTCTCGGCGCATGGCGTCGGCGACTGCCTGCATATAGGTTTCTTCGTTGGGGTAATATTCGTTTCTGAAAAAGCGCACAAAACAACCGGGTGAAAGCGCCGACATAAAGACGTCGTGGGGTTGGGTCATGCTTACAGCCGCGGCCAATCGAGCAATATCGGTTTCGACTGCAGCGAAATCCCACCAGCCGAGGGGACCCGTGCAGACATAGGCCGTGCCGCCATTGTCGTGACCGTCGCTCTGGCTGCGCGCCAGATCATAAAACTCGGCGATGTCGGTTCGGTAGTGGCGCGGAGCACCTTGGATATCGACTCTCGGCATGCCGGTTTCGCGCGGCCGAACGATGCCTCGGGCAACGCTCCAAGGCTCGGCGCTTCGCGCCCGGGAGCGCGGCTTTCTTTCGAGGCCGCAGACGCGGTGCACGACATAATCGTTCCACGATGTTTTGCTTAACTCGCCGTCGTCGACGATATCGACGCCGACTTCGATTTGGCGTCGGACCACCTCGCCGATGGCCGTGGTCAGCGCGGCATCGATGACTGCCTGATCGTACACCTCGCCCCTGCGCTTGGCTGCGAGGGCTTGGCGAACCAGCGCCGGCAGCGGCAGGCTCCCGGTATGGGTGGTGAGAATGCGATCGGTGCTGCGTTTCATTGAACGTTTCTCAAGGAACTCTCTGGCAGGCTTTTACGTTTCAACTTTCTTACTTCGTGTTTCAATCTGACGGTGCAAGTGTTTCTTTTCCTATTCGGTGATAACCACCTATCAATCCGTCATCCTTCCGCGGCACCGGTTGCGAAAGCTAAAAAGAATACCGATTAGGTGGATTCCCCCGATACTATCTACTTATCGTCAACGCCTCCTTCGGGGCGGCGGTCTCCTTGAACTCAACGCCACAGCTCGCGGGTCGCCAATCGGGCGCCCTCCGCTAAGGCGGCAAACTTGAGCCAGGCCACGCTGGGATGGGTATCGTTGAACCTCAGGGCGGAGGCGGCAAAGCCGCAGTCGGCTCCCGCGATGACCTTCTCGCGCCCGACAATCTTGGCGAACCGCACGATCCGTTCGGCGACCAATTCTGGGTGCTCCACCAGGTTGGTGGTGTGGCTGATGACCCCCGGTATGAGGACCTTCCCGTCGGGTAGCTTAACCCGCTCGAACACATGGTATTCGTGTTCGTGCCGCGGGTTCGCCGCTTCGAACGAATAGGCGCCAACGTTGATCTTCAGCATGATGTCGACGATGTCCTTCAGGGCCATTTCGTGGATGCGCGGACCGACATCGATGCTGTAGCACGTATGGAAGCGGATCTTCTCGGGCGGGATGCCGCGAATCGATTCATTGATGGCTTCCACGCGCTCTGCCGCCCACTTCCTGCAGTCCTCGACGCTGAGGTCCGGGTTCATCATATAATAGGTGACCAGGCGCGGATCGTCGATCTGGAGAATAAATCCGGCGCCGACGATGGCCTTGTACTCTTCGCGCATCGCGTCGGATACGGCCTGCTCGTACTCCTCGTGGGTGCGGTAGTATTCGTTGGAAAAAGTAGACGCGACGTAGGAAGAAGCGATCGCAGGCATGAAGACGTCCTCGTGGGTCTGGCCCTTCACCGCCGCCTTGAGGTTGTCGATGTCCGCCTGGACCGCCTCGTGGCCCCGATAGCTGACCGGCCCGGTGCAGGTATCGACGCCGCCGTGCCCGCGCCCTCCGCTTCGTCCGCCAAACGGTTCGGCGATGCGCTCGGACCACGCGTAGTAGTCGGGAAAAGCGCGGTACTCCCTGCCCGCCGTCCGCGGTCTGCCCTCCTTACCCGGAGCAGCCGGCTTACGCTCGAAGCCGTTGAATCGCTCGATGATGTAGCCGAAGAAGCTCGCTTTGCCCTGCTCGCCATCGGTGACAATATCGATGCCCGCCTCCACCTGCTTCCGCACCAGGTCCGCTACCGCCTCGCACACCAGCCTTGCGAGCTCTTCGCGGTCGTAGGGCTGACCGTTTTCCCTCAGTCGAAGGAGCGGGACCAGGGAGTCGGAGCGGGCCAGGCTGCCCACATGGGTCGTGAGGATTCTTTCCGTGCTTCGCTTCATCGTTTATTTCCCTTTAAGACACGGGCCGACGGGAGTCTAAGCCGCTTACGTCAGCCCGCGTTTGAGAACCTCTGGCAGCCGCCGGAGCGGCGGACTGTCTTCGCACCCCGTTTGTGGCAGAAAATATCCGCATGGGTGGCGTTGTGTCAACTCGCGACCAAGACGTTTTGACGAGGTCTTTGGGGTTCGGCTTGAATGAGTGGCGTGTCCAGATGAATCGCTGTCGTGATCCATAGGGTGACTCTCGTTAACGGGGGAAGTCCCGCGGTGGTAAGAGCCAGGAGCCGCCTAGCTTGAGTAGCAGTATGGAGAGTAATCGAGATGCTGAAGCCTACCGACAAAGCCTGTTTAGGCAGGTGAGCGAGTTAACGGGTTGCAACGTGAGTGAACGCTGGGCAAGCCTCGTTACAGCCAATGCTTCCGGTGGTCGAGCCGTTCACTTATCGGCGAAGACAGCATGGGCTATTTCAGACTGGCTGAAGGGATAGTCCACACCGGCGGGGTATGAGCGGCGACACGGTAACAGGGACACGATAGAAACTGGAGAAGTCCTGTATGCCCCAGGGAGAAATTCTTGGAGAAAGATCGGTCCTATAACCAACACGGGAAAGGGGCCGAAGGCAGCAGGATGGCGGAGTGGCCCGTAGGAGCGAAGAAGGAGAGTAATATCTCTGGAGCGAAGGGGCCATGCTGAGTCTGATTCCTTCTGACCGCAAAGTGAGGCAAGGGAGGCATGATAAAACCTTCCATTAATCTGCAAGAACTGAGGCGAAGGATATACCGTAAGGCGAAAGCTGATAAGACGTGGCGGTTTTGGGGTCTCTATGTGCACGTGTTCAAGTTAGAGACTCTGAGGGCAGCCTATCAAGAGGCGCAAGCTAATGATGGAGCGCCGGGACTCGATGGAGTGAGCTTTGAGGATATCGAGTTTCAAGGAGGAGAGGAGTTTCTCAACAATATTCAACGGGAACTTCTCACACGGACCTACAAGCCAAGTAAGAACCGGCGGGTCGAGATTCCTAAAGAGGCAGGCAAAACCCGAAGGCTCGGAATTCCCACTATCAAAGATCGGGTTATCGAAGGAGCGCTAAAGCTCATCTTGGAACCGATCTTTGAAGCTGATTTTCACGACAGCTCGTTTGCATATCGGCCACGGCGCACAGCGCACCGGGCGTTGGATCGAGTGGTGCACGGGCTGGTGCAGGGGCTGACCCAAGTGATTGATGTTGATCTTAAGAGCTACTTCGACAACATACGCCATCTCATCATGCTGAGGAAAATCGCAGAGCGAGTGCAAGACCCAGAGATTCTGCATCTAGTGAAGCAAATCCTCAAGGCCAACGGAAAGCAAGGTGTTCCTCAAGGGGGAGTGCTCTTGCCGCTGTTAGCCAACGTGCATTTGAATGAGTTGGACAGAGCGATGGGGGAGGGAAATGGTTAAGCGGAGGAGAGGAGGGAAGTGGGACGGGTGATGTACACCCGGTACGCGGATGACATGGTGGTGCTCATTGATGATCATCCGCGATGGCAGCCGCACCTTGAGCAGATCCGGCGGCGGCTGGGAGTAGAGCTTAAGAAGGTGGAGGTAGAGTTGAATGAAGAGAAGACTCGGGTAGTGGATGTGAGGCATGGGGGGAGTTTTGGGTTTTTAGGGTTTGACCTTAGAGAGGCCAAGAACCGGAGAGGCAAGAGATTTATTCTGCGCACGCCTAAGCGGAAAAAGCAGCAGGAGCTACTAAGGCGAGTGAGCGGGATTCTAAAACATTCGCAGCACCGAAAGGTAAAGGAAGTCATTAGTCTCATCAACCCAGTGATTGTGGGCTGGATGAATTACTTTCGTGTAGGGAACTGCGCTCGGGTCTTTGACCGGATACGGTATGAGGTGATGAAGAAGGTTCGTCGGTTTGTGATGCGGCAGAGGGTCCGTCACGGTTTTGGCTGGAAGAGATGGAGTAACGAGGCGATCTACAAGGATTGGGGACTTGTGTGGAATTATCAGGTCCAATACTTTTACCGGTCGCCCGCGAAAGTACTCCCAGCCCAATAGGCAGATAGCGCCTTAAGGCGAAGGTCTCAGGAAAGCCGGATGACCGAAAGGGTCACGTCCGGTTTGAAGCGGCGGGGGCTGGAGACGGATTTACGGTGAGGCTAGTGAGGCACCGTCAGACGAAAGGGACGGTCAACAGATAGGCTTTACCTTTGGAACACCGCGCCAGTCCTCGACCCTACAACGAAAGTTCAAGGAAACCGCATCGGGCAACTTGAGATGATGGCTTCTCCGAACTCTCGATCTGCCGCACCGCTTCTCGCTTGAACTCAGATGTGTATTTCTTACGCTTCGTTATTTGTCCCTTATCTATGGTGTCCGTCGAACCCGGGCTAGCTCAGGGGAACCCCCTTCCCAGTTTTCATCAAACACTCGTGCGATTAATTGTGATTGACGACTCGCTGGCTTAGCGATAGCCTGATGGCTGGTGAAATGGGGCGTTTAGCATCTCCGGTATGAACGCTGCTATAGAGGAAGTAAATAAGCGAAAGGAGCAATGACCATGGAACAGCGAGCTACAGAGATACACGATGGACTGAAGCACCCAGTAATCGACGGCGACGGCCACTGGATGGAGCCGATTCCAATCTTCCTCGAGTGCCTCCGCGAAGTGGGGGGCGCGAAATCAGTCGATCAAATCAGAGCGCTGTGGCACGGAAAGGACGCCTGGTATCGGGCCACACCGCAAGAGCGTCAGCACAGCCGACTTCGTCGCGCCATCTGGTGGGGTGTGACGAGCAATACCTACGACAAGGCGACAGCACTGCTACCCTCCTTGCTGAACGAACGCTTGCCCGAATTGGGCATCGACTTCGCGCTGATCTATCCGAGCTTTGGCCTCACCATCAACGGCATAACCCAGGATGACCTGCACCGGGCCGCGGTCCGTGCTTATAACATGATGACGGCCGACATGTTCGCGCCGTATGCCTCAAGGTTTGCGCCGGTCGCCATTATCCCCTCCCATACACCGGACGAAGCTCTTGAGGAGCTGGAATACGCGGTCGGGCAGCGTGGCTTCAAAGCAATTATGCTGCGGGGAAACCAGGAGCGACCGATCCCAAGCGCGGCGGAGGGAATCGATCGGCAGAAAGCCGCCTGGTACTGCGATACCATCGCTCTCGACAGCCCCTATGACTACGAGCCGCTCTGGAAGCGGTGCGTCGAACTCGGCGTGGCCGTGACGCAACACTCAGGCAGCGGACGCTGGCAGGATCGCGCCTCCATCAGCAATTTCACCTACAACCACGTCGGCCACTTCGCCGAATCGAATCACGCCTTCGCGCGGGGCGTTTTCCTGGGTGGTCTCGTGCACCGCTACCCAAGCCTCAATTTTGGCTTCATGGAAGGCGGAGTGAGCTGGGCTTGTCAGATGTGCCTCGACTTGATCGAACACTGGGAGAAGCGGCGCCGCGCCGGGCTGCAATATCCGAGCGCAACCAAGGTCGCCGAGCTGCATCAGCTTATCGATCGGTATGGCGATCAAAGACTGAAAGCCAACTCCGACGCGATCATGAACCACTTGGATGTATTCCGGCCAGATTGCAGTCTTGAAGAACTCAGCCGGCCTGAGCATGTTGTGGACGATTTCGAGGCGGCAGGAATCAACTCAAAAGAGGATGTCCGGGCAGTCTTCTCCGGCAACTTCTACTTTGGCTGCGAGGCGGACGACCGGGCAACGATGTGGGCTTTTGATCCCCGTATGGGCGTCCGGCTTCGGCCGGTCTTCAGCTCCGACTTTACGCATTTCGACGTGCCCGATTTTCGGGAGGTGATTCCTGAAGCGTTCGAGATGGTGGAGAAGGGCTTCGTGACGGAGCAGGATTTCCGGGAGTTCACGTTTACCAACGCCGCGCGTCTGCACACGGGCAACAACCCAGACTTCTTCAAGGGCACCGTCGTCGAGCAAGCGGTGGCCAATGAGCTTGGACTGAAGACCCTGTCGGCCTAAGCAACCGCGTCGTTTTTGGGCCGCGCGCCGAACGCAAATCGTGGCGATTGGCTTGGGATTATTTTCGCTAGGGCGATAGTTCTCGCGGTAAAGTTCCAGCGCCTGTTCGATACCTGTTCCCTCGCTGAAAATACGAGTACGCCTCAGACTTTACCCCTTCCTTCGGATCGATTGGCGCGTGAACCGCGACAATCGATCTTGAATTCTCGCCGAGATCTTATTCTGTAATCAACACTCGCTCATTTTTGTTGTTTCTTGCCGATCAGCTCCTGCAATTTGGTGGCACCAGATTTTCATTGCGATCAGCCGTAGGTGCGTGCTAAAGCCTGCACATGTTGAACGGCTAACGTGTGCTATTCGTTCGACTACTTGCTGCGAGAGGTTTACGCAAAATGAAAAATCTCAGCTTTTGTCGATGGCCTAGTCTTTACGTTTGCTTGATCCTGTTTTTCGGCGGTCTACTCAGGGGCGAATCCGCTGGACAAATTTCTTTCGGTAAGCCCGAGAAAAACCAGCTGGAGGTTGCGATCGCCGCATGGGGCGGGACGGCCATTCCCACGGCAGTCGCGTGGGATGGCGGGTACTTCGCGAAGCATGGTCTCGCTGTAAATATCACGGTCGTGAGCGCGAGCACGTCAGTACAGGGAGTGATTTCGGGGAAGATCGATATTTATCAAGGCGGCGCCACAGCGATCGCCGGCAATCTGGGCGGGGCCGACATCATTTATGTTGGCGCTTCGGTCGATAAGAGCTCACTGATCTTGCTTGGCCAAACAGGTCTCACGTCGTTTGAGCAATTCCGCGGCAAGACGATCTCAACAACCTCCCCGGCGCATTCGGCGAAATTGTCGTGCGCATGACGGCGCGCAAACATGGCATGGAATTGGGTAAAGATGTGAAGCTGATCTACCACCGCACGCCGTCGGAGGCTTTGTCGACATTTTTGGTCGGCAATGCCGACGGTTTGGTGATCGGCCCGCCGCACAGTGATATGGCCAAGCAGAAAGGCGCCACGGTCGTCTTCGACTACTACAAAGAAGGCGTAAAAATCATCGGTCCGGGCACCGCGGTGATGCGAGAGTTTGCTCAGAAAAATCCGAACACGATCAAAGCTTACTTCATGGGACATCTCGACGGTCTGAAGCGCGCGATCGATGACGAGGAGTATGCAAAAAAGCTCGATGGCAAGTATTCCAAGATTACGGACGCAGCGTTACTCGCCGAGAATTACAGGCAAGGCTTGCGGGTCCGGAACAAAGACATGACCGTCGATCCGGCGGCGATCCGCGTGGTGCTCGAAGACTCACCGGACGGCAAGGGCAAGGGCGCCGATCCGAAACGGTTTTATGACAACTCGTTAATACAGGCGGTCAATCGTGATTATGCTTCGAAGCTTTTTCCTGGGGAAGTGAAGTAGGGCGGGCGGGGAAGTAGAAGTATGAGGGATGAAAGCGGAACGATGAAACGCCGGCTAGAAAGCCCGCGCTCCTTTAGAGCTTAATACTCCCTTAGGAAGGGACTTTGTTTTTTCCAATCCAAACGCTTGCGCCAACAGCTCGTAGGAGCGATGGCGCGGCCCTGGATCGTAAGTCCATGTGACTACTACCAACTCGTCGAGATCGAGACTTTTCGCGAGTTCTTGTAGTCGTGCGGCTACTTGGTCTGTTGATCCGACAATCGCCTTGCGGCGCAACTTTTCAGCAGTGGCCATCTCCGCAGGAGAATAGAGGCGCTCGGCTTCCTCGGGTGGCATGAGCGGCAGACGAATATTTTGTCGGCGATCGATGATTGAGCGTTCCCGGGTTTTGAACTGGTGCAGCGCTTCTTCTTCCGTGTCGGCCGCCAGCGCCCAGACGCAAATCGTGGCGATCGGCTTGGGATTAGTTTCGCTCGGGCGATAGCTCTCGCGGTAAAGATCCAGCGCCTGCTCCACACCGGTACCCTCGCTGAAAAAATATGCGAACGCGTAAGGCAAGCCAAAATGGGCCGCGAGTTGAGCGCCGTAGTCCGAGCTGCCGAGAATCCATAATTCCGGACTGCTTGGCCCCGTCGGCTGGGCAACGACTCTACTGAACGGGTGCCTCTCGGGCAGCGGAGTTCCAGAAACCCAGTGTCGCAGCTCCTGTACTTGCCGGGGAAATTGGTCGAGGACGTTCTGGGGATTCGGATTAAGGGCGTATGACGTCATCTGGTCCGATCCGGGTGCACGACCAATTCCCAGGTC
>WNFP01002370.1_pt1 | contig 15025 bp, 9 predicted proteins | sample 5400201 | NCBI WGS metagenome assembly WNFP01 (sample SAMN13153355, study PRJNA577476) | soil metagenome | isolation source: 115 cm saprolite under Madrone tree | place: USA:California | collected 2016-06-14
GTTCAAGGGCTCTTGGAGCCGGGATTCGAGCGGGTGCGAGAGGCGCTAGCGGAGACGCTCGCCTCGGGCTCGGAGGTGGGCGCGGCCCTCGCCGTCTACGTGGGCAAGAGCGCCGTCATCGACTTGTGGGCGGGCCACGCCGACGCCGCGCGGACGCGGCCCTGGACTCGCGACACGATCGTCAACCTCTTCTCGGTTGGCAAAGCCGTCGGCGCCATCTGCGCGCTCCGCCTCGTCGAGGCCGGCCTGCTCGATCTGGACGCGCCGGTCGCCCACTACTGGCCCGAGTTCGCGCAGGAGGGCAAAGGGCGGATCAAGGTGCGCCATCTCTTGACGCACCAGGCGGCCCTGCCCGCCGTCGCCCGCAGGCTGCCGCCGGGAGCATGGAGCCGGTGGGACGTCATGACCGAGGCGCTCGCCGCCCAGGCGCCGTGGTGGGAGCCGGGCCAGGGCCACGGCTATCACGTCAACACCCAGGGATTTCTCATCGGCGAGATCGTGCGCCGCATCACCGGCAAAACGCTCGGCGCCTACCTGCGCGAGAGCTTCGCCGGTCCCTCCGGAATCGATTTCTTCATCGGCTTCGGTCCCGAGCTGGACGGTCGCTGCGCGGAGCTGCTGCCTCAGCCCGCGAGCCTCGAAGGCGACGAGCTGCGACGGCAGCTCAGCGTGGATCCCGGGAGTCTCAGTGGCCTGCCCCTCATGCGGGTCAACGCCTATCGAAACCCGCCGGAGATTTCCGGAACTGGCGTCGTCAACACGCGGCAGTGGCGAGCGGCCGAGGTGCCGTCGACGAATGGGCACGGCAATGCGCGCGCGGTGGCGCGCCTGTATTCCGCGCTGGCCGGCGACGGCACGCTGGACGGCGTGCGTGTGCTCCGGCCGGAGACCGTCGCGCGCGCGGCCGAGGAGCAAGTCTACGGGGAGGACATCGTGCTCCAGCGCCCCACGCGCTTCGGGCTCGGATTCCAGCTCACCATGGCGGAGCGCCCGCTCGGCCCAAACCCGCGGGCCTTCGGCCACTTCGGCGCCGGCGGCTCGCTCGGCTTCGCCGATCCGGACGCGCGGCTCGCCTTCGCCTACGCCATGAACCAGGGGCGCAGCGGCTGGCAGCACAAGCACGTCCGGCGCTTGATCGACCTGGTCTACGCGGCGCTCTAGAGAGAGCGGAGGAAGTTGAGCAGGTCCTGCTTGTCGCTCTCCTGCAGGTTGAAGTAGTTGTAGATCACGCGGTTGGCCTCCGACGGCCCGAAGTTCTGGTTGCCGGGGCTCGCGTGAGCGTGGATCGCCTCCACGAGGTCGGCAGTGCGCCCGTCGTGGAGGAAGAAGATCCGCTGGCCAAGGCCCCAGAGCGGGGCCGAGCGGAATTCGTCGCCAGCCGCCCTCCCCTGCTGGACATTGTCGGCAAGCACCGGGCCCATCGCGTGGAGGCCCAGGTCGGAGAAGAGGTTGACATCCTTGTTGGCCAGCGCCGAGACCGTCGCGTTCCCGGTCCGGAGCGTTGGCGTGTGGCAGAGAGCGCATCCGACGGTCGCGAACACGCGGCGACCGTTGGCGATCGAGCTGGGGATCACGAATCCGACGTTCTTCGACAAGTATTGGTTCACCGGCGCAGGCGGGGCCGAGAACCGCATGGAGAAGGCGAACTTCTCGATGGCGCTCATGGCAGCCGCCGCAACGGGATTGTCGGTGTCAGTGAAGTCGTTGGGCATCGGCGCGAACTGACAGGTCGGGTTCTCGTCGCGCTCGCTCTGGAACAGCTCGTTGGAGATGCCCATCTCGACGTTGTAGGCTTCGCCGGCGAAGAGCAGCAGTGACTTGTTCTGCGCCTTCCAGCCGAACCGGGTGATGGTGCCGTCGTTGCCGTTGTTGTTGGAGGTCCCCGAGACGTTGATGAAGTTGAACTTCGGGCGGATGCCGAGCGACACCTTCTGCGATGAGTTGGCGGCGAGGTTGGCTCGGATCGTCGCGTCGGGAATCATCTCGATCAGGCCGCCGCCGAAGGTCGGCGTCGGGATGCGGAAGGCGATGTTGCGGCCGAGCACCTGCGTCTCGAAATCCTCCTGGACGGCGGTGCAGGCGCTGGCGTCGCCGCTCTCGTCCCTGCGTCCGCTGATGACGAACAGGGCGTGGACGCCTCCGTCGCGCGAGCCGTCCGGATTGAAGAGGAAACGCGCCTCGCGGACCGGGCCGTTCAGCGTGATGAACGAAGGGACCCTGTTCCTGGCGCCGAAGGCCGTGGCAACGGCGAGCTGAGGGTTGACCGCCGGGGACGTGCCGCCGACGGCCGGCTGCACATGGCAGCCCTGGCAGCTGTCGAGGTTGAAACGCGGCCCCAGGCCCTCGCCGATTTTGTCGGCGTCCGCGAATTCCGCCTGGCCGGCGACGAAGAAAGCCTGCTGGCCGGCGGTGAGACCGGGCAGCATGCCGCCCGCTCCCGGCGCCCCGCCCCGGACGCCGGGATCCTTGGCGCGATAGTGTTGAGCCTGAGACACGAACGCCGTAGCCAGTACGACGACGAGCACCACCGCCAGCATCAGCTTTATCTTCATCAGCGTCTCCTTTGGGTCAGCTGTAATTGGCAAGTCGACTGCCAGGGATCGCGCGTCAGGAGAATGAACGGAAACTCGCGAGGTTAGGTGGAAGCGTCGACCACGCGAAGTCGTCGCCGCTCTCAACCGCTAGAACGGAAACGCCGCAGCTTTCTCACATCTGAGAATATCCGAAGCCGGGGCCCACTGTCACGTCTCTTGTGCGTGGGAGGGAACTCAGTTAGTGTGGCGTCCCTCTACCGCAAGCTCCAAGACTCGGATCGACGACGGACTTTAGGCCGGCTTGGCCTCGATCACGACTTCGATCAGGTGCGGGCGCTTGGCCGCGATGGCTCGTGACAGGGCGCCGGTCAGCTCGCCGGGCGCCGTGATGCGCTCCGCCGTGAGCCCGAGCCCGCGCGCCAGGTCGAGAAAGCCCAGCCTCGGCTTCCCCAGATCCATGTGGAGATAGGCGCGGTCGGGCTTGGCCCCGAAGCGTTGCCGGTACACGTCCATATTGTGCTTGAGGATGCGGTACTCGCCGTTGTTGAGGATGACGAACACGATGGGCAAGTCGTGGTGGGCGGCCGTCCACAGGGCCTGGATGCTGTACATGGACGAGCCGTCGCCCGAGATGGCCACCACGGGCCGATCGGGGCACGCGAGCTTGACGCCGATCGCCCCCGGCAGCGCTTGCCCGATGCCGCCGCCCCGCGCGCCGAAATAGTCTCCCGGCTTGCCGAAGGTGAGCGTACGGGCGAGGTCTGGGCCCGCCGTGATTGCCTCGTCCACCACGATGGCGTCGGACGGCAGCGCCGAAGCGATGTCGGCCATGACCCGTGGCATGGAGATGGGCGTGTTGTCCCAGCGTTTCTGGGCGCGGGCCCGCTGGGCCGCGGCGTCGCCGTCCCTGAGCGCTTTGAGCGCCTGGCTTCGCCGCGCGGCCGCCTCACGGTATCCGGCCGAGACCTTGCCGTTCACCTCGGCCAGGAGCGCGGCGAGTGTGGCCTTCGGATCACCGACCAGCCCCACCTGCACGCCGTGGTTGTAGGCCAGCCGCCGCGACGAGGCCTCGACCTGGATCACGGCCGCATTCGTGGGGAACGGCGATCCAGGAGAAAACCAGACCTCTTCGAAGAAGGGGCCGCCGACCAGCAGCACGGCATCGGCGCCCTCGAGCGCCTTGCGGATCGACAGGGCGTCGAATCCAAGCGCCGACCGGAAGTTGGGGTGGCCGCTGGGCACGGACGCGTGCACGCGAATCCCCTCGGTCCAGATCGCGGCTCCGAGCGCCTCGGCCAGCGCCACGACCTCGGCGCCAGCGAAGAAACGCGCCACCTCGTCCCCGACGACGATGACGGGGCTCTGCCGGACCGCCAAGAGGGCAGCGGCCTCGGCGATTCCGGCGACCGCCGCAGGGCCCGCGCGGTGGAGCGCGCCGGGAGCCACGGGATCGTTGTCCGACTCCTGCTCCATCACGTCGATCGGCAGCGCCACGAACACGGGACCGGCGGGCGGATCGTTCGCCACTTTGAACGCCCGGTGGAGAAGCAGGGCCAGCTCGTCGGCTCGCTCGGCCTGGACACTCCACTTCGTCACCGGTGCGGCCATGGCTGCCAGATCGTGCCCCAGCAATGGATCGCGGAGACGCATGCGCGTGTCCTGCTGTCCCGCGGTGACGACGATGGGAGCGCAGGCCTTCAGCGCGTTGTACATCATGCCGATGGCGTTGCCGAGCCCGGGCGCCACGTGGAGGTTCACGACGCCCGTCTTGCCGCTGGCCTGCGCGTAGTAGCTGGCCGCGCCAACGGCCACGCCTTCGTGAAGGGTCACGATGTAGGAGATCTGGGGGTAGTCGAGCAGGCTGTCGATGACGGGGCTCTCGGTCGTCCCCGGATTGCCAAAGATGTAACTCACGCCCTGTGCGATGAGGCTTTCCATCAGGATCTGTCTGCCGCGCATGAGATCTCCTATACGCCCACCCGTTTGAAAAGCACAGGCCAAAATCCGGCTTCGATGTGACGGCGAGCGCCACCCGGAAGGCCTGGGCGGCACCCCTGGTTGCTTCACAAGTAGCGAATTCTGCGGGATGTCCCTGAGTCGGCGGGAAACGGTACGTCGCTTGCTTAGCAATACAGTGAGGGAGAGCCATGCGCGCAAAATCGCCGCGGAAAGAGTCCCGCCGCCGCCCACGGACCAATGCCAAATGGCCTGTGGTCGTAGAGCTGGACGATCGGGTGCTTCACGGTGAGACGGTCGACGTGAGCCAGCTCGGCATCAAGGTGCGCCTCGGGGTGCGGCTCGAGGACTACAAGCTGGTGACGCTGCGCCTCAATCCGCCCGAGGGGTGTCCCGTCGAGGCCCAGGCAATCGTATTGCGAACGGACAACGATGGCACCGCCTTCCGCTTCCTCAAGAAAAACGTTTCCGCCCTTCTCCCAGGCAGTGACAAGGATGCGGCCGCGCCGAGCCTGTTCACCGTGCTGGTTGTCGACGACGATCCCGCCGTCGGCGCCTTGGTGAGGGACATTCTGGGGTCCACGGATTATTTTGTCCTCTTCACCCAGGATCCGCACAAGGCGCTCCGCCTGGCCAAGCAGCACCCGGGTGACATCGATCTCCTGCTCGCGGACGTGGTCATGCCGTTGATGGACGGTCGCGAGCTCGCTCGACGCGTGCTCGAGCTTCGCCCCACGGTGAAGGTCTTGCTCATGTCGGGTTTCGAGATGACCAGTCTCCGGAACACCGGATGGCCGGTCCTCGCGAAGCCCTTCGGCATCACGGAGCTCGTCGAAAAGATCGACGAATGCACCACCGCAGCAAAACGGCCGTCGGTATTCGCTGCTCCAAAGCGATCCGCTCGACCGCCCGCGCGATAGGCAGAGCGCGCGCCCGGAGTTTCAGGCTGCCGGGCGCCTCTTGACACAGTCCCCCTTTTCGCAGACTCTCCGGAGGTTCCACCCAGGAGGGGGAGCGAACATGGTCCATGGCCGCCGTCCCGGATGTGCTCGGAGCTTGCGTATCGCTGCGGCAGGGGCCTTGCTGCTCGCTTCCGTCGAGTGCGCCAGTGCGCAGGACACAGCGGGCCCGAAGGCGGCGCTCCCGCGGATCGAGGCGAATCGGAACCTTTCCCCCGCGGGCCAGCTCCGGGACGGCGTGCTCGCCCTCCGTCTCGAGATCCGCGCAGGCGACTGGTATCCGGAAGCGGACACGGGGCCGGCCATCGCCGTGCAGGCGTTTGCGGAAGAGGGACGCCCGCTTCAGATCCCCGGCCCACTGATCCGTGTCCCCGAGGGCACGGAGGTGCGAGCCACCGTCCGCAACGCGCTCGACAAGGTCACCGCGCACGTGTACGGCCTGCACGGCAGGCCCGGCGACGGCAAAAAGCCGCTCGAGATCCCGCCCGGTGAAATACGCGAGGTTCGATTCAAGTTGACCACGCCGGGCACCTACCACTACTGGGCCACGACCACGGGCGTGCCCATGGAGCGCCGCTTCTTCGCGGATAGCCAGCTGTCTGGCGCGCTCATCGTGGATCCGCCGGGAGCGGTCGCCGCCGACCGGGTGTTCGTGATGGGGCTCTGGTTCGAGCGAGGGGCACGAGGCGCTTCGCCGCGCCCCGGCCAGCTCGTCTCCGTGATCAACGGCAAGTCCTGGCCCTATACCGAGCGGCACGCGTACGACGAGGGCGAGCCCGTCCGCTGGCGCTGGATCAACGCCTCGTCCGACGCACACCCGATGCACCTGCACGGCGCCTACTTTCGAGTGCGGAGCGAAGGCGACGGTGAAACCGACGTCGCCCTCCCGGCCGAGAAGGAGCGGCTGGTCGTCACCGAGCGGATCCCCGTGGGAGGCACGAGATCCATCGCGCTCCTGCTCGACCGCGAAGGCCGGTGGCTGTTTCACTGTCACATGCTGATGCACATGTCCGCCGAGTATCGGTACCTGGAGCCGATCGTGCCCGGGGCGGGGCTTCGGCCCGCCGTGGGAGCGCATCACGCCGCGGATTCGACCGGCATGGCCGGATTGGTTCTCGGCATTACCGTGAGGCCGGGGAAGCGGTCCGCGAGTCCGGCGACAAGCACCGCGCCTGCGCGCAAGCTGACGCTGCTCGCGCGCGAGCGCCCCGCGACCGACCGCGTCCCTGCGGCTTCCGTGTTTCAATTGCAGGAGGGCGCGCAGCCGCCCGCGCTCGAAGCCGCCACCGTTCCCGGCCCGCCTCTGGTCCTGACGCGGGGCGAGCCGGTCGAAATCACAGTCGTCAATCAAACGCGGGAACCCACGGCCGTTCACTGGCACGGCATCGAGCTCGACAGCTATGACGATGGCGTGCCGGGCTGGGGCGGCGCGGGAGCCCGGGTGACGCCGCCCATCGAGCCGGGGCAATCGTTCGTCGCGCGCTACACACCGCCGAGGGCTGGAACGTTCATCTACCACACGCACTGGCACAATTTCCTGCAGCTGACCGGCGGGCTCTACGGTCCACTGATTGTCCTTGGGCCGGGGCAGAAATTCGATCCTGAAACGGACATACCGCTCGTGATCGGCCTCGGCGGCGCCTTTGACTTGAAGTCTCCCGTCGTTCTGAATGGCAGCGCGCAGCCCGAGCCATTGCGCCTAAAGGCCGGCGTGAAATATCGCCTGCGCTTCATCAACATCACTGCAAATGGCAACGGGTTCCAGGTCTCGCTGCTCGCCGGCTCCGCTCCCGTGCGCTGGCGGGCGGTAGCGAAAGACGGCGAGGAGCTGCCGCCGGCGCAGGCGATTGTACAAGAGGCCCGGCTGGTGATTGCCGTCGGCGAGACGTACGACTTCGAGTTCGAGCCCGCCACAAAGGGCGACCTGCGCCTCGAAGTGCTGCGCCCCTTCAACCGTACTTTGGCAGTGGCCGAGGTGCACGTTCGCTGACCCGCCTGATACTCAGGACCCAGCGCGGTGGACGAAGAGGTCGCTCGCCTTGGGCCGCGCGAGGTGCAGCGCCGGCGGGCGCATTGAATACGTGAGCGGTCGCGAGTGGTCGCCGTACTGCCGGTCGGCCGAGTAGACGCGGCTGAACTTCCAGAGGCTCCGCACGAAGTTGGTCTGGCCCCGCAGCATGAGACGTCCAGCGATCCCCGCCACCTCGCGCAGCGCGGCCCAGCCCAGGTGCTTCTTGTTGATCACGGCCTGCGTGCGCACCAGCTCTTCGTAGAAGCGCCGGAGCGGCAGCCGCGTCGGCAGCACCGCGTGCTGCACGTCGAAGAGCCGGTAGTCGAGAGAGGCCAGGCGGCGTGACTCGGTGAACCAGCTCTCCGTGCCCGGATAGGGCGTATTGACGGTAAGGTGGACGATCTCGGGGCGGCTCAGCGCCCACTCCCGCACGATCGCGAATTGCCGCTCGTCCCAGTCGGGGTCGGCGATGATGTTGACGGCGACCATGATGTCGAGCGAGCGCGCGACGTCCAGCGCCCGGAGATTCTCGCTCGGTGTCACGCGCTTGCGGTGCAGCTTGAGCGCCTCCTCGTCGAGCGCCTCCACGCCGAGGAACATGTACTCGAGCCCGAGCCGCTTCCAGTACGCGAAGACTTCCGGATGACGCAGCAGCACGTCGCACCGGGTCTCGAGGTAATACTGCTTGCGCACGCCGCGGCGCTCGAGCTCCCCGCCGATCGCGAAGCCGTGCTCGGGATGGATGAAGGCGACGTCGTCCACGATGAAGACGTTCGGCTCTTCGATGCGGGCGAGATCCTCGGCCGCGGCCTCGGCGGAGGCCTTGCGGTAGCTCCGCCCGTAAAACGTCCACGCGCTGCAGAACGAGCAGTCCCATGGGCACCCGCGCGTGAACTCCGCCGAGGCGCAGGGGTCCAGCACGCCGATGAAGTAGCGGCGACGGTGGCGGGTGAGGTCGCGGGCGGGCGTGAAGGCATCGAGATTCTCCAGCAGCGTGGGCGGGGGACCCGCGCCGTGGCGTGTGACGACGCCGGGCAGGCCCTCGAGCCTCCGGTCGCCGATCGCCTCGAGCACGCGTGGGGTAATGGCCTCGCCCTCGCCGCGCACGACGCAGTCGAGCGCGCCGGCGGCGTGGTCGAGCACCTCCGGGGCGATGAACGACACGCTGTGCCCGCCGGCGAAGAGAAAGCACCCCGGCCGGCGCCGGCGCGTCTCTTTTGCCAGGTCCAGGACCTCCGGGACATTGGCCAAGTAGTTCAGCGAGAAGCCGACGGCCGCCGGCTTGAAGTCGTCGAGCTCTGCGAAGTAGTCGCTCGTCTTGAAGATCTGCAGGTCGAGGAGCCGCACCTCGTGCCCGGCCGCCCGCACCGCCGCGGCGACGCGCTCGAGCCCGAGCGGCTCGAGCCGCAGGTAGATCTCGGAGTACATGAGCGGGCCGGGATGCACGAGCAGAACACGCATGGCAGTGGTCCCGGTGCGATTCTACCAGCCGGTCGCAGGTCGAGGAGGAGTAAGCTGGGCCCCGAGGTCGCACCAGCATGGATGTGCTCGTCACCGGCGCCACCGGCTTCGTGGGAGCCAACGTGGCGCGCCTGCTCCTGGCCGACGGCTACAAGGTGCGGGTGCTGGCCCGCCCGGCGAGCAGCCTCCGGGCGCTCGAGGGCTGCCGCGTCGAAATCTTCCGCGGCGACATCCTCGATCGCGACGCCCTCGCTCCCGCCGTCAGGGGGTGCGCCCTCGTCTTCCACGTGGCGGCCGACTACCGCCTCTGGGCAGAGAACCCGGCCGAGATCTATCGCAACAACGTCGACGGCACGCGTACGGTTCTCGAGGGCTGCGCGCGGGCCAGCGTCGAGCGCGTGGTCTACACATCGAGCGTCGGCACCCTGGGGCTCCCAAAGGGCGGCGGACCCGGCACCGAGACTACCCCTGTCAGCCTCGACGACATGGTCGGCCACTACAAGCGCTCCAAGTTCCTCGCCGAGCGCGTAGCCGAGGAGTACGCCGCGCGCGGCCTGCCGGTCGTTATCGTCAATCCGAGCAATCCCATCGGCCCCTGGGAGGTCAGGCCTACCCCCACCGGCCGGTTGATCCTCGACTACCTGCAAGGGCGCATGTTCGCCACGCTCGACACCGGTCTCAACCTGATCCACGTGGCCGACGTGGCGCGCGGGCACCTCCTGGCCGCGAGGCTCGGGCGCGTGGGGGAGAAGTACATCCTGGGCGCCGAAAATCTTTCGCTCACCGAGATCTTCCGCCAGCTCGAGCGCATCACCAGCATCCGCGCTCCACGCCTGCGCGCGCCCTACCCGCTGATCTTTCTTGTCGCCCTGGCCAACGAGGGGCTCGCGCGCGTCACCGGCCGCCCGCCGCGCGTGCCGCTCACCGGGGTGCGGATGGCGCGCAAGCACATGTACTTCAGCGCCGACAAAGCCGTGCGCGAGCTCGGTCTCTTCCAGACGCCGGTGGAACAGGCGCTGCGGGATGCCGTGGACTGGTTCGTCGACCACGGCGGTGCGCCGCCGCCACCCGCCTACACGCGGCGGGCCGCCTGAGATCGCGCCCATGCCCACGGCCGCCGTCCGCCGCTCGCCGCCGGGCCCCACCGGGTATCCGATCGTAGGCGTCTTCCCCGTCGCGCGCCGCGATCCGCTCGGCTTCTTCGCGGACTGCGCGCGGCGCTACGGCGACGTAGTCGCGATGCGTCTCGGCCCGCATCGCGTCTATCTGCTCCGCCATCCCGACCACGTCAAGCACGTCCTCCAAGACGGCGCGCACATCTATGCCAAGGGCCCGCCCGCTGCTCGGGTGCGCGCGCTCTTCGGCGAGAGCCTCACCGCGGTGGACGGCGACCGATGGCGCCGGCGGCGCCGAGAGGTGCAGCCTGCTTTCCAGCCCGGCCAGCACGCCCACTTCGCCTCGATCGTGGCGCGGGCCACAGCCGAGCTCCTCGAGCGCTGGCAGATCCCGGCCGAGCGCGGTGAGCCCGTGGAGGTGGTCGCCGAGATGCGCCGCCTCGCTCAAACGATCATCATCCGCGCGTGCCTCGGCGAGATCGAAGCCGCGGAGCTCGACGCCCTGATCCAGGCCCTGGACGTTGCCGTTGGTCACGTGGATCAGCGGCTCTGGAGCCCTCTCGGCTGGCTCGACATTCCCACGCCGGCCGGCGCGCGCTATCAGCGGTCGCTCGCCGCAGTGGAAGCCTTCGTCTTCGGCAAGGTCGAGGAGTCCCGCCGCTCGGGGCCCCCGCCCGGCACCCTGCTGGCCGCCCTCCTCGAGGCTCACGCCGCCAGGAACGGCCCACCCCTCACCGCCAGCGAACTCCAAGACGAGCTGAAGGCCTTGCTCGTGGCCGGCCACACGACCACCGCGAGCGCGCTCGCCTGGATCTGGTACGTGTTGTCCGAGCATCCGGATGCGCGGGAGCAAATCGAAGAGGAGTGCCGCGCCGTTTTGGACGGCCACGCCCCTGGCATGGAGGATCTCCCCGTCCTCGGTCACACGCGACGGGCGATCGAAGAGGTCCTGCGCCTCTACCCGCCCACCTGGCTCACCGCGCGCTCACCCGTGGAGGACGACGAACTTGGCGGCTACACCATCCCGGCGGGCGCGCTGGTTCTGCTGAGTCCCTATCTCACCCATCGCCACCCGGAGATCTGGGAAAATCCCGACCGTTTCGACCCCCGTCGCTTCACGCTCGAGGGCGCCGCGGCGCGCCCCCCCTTCGCCTACTTCCCGTTCGGCGGCGGCCCCCGCCGCTGCATTGGCAGCGCCTTCGCCGCTACCGAGATGCAGCTGATCGTTGCCACGGTGGCCCAGCGCTACCGCCTCACGCTGCTCCCCGGCGTCCGCGTCATCCCAGCCGCCGGCCTGACACTGCGGCCGAGTCCGGCAATGCCGGCACAGCTCCATCGGATCCGGGCGTAGTGCGGCTGCGGCCGCAGATCCGCTAGTCCAGCCAGTCCTTCTCTTTGAGCTTCCTGGGCAGGTAGGTGTTGGTCAGGTAGCGGAAGTCCTTGTTGGCGAGCGCGTCGAGCTCGTACTTGAGGCCCGAGGCGAGCATGCGCTTGATCTCTTCCTGCCAGGGCTTCTTCTGGAACCAGCGGTACTTGAGCAGCTCCTTGGCGCGGCTGATGTCCTTGTCGTTGAGCTTGATGCCGACGTTGCGAGGCAGGCCGTAGCGATCGGGATCGGCGCTCGACAGCCCGATGAATTTCGCCTTGGGAATGGCCATGCGCTCGCTTTCGAACGCGAGATTGATCGACCCCTGCTTGACCACCGAGTAGATGTAGTAGCCCCACGGGTCGTTGTCCACGAGGACGTAGACCGGAATCTTGTATTCCTCGTGCAGGCGCCGCGCGAGGCGCCTCACACCACGGGGCGGCTGGCCGTTGCCCGTCAGGAGGACGCAGTTGTAGCGGCGCCAGAACTTGTCCTCGGACAGCCGGTTCCACTGGGTGCCCTTCTCGACGAGCAGGACGAAGTCCGCCGTGCAACGCCGGATCTCGATGAAGTCCGGCTCCACGATGGACGGCACCGAGTAGCCGCCCTTGCCCAGGCGCGCACAGTCCACCCGGTCGCCGTCGTCGCCGAAGACCACGGGCCCCACGATGCTGCCCGCGTTCTCGGCCCGCACGTGCAGCTCTTCCCGCAGCGCGGCCAGCGAGACCTCGAGGTCTTCGATCAGCGGGTCCGATTCGTTCTGGCCGTCGAACGTGTTCTCGCTCGAGCCCTTCATCGTGTGCTTGGTGCGGTAGTAGATCTCGCGGAGCGAGGTCGTGAGGTCGGCCCGCTGGAGCTCAGAGAGCGCGTCGGCCACCAGCACGGTCTGCATGAACTTCTTCGCCATGTTCACGTTGAAGAACGTGCGCGCCTGCTTGCGCCTGCCCATCTCGATGATGCCGCGCTTCTCGTTGAAGTTGACGTTGGCGAGGCTGCGCACGGGGATCGACAGCGTGGGGTCCTTGCTGCGCTCGGCCGCGGTGATGACGGCGTCCGCCACGCTGATGAGCTTCTTCTCGACCGGGCCGACCTTGGGCTTTGCCTTTGCGCTCGCCATGGCTATTTCTTTCTCTTCTTGGCCTTGGTCGCCTTGGCCTTGGCCTGCTTGGTCTTGGTTTGGGCGGGCTTCCTGGGCTTGACTTTCACCTTGGCCTTGATCTTCGCTCTGACTTTCGTCTTGGATTTCTTGCGCGCGGGCTCGTCCGCGACCGCCTGCGGCTCTTCGCCCGGCGCGACCGCGGCGGGCTCGGCGCCCGGCAACACCGGCGCCTCCCCTTCCGTGCCTTCGGCGGTGACGATGATCGAGTGCGGGAGGCCTTCCGGGCCGCTTCGGTCCAGGATCGCGTCGGTCTTCTCGCCGCCGGTGCGCTTCGCGGCGATCTTCTCCAGCTGGGCTCTCAACTTGTCCTTGGACAGCTTGCCACCCTTGAGCCGGGCGCAGGACTCGACGACCTCTTCGATGTAGAGCTCGAAGATGTTGCGCCGGCGGAACTCGCTCTTCGCCCGCTCTCGGCGCCTCAGGAACACGCCGAGCCGGCGCCCGCATTCCTGGAGCGCGAGCTTGATCTCCTTCCGGATCTCGTCGTAGTCGGCGATCGCTTCCTTGGATTCGCTGGTGAACGGCACCCACACGCTCGCCATGTGGACGAAGATCACCATGGGGCCGGCCGGCAGCGCGCCGCGCGACTGGGTGACGCCGTAGTTCTTCCAGGCCGTCTCGAGCGCGGCCTTGAACGTCGCGCAGGCCGACTGCTGGTAGAGCAGCGGCACGCGGTTGGCGTAGCGGATGACGCGGGCCAGCTCGCTGTCGTCGTCCCGCTGCTCGCCCTCGGCCAGCGGGACCACGGGCGCCTCCGGAACGGCCGCGGCCGCGGCGGCCTGCGCGGGCCCCTTGCCAAAGGCCAGCCCCGCCTCGATGGCGAACGGGTTGCCGCGGTAGACCGACGGCGGCCGCGTCACAGCCGTGTAGAACTCGCCCTTGATCTGCTTGTAGAGGCCGTGGAGGATCGCCTTCTCGCCGATGGGCGAGATGCAATTCGACGGCGGCGCCATGATCTTGGTCGCCTGGATCGCCTTGTAGAGCGCCTCGGCGTCGGTGCCGTGGATGTTCCGCGGCCGCGCGTTCGGCGAGAGCTTCGCCGTCTTGCAGATCTCGTGCGCCAGGGCCGGCGAGACGCGGCTGAAGTCGCCCGACAGGAACCCGGAGAGCCAGTGGCTCCGCGTGTCGTGGAGCATTCGGAGCAGGATGCCGAACTCGATGCCGTAGGGATGCGGCTTGATCTCCCTGGGCTGGGGCGGCAGCTCGCCGATCGTCCGCGGATACTCCCGCGTTTCGCCGTCCGGCGCGTGGTAGACGAGCTTCACGTGCGGATTGGCGATGGCCACTTGCTCGAGGAACTCGTCCACCGAGGCACGCCCCTTCTGGTAGCGTCCCTCGATCTCGAGCGTCACCTGCGTGCCGCGCTCGTGATCCCAGTCGATCTTCTTGTTCTCGAAGATCCGGGGCTCGTTCTTCTTCGTGTCGATCTGGACTTCGAAGTAGTGCGCCGCGCCGCGGGCGCTCGTGCGCGAGATGATCTGCACCGGCTTGCCCGTCGTCAGCTGGGCGTACATGCCGGCCGCAGAGATGCCTATCCCCTGCTGCCCCCGGCTCATCCGCAACCGGTGGAACTTCGAGCCGTAGAGGAGCTTGGCGAAGATCGGCGGAATCTGGTGGCGGACGATGCCCGGACCGTTGTCGATCACCGTGACGCGAAAGCGCGTCGCCTGGCTGGCGGGCTGCGGCGCGTCGCCGTTGTTCGGGGCGACCGTCAGCGTGACGACGACCTCCGGCAGGATGCCGGCTTCCTCGGCCGCGTCGAGCGCGTTGTCGACGGCTTCCTTGACGCAGGTGAGGAGCGCCTTCCTCGGGTTGTCGAAACCGAGGAGGTGGCGATTCTTGGTGAAGAACTCGGAAACGGAGATGTCGCGCTGGCGGGCGCCCATCTCCGCGGCGGAGACGACGGCCTTCGGTTCCGCGGCCGGCAGCCTGGCGAGTGCGGTGGCCATCTTCCTCCTTGATACCACCCACGCTCGCAGGCGCCAATTATTAGTTGTCTGGTAGAATTGCTCGCCCCGCGGTCCAGACGCAGCGGGTGACGAGGGGGAACTGGTGTGAGATTGGCGGTCATCCTGATGTCGTCGGCGCTGCTGGTCGCGGGGAGCGCGTCCGCCCAGGGCCGCGCCCCCGCGGCCACCGAGCAGCGGGTCGCCCTCGTCGTCGGAAACTCCTCTTACCTGATGGGTCCGCTCAAGAACCCGGTCAACGATGCCGAAGACATGGCCAAGGTGCTGCCCACACTGGGCTTCCGCGTCACCCTGCTCCGAAACGCCACCCACCAGCAGATGATCGAAGCCGTCAACGCCTTCGGCCAGGAGCTGAAAAAGGGCGGCGTCGGGCTCTTCTACTTCGCCGGCCACGGCGTGCAAAGCAAGGGTCGCAACTACCTGATACCGGTGAACGCTCGCATCGAGGCCGAAAGCCAGCTCGAGTTCGACACCGTGGACGCCAACCGCGTCCTCGC
>WNFP01002371.1_pt1 | contig 15023 bp, 11 predicted proteins | sample 5400201 | NCBI WGS metagenome assembly WNFP01 (sample SAMN13153355, study PRJNA577476) | soil metagenome | isolation source: 115 cm saprolite under Madrone tree | place: USA:California | collected 2016-06-14
AGGTGTCTCCGTGAACGGCTGAGGAATCTGCTGTCGGCGAGGTGTCGCTGAATTCCACTCCCCAGAAGCGCGGCGCGGGCGTGAGAAATTCGATGCCCACGCGCTGCCCTTTGTCACTAGGATCACCCAGATAAACGATGCGGCATTCCTGCTCTTCCTGCGTCTCCGGATTGGTAATCACCAGCATCTCTCCGTTGTCCACCTCATGCTTCAGCATCAAGAGGCCGCCATGGCCGTTGACGACCACGGTTTCGCAAGTTTCACGGAACTTCTTTCCGTTGTGCCCGCGGCCCTGCGCCTGCACGCGCATCTTATGAAACACGCGCGAGCTTCGCCGGGGAGAGGCTGCTGTGACTTGGCTCATAGCCCCCATCTTCGAACGCCCCCTGTCTTACCGTCAATCTGTCCCTCCGGACAGGTGTTCCCCAACCGCAACCTGGCGGAAGGCCGATAATGGATACCTCTCCTTTAAGCGCGGTACCTCGTCAAGCGATACCCGTTCGGCCGCTCTTGTAGCACTTCCCTGCACCCGTTTACTAAGCTTTGTGGACCACGATGGCACATGTCCGACTGCCCGGAAGCGGCCCGTCGCTATGGGAGCCTATAGCCTTCGTGCTATTCGCCCTGCTGGGGCTGGGGCTTCGAAGCCAGTATGTCGACAAGCACGATGCGGGAGTTGCGCAACAACTGGCAAAGCAAAAAACCGAAGAAGAGGAATACACGCGCAAACCATTTGAGCCTGAGCTTTCTTCCGCTTCGCTTGCTGCGGCAAATGTGGCGCCTGCCGATCCACTGGCCGCGAAAGGAAAGACCATATTCGAGGCGCAATCCTGTAACGCATGCCACGGTGACAGCGGAATGGGCACGGCCGCCGCCCCTGCTATTGTTGGCATCGCGGCTAAGATTCCACCCGCTCAGTTGGCTGAACTTCTTAAGCATCCCACCGCAAAGATGAACACGGGTGGCATGCCCCCGGTGGACCTGCCGCCAGATGATTTGAAGGCGCTGATCGCTTACGTTGAGAGTTTCAAATGACCCAAGTACCTCAGGTCACAGGCTGCGCGCACTTTTTGGATTCCAGCATCCAGCTGCCAGAGAAGTTCCGATCTCGCGAGTTACTATTGCTTGGGCTGCGTGGCCGTAAGGCCGGGAACTAAGCAGATGACCCAGTGCCCGGAACCCGTTTGCTTGTGCGTAAAGCTGTGGCGGCCCTAAGATAGACGAGCGGCCACGGCGTCTCATGCGAAACTTCGTATTCATTCCGCGGCCGCAAACATTCGCATCGCGTTTTGCGCATTCATGCTGGAAAGGACTCATGTCCCCTGAGGGCCTCTTATGAATCTTGCTGAGTTTATTGATGGTCGCCGCGACCAGCATCTGGCGGAGCTGTCCGAATTTCTGCGCATTCCGAGCGTCAGCGCTAAGAGCGAGCACAAACCGGATATCGAGCGCGGTGCGAACTGGGTTGCGGGCAATCTCCGCGCCGCCGGATTCAAAAAAATTGAGATCGTCCCGACGAGTCTCCACCCGCTCGTCTACGCGGAATCTTTGGAAGCTCCCGGCAAGCCAACCATCCTCTTCTACGGGCATTACGACGTGCAGCCTCCCGAACCACTCAATCTCTGGACCTCGCCGCCGTTCGAACCCACCGTGCGCAACGGCAATCTCTTTGGACGCGGTACCGCTGACGACAAAGGCCAGGTCCATATCCACCTGAAAGCGCTCGAATCCCTGCAAAGAGTAGACGGCAAACTTCCCATCAACGTAAAGGTCTTGATCGAAGGGGAAGAAGAAGTCGGGAGCGTCAGCCTCTGGAATTACGTTCAGAAGAACAAGGAAAAGCTAAAGGCCGACGCGCTTGTCGTCTCCGATACTTCTATGCTAGGCAAGGGCGTTCCCTCCATCACTTACGGTTTGCGCGGCCTGAACTATTACCAGATCGAATTGACCGGCCCGGAGCGCGATCTGCACTCCGGCGTATATGGTGGTGCCGTCCCCAATCCGCTCACCATCTTGACGGAGCTGTTCGCGAAACTTCACGATAAGAATTATCGGGTCGCCGTGCCGGCGTTTTATGACCGGGTAGCAATGGTTTCGAAAGCTGAACGCAAAGCCCTCAACGCGCTGCCCTGGAAGAAAAAGGATTTTGAGAAAGCGGTCGGCGCACCAGGGTATTTCGGAGAGAAGGGTTTTACCACCGTCGAACGGCTCTGGACTCGGCCGACATTCGAATTGAACGGCATCTGGGGCGGCTATCAGGGAGAGGGCGCCAAGACCGTCATCCCGTCAAAAGCCTTCGCTAAATTCTCCACGCGTCTCGTCCCCAACCAGAATCCTCACAAGATCGCCAAACTCGTGGAAAAGCACATTCGAAAGCTCTTGCCGAAAACGGTCCACTGCAAGTTTGAAGTCTTGAGCAGCGGAAAACCTTGGGTAGCTTCCTACAACGATCCGATTTTCAAAAAAGCACAAAACGCCCTGGAAAAGGGCTTCGGCAAGAAAGCCGTTTTCATCCGCGAGGGCGGTTCCATCCCTTTCGTAACCCAAATGCACGACACCTTCAAAGTGCCGTGCGTTTTGATCGGCTTCGGTCTGCCCGACGAAAACGCTCACGCCCCCGATGAGCACATCGCGCTGGAGAATTATTTCGGCGGCATCAGGGCCATCGCCCATTTCTACGCGGATCTCGCTACTGTCTAAGCGGATTTCTCGTTTTAGGGGCGCAGCGCTCGTGGTGAGCGTAGCCGAACCATGCCACGCCCTTTTTCGGCTCAGACAGCCTTTTATTCTTTGAACTTTCTCTAAATCGCTGCTAGTTGCTGCCGTTACCTTTGCAGATTCGCGGCATGCCGCGTCCGGGGCCTTTGCAAATTTGTCATTGCCGCGTCGGTCGGCCCGATATGGCCATTCGAAAGCCCCTTCGAATGGCCAGCGGGAAGCCCCGAAACCGCATTTTTAGCGGTGATTTCCACACGCCCCCGAGAAACTTGCATTTTTTCAGCCTTTTTCGCGATTTTTCCTTGCGTTCCGCGATTCCCTTGGCTATAGTTCCTCGCGGCCCGAGTTTTTTCGGTGAAAATCAGGGGTAGTCAGCTCGCGGCCTGCTTCGATCGTATCGGAGTGGAAAGTAAAATCAGGAGGATAAGCAGACTAGATGGCAGCCAAGCCACTGAGCAAAACCAAGGTTGTGGGACACATCGCCGAGAAAGTCGGCACAGCGAAGAAAACCGCTGCTCTCTTCTTTGAAGAGCTGTTCAAGCTCGCCGTGAAGGAAGCCAAGGGCGCAGCGGGCAAATTCGTGATACCGGGGATCGGCCGCGTCGTGAAGGCGCACCGCAAGGCGCGCATGGGCCGCAACCCACAGACCGGCGAGGCGATCAAGATCAAGGCGAAGACCGTTGTTCGCCTGCGTCCGTCGAAGGCGTTTAAAGACGCCGTCCTGAAGTAGTCGCGGTTTCGTTCGAGTTTAGGCCCCCGGCAGCTTGAGCGATCAGGCTTTCGGGGGCTTTTCTCTTTCCAGTGCCCCGGTTTCGGTGAGCGGTGTTCCGTAAGCCAAAAACCAAGATTCCCAACTAAGAATCGTCTTACCGAAAACTCAACGCCAAGAAATGTTCTCAGAAAACTAACAACTAAGAACTGAGAACCGAATACACGGAGAACTAAAAACACCGGCCGAAGAGCCGGCGAAATAAAGGTCAGAGTGTTTTAACGTAGGCGACGACGTCTTTGATTTGCGCGGGCTCGAGCGCTTCCTTCATGGGGGGCATTAGGGTGTCGCCGTTCTCGATCCACGTTGTCAGGGATTCCGTAGTGACTTTGTTGCCGTTCACGGTGAAAGTTTTGCGCTTGGAAATTCCCTTGAGTCCCGGTCCGATCTTCTTCGCGTCGCTGTCCGCGAAATGGCATATGGCACATTTCTTATCGAACACTTCCTTACCCCGCGCCGCGGAGCCAGCGGCCCCGGGACTCGCCGTGTTTTTTAACGATGCTTTTTTTGGCTGCTCCTGCGCCAGGAGTGCTCCGGCCACCGCCAGTGTTACGATCCCAAGAACCACATAATCCCGCTTCACGATGCCCCCTCGTCTAATTGGTCGTTATCGCTGCTTGATGAAGCCACGCTAGTACCCAACTATTCTCTCTATTTGCGGTCCCAATTTCCACTCCTTACCCGTCACAAGGGACAGGTTGCTCTCCTGCACGCCCGGGACTTTCGTACTTTTGACCCTCGCAAGACCGTGTGCTAACTATGTGTCTATGAGCATGGAAACCCTCACGCGGGCGTGGGAAGTCCTACAAGACGCTTATCAGGCGCAGATGGAAGGCGATTACGACCGCGCCGTGGAGCTGTATCAATCGTCATTGGAGCTACATCCCACGGCCGAGGCCCATACCTTTTTGGGCTGGACCTATCATTTTCAGGGGCGCATCGAAGAAGCCATTGCGGAATGCAAGCGCGCCATCGAGCTCGATCCGGAATTCGGCAATCCCTATAACGATATCGGCGCGTATCTGATCGAGTTGGGCCGCTTCGATGAAGCCATTCCGTGGCTCGAGCGCGCCACGGAAGCGCTCCGCTACGAGCCGCGCCACTTTCCGCATTACAACCTGGGGCGCGCGTATCTCGGAAAAGAGATGTACAGCCACGCCACGCGCTGCTTCCAGGAAGCTTTGGAGATCGAGCCGCGCTATTCCCTGGCGCGCCAGGCCCTTGATTCGCTCCGCCGCATGGTGAATTGAAAGAGTCTTCAGTTCTTAGTTTTGAGTTTTTAGTTAAGAAAAAAACTCCTTTCTAAATATGTGGCGATTCTTTGTGACCGCATGATCAACTGAGAACAGTTTCAGTTTTCAGTTCTGAGTGCTCTGTTAAATAAAATCCTCCTCCGATTTTCAAGATTTATTCCGTTAACCCAGGTACCTCTTGGGCGGATGGTTTGACGACGCGATCGTAAATCCATAACAGGAGAGTGGTGGCGAGGCCAATGGCGGTGAGCGCCCACCAGAAGAGCTGCGGCTGGTGCTGCACTTCGCCGAAGTGGTGGAGAAGCTTGCCGCCGATGCGCCCGGCGAGAAAAGCACCGATACCAAGCGGCAAGAAAGCGAACCCCATGTAAGTGCCCTGCTGCCCGGCAGGGGCGAGGCGCGAAATGTAGTCGTAGTACCGCGGTTGCTGCGTCAGTTCGCCAAGGGCGACAACCACGAGAGTGGCGTAGGCAGCGAAAACGGTGGGATGGATGGCCAGAATGGCAAAAGCGATCATTGCGATGAACGTGCCCAGGATGACGGCGCGGAATGCAGCGATTTTCTGCGTCAGGACGCTGACTGCGACAGTGAGCGCGATGACGACGAGAGGGCCCGTGACGAGCATTTTTTCGGTGTCCGCGGCGGGGTCGATGTAATCGTGAACGTAGATGGGAAGAGTGATGAATTCCTGCCAGTAGACGATCCAAAATCCCGAAAAAATCAGAAGAAAGAGCATGAATCTGGGATTGGCGACGACTTTTGCGAAATTGCGGAGGGTCTCGCCAAGATGCGCGGTCTGTTTTTCGTTGGACCGGGTTGGCTCCTTGAAGAAGAAGAGTACGGCAAAAAACATGAGGAAAACGCTGGCGGCGGAAACACGGAATACATTTTCAACGCTGAGATTCTTGTGGACCCAGGAGGCGACGAAGGGCCCGAGCGCCCCACCGATATTCACGAGCGTGTAATAGATGGAGTAACCGATGGAGCGAACATTTTCCTTGGAGGCGCGAGCGGTGGTACCGACGACGCAGGGTTTGACGAGGGCGATGCCGACTGCGGGAAGCATCAAGACCACAGTAACAAGCACGACCAGGGGGACCGCATCGCGGACCGGGGCGAGCCACGGGGCCCCGAGAGAGCCGAGGAGGAAATAAGAGCCCGCCAGAACCAGATAAGCGAGAGAAAGGGCACGGCGAAAACCCAGGCGGTCGGCGACGGCGCCGCCGAAGATGGCGAGAAACCAGACCAGGCCGCCGAAGAGGCCGGCGAGATCCGCAGCACGCTCCGTAGGAAAGGCGAGCGTCTCGTGAAGGTAGCGAGCGAGCGAGGCGAAAGCGGCATAGTAGGAAAGGCGTTCAAACAGTTCCGTAATGTTGGCGACCCAGAAGGGGCGCTCGAAGCCGGTTCGGATTTCGTCGAGCCGCTGGCTGAAACTCATTTCTCCCCCGGATGGAAGCGCAGCGATTGTACTGGAGGCAGATATGGAAGCAAGGAAGTAAGGGGGACAGCGGGTTAGGGGGACAGGGGGGTGGCGCGACAGGTGACAGGGCGCTGAGCGAGAGAAGTTTTTGGCTTGAAGGATGCGACACCCGGCAGTTTTCGTAAAAGCGGAATCTACAGGAGTTACGGGCGTCACGGTTTGTAAACGCTGAATCCAGAGGAGTTGCGGTGACGGAATTTTCGTCACGGTGACGGTGGTGGCGAGGACGGATGGAGCGTCGGATGTTGCAGAATGGGAAGAATACGCCACCCCCTATTTTTCGTAAGTGTTGTATGTAAAGGGCTTAGCCCTCCTTTGAATATCGCACCCCTACAAGAGGAGAAAGATGGCCAGGTAAACTCGCCTTTATAGGATGGAACAAGGCGCGGCCCTGAAGGGCCGCCTCTACACGCGCTCATCCCTGGGGCTACGAATGGCCCCGCCGAGCGGAGTTACCAGAGGAGCGGGAGAAGGCAGGAGCGGGTGCGGAGGCAGTAGTCGCAATAGCAGCGGAGGTCGCGCGGATCATTCACTCGTCCTTATCGCGATACTCGCCGGGAACATCATCCTGGGGGACTTCATGCGTGTGAACTTCGCTCTCGTCGGCGTCGCCGGCGTCTTGTACGCCCTTCACCGCTTCGGCCTCGAAGGCGTTTCCTTCTTCGAGCAACTGGTCCACACTTTCCGAATCCGCACCTTCGAGGCTGGACAATCCCTGCAAATCTCCGGATTGGCCGCCAGAGCGTGCTGCCAGTCCCTCCGGTGCATATGCCACGGTATCCACGGTTTGGCTTTTTCCCCGCACCGGTTTCTTAGCGGCGCGCGCGGTTTTCCTAGCGGCAGTTTTCTTGGCGGCGGCTTTCGTTTTCGCTCGCGCTTTTTTCGGAGCGACCTTCTTCGTTAGCTTCGCCTTCTTACCCGCAATTTTCTTCGTCTGCTTCTTTTTGGTCTTCTTTTTGGGGGCCATACGCGCAGTGTACCACCGGTCGGCCATTCCCGGCGCCGCGGCTACAAGAAGCCGGCGAAGAGAACGGGGATGAGGGACGGGCGATGAAACGGTGTGCTAGCATCGGGAATTGCGTCGGCGAGTTGAGCGTACACCCATACGCCGAATCGCAAGAGAACGGACCGGTCTAAAAGACCGGCCACTACACAGAGCGGCCCGCCTCAGAAGGCGGGCCCTACAAAGGCAAGATGCAGGAATGGCGGGGACGATGAAGGCGTTGCGGAAGGTGCAGGCGGCGAAGGGCTTGCAGATGGATACGGTCGCGGTGCCTTCCATTGGGCCGACGGACGTGCTGGTGCGGGTGAAGACGGCGTCGATTTGCGGGACGGACCTGCACATTTACGGGTGGGACCGCTGGTCGCAGGGGCGCATCAAGCCGCCGGTGACCCTGGGGCATGAATTCTGCGGCACGGTCGAGCGGGTGGGCGACGAGGTGCGCGCGGTCAAGCCGGGCGATTTCGTCAGCGCGGAGATGCACGTCAATTGCGGGCATTGCCACCAGTGCCGGGTGGGCGAAGCGCACATTTGCCAGAACCTGCGCATCATCGGGATCGATCAGGACGGAGCGTTCGCGGAGTTCGTGAAGATTCCGGCGACGAATATCTGGAAGCTCGACGCGGCGATTCCCGAACATTACGGGGCGATTCTCGATCCGCTGGGGAATGCCGTGCATACGGTGCTGGCCGGGCCGGTGGCGGGGCAGACGGTCTTGATTACCGGCTGCGGGCCGATTGGATTGATGTGCATCGCGGTGGCCAAGGCTTGCGGGAGCTCAACGGTTTTTGCTACGGAAACAAATGAGAAGCGGCGGGCGATGGCGAAGAAAATGGGCGCGGACGTGGTACTGAATCCCGCGGCGGAGGATGCGGTTGGAAAAATTCTGGCGGAAACGAATGGCACGGGAGTCGATGCGCTGCTGGAAATGTCCGGGAATCCGACGGCGATTCAGCAGGGATTTAAATCGCTGCGAGCGGGCGGGCGAGCTTCGTTGCTGGGGATTCCGACGGAAAATGTGCCGCTGGATCTGGTGAACGACGTGATTTTCAAGGGTGCCACGGTGCAGGGGATCTATGGGCGGCGAATGTATGAAACGTGGGTGCAAATGACGGCGCTGCTGAAGGCGGGGCGGCTGAATCTCGAGCCGCTGTTCGGCGAGCGGGCATCGCTTGACAAATTCGAAAGCGCCTTCATCCTGCTTCAGGGCGGCCTGGCGGGAAAGATCTTGCTGTATCCGAACGGCATGCCACGCTGAACGAATTGACCTCCCTGCTTTGCGTTCAAAATGTTTGCTCACAGCAACGAGCTGGCGCAAAATAGTTCTACCCCAAGCCGAGTCCACCTTAGGAGCGCCATCATGTCTAATGCCGCAGCGATCATATCGAAACAGAATCCCTTGCAATACATTTCCGACCAGCTGAAGGAGATGCGCGAAAAGGGCGTGGCGTCGAAGCTGCGCGTGCTCGAAGGCGAGCAGAAGCCGGCGTGCATATTCGACGGCAGGGAGGTGATCAACCTCGCTTCGAATAACTACCTGGGGCTGACCACGCACAAGGCGCTGCGCAAGGCGGCACTGGACGCGGTGAAGAGGTACGGCGTAGGCGCCGGGGCGGTTCGAACGATTGCCGGCACGATGAGACTGCACATGGAGCTGGAGGAGCAGATCGCAGCCTTCAAGAACGTGGAAGCATCCGTGGTGTTTCAATCGGGTTTTACGGCCAACGCGGGAACGGTTTCAGCGGTGCTTGGCAAGGAAGACCTGATCATTTCCGACGAGCTGAATCATGCTTCGATCATCGATGGTGCGCGGCTTTCGAAAGCGACCATCAAAGTTTTCAAGCACAAGGATGTGAAGGACTGCGAGCGCATGCTGCAAGAGAACGCAAATTTTCCGGGAAAGAAGCTGATTATTACCGACGGCGTTTTTTCGATGGACGGCGATATTGCGCCGCTGCCGGAACTGTGCGAACTTGCCGAGAAATACAACTGCATCATGATGGTGGACGACGCGCACGCTTCGGGCGTGCTGGGCCGCGGCGGGCGCGGGACCGTGGACCATCATCAGTGCCACGGGCGCGTACACATCCAGGTGGGAACGCTGAGTAAAGCGATCGGCGCGATGGGCGGGTACGTTTGCGGCTCGCGCGATCTGATCGATTTTCTGTATCTCCGCGCTCGGCCTTTTCTTTTTTCGACTTCGCATCCGCCCGCTACGGCGGCGGCTTGCCAGGCGGCATTCGCGCTGCTCGCTTCTCCGGAAGGCGAAAAGCTGGTGAAGAAACTCTGGGCCAATACGAAGTTTTTCAAGCGCGAATTGAAGAGGCGCGGTTTTCAGTTCAAGGTCAGCGAGACGCCGATTATTCCGATTCACGTGGGCGATGCGGCGAAGGCGTTCGAATTCTCGAAGAAACTTTTTGAAGCGGGAGTCTTCGCGCCTGCCGTCGGTTACCCGATCGTGGCGGAAGGCAAAGCGCGGCTGCGCGCCATCGTGAGCGCGGCCCATAAGCGGGAGCAACTTTTGCGCGCGGCAGACATTTTGGCCGAAGTGGCGAAGCCGCTGGGCATCGTCTAGCCTGGTTCCTGGGGCCCGAGAGGGCCTGCCGCCGCCCTGTAAATCTTGCGTAGTACCCGTCATTTCTCCGGGGTGTGGACGCCCGCTCGTCCAGTTAACCAATAGAAAACAATCACTTTACACGGCGGCATAGCCCTTGCCACTATCAAATTGTGGTGAGGATACCCGTAGGTATACAGGCAAATCCCAGCGCACCTTTGAAAGGCAATCTTAAGGAGGTTTTACGATCATGAATCGCACAGGTTTGGCAATCGCGGTGGGGGCTCTTTTCTGCCTAAGCGCTGCAGCTCAATCGCAAACGGGAGCGCAGGCGGGAGCGCAGAGCAGCAGCCAAGCATCAGTGCAGGCTGGCCAGACGCAAGCGCAGACATCAGGGAATGCATCGGCGTCAACTTCGGCGTCAACGCAGAACGGGCAGGCCAACGCTGCGTTGGCAAGCGGCACAGCGTTCAACGCCGCGCTGACTTCGCCAATCGATTCGAAAAAGTGCAAGCCCGGTGATCCTGTAAACGCGTACAGCACGGAAGCGGTTAAGTCCGAGGGGAAAACGATGATCCCCAAGGGTTCGAAACTTGTCGGGCACGTGACGCAGGCTTCGGCGCGCGCCAAAGGCGAATCGGAATCCTCGCTGGGCATCGTGTTCGACAAGGCGATCCTGAAAAACGGCCAGGAGATTCCGTTGAACGCGGGGATCCAGGCGATTGCCTCGGCGCAGAGTAGCGCATCGGCCGCTGGATCGGACATGGACGCGATGGGCGGCGTGGGCGCTTCGGCGGCCGGATCAGGGATGACTGGCGGGCGCGGCGCACTTGGCGGGGTGACTTCCACCGCGGGTGGTGCAGCAGGCACGGTGACAAACACGGCGGCTAACGTGGGAGGAGTTGCGGGCGGAACCGTAAACTCCGCAGCAAACGCGGGCGGGAACATCGCCGGTGCTTCGAAGGGAGCCGTCGGTGGCTTGAACACCGCGGGCCAGCTCACTTCAAACAGCCAAGGCGTGTTTGGCCTGAACGGGCTGAACCTGAGCACGGCTGGCTCGAATGCCACCGAGGGTTCGGTGATCACTTCCGCCGGGAAGAACGTGCACCTGGATAGCGGCACGCGGATGCTGCTGGTTTCGCAGGCTCAGGCCGGCGAACAGGGCGCGTCCAAGCAACCCGCAGCGCGCAAGCCGGAACCAAAATCCGAGCCGAGGCCGGAATCGAGCAAGCCGAACAAACAATAAGGACTGAGCGTTGAGTTACGGGGCCACGCAGGGAAGCTTTCCTGTGCGGCCCTTTTTTTTCGGTGCTCGCCTTGTCAAGGCAGCGCCAAAAGCGGAAGCATCGCTCCCGCGCTCCGCATGGTGCTTTGCTATACTCGCCGGCATGCCTGCTGCGCCGAAAAAACTATTTCTTGTGGATGCCATGGCGCATATTTACCGCGCTTTCTTTGCGCCCATGCCTCAGCGGCTCACAAGTCCTGGCGGCGTCCCTACCAACGTTCCCTTTCTATTCGGAAATATCTTGCGAAGGTTGATCAAAGACTACCAGCCGGATTACATCGGAATTGTTTTTGATCCTCCCGGAGCGACCTTCCGCGACAAGCTGTTCGAAAAATACAAAGCGCAGCGGCAGCCCATGCCAGACGAAATGCGCGTGCAACTGCCCTTTGTCCGCCGGCTATGCGAAGCGATGCACCTGCCGATACTCGAAATCAAAGGCTACGAAGCGGACGATGTTATCGGAACGATGGCGGTCAAAGCCGCAAAGCAAAATCTGGAAGTGCTGATCGTGTCCAACGACAAAGACATGATGCAGCTTGTTGGCAAGAGTGTGCGAACGTTGCGCACCGGCTCCGGCGGGGCCAAGGCCGACATCATCGTGGATGAAAAGAAGGTCGAAGAGATTCTGGGAGTGCCGCCGGAAAAAGTCGTGGACTACATGGCGCTGCTCGGCGACACGATTGACAACATTCCCGGCGCAAAGGGGATCGGCGAAAAGGGCGCAGCGGAGTTGATCAAGAAGTACGGGAGCGTGGAGAGCGCACTCGATCATGCGGACGAAGTGTCCAACAAGCGATACCGGGAAGCTTTGCAGCAACAGCGTGAACAAGTGCTGATGTCCAAACAGCTGGCGGCGATTGCCAAGGACGCGCCGATTGAAGTCAAGCTGCCGGAACTGGAATTGCGCCCAGCAAACGGCGCTGCGCTCGTAGAACTTTATCGTGAACTGGGCTTCAACTCGCTGTTAAAAGAGCTGGGGGCGGAAGCGGTGGCGTCGTCGGCGCCGGCGGATGCACAGCCGGCTGTGAAGGCGGATTACGCGCAGTTCGCCAGCGTTGCCGAGTTCCGCGAGTATCTGGCGAAACTCCCCGCGAAGCAGCCGGTGGCGATCTGGCTGAATCTCGAAGCGGGTGAACGCGAATCGGAAGGATTCGGGACGCGCATCGCGTCGATCGAGGTTTCCTCGCAGGCCGGCGAAGGACGCTCGGTGTGGTTCGACGAGAAGGGTGAGGCGTTGAAGGCCCTCGCGCCGCTGCTCGCCGATCCAAAACGGCCGAAAATCGTGCACGACCCAAAACTTTTTCAACTGCTTACGGGCCGGGCGCCGAATATTCGCCACGCGACGCAGCTTTATTCGTATCTTCTGCGGCCCACGACGGCGAATCACAACTTCGCCGACGTGGTGATGCGGCAGTTCAACGTGATGATGGGTGGCGGCCCCGGCGAGCGCGCCGATTATCTGCAGCGGCTTGCGCCTGCGCTCCAAGCGCAAGTCCAGGAGCAACAGCTCGAAGACGTTTATAAAAAAATGGACCTGCCCCTCGCGCCGGTGCTTGCGGACATCGAGCGCGTTGGCATCGGCGTCGATCCCAAAGAGCTCGGAAAGATGTCCCACACGATGGAGAAGGAAATTCGCCGCCTGGAAAAAGAGATCTGGAAGCTTGCAGGATCGGAATTTAACGTCAACTCGCCGACGCAGCTCGCCGAAATTCTTTTTGACAAGCTGAATCTTCAGCCCAACGCCCGGCGTGGAAAAGCAAAAGCAAGGTCCACCGCCGCCGACATTCTCGAGGAATTGTCCGCACAGCATCCGCTTCCTGCGAAGATTATCGAATACCGGGAAATTGCCAAGCTCAAATCAACGTATGTGGACGCGCTTCCGAAACTGATCCATCCCGAAACAGGACGTTTGCACACCAGCTTTTCGCAGACCGGCACGGCCACGGGCCGGCTCAGTTCGAGCGATCCCAATTTGCAGAACATTCCGATCCGCAGCGAGCTGGGGCGCGAGATACGCGCCGCTTTCGTCGCCGGAAGAGGAAAGATACTGCTGTCCGCGGACTACTCGCAGATCGAGCTGCGCGTCATGGCGCATTTTTCGAAAGACCCCGTGCTCGTCGAGGCTTTCCGCAACGGTGAGGATATCCACGCGCGGACAGCGCAGGAAGTGTTTGGCGTAGGGCCGCTGGCGCAGACCGCAGAGCACCGCCGCGCCGCCAAGGCCATCAACTTCGGCATCATTTACGGCCTTTCTCCTTTCGGGCTCGCGCAGCAATTAGGCATCGAGCAGAAAGAGGCCGCGAAATTCATCAATGCCTATTTCACACGCTACCGGGGCGTGAAGGAGTACCTGGACAAGATTCTTGCCGAGACCCGCAAGACCGGCGTGGCGAAGACATTGTTCGGAAGAATCCGCCCGATCCCTGAAATCAATTCACCCCAGATGCAGCTCCGCAATTTTGCCGAGCGCACTGCGCTCAATTCGCCGCTGCAGGGTACCGCCGCCGATCTGATCAAGCTGGCAATGATCAGCATCGACCGGCGGATGGGGGAAGAAAAGTTCGAATCTAAAATGATCCTGCAGGTGCACGACGAGCTGCTCTTTGAGGCGCCCACAAAAGAGCGCGTCAAGCTGGGAAAATTAGTTAAGGAAGAAATGGAAGGCGTCCACAAACTGGCCGTTCCCATCGTCGTCGAAATCGGCACCGGCCCCAACTGGCGCGACTTGGATTGATTGGAAGCGAGACCGCTTTCCGCGGCTTCGAGGAGGAAACTGCCGGGCATCCTTTGCGGGGGTCGAGGCAGTCAAACTTTCGAAGCGGGAATCGGAATCACTCACCCAGCCCAAATTATTTGTGCTAGCTTAAAAACTCCCGACCGGAAAATGAGGCACCCGATGCGTTACGCGATCTTCCTCACATTTGACCTAACTGTTGCCGCGCTTCTAGCTTCGTGCAGCGGCGGCGGAGTCGGTGGCGGGCAGCAAATCTCGTTGACTATCAAGCCTACATCCATAATTGTGACCGTAAATCAATCGATACCCTTCACGGACACCGTCACGGGAACGACCAATACGGCTGTCCAATGGCAAGTGAACGGCGTCGTAGGGGGCACGGCCACGAGCGGCACAATCAACGCTTCGGGCCTGTACACGGCGCCAGCACAGGTGCCGAGCCCGGCAAAGGTCACAGTTACAGTGGTGTCGCTGGCGGACGCGACGAAGTCTGCACCTGCCGCGGTCACCGTAGCGGCGCGCACTCCAAACGAAGCGGCGCAAAACTTTCCGATCATCCTGGGCACGACGGGAGGGAATGCCAACGATTCGAGCACGCAGCAGAACCTCATCTGGTGCTGCGGCGGGACTCTGGGATCCCTGGTTCAGCGGAACGGACTTTTCTATATTCTGAGCAACAACCACGTACTGGCACGGAGCGATTCGGCAACACTGGGAGACAACATCATCCAGCCAGGGCTGGTCGACAGCAGTTGCAATCCGAGCGGCACCTCGATCGTGGCCCATTTGTCCCAGTTTGCAAGACTCGAAACGCCGGGCACAAATGTCGACGCAGCCATGGCACTAATCAACCCAGGGGCCGTGGATACGAATGGGACAATCTTCTTGCTGGGGAGTACGGCGACGGGGAATGTGCCTGATCCCGGTCCGCCGCATGCGGGAATGGGAGTGGCCGCGAACGTAGGCCTGAGCGTGGCGAAGAGCGGGCGCACCACCGGCCTGACGTGTTCAACGGTGGGGGCCATCGCAATTTCGACAAGAGTGCAATACCAGACCGGATGCGGCACGGGAACCATGTTTACCGTCACCTATCAAAATCAGATTTCCGTTTCCGGAGGAACTTTCAGCGCGCAAGGAGATTCCGGATCGCTGATTGTGTCGCAAGGTTCAGCAGATCCCGTGGCCCTGCTTTACGGGGGATCGGATACGGACAGCGTGGGCAACCCTATC
>WNFP01002488.1_pt1 | contig 15011 bp, 12 predicted proteins | sample 5400201 | NCBI WGS metagenome assembly WNFP01 (sample SAMN13153355, study PRJNA577476) | soil metagenome | isolation source: 115 cm saprolite under Madrone tree | place: USA:California | collected 2016-06-14
CTCCACCTGGCGCGTGCTGCCCGCCTCCCGGGCCGCCGCCTCGAAGCGGATCACGAGCTGCATCTGCGGGTGCGTGGTGGGAAAGCTGCGCGCGAAGAGCGTGTCGAAGATGCCGAGGAGGTTGAGCTTGCCCTCGCGCGAGACGTTCGCCCCGTCGGCGAGGAGGGCGAGCTTCACCTCCATCTGCTAGCGGCGGCGCTCGCGGCGCGGCTCGAGCGCGCGCTCCACGCGCCCCGGGCGGCGGCGCTCGGGGGCCGAGACCAACCGCGCCAGCGCGCGCGCGAACGGCTGGCGCGCCACGCCGCGCTCGGTCACGATCGCGGTCACCAGCTCGGCGGGCGTCACGTCGAAGGCCGGGTTCGCCACGCGCACGCCGCTCGGCGCGATCTGCCGGTCGAAGACGTGCGTCACCTCGCGCGGCGCCCGTTCCTCGATCGGGATGTGCGTGCCGTCCGGGCAGGCGAAGTCGATGGAGGAGATGGGCGCGGCCACGTAGAACGGGATCGAGTGCCGGTTGGCGAGCACGGCGAGCGTGTAGGTGCCGATCTTGTTCGCCACGTCGCCGTTGGCCGCGGTGCGGTCGGTGCCGACGATGACGCAGCTCACCCGCCCGCGCTGCATCAAGTAGCCCGCCATGTTGTCGGTCACGAGGGTCACCGGGATGCGGTCCTTCTTGAGCTCCCACGCGGTCAGGCGCGCGCCCTGCAGGAAGGGCCGCGCCTCGCACGCGATGACCGAGACCCGCTTGCCCGCTTCGATCGCGGCGCGCACGATGCCGAGCGCCGTGCCGTAGCCGGCGGTGGCGAGCGCGCCCGCGTTGCAGTGGGTCAGGACCGTCGCGCCGTCCTCGACCAGCGCCGCGCCGTGCGCCCCGAGGCGGCGGTTGGCCGCCACGTCCTCGTCGTGGATGGCGAGCGCCTCGCGCTCGAGCAGCGTGCGCAGGGTGTCGGGGGAGCGGCTGCGGTTGCGCACGAAGACCCGCCGCATGCGCTCGATCGCCCAGAAGAGGTTGACCGCCGTCGGCCGCGTGGCGGCGAAGCTCCGGCACAGGCGCTCGAAGGCGCGCCCGAGGTCGCCGCGCAGCGTGCGCGCACCGAGCGCGATCCCCATGGCGGCGGCCACGCCGATCGCCGGGGCGCCGCGGACCACCATGTCCTTGATGGCGCGCGCCACCTCGCGGTGGTCGGCGTAGACGCGGTACACCTCGCGCGTGGGGAGGAGGCGCTGGTCGAGCATGACCACGCGTCCGTTGCGCCACTCGATGGTCCTGACCGGCATGCGCCCCTCGGAGGGAGCATACCCGAATCGCGCGCGGCGCGACACCCTTGACCCCGCGCCCGGGCCACCGTTATCGTCCGCGCCCGTCGTGAGCGACTTCAGCCAATCCTACTCGGTCGAGATCGCGGGCTCGCTCGAGGACTGCTTCGCGGTGCTCACCGACTTCGAGGCCTACCCGTCATGGTCGGGCCCGGTGACCGAGTGCCGCGTGCTCGAGCGGCACCCCGACGGGCTTCCCATGCGGGTCGCCTTCAGCCTCGACATGACCCTCAAGACGATCCGCTACACGCTCGACTACGAGTACGAGCCGCCCCGCGGCGGGCGCTGGCACCTGGTCGAGAGCCCCGACGTGAAGGACGTGCACGGCTCCTACGTGTTCGAGCCGGCCGGCAAGCGCACCAGGGCCACCTGCACGCAGACGATCGAGATCGGCTTCTGGGTCCCGGGCTTCCTCCGCGCCCCGCTCGAGCAGAAGGCGCTGCGCGACTCGGTCGAGGAGTTCAAGAAGGCGGTCGAGGCGCGCGCCCGCAAGCAGGCGCCCCGCGCCTGACGAGGCTCCGCGGCGCTGCTCGCGGAGTGAGATACACGCGGCCCGCGCCAGGGTGCGCCTCCGGTGACGCGCCGCCGGCTTCGTGCTACAGCCCCTCCCCCGGAGGCCACATGAACTACATCCAGCACAATCCGCTCCCCATCCCCGACGTCGGCCCGAGCGAGCGCGTCCCGGTCAGCATGGACACCATCTTCGACTGGGAGTACGCGCTCCGACGCCAGAACCTCCTCGCGCTCTACGAGAAGGGCAAGGCGAGCAGCTGGAACGCGAGCGACCTCGCCTGGGAGACCGAGGTCGACTTCGCGAAGAAGACGCGCGACATGCTCGGCGCCGGGGCGGGCGAGATCTTCAACCAGCTCCTGAACCCGCCCCACAAGCTCGAGCCCGAGGTGTCGGTGGAGCTCAACCTCAACATCACCGCCTGGATGCTCTCCCAGTTCCTGCACGGCGAGCAGGGCGCGCTCCTCGCCACCGCCAAGATCGTGCAGGGCGTCCCCTGGGAGGAGGCCAAGTGGTACGCCGCCAACCAGGTGGCGGACGAGGCGCGCCACGTCGAGGTCTACCATCGCTACCTGACCGAGAAGCTCGGGCGCTCCTTCGGCGTGAACCGCCACCTGCGCACGCTGCTCGACCAGATCATCTGCGACTCGCGCTGGGACATGACCTACCTCGGCATGCAGATCATCGTGGAGGGTCTCGCGCTCGCCGCCTTCAGCCTGATCAAGCTCCAGTGGCCCGACGAGCCGCTCATCCAGGACATCACGGCGCGCATCATGGGCGACGAGGCGCGCCACGTGGCCTTCGGCGTCCTCTCGCTCGAGCACCTCTACACGAAGGAGCTGAGCGGGGCCGAGCTGAAGGAGCGCGAGGACTTCGTCATCGAGGCGACGCACCTCATGCGCGAGCGCCTCCTCATGGAGGACGTCTACGAGCGCACCGGCCTCGACGTGAAGGTCTGGCTCCCCTGGTCGATTCAGACGCCCTACATGCGGGGCTTTCGCCAGATGCTGTTCTCGAAGATCGTGCCCAACTTGAAGCGCCTCGGGCTCCTGACGCCGCGCGTGCGCGCCGCCTACCAGAAGCTCGATCTCCTCCGCTTCGAGCACCTGAAGGACTCGAGCGAGGAGCCAGAGGTCATGGCGCCCGCCGAGCTGATCGAGGTGCTGTCGCAGATCCGCCAGGGCACGTCCGCGAGCTGAGTCGGACGGGCGAAGGGACCGCCGCGCGCGCGCACGAAACGCTAGCCCGCCGCGCGCGCGGCGGGCGAGGCCACCGGCTGGCGCTCGAGCCAGCGCGTGACGAGCGCAATGGCCCAGAGGCGCGCCGAATGATCGCGCATGCCGCTCCGGTACTCCTTCAGGAGGCGCACGACCATCTCGCGCCGGAAGAAGCCGTGGGCGGCGAGGCGCGCGGGGGTGAGCGCCTCGTCGAGCCAGGCCGACCAGGCGTGCGGCGGCGGCACCGGGGTTGCGTGCGGGGCACGGAGCGTCGCGGGGGGCAGGAGCTCGGCCAGCGCGCCGCGCAGGAGGAGCTGGCGCTCGGTCGCGTTGCCCCGCAGCGCCGGCGGCACGCTCGCGACGAACTGCGCGATCCGGTGGTCGGCGAGCGGCAGCCGGAGATCGAGCCCGGCCGCGGCGGCGCTGGCGGCCGTCGCGCGCGCGGGCAGGCGGAAGGTCAGCTCCGCGTAGTGGATCGCGTCGGCCGGGTCGGTGCCGCCGGCCGACGCGGCCTCCGCGAAGAGCCCGCCCAGGGTGTCCCACGGGCGCGCCTCGCCGAGGACGGCGAGCGTCTCCGGCGTGAAGAGCGCCTCGCGCTCCTCGGGGAGCACGTGGCTCACCGCGCGCGCGTACATCTCGAGGGGGGCGAGCCGCTCCGCCTCGACCAGGCGGCGCAGGCGCGCGGCGCGTCTCGTGGGCGCCAGACGGGCCCAGAGCTGCGCGCCCTCGCGCGCGAGCGCGGGCAGCGCGCGATAGCGGCGGATGCGCTCCATCGCCCGCACGGGCGGCGAGCCGCCGAAGATCTCCTCGCCGCCCACGCCGGCCAGGAGGATGTCGACCTCGCCCCGCGCGCGCGTCGCCGCGAGCTGGAGCGCGGCCACCTCAGGGCCGCCCACTGGACCGCCGTGGGCGGCGAGCAGCCGATCGAGCGCGGCCGGCCAGTCGGGCGACGCGCCTACCGTCGCGTGCTCGACGCCGGCGCGGGCCGCGTGCTCTGCCGCCGCGCCGAGCTCCGCGTCGCCGTCCGCGAAGGCCGCCGTGTACGCGCGCGCAGGCAGGCGGTGATCCGCCGCCGCGAGCGCGAGGAGGGCCGCCGCGTCGAGCCCGCCGGAGAGCAGAAGGCCGCTCACCATCCCTGCCTGGCGGAGCCGGAGCGCATCGAGCAGTTGCTCGCGGATCAGGCGCGGCAGATCGGCGCGCGTCATGCGGCGCTCGGGGAAAGTGAGCTGCCAGTAGCGCTGCGTGCGCAGCCGGCCGTCCTCCCAGAGCGCCATCTCCCCGGGACCGAGCTGGCGGATGCCCGCGTAGACGGTGGACGGCGGCGGCACGAGGCCGAAGGTCACGAACGCCTCGAGCGCGGCCGGATCCCAGGTCCCGGCGAGCGCGGGCAGCGCCACGAGCGCCAGCAGGCTGGAGGCCGCGGCCAGCCGCCGGCCGTCGGCCGCGTAGAAGAGGGGCACGAGGCCGAGCTGGTCGCGCGCGAGCAGCAGCCGCTGGAGCCGCTCGTCCCAGAGCGCCACCGCGAACGCGCCGCGCAGCGCCTTCACGCACTGCACGCCGCGCTCCTCGTAGAGGTGGACCACCACCTCCGCGTCGTCGCGGCTCGCGAGCGCGTGGCGGCCCGCGAGGCCGGTGCGCAGCTGGCGGGCATTGTAGATGTCGCCCGCGAGTACGGCGTAGACGGTGTGCCGCTCGTTGGTCGCCACCGCGAGCGGCGGCCCGGCGTGCGCGAGCACGAGCGGACGGCCCGCCGCGTCCGTGCCCGACCACGCCGCCGCGGGGACGGTGACGTCGCCCCAGTCCGAGAACGCGAGCAGGCCGCGCATCAGAGCCGGTGCGCCACGATCTCCACGTCGCCCTGAACGACGGTCATGCGGTACTCCACGCCGCCCGTGCTGAGGCGTGCGTGCAGGCGGAAGGCGTCGTGCTCGAAGTGGACCGCGGTCGGGCCGTCGGCACGCGGCACGAGGGCGTAGCCGAAGACGAACGGCAGGCGGACCGACGCCGCGAGCGAGACCACCGGCGCCGGCCGCCGCTCGCCGTGGCGCGCCGCGTACCAGCCCTGCGGGGCGGGCGTCTCGACGCCGCCCGTCATGCGGATCTCGCCCACCCCGGCGGGCACGATCTCGACCGCGGCAGCGTCCGAGCGCGAGGCCACGAACGCCGGGTGGCCGTGGCAGGCCGCCATCAGCCGGACCTCGGGGTGAAAGTGGATGAAGGACTCGACGTCCCACTGCCCGCTACCCAGGAGCTCGTCGCACACGAGCCAGAACCGCCCCGGGAGGCAGAACACGCGCCGGCGATGGCTCAAGCGGAGGTCGAGGGCGAGCCGCGCGAAGCCGTCGTGCGTCCCGGAAAAGTAGAGCAGGCCGTCGCGTGCCACCCAGTGCACGTCCGAGACCGCGGGCACGCGCCCGTTGGCGCGCTGCTCGGCGCCGGCGACGCTCACCACGTTGTGGGCGCGCGTGCTGCGGAAGTACTCCGCCCACGGCGCCGGCTGCTCGCCCGGGGCCCCGGCATCGACGACGATCCGCATCCCGCCGACCGAGAGCTCGTAGCCGAAGGCGCCGTCGTGCCCGTCGGCGGGCGGGCTCTCGCCGTCGAGGAGGAGCACGTCGCCCGGCCCGCCGGGCAGGATGTAGAAGCCCGTGCGCCGGAGCGCGCGCGCTTCCACCACCTCGCGGCGGCGCGGGAGGTGCGCGTGCGTGCGCCGGCCGGCGTCGCCCACCACGAGGAGCGGCCAGACGCCGGGCAGGTCGCCGGGCGGCGCCAGCTCGGGCTCGTGCAGCACGATGGCCGCCGTCGCGAGCAGCTCGCGGGCGGGCCGCGCCACCCCGAGTGCCGCGCCGTGGAAGAGCGGGACCTCGCCGTCCGGATGGAGGAGGCGGGCGAGGAAGTCGGCCATGGCCTTCACGCGCTTGCGCGCCCAGAGCGGCACGTCGTCGTTGGCCGCGAGCAGGATGGCGATCACCTCCAGGTAATCGGCGAGCACGAGGCCGTGCACGACCGGGCTCCGGCTGCGGTGGCCGCCGTCCTCGTTCACCTGCTCGCGGAGCTGGTTCCACAGGATCGCCGCGCCCGCCTCGAGCCAGCCCCGCGCCTCCGTGCCGTCGAAGAAGCGGCCGGCCATGAAGAGGGCGCGGCCGGCGCCGATCAGGCGATGGTCGGCAGGCTGGTCCCCGACCGCGGCCGCCAGCGCCATGGCCTGCGCCTGGAGGCTCTCGAGCGCCGCCCGTCGCTGCGCCGGATCGGCCCGCAGCTCCGCGGCGAAGAAGGCGTGCAGGTAGAGGAGGTTCGGGATGCGCCGCGCGAGGGCAGGCAGCTCCCACGCCACGCCGGGGGCTTCACCCGCGCCCGCGATCCACTCGCGCACGAGCGCCGCCGCCACGTCGTACCAGCGCCGGCGGACGTCGACGCTGGGCGCGAGCGCCGCGGCCACTCCGAGCGGCAGCAGGTCGTCGAGGCTGTTCAGCTCGACGAGCCAGGCGTGCGAGAGCCCCGCCGGGCTCCAGTCGATGCGCCCGGGGAAGCCGAGGGTGCGTCCGAGATGCGTGAAGCGCCGCCCGCGCACGGCCTCGGCCCGCTCGAGGAGCGGCTTCGCCGCCGCCAGGTGCTGGCGCCCGAGGACCGCCAGGCCGGGCAGGAAGGTCTGCCCGTAGCGAACGTGCGGCTCGGGCTTCTTCGTCCACCCCGGGGCCGAGAAGAGCGAGCGCAGCCGCCCTGGGATACCCGACGGCCGGAGCGCAGGCCGGTGAGCGCGCCGCGTGACGCGCACCGATTCCAGATCCACCACGACCCCACCTCCCCCCGTACGCGCCCGCCTACTGTAGCAGCCGGCGATCGAAGGTCAACGGCCGGCGGACCCGGCGTGACCCGGGTGCGTCCGCTCTCACGCGGCGTCCGAGTCCCGCTCCCCGTTCCCGCCGCGCGCGCCACTCCGCCACGCGGGCACGCGCGCCCACGTGTCGCGGGCGACGTCGCGTAGCGAGCGCACGACGACCACGACTGCGCCGAGTGCCACGAACGCCACCACGATGGGGACCGAGATGGCCCCCGCAGCGATACGCGGAACGGCCCGCCACGGGCGCCAGCCCTCACCACCGTCCCTGACCATTTGCGCCCTCCCGGGTTAGAACGTTGCCGAACAGCGCCTTTTACTCCTGTCCCTTCCTCCCGAGCAAGGCGTGGGGTTGCGGGCGTCCGGCGCTCTCGTCGCCGCCTTGCGCTGGCGATCGCTCGGCTCTACAAGCCGGACCCTTCCATGTCCCCGCTGCATGACGTGCGCCGCCGCCCGGTGCGGAGCGCGCTCACCGCCGCCGGGATTGCGATCGGGGTGACGGCGCTCGTCCTCCTCGGCGCGCTCGCCGAGAAGCTCGGCCGCCTGGTCGAGGGCGGGCGCGACTTCGCCACCGGACAGATCACGGTGAGCGGCTCCGGCACGGGCGCGGTGACCGGCATGACGCGCGGGGGCCTCCTCTCCCGCGAGCAGCTCGCCGCGCTGGGGGCCGTCCCGGGGGTGGCGCTGGTTGCGCCGGTCGTGATGTTCCCGGTGTCGGACACTCCAGCCACCCTCCCCTTCACGCTCGCGCCGCTCGTCTTCGGGGTCGACCTGGCGGCCCTCGAGCGCAACCGGCGGAGCCCGCCACCCCGCGTGCGGAGCGGCCGCCTCGTCCCCACGCCGGGCAGCGACGAGGTCGTGCTCGGAAGCCAGGTGGCGCGCCACTTCCGCGTCGACACGGACGCGACGATCGTGATCCGGGGGAAGACGTTCCGGGTAGCCGGTGTGCTCGAGCCGACGCTCACCGGCCCCGACAGCTTCGTGTTCATGCCTTTCGCGACCGCGGAGAGCCTGCTCGTCGAGAGCGAGCCGCTGCTCCGCCGGCTGGCCATGGTGCCGGGCTCGACGCTGCTCCCGATCGCGACGGCGGCGGCCGTCTTCTGGGCCGACGGCGAGGATCCGGAGGCGGTGGCGGCGCGCATCCGCGAGCGCGTCGACCACCTCTCGGTCGTGTCGCCCGCCGATGCGGCCAAGCAGCTCGACCGATCGCTCGTGGTCCTGAACAGCGTCATCGTGGGGAGCGCGCTGGTGGCGCTCGTCGTCGCCTCGCTGGCGGTGACGAACACCATGTTCACGGCGGTGGTAGAGCGGCGGCGCGAGATCGGGCTCCGCCGCGTGGTCGGGGCCACACGGGGGCAGGTGGTGGGCTGGCTGGTCGCCGAGGCGGCGAGCCTCGGCATCGCGGGCAGCCTGCTCGGGCTCGTCGCCGGCACGCTCGCGGTCGCCGGCCTGAACGCGGCGGCGGAACGCCTGGGGGCGCCCGTCTTCCTCGTGACGCCGCGTCTCGCGATCCTGGCCGGCGTGCTGCCCGCGGCGCTCGCGGCGCTGGCCGGGCTCTGGCCGGCCTGGCGCGCGGCCCGCCTGCCCCCGACCGACGCGATCCGCTACGCCTGAATCGCGAGGGAGGCCGAGCGCGAAAGCGCTCACGCCTGCGCGCGGCGGCAGCCGCGCGGGAGTTGAACTGGGGCGCGCGGCGGCAGCCGCGCGGGCGTTTGAGCGCAGCGCGCAAGCAGCGGACGGGCCCCAGAATCAACTGGCCGGCTCGCTCGGGCCGGCCGGGCCGCCGGGGCGCGGGCCGGCCTCGGGGTGCGGACCGCGACGGCGGCGGCGGCGACGGCGGCGGTGCGACCCGGACGGCCGCGGGGGGTCGCCCGCCGGCGCAGTCGCGGCGCCGGGTGGCGGCAGGCCGGGTGCGCCCAGCTCGGCCGCGAGGTCGTCGGCCGCCGGGTCGAGCGGCGGGAGCGCGAAGGCCGGCGCGGCTGGAGGAGCGGCGGCTGCCTCGGGCGCGACCATCGGACCCGGCGGGGCGGCGTAGCCCCGACGCCCGCGCCCCCGGCGCCGCCGGCGGCGCCGAGGGCGATCGGCGCCATCGGACGCGAAGGCGGGCGTCGCGCCCGCACCACCGCCCTCGGCGCGCGCGGCGGCGTCGGGTCGCGGCCCCCGCCACGGGCGGCGGTCGCGGTGGTGGCGGCGATCGCCGCCGCGCCGTCCGGGAAACCGCTCCGGTGCGGCCACGCCGCTCGCGCGGCAGAGGTCACAGCGGCCGCACGGGGTGGTGTCCTCGTCGCCGAAGTAGCGCCGGAGCGCGACGCTCCGGCACCCGGTCTCGTTGGCGTACTCGACCACGGCGCGCAGACGCCGCGCGTCCTCGCGGCGCAGGATCTCGAAGCGGCTCCGCAGGCTCTCCACCCGCTCGACCAGCGTGTCGAGCGGCACGGTCGGATGGATGCGGCCCTCCCCCACGCGCTCGCACACGCCCGCCTCGACCAGGGTCGTCACCAGCGAGGTGGCGGCGCGCTGCGAGACGCCCGCTGACAGAGCCAGCTCTTCTATATTGGCGTCGCGCTCCTCGCCCGCCCAGGCCGCCAGCGCGCGCCCGAAGCGCCCGAGGAGCGCGGGCGAGAGGCGCGAGAGCGCGAGGAGATGCTCCTGGATCTCGAGGTCGCTCTCGTCGAAGAGGAGGATGCAGCGCGCGCCGTAGCCGTCGCGCCCCGCGCGTCCGGCCTCCTGCAGGTACCGCTCGAGCGAGGCCGGCGCCTGGTAATGGATGATGAAGCGGATGTCCGGCTTGTCGATGCCGAGGCCGAAGGCGCTGGTCGCCACCATGACGATCCGCTTGCCCTTCTTCATGAAGCGCGCCTGGTGCTCGGTGCGCTCCTTGTCGGTCATCTTGCCATGGTAGCGGGCGCACGGGACCTTGATCAGGCGGAGCCCGAGCCACACGTCCTCGACGGTCTTGGTGGTCGAGCAATAGATGATGCCGGGGCGCGGCAGGCGGCGGGCGAGCTTGGCGAGCTGGCGGAGCTTCTCGTCGCCGCGGAGGTTTCGCACGGAGAACATGAGGTTGTGGCGGTGCGGCGAGGCGACGATCACCTCCGGATCGCGGAGCCCCAGGTAGCGCACGATGTCGTCGCGCACGGGCGGCGTGGCCGTCGCCGTCAGCGCAAGCACCTGCCCGGCCTTCAGGCCCGCGAGGCGCTGCCCGAGCGCCAGGTACGCGGGCCGGAAGTCGTGGCCCCACTCCGAGACGCAGTGCGCCTCGTCGACCGCGACCAGGCCCGGCGGCTGCTTCTCGAGGAGCGCGCCCAGCTCCTTGCCCGCCAGCGTCTCGGGCGTGGTGAGGACGAGGAGCGAGCCGCCCTCAGCGATACGCGCGAGCGCCGCGCGGCGGTCCGCCGCACCGATCGTGCTGTCGAGGCGCACGGCCGGCACGCCGAACTGCTGCATCTTGAGGTACTGGTCCTCGAGGAGCGCCAGCAGCGGCGAGACCACCACCGTCGGGCGCGGCAGGAGGAGCGAGGGGAGTTGGTAGCAAAGGGACTTGCCGCCGCCCGTGGGCAGGATCAAGAGGACGTCCTTGCCCGCGAGCACCGAGGCGATGGCGCGCTCCTGCTCGCGATGGAGCCGTCCGATGCCGAAGCGCTGCCGCGCCAGTTGCCGGACCAGGTCCGGGCCGGGGCGCTGTGGCGCCTCCTCGTATCCGGTTTCCAGCGTTGCCACCTTACCGCCTTCTCGCGGGCGACGGCGGTAGCATTTCCTCCGGAGTCGCCGACGAGCTTCGTGCCCGGGCAGCTCGAGCGGCCAGCGGCCCGGGGTGGGGACCGTGGTCCGACCGACACCCGGTGGACCAGCCCCTCAGGACAGACAGGTAGCCTATTTGACGACGGAAATCCACCCCGGCGGAAGGGAGCGCCGCCCGGTCCACGCACCCGGACGCGGCCCCCGGGTTTGCTGGGGCCGGCGTTCCTTGAGAGAAGAGCCAGCGCTCGCCCGGCGACCCGAGCCGGCCGCGCACCGCCATCCGTGCGAACACCACACCCCCTCCGCGCGCTCGTCACCCTCATCCTGACCACGGCCGGGCTGGGCTGCGCCAGGCACGACTCCGTGCTCGCGCCCGACCCGGAGGTCACGTTCGCGGCTCATCGAGCCGGTGAGCGGCTGGTGCTCGACCGTCTGCCGAGCGGCGCGCGTGGGGCGCTCGAGCCGCCCGGCTGGCCGCACGTCCCGGACGAGCCGACCTTCGTGCTGCGTGCCGGAGGCGAGGTGCGCGCCGCGCTCTGGGTCGTCGGCCGCTCGCGCGTGCTCGTCCGCCGCGACGCCGAGACCACCTCGCCGCGCAGCGCCGAGGTGCTCTCCGCCTGGGACGACGGCGCGCTTCGCCTAACGCTCTTCCGGGAGGGCGGTCCGACGCTCGGCGTGGACCACTTCGCGCGCGGAGAGGGAGGCGCGGATACCGGGATCCTCACGCGGGCTGCGCCGCTCCGCGGCACCTACCGCGCCGCCGCGCGCGATGCGCGCGGCGCGCCGGTCGGATGGCTGCGCGTGCGCGTGGAGCCGCCGGCGGCGCCCGTCTACGACGGCGTCCTGCCCGACGCGACCGGCGACGCGCTCGCTGCCGCGGCCGCGGTCGCGCTCGACGGCGAGGTGGCGTGGATCGAAGCGCACCCCGCCGAGCGCGACGCCGGCGCGCCCTAGAGTTTGTGAACGAATCCCCGGACCGAGCCGGGCGGCCGAGGCGCCCGTCGCGCAAGGCGCCCCTCACAGATATAGGCGAGGCATAGCCGGGGCGCTATGGCGAGGAGGAGCAACGCCGCGCGGCGGGATGCCTCGGCCGCCCGGCGACGGGAGGGGATTCGTTCACAGACTCTGAGCCGTCAGAGGAGGATGAGCTCGGCCAGCATCACACCGACCGACACACCCGCCGCGAGCACCCCGAGCGCGACCTTGCCGGCCGTCTCGAAGCCGTGCCTCACCCCGCTCTTCTGTTCGCTCGTCACCTGCTGCTCGCTCTGCGCATCGAGCGCCGCCACCGCCTGCTCGGCCGGCGGCGTCACCGGCTCGACGCGCTGCTCGCCCTGCGGCTCGATCGCCGTGACGGTCTGCTCGGGCGCCTCGCCCGCGGCGGACGCCGGCACGGCGAGGCGAAGGGCAACGGCGAGGGCGAGCACGAAACGCACGGCTGACAGCGAGCATAAACCAGTCGCGCGCGGAACGCGACCCGTCCAAAAGTCTCGGTCCCCCTGCCCGTCCGGGCAGCGTCGCCTGGCGCATCTGCGGGGTTTGCCCGCGGCCGGGGCGCGGGCTACTAGTGTCCCGAACCCGAAATCCGTCACCTAATTCGGCGGCGTCTCGACGACGCTGGCTGCGTTGCTCCTCCTCGGAATAGCGCCAACTATTTCTCGTCGTCGCGCCTTGCCAGCGCCGCCGATCCGCCACCGACTTAGGCAACGGACTTCGGGTCCGGAACACTAGCTCGGGAAGTGGGAGGGCCGGGAATGACGAGCCAGCGCCGAGGCGAGCTCGAGCAGGTGATCGGCGAGGTCGCGGCCAGCTACGGGGCCGGGCGCCTCATCGACAGCCTCAGCAGCGCCCAGCTGCCCAACAAACGGCAGGTGATCGAGGCGCTCAATCATCTGAAGGCCGTCATGTACCTCGGCTACTACTCGACCGGCTCGCTCGACGAGTCGAAGCTCCGCTTCGCGCTCGCCTCGCACCTCTACCCGGCGTACGAGATCCTGGTCGAGCAGATCGGCCGCGCCGCGAGCTACGAGGGCTTCCGCAGCGCGGGCGTGCCGCGCGACCAGGACTGGCCCGAGACCGTGACCGTCGCCCTCCTGCGCAAGGTGCCCGCCATCCGCGCGCTCCTCTCGAAGGACGTGATCGCCGCCTTCCAGGGCGATCCCGCCGCCAACAGCGTCGAGGAGGTCATCTTCAGCTACCCGTCGATCGAGGCGATCACCACCCACCGCATCGCGCACGAGCTCTACCGCGAGCGCGTGCCCATGCTCCCGCGCATCATGGCGGAGCACGCGCACACGAACACGGGCATCGACATCCACCCCGGCGCCGAGATCGGCGAGTCGTTCTTCATCGACCACGGCACGGGCGTCGTGATCGGCGAGACGTGCGTGATCGGGAACAACGTGAAGCTCTATCAGGGCGTCACGCTCGGCGCGCTCAGCCTGGCGCGCGGCGTGCCGGGCAAGCCGGGCGCCAGGCGCCACCCGACGCTCGAGGACGACGTGACGATCTACGCCGGGGCCACGATCCTCGGCGGCGAGACGGCGATCGGCAAGGGCTCGGTGATCGGCGGCAACGTGTGGCTGGTCGACTCGGTGCCGCCCGGGAGCCGGATCAGCTACGAGGGCACGCGGCCGAGCTGACGCGCCGGTTCACGCGTGGACCGGCGGGCGGCGGTCGGCCCAGGGCCGCGCGGCCTCGAGCTGCGCCGCCACGCGGATGAGCAGGTCCTCGCGCCCGTAGGCCGCCACCAGCTGTACGCCGATCGGCAGCCCGTCCGTTCCCCAGTGGAGCGGCAGCGAGATCGCCGGCTGCCCGGTCAGGTTGAAGGGCGAGGTGAAGGCGGCGAGCTGCGAGGCCCGGATGCCGACCGTGACCGGGTCGCGCGCGTCCGGCACGAAGCTGCCGAGCGGCGGCGGCGGCGCGGTGAGCGTCGGCGTCAAGAGGAGGTCGAAGCCGCCCGCCCACCAGCTCGCCACGCGGCGGGTGTAGCGCGCGATCCACTCGCGCGTGGCGAGGTATTCCACCGCCGAGCAGCGCCCCATCTCGGCGAGCCCCCAGTTGAGCGGGTCGACGTCCTCGGGGCCGAGGGTGCGGCCCACGATGTGGCCCAGCACGTCGAGCAGGTGCGTCATGCCGGTGGCGTACATGGTGGTGAAATGCCGCGCCGACTCGAGGTCGTCGAGCGCCTCGGGATGGGAGGCCTCGGCTGTGTGGCCGAGCGACGTGAGGAGATGCGCGGCGCCCTCGGCGGCCGCCACCGTGTCCGGGTGCGAGGCGAACTGCCCGCCCGGCGGGCGGGTGAGGAGGCCGACGCGCAGCTTCCCGACGGCCGCGCCCACCTCGGCCGCGAACGGGCGAGCGGGTGGCGGCGCCGTGTAGGGGTCGCCGGGCATCGGTCCCGCGATCGCGTCGAGGATGGCCGCGGTATCGCGCACCGAGCGCGTCAGTACGCCTTCGATGGCGAGCCCGCCCAGGAACTCGCCGAGGCCGGGCCCGCACGAGATGCGGCCACGCGAGGGCTTCAAGCCGACGAGCCCGCACTCGCTCGCCGGGATACGGATCGACCCGCCCCCGTCGTTGGCGTGCGCGGCGGGGACCAGCCCCGCGGCAACGGCCGCCGCCGAGCCGCCGCTCGAGCCGCCGGTCGAGCGGCTCGTGTCCCACGGGTTACGGCTCGGGCCGTAGGCCTCGGGCTCGGTGGTGGGGAGCGTGCCCAGCTCGGGCGTGTTCGTCTTCCCGAGGAAGACGAAGCCCGCGGCGCGGAACTTCTCGGCGAGATACGTGTCGGCGGGCGCGACGAACCCGAGGTCGCGCAGGAAGCGGGTCCCCATGTGATGGGGATCGCCCGCGGAGTAGCAGATGAGATCCTTCAGAAGAAAGGGCACGCCGCGGAAGGGGCCGTCCGGCAGCGCGCGCGAAGCGGCCTCGGCGCGCGCCTTCTCGAAGCGCGGGATGATGACCGCGTTCAGCTCGGGGTTGGTGCGCTCGATGCGCAGGATCGCCGCCTCGACCAGCTCGGCGGGGCTCGCCTTCCCCCGACCGTACGCCATTCCCCGGTCCGCCTACAAGGAGCGCGCTGGTTCAGTGGACGCGCAGCAGCCGCTTCCCGTCGGGGGCCCGGTGTAGGACCCACGCTCCCGGGGGGATGTTCCGCGTGAGGCTGGCGCACGGGCCCGCGGGCGGCTGGTCGGCGCGCTTGCGGTTCGGGTACCAGAGGCGGCAGGACCCGGGAGGCGGCGCGTCCTTGGGGTTGAGGTCGAGACTCTGCGTCCCGCCCTCGAGGCCGGGCGGCACCTCCACCCGGAACTCCGAAGCGGACGGACTCGCCGCCGCGAGAATGCCTGCTACCAGGAGCGTCGTACCGACCAGGCGAGTCCCACGCATC
>WNFP01011014.1_pt1 | contig 15010 bp, 14 predicted proteins | sample 5400201 | NCBI WGS metagenome assembly WNFP01 (sample SAMN13153355, study PRJNA577476) | soil metagenome | isolation source: 115 cm saprolite under Madrone tree | place: USA:California | collected 2016-06-14
GCCCACGCGTACGTTTCGCGCACCAGGAGATCGTCGATTCCGAGATACGTCGTTTGCGCCTCTCCCGAATCGAAGATGCGCAGGGGCACGAGACCCGCGGCGACGATTTCGTTCACCAGCCGCGCGCGACTGATCCCGAACGCCGGTCCGGCGGCGGTGAAACGCTGCGCGCCCACGTCGGTCACCTGGCGTGCACGATCGAGGGTCGCGCTCTCGAGCACGTTCACCAGGATCTCGCTCCCGGGCGCCGCCGCGGCGACGCCACGCAGCCAGGAGCGCAGCGCCGCAGCGTCGCCCCACATACTGAGACCTTCGATCAGGAAGAACGTCGCATCCGCGACCCGAGTCTCCCCCTGCAGCGCCTCCCACGCACCGTCGCCGAGCTCGGTCGTCACCACCCGAAGACGGCCGTCGGCATCGCGGCGGAACGCGGACTGCGCGAGAACGGCGGGGTGATCGACCACGACGACCGGCAGGCGCAGACGGCGGAGCCGGCGCATGCGCGCGCGCGACGCGGCGGACGTCGCGCGGCGCGTCGCCGCGCGCCCGGTCGTTACGCCGAGCGTTGGCTACCGAGATGTCGCACCGGCGGCCCGAAACCGCGGCGTCGTCACGAAGGTCCGACGGAAGGGCGCGTAGCGCCGCTCCGAGACGGGCGCGGAACACCGCCGCGGTCGTGTTCATGCGCGTCCCACCGCGAACACGACGAGGGCGATCTCGTTCACGCCGTCGAGGTCGAGCAGCTCGTGAATGCGATCGTCGTAGAAGCCGTCGAGCGCGACGATGCCGAGGCCGAGCGCGGCACACACGAGATACAAGTTCTGGCTCACGTGGCCCGCCTCGAGCAGCGCCAGCCGATAGGCGCGCTCGCCGTACTTGACGCGCGTCCGCGGCATGTCGGCGACGACGACCAGCACGAGCGAGGCCCGTGCGATGATCTCGGGGTACATCGAGGCGTGCTCGACGCGCGCGCGTTCGCAGCTCGAGCGCAGCCGCTCGAGCGCGTGGGCGCCGGGCTCGTAGTGATACACGCCTTCGTCGAGACCGCCGTCGGGGAATTGCAGGACGTAGAGGTCGAGCGGGTAGAGACCGCCGCCGGAAGGAACCGGCCGCGCCAGTGCGCCGGCGCGCGTGCCGCACGTGCCGTACGCGCGTGCGAGGAGCGTGCCGAGCTCATCCGTCGACGGCGCCGGCGTTCCGAGATCGCGGCGCGAGCGACGGCGGTCGAGCGCGATGTCGAGGGTCGTCGTGAGCGCGACGTGGTTGCGCGGCAGCGCGACCGACGGCGCAGACGAGTACGATTTGAACCTGTTCTTCGCCGCGTCGTACAGCGCCGCGATCGTCCGCTCGCGCCGGCGCCGCTGCCGTGCGCCGATGAACGCGAGGCGCGAGGCGGCGTGCTTGGAGTTGCAGTGGTAGAGCTCGTCGAGCGCCGGTGGCGACGTCGGTGTGGCGCCGAGGGCGAGGATGTCGGTGGCGTTCATGGCATCGGGTGCGGATCGGGGTTGAGGTCGGTGACGGCGGGCGGGCGCTCGCGGTAGCCAAGGCGCACGGGCACCTCGCGGACGCGGCGGCCGCCCAAGCACCGCACGTGGTGGCCGCCCCAGAGCGGATGGAGATCGGTGGCGACGACACGCACGGCGGTGAAACCGAGATCGCGAATGTCCTCGGGCGTGACGTCGACGACGACGGGCTCGATCCCCGCCGCGGCGAGCGCCGCGACGCAACGCGCGAGCTCGGCGTCGACGGCGGAAGCATCCACGCGATCAGTTGCCGGCGCGGAACGACGGTGCGCGGGCGGGGCGGCGGCCGGCTCGGTCGGACGCTCCAGCAGAAACGCGCATGCGGCGCGCATGTGCGGGTGGCCGTAGAGCAACGAGTGCGCGTCGAGCGAACGCACGTCGGCGTAGTCGCGGCGAAATGTGCGCAAGCCACGCCCGCGCGATCGCGTGTGCACCCAGAAGAACGTGTGCGCGCCCTCGACGAGCGCCTTTTCGGCGGCCGCGCCGAGCGTCGCTCGCGTGGCGGCACCGACGGCAAGGGCGGGTACGGTCCCCGGTGGACCGAGCACGGCCGCGAGCACCGTCGGGATGCCGAGATCGGAGGTGGCGTCGAAGAGCAGTCCCGTCAAAGCGCGATCGTGCAGCCGCTCGAGTATCGCGACCAGGTGCGGTTCCCCGACGCGCGCAGCATCGATGGCCGGCAGCGCGAGCCGATTCAGCCACGCGATCATGATCGCGTCGCGCTCGATGCACTCGTAGAGGCCGGCGAGGACGGCCGTCGCGCGCGAGGCGTGACACGCGGCGCCGGTGCTCGTCGATTGCAGGATGCGTTCCGTAGGAGCGGTTGCGCAGTACGGGGTGTACACCCGACACGCGGGCACGAGCCGCTCCCGGCCGTCGGCGAGCGCCGTGCCGCACGCCCACGCGAGCGGCAGGTCGACGTCGTACCGCGCGTACGGAAAATCCCGCCATGTGTACTGCTCCTCGGCGTAGAAGATCAGCCGTTCGGGATCGAGCGCATCGCGTTCGATGGCGCGGTACGGCGCGTGTGTCAGCTCCGACTCCCGATACGTGCCGATCGCGTACCGCTCGACGGCCTCGCCGAGGGCGCCGACGACGGCGGTCGTTGCATCGATCCCGGCACCGCCGTTCAACGCGCTCGCGGCAGCGTCGGAGAAGGCGCGCGTCGACGCCAACTCCGCGGTGGCGAAGAAGAGCGGCGGATCGGTCGGCCCGATATCATGGATGCCGACGCGACGGACGACGCCGTAACGATCGTCGACGAGACACGCGAGGCGCGCGAGCGCCGCCGAGTCAGCGGGCACGCGCATAGAGCACCGCGTCCACGACCGGCCGACGCGCGAGCGGGGAGCATGCGGGGCAGCGCGGAACGCGCAAGACCCGATGGACCTCGGTGGTGCAGCGGATGAAGTCGATCCGCAAGACGTTTCCGGCGAGTGCCGGGGCGGTGAAGCGGGACAAGAGTTTCGTCGCCTCGAGCGCCGCCCACTGACTCGCGATCGCGGCAAACGCCGGCAGCGCGCCGTAGGCCGCGATGCTCGACGGGTCCTCCGTCACGCGCGCGACGTACGTGCGCGTGAGCTCGGGATCGGCCCACGTCGCCTCTTCCCGGGTCGTCAGGCAGGAATGGCACGGGCCCTCCGTGCCGAGGAACAGCGGACCGACGAAAGCCTCGCCCGCGAAGACGCGCACCGGCAGCCATGGGATGCCGAGCTCGAGCGCGACGGCATTGACGGCCGCTTCGAGCGCGCTGCGGCCGGCGCTCGGCGGACAGACGACGACCAGGTGTGCGTCGCGACACGCGCGGGCGAGCTGGTCGCGTTCGACGGTCGTCGCGGCGGCGACGTCCGACGGATCGCTGGTTCGTCTTTCGAGCGCCGCCGCGGGAACGACGAGGTCCACGTCGGCGATGCCTGCCGCGCGCAGATCGCGCCCGATCGACGTCGCGAGTGCTCCGCGCCCGACGACGCGGACGCGGCTCGCGGCCAGCCGGCGCGCACAGCCGGCGAAGTCATCATGGAATTGGGCGAAGAAGCGCTCGGCGCTCGATCCCGCCGCGACGGTCGTCGGACGTTCGAGCATGTCGCGCTCTGCCAGTCCGGCGATCAGGGCCTCGATCTCACGCCCGAGGTGCGCGCCATCGGGCGCGTCGGCGCCGGTGGCGTCACGGGCGCCCGCGCGGAGACACGGCATCGCTGCGCCGCCGAGCAGAGACGCGACAGCCGCCGATTCCACGCCGTCCACCTTGACGCGCACTCCTTCGTGCGGTGCGCGTACGAGAACGCTTCCGTCGGCGAGTGGGATCACCGCGAACTCCGGACGCACCCGGCGCTGCGGCCCGGCGGCACTCATCGACGCGCCGCCGACCGGGGGGCCGCGGTGCGCCCCCCGGTCTCGCCCATGCGTCGTCGCGCCGGTGCGCTCAATCGCATTCCGCCACTGCGCAGCAGCACGTCGTCGTCGTGCAGGTTCCGGCGGCCGCGCTTTCGAGACCCCGGCTCGCGCCGGGTACCTCGAGGTCTTCGATCATGCAGCCGCGATTGGTTGACTCGTTCGCCATCGTCGTCTCCTTTCATTCGCGTGTTCGTCCACGACGCCCGTCGTCGTGTTGTCAGTATCGCTACAGGGTGCCGCGAGCACGCGCAATTCTGGAGACATGAACGATATGCACATACATGATCACCGCGCCATCAGGGCGAAATACTGCGCCGTGAGCGATGATGCAGTCTACATATGACGGTGCAATCTACGGGTGCAGGAGCAGCGGAACGACGATATACGCGAAGGTGTTGTTCATCATGTGCATCAGCACGGAGGAGCTGCAGTCGCCGGAGGTGAGGAACAACACGACCGGGACGACGCTCCACACGATGATGAAGATGGAGCCGCCGATGCCGAAGTGCGGGAAGTGGATGGCCGCGAACGCGACGACCGACACCGTCACGGCGGCGGCCAGAGGCACGTGACGGCGCAGGGCGCCGATCCAGAGGACGCGGAAGAAGACTTCTTCGCAGAAGGCGGCGCTGACGACCGCGCTGCCGACGAGCGAGGCGATCTCGAGTCGCGTCGGATCGACGAAATCCATGCCGCCGACGGGTGGCAAGTGCCAGCGCTGCAGCTGCGCGCTCACGAGACCGTAGATCGTCACCCCGGCGACGAACCCCGCGCAGGCGCTCGCCACGCGCCAGAGCGACAGGCGCAGACGCAATCCGGAGCTGCGCAAAGCGGGCCGTCCGGCGACCGCGACGACCAGCGCGAACGTCACCCAATTGGCCAGCGCGTAGACGAGGAACGGGACGTACGGTGGGCGCAGCGAAGCGAGGGACGGCGGCGGCGCGAGCTGGTACACCGCGCGCGTCGCCACGACGGGCAGCGCCGTCAGCGCGAGGAGAACCAGCAGCCGGCGCCCGGAGAGCGCGGTGGGGACGTCCGCGTCGATCAACTCGGCGCGGGACTCGTCGGAATCATCGGCAAGACGTGCTCGGTGAATGTGCGTAGGCTCCGCAGCGCGGTGTCGCGCGGCATGGCGCCGAAGTCAACCTGCCAGAGGATGTGATCGACCCCGAACTCCTCATGTAGCCATGCAATATGATCAATGACACGTATGGGTGATCCGAATACGACGCTGCCGCGCCGTTGCAGGCGTTCGGGCGTGCTGGCGCGCAGCACCTCGGCTAGGTGCGAATACCCGTCATATGCGTCGGTGTGCACCCCCTGCCACGCGCGCGCGGCGCTCGCCCACACGGCGAAGTACCGGGCGAGAAAACGTCCCCCTTCGGCGCGCGCGATGGCGTCGGTCGGGGCGACGTAGAGCGGAATGCTGAGCGCGATCTCGGGGCGCGCGACACCAGCATTCGGCGCGGCGCCGTCGGAAGTCGCGGCGGCGAAGCTTTCGCGATACGTGGTAATCAGCTCCCGTAGGCATTCGCGGTCCGTCAAGACGAACGTCGCCATCAGGTTGAACCGTTTGGCGCCGACCCATGCGAACGTCTCGGGCGCCAGCGACGCCGCGATCCAGACCGGCGGATGCGGCAGCTGCGTCGGCCGCGGCAGAGACGTCGCGTCGCGGAACGCGAAGAACGGCGTCTCGGCGGTCACGCGCTCCTCCGTCCAGAGCCGCAGCACCGTCTCGACCGTGGCGACGAAGCGGTCGCGGCTGCCGTCCATCGGCACGCCGAGCGCCGCGAACTCGTACGGCATGTAGCCGCGCGCGAAGCCGACGTCGAGGCGGCCGCCGCTGATCGCGTCGATCATCGCCGCCTCGGCGGCGAGCTGCAGTGGATGATGCAGGCTCGGCAAGACGCCGCCGGTCATCAGGCGCAGCCGGCGCGTCGACGCGGCGACCGCGGCAAAGAACGCCAGCGGCGAAGGACAATATCCGCCGTAGGGGTGCAGCAGGTGCTCGGTCATCTTCACGCTGCGCATGCCCGCTTCCTCGGCGACCTTGCAGAGCTCGAGCGCGTTCGTGAAATAGTCCGCCGCCGACATCGTCGTCGGGTCCGCATCGGGGAGAAACGAAAGTCCAAAGCGCATGCGGCTCTCCTTTCGAGGTCAAAATCGATACGTGAGGCGGAGACCCGTCTCCGAGCGACCGCGCATGGTGCCGACGAGCCAGGGGTCGAACGGCCCCTTTTGCACGTCGGTTTGGGTGGTGACGAAATAGCGTTGGGTGAGATTGACGCTCACGCCGGAACGCAGCAGCAGCTCGACGCTCCAGCAGAGGTGCATGCTCCAGCTGTTCACCGGATCGAGAATGAAGGCGGCGACCGGCGTCACGGTGCCGCGTCGATATGTCGTGAACGCGGCGAGCGTCACCAGCGACTCCCAGGCGTGGATATCGTCACGAAAGCTGCCGTTGCCGCGTGGATCGGTGCACGGCCGATCGGGCGCGCTGCCGCAGAACGGCCGCGAGCGCGCGCCCGCCGTCGGCAGGTCGAGCGGCCCGGTGAACGAGTCTTTGTCGTGGATGAGATGATGGACGAACCATTGGCCGCTGATGAAGACTGCGCCGGCGCCGTTCACCCACCCGAGCGCGAGCGGGCGATCGAACGCGAGCATGCCCTTCCAGTAATCGCGGTGGGACACGCCCGGCAGGAGCGGCGCGAACGTCGTCTGCCGCTCACGGTCGAAGATCGGCAGGCCGAAATCGTAGACGGTCTCCAGGCGCAGCGTCGTCTGCACCGGCGGCACGTAGGCGCTCGCCGAGAGACCGAGCGTATGGATGTACGGCGCGACGTAGCGCACCGGCAGCGTGCCGCGAAGGAGGAGGTCCTGCGTGCGGTCGCGTCCGCGCGGCGTGTCGGGAAGCCCTTGGATGACGGCGGCAGGCGTGCCGTCGTCGTCGGCCCAGCGTTGATGGAAGTAGTAGAGCGCGGCGCGGAGGTCGCCGGCGAAGCGCGCCGAAAGCTGCCAGCCGACTTGGCTGTTCTCCCACGGGGTTCGCGAATAATCGCCCTGCTCGAACAAGCGTGAGTGATCGAGTCGGCGGATGCCGGCGAACGGCGCGAAGAACGCGCCGTCCTCGCGGTTGGTGAGCGGGTTCAGCAGCCGGATGCCCCACGGCCGCGGCAGGAACGCGACTTTGATCGGCCGCCAGTCGCCGAGGTTCCAGTACGCCTCGGTCCGGATGTCGGACGCAGGCCCGAGCGAGCCGAGGCCGAGCCAGACCCGCACCATCCAGAACGGGATGCGCAGATCATCCCAGCCGAACGCCGGCGGCGGGATCTCCTCGCCGAAGTGCCACGACGTGTCGAGCGGGTTGGCGCGGTCGAGCATGCGGAAGAGATCCGCCTCGCCCCAGACGACCTGCTGCCGCCCGATGCGGACGCGCAGCGGCCAGGCGCGCGCGGTCACGTCGAGGGACGCTTCGCGTATGCGATCCTCGAACGCGAGCGCCTGCCGCGTGCGCACCGAGAGGTCGCGGAGATCGCGCTCGGCGGCGCGGCCGGGTTTGCGGCCGCGGAGGTCGCGCTCGCGGAAGATCGGTGCGTACGAGTAGATGCTGTCGTAGACGCCGCGGTAAGCGAGGAAGACCCGGGCGTCGGTGAGGGCGGGAGGTGCGTTTCCGGAATCGTGCGGCGTCCCACGCGCGCGGCGGCTCACCGCACGGCTGCTCACCACGCCGTTCGTCACCGCGCAGGGGCTGACCGCGCGCCGCTTCATCGCGCGGCGGGTCGCTCCGTCGCGCGTCGCCTCGCGGCCGATCGCTTCGCGGCGATTCACGGCGCGGCGCCGCGGCGCCCGCGGCGAGCTTCACGGCGCGCGCCCCCCGGGCGCTCCAGCGCGCGAGCTCCGCACGGCAGCGACGCACGAGCTCGAGATCCACCTCCGCCTGTCGCGCGGCTCCCTCGCGCAGCATGCCACAGATGTCGATGCCGCCGTCGCGCGGGGCGCGATCGCGGGCGCGTGCGACGCGGTCGACCAGCTGCAACGCGCGCTGCTCGGCGCTTCCGAGCGCCGCGTCGATCGACGGCCCGTCCCGCTCGCGCACAAACAGGAGCCGCAGGAGCACGTCGGCGCGGAACGGCCGCGCTCGACACACCGACCCGGCGTCGAGCCAGCGCTCGAACGCGCGACGGCCGCCGTCCGTCAACGTGTAGATGCGCCGCGCCGGCCGGCTACCGAGGCGCTCGCCATGGCTCGCCAGCAATCCGGCGCGCTCGAGCGCGTTCAGCGTCTGGTAGATTTGCGGCCGCGTGAGACCCCAGAGCGTCCCGACGCGCCGATCGAACGTCTCCTTCACGCGGTAGCCGTGCATCGGCTCTTCGCGCATCAACCCCAGCAACGCGTATTTGATCGACATCGCGCCGGACCGTAGCGACTGTCGTCGGCGTGCGCGCGGGTACACGTAGTCGCTTGCGCACGCCATCGATGGACGACGAGCAGCTGCAGACGGCGTCGCTCACGACTTGGGCGCTCAAGTCGGGTAACGCGATTCCCGGCGACTATCGGGAGGAGTGGACAGGATCAGTGACGGTCAGAAAAGGAAACTTCCTGAAATCGCTGTCCGCGGTCATGATTTCGGTTATGCCGTGCTCGCGCATGAGCACCGCGGTATGGAGGTCGTGAAAGAGGTTGCCCGTTGGGCGACCGAACTCACGTACGGTGGCACGCAAGACAGATTCGTGGCGGTCCGTCGGCGCCAGAACCGTTACGATTTCCGACGATGCCGGAAAACCCGCGGATGCGTGCCGAGGCGCAAGAACTCGTACACGATGCTCCACGTCACGCACCACGGGACCGCTCCCGATAACCAGGTCTGCAACGCCGACATCGCGGCCCGATGCTCGCTGCAATCGCGGTTGACCGCGTACGCGAATACGTTCGTGTCGACGACGAATTTCACGACCGGTCGAGGACGTCGAGGAGCTGATCGCGATCTGCGACGTCCACCAGCGGCGCTCCCATGCGGAAGCTCGGAAGCTCGACGCGCGCCGCACGCCGCGTGCGCACTGGCGTCAGACCGCGCCGCAATACCTCCTGGGTGACGTCCGAGAGCGTCCGCCCTTCCGCTGCGGCGCGGCGCTTGAGGGCGCGGAAAAGCTCGTCGGCGATTACCAGGGTAGTCCGCATATGAAAATTCATACGGCTATGCTTCTGTATGTCAATTACGGTCCTGGGGACCAGGGTCCCGGGCCGGGGGCGATCGCGTGGTCGAAGTGTACACAACGTGGTGAACCTAAATTGGGTGAAGTCGGTGAACGTGAAGACCGCGCGCAGCGGGCTCCGCAGGTTGTTGGAAGACGTCCGGAGTGGCGAGGAGGTAGTCATCCTGAAGCGCGGCAAGCAGGTCGCCCGTCTCCTTCCACCTGACGGCCCGCGTCGATTGCCCAGCCTTCGGGAGTTTCGCTCCTCGATTCGCGTGCGAGGCGGTCCCGTCAGCTCGCAGGTCATAGCCGAACGCCGCCAGCGCTATTGATCTACGTCGACACGAGCGTCCTCGCGGCCTTCTATCTGCCGGAGCGGCTCAGCGTGCGTGCCGAGCGTCTGCTGCGCCGCGAGGTCGCGCCGGCAATCAGCGACCTGACCGACGTCGAGCTGCTCTCTGCGCGTTCGCATCTCACGCTGGCGCGAAGCTCGTGACCGCCGATCGCGAGCTCGCCAAGGCGGCGCGAGCGCTCGGCGTTGCCACGCGATTGCTGGTTGCCGCCTGAGTCAGGCGAGGACGCTGCCCGCACCAATGGCGTGTTCCGCGGCGCGCGTCCGCCATCGCAAAATATGGCTTTACCGGCACGCCGAATCCGCAGTAAGGCGAGGCGTGCGGATTCCTCTCCCTACGGTGCTCGCGGCGCTGGCGTCGGCGGCGCTGCACGTCGCTGCGGGGATGTGCGCGTCGACGATCCAGTTCGCCGGGTCGCCAGGGGTACCGATCAGGGTCACGCTGCTGCCGGCGCGACCACTCGCCGTGGGAGACGGTACCGAATCACCTCGGATGGCGGTGGAACAACCACGATCCACCCGGGACGTCGAACCGCCGCCGCGCGTCGCGCAGAGCGACCGCGCATCGACCAGGCCGCACCCTCCTGCGCACGCGCAACACCGGCTCACCGCACGCCCGCGGATCGCAGACGAGGAGACGACCCGCGTCGGTGAGTCCGTCGTGTGCGCACGCGAGGAAACGGCGGGCAATGAAGCGGGGGCGGCGGCGAGCGGCAATGACGATGGTCGCGGTGCGATCGCGGGGAGCGGCCGGGGGTCGAGCGGCGGAGAAGGCGGAGTCGGCGCGGAGGTGCGGTACGGCATCAATCCCAAGCCACCGTATCCCTTGGCTGCGCGGCACGCCGGGGAGCAGGGGACCGTGACGCTTCACGTGCTCGTGCGGAGCGACGGAACCGTCGGCGCGGTCCAGGTCGTCGAGTCCTCAGGCTACACGGTGCTCGATGATTCCGCCGTGCAGACCGTTCGCGACCGGTGGCGGTTCGCGCCCGCCCGGCTGAACGGCGTCGCGATCGAGAGCTGGGTGAAGGTGCCGATCCGGTTCACGCTCGACCGCGCGTAGCTTGAACTAGCTAAGTTAGTCCGCTACGGTGGCGGTCATGGCGAGCGTCAACGTGCACGACGCAAAGACGAGCCTTTCCCGACTGCTGGCCCGTGTGGAGCGGGGCGAGTCGATCGTCATCGCACGTAACGGAAAGCCGGTTGCGAGGCTCGTGCCGATCGCGGCCCGCAGGCGGGTTTTCGGCCGGTTGAAGGGGAAGATCCGCTACGCCGACGACCTGGCCGCGCCTCTTTCCGAGGATCTCGTCCGCCTGCTGTACGGCGAGGGCGAGTGAGACTCCTGCTCGACTCGCACATCCTCATCTGGTGGCTCGCCGGCGATCCGCGGCTCGGCGGGACGCGCCGGGAAGCCCTCGAGAACGGCGACGCCGAGGTGCACGTCAGCGCTGTCTCGGTCTGGGAGCTCGCGCTCAAGCGCGCGGCCGGAAAGCTCGATCTCGGGAGGCTAAACCTCGTTGCGCTGCTGGACCGCTACGGTCTCGTCGAGCTCCCCCTCGCCGCCCGACACGCCGAGGCGGCGGTGCGGCTGCCCCCTATCCACCGGGATCCCATCGATCGTTTTTTGATCGCCCAAGCGCTCGTCGAAGGTCTGACGCTCGTGAGCGACGACGCGACGATTCACCGCTATTCGGTTCCGATGCTCTGACCGCGACCCACTCGGTCGTGTGGGAGCGCTGAAGAAGGCCCGAATCAGGCGAGGACGCCGCCCGCGCCGACGACATGCTCCGCGATGCGCGCCCGCGCGTCGAGGACGCGCAGCGGCAGGAAAGGCGTGAGCTTCGCGACGTTGGCGAGATGGCGCTCGAGCTCGCGGCCGTCGGTGTCGTTGCCGAAGAGGCGGCGGGCGCTGGCGCAGAGGCGGTCGGTCGCGTCGGCGAGGAAGACGGCGATGAGATCGCGCTCGAGCTTCACCTTCTCCTCGCCGTGGCGGCGGATGAGCTTGGCGGTGCGGGCGACGGCGCTCTCCATCGCGTAGAGGTCGATGATCATGTCGGCGAAGGTCTCGAGGTGCTGCTGCTTGCGGCCGATCTCGGCGGGCTCGCGCTGGAGCAGGAGACGCGTCGTGTAGGCGACGAGCCGTTTCGCCTCGTCGACGGCGTGGATCTCGCGCGCGAGCGGGCGGCTGCCGTCGGCGGGCGCGGGGTGGCCGTTGCCGGATGTGAGATCGCTCTCGACCTCCTGCATGAAGTCGAGCATCGGCAGCCCCTGCGTCATGGCGCGCTTCATGACCGTTGCGGGAATCAGCAGGCGGTTGATCTCGTTCGTGCCCTCGAAGATGCGGTTGATGCGGGAATCGCGATACTGGCGCTCGAGCGGGTAGTCGGCGACGAAGCCGTAGCCGCCCATCATCTGCAACGCCTCGTCGACGACGAAGTCGAGGGTCTCGGTGCCGAAGACCTTCACGATCGACTGCTCGATCGTGTACTCCTCGATCGCCTCGATGACCTTGGCGTCGAACGCCGGGTCGTCGCGGTCGAGGCGCTCGATCAAGCCGTCGATGAGCCCGGCGGTGCGATAGCTGAGCGAGTCGGCGACGAAGATCCGCACCGCCATGTCGGCGATCTTCCGCTGGATGGCGCCGAAGTCGGTGAGCGGGGTCTGGAATTGCTGGCGGTCGGAGGCGTAGCGGACCGCGAACTCCAGACACTCGCGCGCCGCGCCGAGCGCGCCGGCGCCGAGCTTCAGGCGGCCGATGTTCAAGATGTTGAAGGCGATCTTGTGGCCCTTCCCGAGGTCGCCGAGGAGGTTCTCGGCGGGGACGAAGACGTCCTCCAAAATGAGCTGCGTCGTCGACGAGCCTTTGATGCCGAGCTTGTGCTCCTCGGGGCCGACGCTCACGCCCGGGGTCGCGCGCTCGACGAGGAACGCGGTGAACTTCTCGCCATCCACCTTGGCGAAGACCGTGAAGAGGTCGGCGAAGCCGCCGTTGGTGATGAACTGCTTCACGCCCGTCAGGCGATAGCCGTTGGCGGTGGGGATCGCCTTCGTCTTCGCGCCGAGCGCGTCGCTCCCCGATCCGGGCTCGGTGAGCGCGTACGCTGCGATCAGCTCGCCGCTCATGAGCCGCGGCAGGTAGCGCTGCTTCTGCTCCAGCGTGCCGTAGAAGAGGAGGGGCAGGGTGCCGATGCCGGTGTGCGCGCCCCACGCGACCGAGAAGGACGCGAGCTTGAAGGAGCGCTCGCCGATCAACGTCGACGCCGCCTTGCTGACGCCGAGACCGCCGTGCTGCTCGGGAATGTCGAACATCAAGAGCCCGAGCGTCCCCGCCTTCTCGAGCAGCGAGCGCATGAGGCCCGGCGTCTGCGCCTCGATGGCGTCGACGTGCGGCAGCACGTCGCGACGGACGAAGCTCTCGGCGACGTCGGCGATCGCGCAGTCGTCGCTCGTCAGGTCCTCGTAGGTGAAGACATCGCGCACCGTCGTGCCGATGAGGAAGCTGCCGCCGGCGGCGGTGCCGTTCTCGATCATGCCGCAGCAAGTCAGCAACCGACGTGCCACGGGGGCGCGCGCTCACGGCGCATCAAATCCCTGAAATGACGAGACATTATGCGATCGATGAGCCGATGTCGCTCGTGCGTCCGTGCAATGCCCCGCACGGAGCTGCTCGCCGCGCGCGAACACCGCGGCCGCACAAACCTCGCGGCCGCACAGACGAGAAAGCGACGAGCATCGCGGTGCCGTTCGGCGATGCGATGACCTCGCGCCACGCGCCGTGCACGCCGAGACGCTCCATGGCGTAGGACGTCGAGACGTAGTTCAGCGCCGGGATGGCGAACGCGGCGTGCGGCTCCTTGACTGGTTTTCCCGTCCGGCCGTACGATCGACGCCTATGAGCTTCCGGCTTCTCGCCCGCGCTCTCACCGTCATGGTCGTCACGATGCCGCTCGCGAGCGGGGCGATCTCCCCGCCGGCCCCGCCGTTCGATCATCTGCAGTGCTTTCCGGTGAAAGACGGGCTGCGCGGCTCGGCGACCGCCGACCTCGTGCCGGAGCAAGGCGCGCCCTTCGCGGTGGAAGCCGGCTGCAAGATCAAGCTGCCGGCGCGCTACTACTGCACCGACGTCAGCAAACAGAATCTCGATCCGGCGGCGAAGCTGCCGATCAGCGGCGACGATGCGCGCGACTACCTCTGCTATACGGTCGCGTGCGGCAAGGGGGCGCGGCCGGCGCCGGGATCGCAGATCCTCGTGTCGGACCAGTTCGGCGGCCGTACCGTCACCGTCACGCGGCGCACGCGACAGCTCTGCGTTCCGGCCGTGCGCACGCAGCCGACGCCGACTCCGAGTCCGGCGGTCACGCCGACGGTCATCGCGGAGCCGCCGTGCTCGTTCGACGGGCAAGAGTGTCAGGGCACGTGCCAGATCGGACGCTGCGTCTACGATCCCGGCCAGAACAGTTGCGTGTGCCCCCAGGCGTTCGACGCTGCGTGCGATCAGTTCGCGCAGGGCGTCTGTGCGGGGCACTTCTGCTTCGGTCCGGGCGAGGTGTGCGTCCCCGGCGCGCAGCCGACGCTCGGACTCGCCTGTGCGTGCGTGCGTCCGACGCCGGCACCAACGCCCTGAGCGTTTCGCCTTCTGCCATCACGACGACCTGGCGGCGCCGCGATCAGCGTACGAGCGGCGCGCTCGGCGCGGCGGCCGCGTCGTCGTCGGCGCCGAGCACCGTCCCGAGCTCCGACGGTTGCACGCCGGTGACCGCCTCGATGTCGGCCATGGCCGCGACGACGCTCTCGCGCTCCGCCGTTCCCGCCGCGCCGTTCGGCGATTGCTCGGCGTGGCGAATCGCGCGCAGCGCCGATCGCAGCCGCATGACGTCGTCGACCAGGCGATCGTAGTCCGCGTTCGTGAGCTCACGATCGGGGAGCTTGCCCTTGAACGCGCGCTCGACGAGGACGCGCACGTCTTTGCGCGACATGCGGTCGGTCGCGGCGGGCGCGCTTCGCTGCGACGCGGCGGCGTCAGGCGCGCTCGCGTCACCGGCGGGCGGTGGCCCGAGAGGCCGGCGGGGTGCCGGCGCGGACTCCGGGGGAGCACCCGCGATCGGCGCCGAGGCGTCGCGCCGCGGGACGGTCGTCGCCGCCGAGGGGGCGACGTGCGCCGGAGCGGCGCTCCTTTGCGGCGTCGCGCGCCCGAGAGTGAGGTAGACGACGAACGCAGCGACGATCGCGACGGCGACGATCGCCGGCCAGCGGATGGAATCCATCGAAGTGGGGGACGTTAGCCGACGACGCCGGACTGCCGCAACGACGGGCCGTCTACCGATAGGTTGTCAGTCAATCGTGCGCGTGGCCGAGCGCGACCTGCAGCATGTCGCGCGCGGCGTCGAAGCCGGGATCGAGGCGCAGCGCCTCGCGGTAGTGCGCGACGGCGTCGTCCGCCTCGCCGTGGTCGAGCAGTGCGTTCGCGAGATTGAAGTGCGCGCCCGCCGACCGCGGGTCGAGGCGCAGCGCCTCGCGGTCGTGCGCGATCGCGCCGTCGAGGTCGCCCAGCT
>WNFP01002378.1_pt1 | contig 15001 bp, 12 predicted proteins | sample 5400201 | NCBI WGS metagenome assembly WNFP01 (sample SAMN13153355, study PRJNA577476) | soil metagenome | isolation source: 115 cm saprolite under Madrone tree | place: USA:California | collected 2016-06-14
TACCGGCCTTCCTTCCCCATCACCGTCGGCCTGATCGCCGCCAGCGCGCTGGTTTTCGTCGTCATGGTGCTCAGCGGAGTTTCCGCCATCGCCCCCACTCCCCAGCAAGCCCTCGCCTTCGGCGCGGACTTCGGCCCCTACACTCTCGGCGGTCAGTGGTGGCGGCTTCTCACCAGCATGTTTGTCCATTTCGGTTTCGTTCACCTCGCCCTCAACATGTGGTGCCTCTGGAATCTTGGGCGCGCCGCCGAGCAACTCCTCGGCCGCTTCTCTTATCTTCTCGCTTATCTCGCCAGCGGCATCTTCGGCAGCATCGCCAGCGTTTACTGGCATCCGCGGGCCGTTGGAGCTGGCGCGTCCGGCGCCATCTTCGGCCTCGCCGGTGTGCTCGTTTCCTTCGTCTATCTGAAGAAAACCCCCGCCCATCTACAAATCAACCGCAAAATGCTCAGCAGCCTCGGCACTTTCATCGCCTACAATCTGGCCTTTGGCGCACTTCCCGGTATCAGCAACGCCGCTCACATCGGCGGCCTCGTCATGGGAGCAGCCGTCGGTGCGCTCCTCCCTTCCGCCTCCGCCGACGAATCTTCCCGCCGCAGTCGTCTCTCCCTCGTCATCGCCTTCACCGCCATCGTGCTGATCGCTTTCGCCGTCGCCACCAAGCGCCTCCGCTCCGCCAACAGCGAAGTCACCTCCATCAAGCATGCCCTCTCCGTCGGAAACTCCGGTGACGCCCTCAAACCCGTCGCATCATAACCAGCACATCTCGACACTCGCCCCGGATTTGAGGTATGAATTGAGTAGCCCCCCCAGCCCTCGGAGAGGTCAGCATGAGACGCTTCTCGATCGTTCTTCCATTCCTCGTACTCTGTTTTTTCCTCGGCTCGTTTCCCGGCTCATCGCAAGATCCAAAGGACTCTCCAGCCTCTCAGTCCGAACCGTGGTACAGCCCGAAAAAATACAATCCGGCTAGGTTGTTCAGGCGCGACCCAAAATCCGCAAACGACCAGCTCGCTTCAAAGGGCGATCTGGAAGCAAAGCTGACCCATCAATTGCAAGTGCAAGAGATCTTGCCAAAGGACAGAAACCTGCAGGACGCTTGTTCCAACTTCAAGGAACTCGACGGCTGCGTCGCGTCTCTCCGCCTCAGCCATACATTGCAGATTGATTTCTCTTGTTTGAAATGGGATGTAACCGGTGTCAAACCAAAGCCCGTAGCGGATTCCTGTCCTGGTCCAGCCGGCGGCAAAGCTATGAGCTTTTACAGGGCCATCGATCTCCTCAAGCCCGATTCCAACGCCCGGACGGAAGCAAACAATGCTCTCCGCCGCGCCCGCGAAGACATCAAGGACGCCAGCGAGTAGCTCAAAAAACACCGGGGGTGGTGGCACTAATGCCTGGTAAGGATCAGGTAACCAAGCCTTGGAACTAGGAACGCTGGCGGTCGTCGGGAGCGGCGGCAATTCCCATGCGGCGAAGTTCATCCAGGTAATACTTCTTGTGGAGGACGTCCCACTCCTCGCTGCCTTCGAGGATTTCCTTTTTCTGCGACGTGATGCGCTTGCGGACTTCCAGTTCGATTTTCTCTTCTTCTTTCAGCGTGGCGGTCAGAATCTGCACCACCTGCTGGCGAATCGTGTCACGGTCGTCCACGAATTCCACTTCCTGGCTGTCAACAAGCACGTCCGTGATCTGGTGCGAGAGGCGGATGATTTTTTCCCGGGTCAGTCGCATCGTTTCTCGAAATCCTCGTTTACTCTCGAATTCAAGCGCGTGAAGCCATTGACGCCACTACGCCGCAGTCCGAACCGCGGGTTACAACCGGCCGGCAATCGCCTAGCGAAGGATCAGCTTGCGGTCTCTCGCCAGTTGCTGCTTCACTTTTTTGTACATCTCCTGATAAGAGACGCTCGTTCGTCGCATCTCGTCCTGATGGTCAATCAGGATCTGCCGCACTTCGTCGTTCAACCGGTCTTCGACGGTCAACTCTTCCAGCATGCGCAAGCGCACGCGGTTGGTCACGGCCGGCGCAGCTTTGGTCTCGATCTGCCCGCCTTCCACCAGCCGTTTCACCACTTCGTTGGCCATGTGGGCTACAAAGTCCCGTACGATCAGCATCCCAGTGTGTTTCCTCTACACCAATGCAAGAGAGTGAGTTTACTGGCTGTGCCAATAAAGTGCAAGGAACGCCGCCGAATCGAGCAAACTTTCTCGCCCGGCGCGGGCCCGATTCGTTCTGGGTTTTCCGCAGGAACGTCGCGCATTTGCGGTCACCTCGTGCAGCCGGCCAAGGTTTCGCCCAAATGAAAATGCCGCGGTTCGCTACTGCGTTGACGCTCTTCAACACTTCCTGTAGCATGAATAAAGTAAGGGCGCTTAGCTCAGCGGTTAGAGCGTTCGGTTTACACCCGAAAGGTCGTCCGTTCAAATCGGACAGTGCCCACCATTGTGACGCTTCACCCTTCAGCGGGGACGTAGCTCAGTTGGTTTGAACGCTGCGCCGTCATTGCTTAGAATCCGGCACTGTCACGGCCAATTCCTTCACCTGTTAGACAAAACGCGTGAAAAATCGGTATTACGCGGAACTGTGTCCTCGGTTTCCACGAAGATTCCGTTAGACGGGAGCGCAGCCGACCCACATTCGGATGCTCGCCTCGAGTGCGTCTCCAGCCGGGAGTGCCAACGTGAGCAGGAGTAGCAACCATGGGGCATGGCGCCGCAGATGGTGGATACGGCCAACATCCACAGCTCCGTTCTTAGTATTAGCTTGCGGCGGTCAGCAAGATCCCCGATAGAACCTCCACTCGATGCGTTTTCTCTTGTCCGCCCTCAAATTTTCAAGAGAAAAACTCTTTTAGGTGGAAAGAAAGAAGTGTGTTCGAATTCGAGTGAGGTGAGGTAGGCAAGCGACTGGTGCGTGCGCACGCAGTTGCAGGTGTGATCCCAATGCCGCAGTTGGTGATTGGTATCAAACTCACTCAATTCAGCATCAAAGGCCACTTTGTCAGTCGGCCAGAGTCCCTGTCTCTTTTGCCAGTATTCTGCACTCCATCTACGGCCCACTCTCAGGTGGGCGCGCCTTGCCAAGTCCGCCGGGAGTTTCGCCTTGGCCTCGGAGCGAAATAGCTCGCCATGGAAACGAGGGTTCTTACGTGGCACCCCGTGCTCCGCGGTTGGTCGAGTGCGAAAAATGCGAATACTCCTGGCCGATGACCATCGGAAGCTCTTGGAGTTAACCCGAGGTCTCTTGGAACCAGCCTTCGATGTTCTCGGGTGCGTGGAGGACGGTGAGTCTCTGGTCGAAACTGCCGGGAAACTGCAACCGGATGTGATCGTTACTGACATTTCGATGGCGAAACTCGAAGCGATAGAGGCAGCCAATCGACTGAGGGAATCCGGTTCCTCGTCGAAGATCGTGTTTTTGACGGCACATGCCGATCCTGATTTCGTCCAAGCTGCTCTGAAATCGGGCGCACTTGCATATGTTACGAAGATTCGAATCGGCACAGATCTCTTGGTTGCTATCGGAGACGCCCTTGCGGGGCACATATTTGTTTCCCCGTTGGAATCAGCGGTATGAACGGAAAAGCTGGTCGGCGGAGTTTGTTCCTGCAATATTCATTACACTCAACCAATGGGGAACTCGAAAGTAATCTAGTTCCTGACTCTACAACCACTCTTCCAGATCACGGTCTAAGCGGGTTGCCCCTATGAACCTCCAGACACGGCTCAATCTTCGAGCACTGCAAATCTTGGTGTCAAACTTCCCTCATCCCGTCAGATGCACTCTTAGTCTTGGCCGGCACGCGATCTTCTTGCTGTGTGTACTAATTGGGTTGGCAGCCCAAGCTGTCGCTCAGGCGCCGTCTGCGGCAAAGTCGATGGGCCAATACGACTTGATGGTTGAAGCTTTGATCAAGAAGGTGTCCCCGAGCGTCGTGCAGATCCTCGTGACGGCCTATGCGCCGCTCGAAGAGAGTAGCCGGGGGAATGCCGGGGTTGTCCTTGGGCGCCAGCGCGCAAGCGGTTCGGGGTTCGTCATCGATCCAGAAGGATACATCGTGACGAATGCGCATGTTGTCAACGGAGCGCAACGCATCGAGGTCGTTCTGCCGCCACCGTCCCCCGATGGTTCGCTAGCCACCGCCCTCTCACCCAGGATGGACATCGTCCCCGCGCGTGTAATCGGTGTGGCCCGCGAAAAGGACCTCGCACTCCTTAAAATTGAAAACACAAAACTTCCCGGGCTGCCCCTGGCGTCCTACAGGGATGTACGGCAAGGTCATACTGTTTTTGCGTTTGGTAGCCCCGAGGGGCTAAGAAACTCGATAACACACGGGCTAATCTCGGCTGTTGCAAGACAACTGGATCCGGACTCCCCGCTGATCTACATTCAAACGGATGCACCAATTAACCCTGGGAACTCAGGGGGCCCGCTTGTAAACCTGAATGGAGAGGTCGTCGGGGTAAATACTTTCATTCTTTCGCAATCAGGAGGAAACGAAGGTTTGGGTTTTGCTATTCCGAGTGCCACGGTCAGAACAGTCTACCGGCAACTGAAGCAGTTCGGACACTTGCGTCGCCAAGAGATCGGTGTTGGGATTCAAACCATCACGCCGGCGATGGCCGTGGGGCTCGGTTTAAAGCAAAAGTACGGCGTCATCATTTCAGATGTCCTTCCTGGAGGCCCAGCGGAAGCGGCTGGTCTAATGGTTGGCGACCTTTTGGTTTCCCTCGATGGGCAGCCTGCCGACGATTTACCGAGCGTAAACTACTATTTCCTCTTGCGAGATTCCTCCGAGAAAGTACAAGTCACAGTTCTCAGAGGAACAACGCAGCAGGTTTTCAGCGTGGCGACGGTAGAGGAAGGGCAAGATATGGATCGACTCACCTCGCTGGCGGACCGCGAAACAAATCTGATCCCGGGACTTGGCATACTGGGTTTGGAAATCAATAAGGAAACCGCTCCCATGTTGCGCGGCCTAAGAGACCCATTTGGAATAGTCGTCACTGCCCGAGTGACAGGTTCGAAAGGCGATGTACCTCTTGTGCCGGGGGATGTAATCCGCAGCTTGAATACCCAGCCGATGACTACTTTGGAGCGCTTACGCGCAGCCTTGAAGGCCATCGCGCCGGGTACACCCTTTGTGTTGCAGATCCAGCGCGACGGTAAGTTGGTCTTTGTCCCGATCACCCTGGAATGATCGTAAGCACCTCGGAGTGCGCTGAGGCCGCCAACCGTGGTCTCTCCACGTACTAGAAAGGCCAGAATGTCATCCTCACCGTGGCCACCGAAGCAGCTAGAACTCAAACTTCAGCGCCAACTGTGCCACGCGAGCATTTACAGCCGTGCTGCTGATGATGCCGAACGTGGACGACGTAAAATTAGTGTCGGGGTTCGCAAACTGGGGATGGTTCAGCGCATTGTAAAACTCGGCGCGAAATTGCAGACTGCTCTTCTCAGCGGGCCAGTTCAATGCCACGGCTTTTGAAAAAGTGAGATCCAGATTTGCTTGTCCGGGACCGTCTACGATGCCCGTCGCGCTGTTCCCAAACGCGGTTCCGATGCCATCAGCTCCGATTACCGGTGCGCTGATAAAACAAGATGCGTTGAAATAACCGTTGAGTTTCGACTCAACCGCCCCGCTTTTCACCAGCTGGTTTTTCAAGCACGTGCCGCTCAGTTGCGCCCGGTCTGTGCTGATTCCGAACACGTTGCTGGAATTTGTCGCGGCGATGGTGAGCGCGCTGCCGGACTGAATTGTTGCTATTGCAGCTAGGGCCCAGTTGCCGAGGACCGCACGTGGTATCCCGCGAGGTGGGGTTGGGAGCGTCCACGTGGTGCTGAAAACAAACCGATGGGTGCGGTCGAAGCTTGCCCGTCCCCATCGTTGACTGGGAGAGTTTTGGTCACCCAGTGTCAGTACGTTTCCTGCAGACGTTGAGTTAATGTCGGCACCATCGGTGTCCAGAGTCTTGGAGAAGGTGTAGGAGGCGAGGAATTGCAGGCCGTAGCTTAGCCGCTTTGCCAAGCTGATTTCCAGCCCGTTGTACCAGGAGCTGCCATCGGATTCCATCTCGCGGAGAGAGTCGGGGCGGATTCCTGGGAAGGGAACTCGCGATCCAATGTTAGCCAACGTGTTTGACGTCACGCCATTGATTGGATTGTTTGGAGATGCATCGAGCGCCTGATTCAAGGAACGGAAGCGTTGCAGGTGTGTTCCCCGGGCGCCCACGTATCCGGCTTCCAGCATCCAATCCCTATGCAATTCTACCTGGGCGTTCAACGAGAACTGTTGGACTAGTCCCGGCCGAAAACTGGGGGCTAGAGCATTCACCGAAGATTTTGTGGTCGAAGAATAGGGTGAAAACATTGGGAAGGAAGTCGGAGTTGGAAACGGCTCGGCAAATGGTGCTTCAAATGTAGCGCCTGCGTTGGCCAGTCCGCTGCTAATTCGGGTCAAGGAAAATGGCGCGGCGAGCACGGATTGAGTAGAGGCCTGGCCGGTCGGCCTGGAGTAGTACATGCCGTACCCGCCTCGCAGCACCAGCCGACTTGTGTTTGGCAATACCTGCCACGAAAGGCCGATTCGGGGGGCGATCGTGTTTTGCCCCTCCCCATAGGTTCCAAATGTGTTGTTCGCTCGGATTACTCCTGGCGGGAGAACGCCCGGAAAATTAGAGGCTACAATGTACCCATCGAGACTTCCACTCGGAGATGGGCTTGCATTCGCCCTGCTGACATCGAAGCTTGAGTTTCGGCCGAGTTCGTCGCCGAATTGCCCTAATCGCTCATAACGCAGTCCGAGATTCAGGCTCAGGGACTTCCTGATCCGATAGTCATCCTGCACAAATCCCGAGCCTTCCCAGACTCTAAAGTCACGATTCAAAAGACCAAAGGCATCGGCCGATTGAGAGACATTACTAAAATTTTCACTGCCATTGCTCTCGCCGTCGAGGCCAAGTAGAAAATCCGGCCAACTGAGAAACTGTATGAATGAACCAAATCCGGCGAAATCAAGATTGTCTTCCAATCGGGTAAGCGACCCTCCGAATTTCACGGCATTGGCACCACGGAGAAAACTAAGAACATCGTTGAAGTCGAAACTGTTTTGCGTATAGGTTCTGGGAAGCACGCTAGCCATGCTGACGGAACCAACGATACTCAAGCTGGGGAGTTCGTTGTTCTCGTTCATGTTGCTCTCAGATACGCCGACATCAGACCATTTGAACGGCGCCTCCGCCCGTGATTCGGTTCGCGTGCGAACGAATCCAATTCTGGCTTCATTGAGCAAGGCATTGCTTAGCACGTACGTGTGAGCAAGAGAGAAAACAACGAACGCGGACTCACCTGGGCTGTTGAACCCGTGAGTGTTACCTATTTCATTCAGAGCACCGCCCGGGAAAGTAACCAGCTGATTTACGCCGGCGATAAAGAACCGAGCTCCAAATCGGCTCTTCGCCGAGGCAACATAGTCGACATTCCCTAGTCCCTGATCCTCGCTGAAGGTGCAAGGCTGTGTGAAGACCGAAAAACCGCTGGTGGCAAATGGCTTCGAGGGGTCAACCGTTTGAGGCGTCGGAATCAGAAAGCTGCCGCCGGGCAGTTTGAAATTCAAGAGAGCCAGGGCAACGGGGTTGATGTTCGATCCGTCAGGCTTAATCCTCATGCCCCCCAATGCGCCTTTCAAACCACCGAATAGTTTCCCAAGGGCTGCGGGCGATCTGTCATTGGTGAGAGGTGGTTCGCTCAAGCTGGCGGCGCAAGCAATCCGCGACTGGCCCGCGGCTGTTCCATTAACCTGTCGCGTCCCCTGATACGATCCAAAGAAAAGCACTTTGTCCTTTTTGATTGGTCCTCCGAGAGCAAATCCGAACTGGTTCTGCTTAAGCGCTGGCCTGTTCTGCCCACTTCGGTTCAAGAAGAAGTCGTTCGCATTGAGGACATCGTTTCGCAAGAACTCGAAAATCGTTCCGTGGTACTGGTTTGTTCCTGTCTTCGTGATCACGCTGACGTTAGCCCCCGCACCACGCCCGAACGCTGCATCGTAAAGTCCAGTTTGCACCTTGAAATCTTCCAGCATGTCGGGATTGGGAATCGGGATCCCCCCGCTTATTGAGCCTGAGCTCTGCACGTCACTGACGCTAATTCCGTCCAATTGCCAGTTGTTGTCATAGGATCGTGCCCCGTGCACGAACATCCCGTCATTGGACTTCCCAATTTGTGAAAGCGCGGTTGCCCCGGTCCCAAGCTCTCCGGCGTTATAGACTCCGACCGCCACCCCGGGGGAGAGCCCCGTTATTTGCGTGAAATTCCTTGTAACCAATGGAAAACGGCTCACTGTCTCGCTGTCAACCGCTCTTCCCAGTGCTGAAGTGTCGAGTTGAACCATCAGCGGTTCGGAAACTACTCGTGTCTTCTCCTCGCGAGTTGCCAATTCAAGGTGCAGTTGAAGCCGAAGCGTCTCGGTGACATATACGTGAATATCGGTTTGATGCACGGGTTTGAAGTCAACCTTGCTTGCCTGCACTTCGTATGTTCCTGGGGGCAGTAAGAAGAACCCGAACAATCCATTCTCATCCGAACTGCCTGCCTTTGTTTCCCTCCCATCCAACGCTGTAAGCTCAATACTTACCCCCGGGAGGATGGCGCCAGAAGGATCGAGCGTTACGCCCGTCAGCGCTCCGGTGGAGGCCGTCTGCCCGTAGGTGTTTCTGGAGGACACCAGCGCGACAGTCAGGGCCCAAAAAAGGTACAACCAACGATAGCGAACTGGGTCGCATTTATGTGATTGCTTGCTCATAAGCGACCAGCGCGGTCCGACCAGCTGTAGAGTTCCACCCTCGGCTTGCCTTTTATCGTTTGCACCTTGGCGCCGGCCCCGACCTCGACAAACTAACACAGTTGCGCACTTACATCCCGCGTCGAGCATCGTTCGAGGGCGTGTTTTCTCGCACTTTCATCAAGTCACCACCTGTCAGTTTTACCAGTGCTGGATATCAGATTTCTGATAGATTGTTGGACCGATTTCCAGTGTTCTTCATCTAGGTGTGACTGTGCTGACTACCGGGGACCATAGTGTCACCTGGCCGCTCCTAAGCCTTGGTCCGATATGGACTGGACCGCAGGGCCGAGGAGGGGTGGTGCGTCACTTCTGGCTTCCCCTTGCGGCTCTTGCAGCCCTTGTCCTGCCCCACTCGATTCTAGCGGCACCCAAGAAGGAAGTCCGGCGGATTCTCATTCTGAACGAGGCGGGCACTTCGTATCCGGCGATGAACATCATCAATGAAGGGATCCAGACTGCCCTGCACGATTCTCCCTACCAACTTGAGTTCTATTCCGAGTACTTGGATACCATACTGTTCCCCGATCCGGCCACCCAGCAGGAGTTTCGCGCTTTCTACATTCACAAATATCAGAATCGCAGACCGGATGTGATCATCACGGTCGGGCCGGCTCCGCTCAAATTCATGCTAGACGTTCACCAGAGAGCCTTTCCGGGCGTTCCAATTATCTTCTGTCTGCCGAACGGAACTATGCCGGGTACTCCCTCACTAGATCCCGATTTTACAGGCGTCGAGAGTGACATGGCCCCGGCTGAGACACTTGAGATAGCGCTGCGGCTCCAGCCGGGCACAAAGCACGTGGTTGTGGTAGGGGGCGTATCGGATTTCGACAAACAGGGGCAAGCCTCGGTCAAGCAGCACTTGAAAGCTTTCACAGGCCGGGTCGACATTATGTATATGACGGATTTGACGATCGCCGATCTGCTCGAGCGTCTGAGGCGACTGCCAGATCACACGGTCGTCCTCCTCGTCTCAGTTGGGCAGGATGCGGCGGGAACTCGATTCAAATCAAACGAAGTAGGCCCGATGGTTGCCGCTGCAGCAAATGCGCCGGTTTTTGGCCTATTTGATATCTACTTGAATCACGGAGAGGTGGGAGGCGGCCTTTCAAGCCTCAGCGATGAGGGCAGGGTTGCCGGAACCATGGCGCTGAGAACGCTTAGAGGGGAAAGGCCGCAGGACATCTCCAGAGTTAAAAGTGCCACCGCCTACATGTTCGATTGGCGCGCTTTGCAGCGCTGGGGCCTCAAGGAGAGTGCTCTTCCGCCCGGCAGCATCGTCCTCAATCGGCAGGCCAGCTTTTGGGAGGCCAACGAGCGTTATGTTATCCCGGCAATCATCGTGTTCCTGGCGCAAGCGATGGCCATCTCCGCGCTGCTATGGCAGCGCGCCCGGCGAAGGCGATCGGAAGCAGAGCTTCGTGAAAGTGAAGTGCGCTTCCGCCTCGTGGCCAATACGGCTCCGGTCTTGATCTGGATGTCCGGTCCCGACAGGCAATGCAACTACTTTAATCAGCCCTGGCTCGAGTTCACCGGGCGGCCGCTTGAAGCTGAGTTGGGCAACGGCTGGTCAGAAGGGGTGCATCCGGAAGATTTGAAGAATTGCCTGGATACTTACACTCGGGCCTTTGACCTTCGCGAATCATTCAAAATGCAGTACCGGCTGAGGCGGCACGATGGAGAATACCGCTGGTTGCTCGGTATAGGCGTGCCCAGATTGAATCCGGACGGTGTTTTTTCCGGCTACATAGGATCTTGCCTAGATGTCACTGAAGGCAAGCTGGCCGAGAAAGTTCTTTCCGGGTTGGGGCGCAGATTGATCGAAGCCCATGAAGAGGAGCGCACCTGGCTCGCGCGAGAGCTCCACGACGACATCAGTCAGCGAATCGCGTTGTTAGCGGTCCAGTTTGAACAATGCTATCAACATCCGCCCCGTTCTTCCGTTGAAGTCATCGATCACATTCGCCACGTCCATCAGCACCTCTCTGAATTAGGGAAGGACGTTCAGGCGCTATCGCACCGTCTACACTCATCAAAGCTGGAATACTTGGGAATTGTGTCGGCAGCCAGCAGCTTCTGCAGAGAGTTGTCCGAGCAACAAAAGGTGGAGATTGAATTCAACCATGCCGGGATACCGCGCAGCCTGCCCAAAGAAATCTCGCTCTGTTTGTTCAGGGTTCTACAGGAAGCCCTACAGAATGGAGTCAAGCACAGTGGTGAGCGGCATTTCAGAGTGGAACTACGCGGAACATCGAGGGAGATACAACTGACCGTGAATGACCTAGGAGTCGGCTTTGACCAGCAAGTCGCCATTGACCGTCGCGGCATAGGACTTGTCAGCATGCGGGAGAGGTTGAACTTGGTAGGCGGCGAGTTTTCCATCAATTCGAAACCCGGCGGTGGCACCACGATTCGCGCTCGGGTGCCCCTTATGGTGGAAGCGCATCGTGCCACCGCGGCTGGATGAGAGGAGGAAGGGAGATCCCACCTTCTATTAAATCTTCGAGTCCATAACGATTTTACTGCGAATAAATGGCGGTGTGCTCCTCACAGATGCCTTGGAAATCCTGCTTGTCTTCCTCGCCGTGAAAGCCGCTCAATGGATATGCACACAGGATATCTACCTTGTGTTTTTTGCCTAGATCGTTGCAGCCTCGTTCGATGCGAATAGCCGCATCCGCTTTGCCTTCGGCGTGCAAGAGGGCCACGCCTTCACCGCACACAACAACCTGAGGCTGTTCTGATTTAGCTGCTTTAGCAGCTGCTTCAATCAAGCCGCCAATGCCCCCGAAAAATCGAACGAGGTCAGGCAAACCGTCCACCATGACTTTTGAGAGCTCGTCGGCCGCATCCAATGGGACGTAGGTACCCTGTTGATGGGCGGCATCTGTATCCACGCCGTCGGCCTTCAATTTCTGAAGAAGACTCTCCCGGTGTGACTTGGTTGCGAGCACGATAGCAGCGTTACCGGCCTTTAAGGCAGTAGCAATAAAGCGAGTAAAGCCATCTAGAAGAACCGTGTCATTGGAATAGAACAGAACCTCATGGCGGTGAGGGGCTTCCTTTCCTGAGGTGTCAGGGAACTCGTAACCTTCTATGCTGCTACTGACAAATTGCTTGCCCCGAAAAACCGCGTCTACGGCAAGCAGTAGTTCGCTTTGGGCATCTGTTTTACAAACGTAACCTCGGGCCCCCGTGCTCAAAGCTGCCTGCACCACATCTAGAGAAGTGTGCAGACTTAGGAAGATTATCTTGGAACTGGGGGAGAGTTGTCGTATCCGCAGGGCGGCTTCAATTCCATTCAGTTTTGGGAGGCCGATATCCAGTAGAATCAAGTCTGGTTTCAGTTCCTCGGCCTTCTGAACGGCTTCTGATCCATCCAATGCCTCGGCGATGACCTGCCATTCTGGCCGTGCCTGAAGCAGCAAACTATTTTGGAGTCGCCAACCTCTGAAATCATCAGCTATGAGAATGCGAATCGATGACGGCAGTTGCTCCTCCACCTTTGTGCCTAATGCGCGAAAATAATTTCTCTTCGTCATCCCACGATTCAAAAACACGACGCGCGCAAATAAGTTGCACAAACTTCCGAGTCCCTGCGCCTATGAAGAGTGATTCAGGCACTGTCATCGTGCCACCGAGCACTGCCGGATGGGAGCAATTCCTATCTCATTTCACCGTTTCAGGCAATGCGGTTACGGTCTAGTCACAGACACGCATAAGAAACTGATCAACCACGAAGCAAAGAGCTTTGCTTTTGTCTGTTCAACGCTGTTTGGACGGGCAAACACGAGCCCGGGCTGGACTTGGCCTGTAAGATCGCCCGCATATTCGGGAAGAACGTCGAAGAAATCTTTTTGTACGAAGAAAGTAAGGCAAGTTTCGGGACCGCAGTAAGGGCTCCAGGCAAATACCGCACGCAACAATGTTAGCTATTCCTAGGCAGACGCTCTCCTTTTCCCTTCTGTCGTTGAATTCTGCTCCGGTTGTTAGGTGAACTCTACCGGAGTCCCTTGATGTCACGAGGCTTGATCTGTGCTAGTAGGAATCTTCGATGAGCGCGCTAATTTTTGTGGGTGGTTTTGGCAGGGACCGCTGCTACCGCAGGCAACGCAAGCGAAGGGCGCGCTGTAGACAAATCTTGCAAAGGCATTATTTGCAAGGTTTTACGGTAACTGATTGATTCTACGGTTGGGGACGTAGTTCAGTTGGTTAGCACGCTGCCCCGTCATTCGTCAGAATCCTACACTGTCACGGCCAATTCCCTCCCCTATTCGACAGAACGCGCGGGAAATCGGCATGTGTACATATATTAAGGATGCTTTTTCGCGAGTTCTGTTAATGCGAGGGCGACCAATTGAACCGAAGCTTCGGAAACATCCGTTCTGCCACTGAACTACGCCCGCTCTTGTGCCGTTGATTTTGCCCACGATTACGTCGCGGGAACAACCATTTCGTTCGCGAAATGAGGTTCATTGTCCGGATCTTCCCTTACTCCTCCAACACCGGTTTCCAGGAAGGATTCGGATTGAAGCGCTCCATTTTTATAAACTCATTGAGGGTGCCCGGCCCAAAATCCTTCTCGAAGACAACACCGTCGTGGCTGACGATGAAGCTCTTCAACCCGGTCAGGCCGTACTCAGCCGGCGCAGCCACGAGGGCGAAACCCCCGATCATTACGCCTTTCACGACGAATTCGATTTCGCCGAGTGGCGCCGCTGGTCCCTGCCCTTTCAGAATTTTGAAGAAATAGCCATGATATGGCTCGGCACCGCCGGAGTAGCCCTGTTCGATCGCACGGGCAATCTTTTCGCCAATCGGTCCGCCCCAACTACCGTCCGGGTTTTGCCATGCTAGGCCATCCTGTTTGCCCGGAGTGCTTACAATGCGCTGCGCGTACTGGTTCGCATCGTAGCCTTCGCGCTTCTGGAGTGCATATTCGTGCTGTGCTTCAACGTAGCCGCGGCAGATATCAATGGCATCCAGTTCATTGCTTCCAATGCGACGGTGGAGGAGCTCCTGGCGGCCAGCCTTGGCATCAAACGCCCATTTGGCACCCAACTTCACGATTGGCACAGGGAACGGCCAGTCCTCGTTGCCCACGAGGAGGAATGCCCGGTTCTCTTTTCTGGGATCCACGGAGACGCTTTTCTTTTCGCGAGCTTCTGCAGCGAAGTCGGAGGCTCGCTGCCGGTCCTGCGGGTATTCCCCGGAAAAAACTATGTCCTCGCCACCAGGACCGAAAATCTCCCTGAGCGCGCGCTCGTCAAACAGCTGGGCGGCAGCGACCAGCGCATCGGCAGCCTGCTGAGGAGTATCGAAGGTTTTGGCACCGGCAGCAATAGAAGCAGTGGCAGTTTTTGCGGCAGGTTGTTGCGCTGTGAGTTGGCCGGACACTGACAGCAACGCCCATGTCCCCGCGACCAAAAGAAGCCTAACGAGAGTTGCCTTCGCAGATGTTGAGTTCATGTCCATGCCCCTATTACTTCATTTCCGTGACCAGGTCGCTCACCTACGCCGCCCCCCGCCGCCACGACCACCGCCTCCACCTCCTCTTGATCCCATGCTCGAGGAACCGCGGCTGCTGCTGGCGCGGGCGCTCGATCCGTTGTAACCCTTGGAGCCTCTGGAACCTCCTCCAAAGGCGTCGCGGTTTCCGCCACCGCCGCGCGAGACGTCCCGGCTTCCTACTCGATCTGCTCCGCCTCCTCCCGCCCTGTTGCTAATGCCTGCACCACCACCTCGGTTACCAGCACCGGCTCCGTTGGCCCGATTGCTCACGCCAGCTCCGCCTCCGCGACTGCTGGCCAAATTTCCGCCCTGTCGGCCAACCTGTTGCCGTGCGCTAGCCTGACGATTCGAAAGCGAGTCTCCTCGAGCCGTACCTCCAAACTTGTTCGCGGTACCTCGATCACCATACGGGGCGCCGCCGCGATGTTGCGGATTGTGTTTCCAGCCGGAATCTCCGCGGCCTCCGCCGCCGCGGCCCGGTTGTTGCGATGGGCGGTTTCCGCCACCAATGTTGTTGCGGTTGCCACTACCAATATTCGAGTTGCGGTTGAAATTATTGTTGTTGTTGATGTTGATGTTGTTGTTGCCGCCCCAGCCACAACCCCAACCCCAGCCCCCGCTCCAGAACGCCCCCATCATCATGC
>WNFP01002382.1_pt1 | contig 14995 bp, 14 predicted proteins | sample 5400201 | NCBI WGS metagenome assembly WNFP01 (sample SAMN13153355, study PRJNA577476) | soil metagenome | isolation source: 115 cm saprolite under Madrone tree | place: USA:California | collected 2016-06-14
TCCCTGCGCGACACGGCTGTCTTGCAGGATTTGTTCAACAGCATCATCCGGGAGATGAAGCTCCGGCCTGTCGGCGAAACGCAGTGGCATCAGTTTCCCGTCACCGGAGGGATCACTGGAATTTGCCTTCTCGCGGAGTCGCACCTCGCGTGCCACACCTTTCCGGAGCATGGCTCGCTCTGCTTGAATCTTTTCTGCTGTGTTCCGCGCGCTGAGTGGGATTTCGAAATTGTTCTGCGGCAACTCTTTGATGCGGATTCCGTTGCGGTCCGCCGGCTGCAGAGGCCTTACGAATCTAAATTGAAGCAGGTTGCCGGTGACTGAGGCGAGACCTCTTTCCGCGAGTCAGGTTGGCCATTCGCGATGACTCAGCCCGTTGCCAACTGTCCGAACTGCGGCGCCAAGATCGTTTTTCGATGGTCCAGCAGCGTGCAGACCGTTTGCGAATTCTGCAAGAGCATCCTCGTCCGCACGGATGTGGACCTGAAAAAAGTCGGCCAGGTCGCCGATCTCCCGCCGGACAGTTCACCCATTCAGCTCAGTACCGAAGGCAAGTACGGCAACAAATCGTTCGTTGTGGTTGGCCGCATCCTTTATGAGTACGATCAAGGCGGCTGGAACGAGTGGCACGTCATGATGAACGATGGCACAAGCGCATGGCTCTCCGACGCGCAAAGTGAATACGCGCTGTCTTTGTCTTCAAAGGCGCAGAACCTTCCGGCTGTCGCCCAGGTCCACGTTGGCCAGCAATTCACCTGGAGTGACCAGCGCTATACCGTAAGCGTCATCACTCCTGCACATTACCGCGGCGTCGAAGGCGAATTGCCGTTTCAATATTGGGACAAGACGGACGTCACCTTCGTCGATCTGCGAACGGAATCCGGAAAATTCGCCACGCTCGATTACAGCGACCCCGAACCGGCTCTGTATCTCGGTGAATTTGTGGAATTCGACGATCTGAAAATGAAAAATCTGCGTAGTTTCGAGGGCTGGTGATGGGCGCGGGAACTCCGCCACTCTCCGGGCCTCCAAAGCCGCAAGCGAAGGCGCTGAATTGCCCGAAGTGCGGCGCGGCCATCACGCTGCGTTCGTTCGGGCAGGCCGAAACGGTCGTTTGCGGAAGCTGCCATTGCATCCTCGACGCCAAAGATCCCAACCTTGCCATCCTTCAGCAATTCGAAATTAAGACGAGTGACATAAGGCCACTCATTCCGCTGGGTACGCGCGGCAAGCTGCGCGGCACGGACTACGAACTCATCGGCTTCCAGCGGCGCAGCACTCGAGTCGACGGGATCACGTACTACTGGCACGAATACGTAATGTTCAATCCTTACAAAGGCATTCGCTACCTCAGCGAATACAACGGCCATTGGAATGACATCAGTATTTGCAAACAGCTTCCGACGAGCGAGGGAACTTCAGCCAATTACCTTGGAGAGATCTACAAGCACTTCCAGACGTGCGATGCCAGCACCGACTTCGTCCTCGGTGAATTTCCCTGGCAGGTTCGTGTTGGCGAACAAGCAGCCGTCACTGACTACGTGCATCCACCTCGCGTGCTGTCCAGCGAGAGGCTCGACAAGGAAGTCACTTGGTCCGTCGGCGAGTACATGTATGGCCGGGAAGTCTGGGACGCCTTCAGACTTCCCGGCGCTCCCCCCGAACCGACGGGCGTCTACGAAAATCAGCCTTCTCCTGTCACCATCAACGTTGCCGGAATCTGGGCCACATTCGCAGCCTTCGCAGTCTTCCTACTGGTGCTCATGGCCGGTTTCGATATGCGCGCGAAAAAAACGCCGGTCCTCCATGAGACCTATCAATACAATCGCGCCGAATCGAAAGGCGAGACCTCTTTCGTCACCGACGTTTTCGAACTTACCGGGCACACTTCAACCGTGGAAGTGAAGACCTTCGCCCCCGTCAGCAACCATTGGATTTATTTGAATTATGCGCTCATCAATCAGGACAGTGGACAGGCCTGGGACTTCGGCCGCGAAGTGAGCTATTACTCCGGCTACGACAGCGACGGTTCCTGGAGCGAAGGCAAACGGAATGACGCTGTCGTGATCCCGAGCGTCCCTCCCGGCCATTACTATCTGCGCATCGAGCCGGAGGCCGATCCTACGCTTCCCAGCATTCCGTACACCGTTGACGTCACCCACGACGTCCCCGTCTTCGGAATCTACGGCATCGCCTTTCTCGCTTTGCTCGTGCCCGCGGTCATCATTTCCTTTCGCGCCTACACCTTTGAGCGGTCCCGCTGGTCCGAAAGCGATCACCCGCCCATGGAATTATCCAATATGTCCAGCAGTTCGGGAGACGACGAATAATGTTCCGAAAATTCTATCTTCTCTATGGGTTCCTGACTCTCAGCACCGCTGCTTTCGGCCAATATCGCGGCTGGAGCCTCGACACCGTCAATCAGCTCAAGAACGTTCCGAAGTCCGTCCGCGATAATCCCGGCTCGTACCGTTCGGTTTACGGCGGCTATCACCATTACACAGGAGGCAAATGAGATGAATCTCGTTCCGCTCGGCAATGTCGTCGCTGCACTGGTCTTCGCGTTTATCGGAATCTTCATCTTCGTCATCGCGTTTATGGTGATGGACAAGCTCACGCCTTATCATCTTTGGAAAGAAATCGTGCAGGAGCACAACATGGCGCTTGCCATTCTTGTCGGCGCCATGTCTCTCGGCATCTGCATCATCATTGCCGCCGCGATTCACTAGATTATGGGCATCCTGGTGTTTATTTCCGTGCTGCTGGTCGCGGCTTGCGGCCTCATCTACGAGCTTGTCGCCGGCACGCTCGCCAGCTATCTCGTCGGAGACAGCGTCTTTCAATTCTCCACCATCATCGGCACGTATCTTTTCGCCATGGGCATCGGCAGCGCTCTTTCCCGCTACATCAATCGCGGCCTCGCGAATCGCTTCGTGTGGATCGAGCTTCTTCTCGGCGTCATCGGCGGCTTTTCCTCGGCGCTGCTGATGCTTGCGTTTGCCTTCACGCAGGGATTCGAATTGATTCTGTACGCGCTGGTCATTGTGATGGGTGTTCTGGTGGGGCTGGAGATTCCTCTGCTGATGCGCATCGTCCGCGACCGCTATCAGTTTCGCGACGTCATCGCGCACGTGCTCACTTTCGATTATCTTGGCGCGCTGGGAGCCTCGCTCCTGTTTCCGATTCTGCTGGTGCCGCGCCTCGGTCTGGTGCGCTCCGCGATGCTGTTCGGATTGATCAACGCCGGCGTCGCGCTCTGGAGCACATTCCTTTTCGCGAATCAGCTTTCCGCCGTGCGCGGTTTGCGCGTTGCCTGTCTACTAGTCTTATTTGGGCTAGGCGCGGGACTTGCCGAAGCGAAACAGATCACCGCCACCGCTGAAGACAACATCTATGCCGACGAGATCATTTTTGCCCGCGACACTCATTATCAGCATCTCGTCCTCACGCGCTTCAAGGACGACCTCCGTCTTTTTCTCAACAGCCATCTGCAATTCAGCTCCCGCGACGAATACCGCTACCATGAAGCGCTTGTCCATCCCGGTCTTTCCGCCGTCCCGGCGCCGCGCCGCGTTCTCATTCTCGGCGGTGGCGATGGCCTCGCCGTTCGCGAAGTGCTGAAGTATCCGCAGGTCGACAGCGTCACGCTTGTCGACCTTGATCCCGAGATGACCAGGATTTTTTCCTCGAACCCCATGCTCACCAAGCTCAATGACAACTCCCTGCTCTCCCCGCGCGTGCACGTATTCAACGCTGACGCGTTTCCGTGGGTCGATTCGAACGCGGACGGTTTCGATTTCATCGTCATCGATTTTCCGGACCCCACGAACTATTCGCTTGGCAAGCTTTACACCACGGCGTTCTACCGCGCCGTCTTGCGCCACCTTAGCGCGCAAGGACTCATGGTGGTGCAAAGCACCTCGCCGATGTTCGCCCGTGATTCCTTCTGGTGCATCGCGCAGACATTGAAGCAAGCCGGGCTGCAAACCTATCCCTACCACGTCTACGTCCCCTCGTTCGGCGAATGGGGTTTCGTCTTGGCCGGCACCCACGGATATACTCCACCTACATCGCTCCCTGCCGGATTGCGTTTCGTCAGTGTGGATGGCCTTCCCGCGCTTTTTCAGTTTCCGCCGGACATGGCGCCGCTCCCGATGCCCGCCAATCAGCTCAACAGCCAGGTGCTTGTCCGCACCTACGAGAACGACTGGAAGGACATCAGTCATTGAAGCTTGGCCGCCGCAAGTTCCTCGGTCTTGGCAGTGCGGCGCTCGTCGGTCTTTCGCTCAAGAGTGAAAAAAAGATTGAAGGAACGTTCGTCAACGATTCCTTCCAAGTCGGCCATCTCTTGCGAGACCGCGCCGGGTTTCTCCCGGCGAAGCGCGCCGAAAAATACCCAGTCGTAATTGTGGGCGGCGGAATCGCCGGCCTCAGCGCCGCCTGGCGCCTTCGCAAGCGCGGCTTCACCGATTTTGTCCTTCTCGAAATGAACGCCCAGCCCGGCGGCAACGCCCGCTGGGGCGAAAACGAAGTCACTGCCTATCCGTGGGCTGCCCACTACGTTCCTGTCCCCGGCCTAAAAGCCGAATACGTCCGCGAACTTTTCGAAGATCTTGGAGTCTTGAAAAACGGTCAATGGGAAGAGCGCTACCTAGCGTTTTCACCCCAGGAGCGGCTCTTTCTCTACGGCCGCTGGCAGGAAGGCATCGAGCCCGCTGTCGGTCTCACTCCGAAAGACCGCGACCAATTTCAGCGTCTCGAAAACCTATTCAGTGAATTTCGCAAGAGCGGTTCATTCACCGTTCCTCTCGAATTGGGTCTCTCCTCGAAATTTCAGGATCTCGACCGCATCTCTTTTTCGCAGTGGCTTCGCCAAAACGGTTTCGATTCCCGCCCGCTGAACTGGTACATGAACTACGCCTGTCGCGACGATTACGGCGCGCTCGCGAGCGACACTTCTGCCTGGGCCGGCATTCATTATTTTTCTTCCCGCGAATCCGAGGAAAAAGGCCCGCTCACCTGGCCCGAAGGCAACGGCTGGATCACGCGCCGCCTCCTCGAGCTCGTCGGCGGAAACATCCGCACCAGCCAGATGGTGCACCGCATCACGCAGAACCGCCGCGGCGCCAGCGTTTTCGCCGGCGAAACCGAGTTTCAAGCCGAGTTCGTCATTTTTGCCGCGCCCACTTTCCTCGCTCCTTATCTTCTGGAAAATTTTCCGCGCCTCCGCGATTTTGTCTACTCCCCCTGGCTCACTGCCAACCTCACTCTCGATCGCTATCCCGAATCCCATGGAGGCGAACCATCCTGGGACACCGTCTTCCTCGATTCACCCACGCTCGGTTACGTCGACGCCATGCACCAGAGCCTGCGCACGCACGTGGACCGTAGCGTCTGGACCTTTTACTGGGCTCTCGCCGAAGGCGCACCCTCTCAAAACCGCCAGCTTCTTCTCGAGAAAGATTGGGCCTATTGGAAAGAAGCCATTCTCCGCGACCTCGAGCGCGTCCACTCCGACGTTCGCCAGTGCGTCTCCCAAATCGACATCATGCGCATGGGCCACGCCATGATCCGCCCCGCCGTCGGCTCGATTTTCTCCGAAGAAAGGCGCCGCCTGTCCCGCCTGAATGACCGAATCCTTCTGGCCAACTCCGACCTGAGCGCCATTTCCATTTTCGAAGAGGCCCAATACCACGGTGTCGAAGCCGCTCAAAAAGTGTTGAGTAGATTCCACCGTTAGCCTCGAAAGCAAATACTCCTTCCAAGGTCAACAATCTTCCCTGTAACTTTTCTGCGGCAGACCACTCTCACTAACCAGTGCAGGAATCGGCCTGCCCAGCTCCCGGAATGAATGCGAATGTCGGCTGGCCAAATTCCAGCATCCAATTTAGATAGATGTACGTAATATGATTGTGAAGCCGAAGCGCCCCAGATCGGGAGGAAAGTGATGTTGACCCGCAAAGCCCCAGATTTGACGTATGCCGATGTCACGCCCAAGTCGGTCTACCTGGACCGCCGTAAATTCCTCCGCGCCATGGGCATCGTTGGCGCCACGGCCGCCGCAGGCAAGGGATTGTTCGACCTGGCATGGCCATCGCAAACTGCACTTGCCGCGACGAAGCTCGCCGGCCTTGCCAAGAGCCCGTTCAGTACCACGGAAAAGCAAAACACCTTCGAAGACGTCACCCACTACAATAATTTCTACGAATTTGGCACCGACAAGGGCGATCCTGCAAAAAACTCCAAGAACTTCAACACTTCCCCGTGGTCTGTCTCCGTCGAAGGCGAAGTAAAAAAGCCCCGCAAGTTCTCCATGGACGAAATCCTGAAAATCGCCCCGCTGGAGGAACGCATCTATCGCCACCGCTGCGTCGAGGCCTGGTCCATCGTCGTGCCGTGGATCGGTTTTTCCTTCAGCAATCTCGTCAATCTCGTCGAGCCCACGCCGAAGGCAAAGTTCGTGGCGTTCGAAAGCTACTTCGACCCCCGGCAGATGCCGCAGGCAAAATACGCGGGCATCGACTTTCCTTATGTCGAAGGCCTGCGCCTCGATGAAGCCATGCACCCGCTCGCGCTTCTCTGCGTCGGCATGTACGGTGAGACGCTCGCCAACCAAGACGGCGCTCCCGTACGCATGACTCTGCCCTGGAAATACGGCTTCAAGAGTATCAAGTCGCTGGTAAAAATCCGCTTCCAGGAAAAACAGCCGCCAACGACGTGGAACCGCCTGGCCTCCAACGAATACGGTTTTTATTCCAACGTGAATCCAACAGTCGACCACCCGCGCTGGACCCAGTCCAAGGAACGCCGCCTCGGTGAAATCTTCAAGCGCCCCACGCTCATGTTTAATGGTTACGGCGATCAAGTTGCCGGCTTGTACAACGGCATGGATCTGAAGAAAAATTACTGAGCCCGGATTAGCGCGTGCGCAAACTTCTCTCCAGCAAATGGACCAAAGTTGTTCTTTTCTTGATCTGCCTCGTGCCACTTGGCGCGCTGGCCTGGCGCGCCTTTCATGGCGGCTTGGGCGCCAATCCCGTCGAGTTCGTTCAGCACGCCACTGGTGATTGGATCTTACGCTTTCTCGTCTTCACCCTGGCCATCACCCCGCTCCGCAAACTTCTCCATCTGCCCGAGCTCATCCGCTTTCGCCGCATGCTCGGACTTTTCGCCTTTTTTTACGCTTGTCTGCACTTCCTCACCTATATCGGTCCCGACCAATCCTTCGATCTCTCAGCCATGTGGAAAGACGTGGCCAAGCGCCGTTACATTACCGTCGGCTTTGCGGCTTTCGTGTTGCTCATCCCTCTGGCGATTACTTCCACTACGGGCTGGATTCGCCGCCTGGGCGGCAAGCGCTGGCAGCAGCTTCATCGCGCCATTTACGCCTCCGCCGTTCTCGGCGTCATTCATTACTATTGGCTGGTAAAATCCGATGTGCGCAAGCCGCTTTTCTACGGCGCGCTGGTCGGAATTCTTCTTTTGTGGAGATTGGGCGATTGGTTTTTCAAACGAAGAAGCCAGGCCCCCGTGCGCATCACCGCCCCAGGTGTCTCAGTGAACGGGTGAGGAATCTACTGTCGGCGAGGTGTCGCTGAATTCCACTCCCCAGAAGCGCGGCGCGGGTGTGAGAAATTCGATGCCCACGCGCTGTCCCTTGTCACTAGGATCACCGAGATAAACGATGCGGCATTCCTGCTCTTCCTGCGTCTCCGGATTGGTAATCACCAGCATCTCTCCGTTGTCCACCTCATGCTTCAGCATCAAGAGGCCGCCATGGCCGTTGACGACCACGGTTTCGCACGTCTCGCGGAACTTCTTTCCGTTGTGGCCGCGGCCCTGCGCCTGCACGCGCATCTTATGAAACACGCGCGAGCTTCGCCGGGGAGAGGCTGCTGTGACTTGGCTCATAGCCCCCATCTTCGAACGCCCCGCGTCATACCGTCAATCTGTCCCTCCGGACAGGTGTTCCCCAACCGCAACCCGGAGGAAACACACGTTTCCGATTCTCGGGGATCACTTTATGGCCTGAGTATTGCGCACCTTCGCGTAACCCGGCTTGATGACCGAGTAAATCAGATCGCAACGCTGGTCATACGGCAGGAATGCGCTTTTCATTGCGTTGATCGTCATCTTTTCGAAGTCCTCAAGGGATAGCCCGAAGGTATCCCGCGCAGCCTCGAATTCTTTGGTCATGGTCGTATCGCTCATCAGTCGGTTGTCGGTGTTTAAGGTGACCCGAAATTTCTCTTGATAAAAAATCTTGAAGGGATGTTCAGGCAGGCTTCGTGCTGCCCCGGTATGGACATTGCTGATCAGGCAAATCTCCAGCGGAATTCTCTTGTCCAGAACGTATTGCGCCAGATCGCCCAGTTTCACGGCTTTGCCGTCCGCCACTGCAATGTCATCGATTAATCTTGTCCCGTGTCCGATCCGGTGAGCTCCGCAGTATTGAATGGCCTGCCAAATCGATTCCTTTCCAAACCCCTCCCCGGCGTGAATTGTAATGTTGAAATTCTTGCGTTGAATGTAGTGAAACGCGTCCACGTGCTTCTTCGGAGGATAGCCGCCCTCCTCGCCCGCCAGATCGAATCCCACAACTCCCCGCTCGCGAAAGTCGACCGCGAGCTCCGCCATTTCCAGCGACACCTCCATATTGCGCATCGCGCAGATGATCAACCCCGAAGAAATTCCAAAGTCCTTTTGGCCCCGCTCCAAACCCTTCAACACGGCCGAAACCACCTGCTGGTGGCTCAATCCCTCCCGCGTATGAAAAATCGGTGCAAACCGAGTCTCAAAATAGACCACCCCGTCCCGGCTCAAGTCTTCCGCTTGTTCGTACGCCACTCGTTCCAGCGCTTCTTCGCTTTGCATCACTGCGATCGTGTGTGCAAACCCTTCAAGGTATTTTGGCAGGCTTCCCTGATTCGCTCCTTGGTGGAACCAGCGCGCCAGCTCTTCCGGATCTTCGGTGGGAAGTTGGTCGTATCCTGCGCTTCGCGCCAATGTAATGACCGTTTTCGGTCTCAGCACGCCGTCCAGGTGTTCGTGCAGCAAGACCTTTGGCAGGCTCTTTAATACTCCATGATCTAGCTTCATGAAGGCTCCCGGTCTTCTCCCTTACGCATTGAGGATTTTGCCGAGAATAGCAGCTTGGCGCTCCACTGTGCTTAGAAAGTTGCCTGCCACCGTGCTCAAGCGCGGTACATCGTCAAGCGGCACCCATTCGGCCACCCGTGTAGACTTCCCACGACCCCGTTTCTGGGTAGCTTCCGTGTTGCCGGCCACTCGTCCAGAACCGTAGTCCGTGCTAGGCTTTGCTCCAGGGCCGTAAAAAATATATGGGGATTTGTCTTACCTGAGAGTCTCGCACAGGGAATTCCTGGTCTTTACACTGGATGGCAAGATGGTACGCCCTATTTGCATCGTGTTGCTCTCTTTGCTTCTGGAAGGTTGTGCGAGGCCATCTGTTCATGAACCGGTCACGTTAACTCTTCTGGAGGAGTGGTCGAACCGGACGTTCAGCGAGGCACGCCAGCAGGAGTTGCAGCAATTCACGCGGGAAACAGGAATCCGCGTCAGTCTCCTTCCGTCTCCGGAGTCCGCGCGACAAAGGCTAGTTTTGTGGCGGGAGTTACTCGGGACAGGCGCCTCCGGTCCGGACGTATACGGCGTCGATGTGATCTGGCCTGGGATGCTGGCCGAATATTTCGTAGACTTAAAGCCATATTTCGCCAACGAAGTCTCCCGCCAATTTCCGGCCATAGCCGCCGGCTACACCGTGGATAACAAGCTGGTCGCCGTGCCGTACCGCGTCGACATCGGACTTTTGTATTATCGCACCGACCTTCTGCGACAGTATGGATATCGCGAGCCACCCAAGACATGGGATGAGCTGGAGATTATGGCGGCTCGAATTCAGGCTGGCGAACGAGCCAAAGGCAAGAAACAGTTTTGGGGCTTTGTGTGGCAAGGGGCGGCTGACGAAGTGTTGACCTGTGACGCGCTGGAATGGCAGGCAGCTGAAGGCGGCGGGCGGATCATCGAGGAGAACCAGGCGATCAGCGTTAACAATCCGCGCGCGGTCAGGGCGTGGCAGAGGGCGGCGCACTGGGTTGGTTCCATCTCACCCCCAGGTGTAATCGGATATAGAGAGTGGGACTCGCTAAACGTTTGGGTCGCCGGCGACGCGGCGTTCATGCGGAATTGGCCGTCAGCCTACGTCGACAGCCAGGCGGCAGGGTCGCCAATCCGAAATAGGTTTGATGTGGCCCTGCTGCCCGGTGGTAAGGGAGGCCGAGTGGGTACTTTGGGAGGATGGGGCTTGGCAGTTTCCCGATTGTCGGCCCATCCCCGCGAAGCCTTAGAGCTGGTCCGGTATCTCAGCCGTAGAGACGTGCAGCTGAATCGGTCCCGCGTGCTTTCGCAGCCACCCACTTTACCGGAACTCTACAACGTGCCTGCGGTACTTGAATCAAATCCCCGTTTCGAGCTTTTGAATCAAGCGTTCCGGACCGGCATAGTTTCGCGTCCTTCAAACGTCACAGGCAAGAAATACCAGGAAGTCACCGACGCTTACATCCAGGCAGTACACTCCGTGCTGACTGGCGAAAAAGGTGCGCCGGAAGCCGCTGCAGGACTGGAGGACGAATTGGTTCGCACCACCGGTTTCAAGAAGGGACCGCCCCCAGGGAATCAGCAATCCTCTGAATAGAACTCTGAACCGGTCCGATAACCTCTCCCCGGCCGGCTTCAGCTTCGTGCGCAAACGGTGAGAGGTGTGGCACGAATTCGAAGTCGGCAATACCTCGATAGGAACCACGGATGGCGCTTCACACCGCAACACGATTGAACCGTTGGATCAAAAGCGCTGAAGCGAAAACTCTGCATGCCGGTCGGCTCGCCATCGGGCCCCGTTTGATACTCGGATTCTTGTTCATCATCCTATCGATGTTAGTCGCGGATGCCATTATCCTTTGGCAATTCTATGCGGTCGGTGTTCAGGCGACGCGCCTGAACGATACCGACCAGAAGCTAGTTGCGGTTTTACGCGTGCATACTAGCATGTTGGCGTTTCACGGTCGGCTGGATGGGCTCGCCGACGCCGAAGACGCCGATCGATTGCTGATGGAAGCTGAACCCCTTCGCACCGCGGTTCTAGAGGACATCCGTCGCGCAACGAGCGCCCTCAGTTTTGCACCTTTGGACCCACGGCGAGATCCGGCCGTCCTGCCTACCCTGCACGTCATTCAGAGCGCGCTGCCATCGGAGCTTGAAGCCATCACCACACTCGCCGCATCCGGCGACTGGCGGGCTGTGCACCTGCGCCTGGCCAACCAAGTACGGCCACTGGAAGACTTGGCCTCGGATCTCGTAGAGAAAGTCGAGCACGAGGCTGGCGAACAGCAGGCCGAAGCCGTGCTGAATATTAGGCGCGTGCGACGTCTTGTTTTTTGGGTTGTGCCGCTGACCGCCGTCTTCACGTTGCTGTTTGCCGCTACTCTCGGTCTAGTCATTACTCGCAGCATCACCCAGCCCCTGACGCGACTGGTGGAAGGCTCCAAGGCATTGGCGCGCGGCGAGTTTCACCATCAAGTGTTTGTAACCGGGAAAGATGAACTCGCTCATCTCGGGCAGGTCTTCAACAACACTGCCAGGCGCCTGCAAGATCTCTACGCGACCCTGCAGCAGAGCGAAGATCGCCTCCGGCTCGTCATCGACACAATTCCGGCGCATGTCTGGAGCGCTCGGCCTGGCGGCTCCGTTGATTTCATCAATCAGCGTCTCCTGGAGTTTTTGGGTCGATCTATGGAGGACATACTGGGCTGGGATTGGGGTTCCTTAGTTCATCCCGATGACCTCACGAGATTCGTCGGCGAGTGGCAGGCAGCCGTGGCAACTGGGGAACCGATGGAGAGCGAAGCACGGTTCCGGCGGATGGACGGGGATTATCGCTGGTTGCTGATCCGCAACGTGCCGCTGCGCGATAAGATGGGAAATATTGTTAGTTGGTATGGAACCGCTATCGACATCGAGGAACGCCACCGGGCCGAAGATGCCCTGCGGCAGAGTGAGGCCTACTTAGCCGAGGCGCAGCGATTAAGCAAGACCGGCAGCTTCGGCTGGAGCGTTTCGACCGGTGAGGTCCGTTGGTCCGAGGAGACCTTTCGGATCTTCCAATATGACCGAACGACGAATCCGACCGTGGAACTTGTTCTCAAACGCGTTCATCCGGAAGACGCGGTCTACGTGAAGCAAACGATAAAAAGTGCGTCGATGAATGGGAAGGACTTTGAACATGAATATCGCTTGGTGATGCCGGATAATTCAGTCAAATATGTCCATGTTGTGGCTCATACGTTGAACGATAAATCGGGGAGAATCGTTCTTGGAGCTGTGATGGACGTGACGGAACGCAAGCGTGCCGAGGAAGCCCTGCGAGAGGCGCAGGCGAATCTAGCACGCGTCAGTCGGGTAACCACGATGGGAGAGCTCACTGCCTCCCTGGCGCACGAGATCAGGCAACCGATTGCCGCGGCGGTCACGAACGCCAAGACCTGCTTGCGGTGGCTTGGACGCGATCAGCCCGATGTGGTAGAGGCACGCGAGGCAACTGCGAGAATCATCAAAGACGTAACCCGTGCGTCTGACATCGTTAGCAGCATCAGCTTGCTGTTCAAGAAAGGAGCCCTGCAGCGGGAGTTGGTTGATGTAAATGAGCTAATTCGAGAAATGATTGTCCTGCTGCGCAGCGAGGCGAACCGCTACCCGGTCTCCATCAGTACCGAGCTTGCTGAGGATCTTCCCAAGGTCATGGCAGACCGCGTGCAACTGCAACAGGTATTGATGAACCTCATGCTCAACGGCATCGAAGCCATGAAGGACATGGGCACTGGAGGTGAACTTACGATCAAGTCGCAGCAAGACGACAATCGTCAACTCCTGATCTCGGTCAGCGATACCGGTGTGGGACTGCCCCCGGAGCAGGCAGAACAGATCTTCAGGGCATTTTTTACGACCAAGGAAAACGGGACTGGTATGGGCCTGCCCATTAGTCGCTCGATCATCGAGTCGCATGGCGGCCGCTTGTGGGCCACAGGCGCTCTGGGGAACGGTGCAACTTTTCAGTTCACCCTGGCCACGTCGGTCGCACGCATAACCTCCCCAGCTGTTCCCATGTGATGGCCAGGCTTTGCTCTCTATAGTGCGGTATCCCACACTGTCAGCACGCACTAGTCCGCGCCGCTCGGTCCTGGCCGTGCTCGTCTGACGAACGAAGGCTCGCCCGGCATCTTGTTCTCACACTTTGCGAAGATGGACACCTCTGCTATGAGCGTGGCACATGCTCAAGCGATATCCATCCCGCCTCCCTAACAGACTTCCCAGTACCCTGTTTACTAGCTTTTGTCCCCGCGACCGACGGTGTAGGCTGGCAACCAGGCCATCGGCCACTTGGACGTGCAGTCGGACAGTTGGACATGGTGTCGTTGCATAGGCGGAAAGAAACTAGGGCGACGTCTAGACTCGTGTCTCAATCTCAAGAATTAGTTTGTGGACGCTGAAATAGATGGGAGAGTGTCCACTTAGGTACAGATATAGATCCAATTTCCGGTAACCATTAGAAGGCATTTTTCTGTAAAGCAGCCCCTTCAAGAATGACGACAGCTGGAGCACCCATGCGACATAAGTTTTTTCAGTGTGCACCCAGGAGCATTTTCATTTGTCTCGCCATTCTGGTTCTCTCTTCGGGCGCTCGAGCCCAGAGCGATGCGGCCAAGATATACCAAAAGAACTGCGTCTTGTGTCACGCGATTGATGGCAGCGGTTCTTCCCCCTCCGGCAAGGCCATGAAAGCTAAAGACTTGAAGTCGTCCGAAGTGCAGGGAAAATCGGATGCGGAGCTGGCCGGATTCATCACTCAAGGCAAGGACAAGATGCCCGCATTCGGAAAGAAGCTCAAGCCAGACGACATCAACCAACTGGTTGCCTACACCCGGGAAATGGCGGCAAAGAAATAACGCAAATTCGACACTCGTGACAATCAACGGCGCGTGGTGTCCGATCGGCTTGCAAGCCATGGCAAGGGGAGAATTCGATGTGTGCATCCGCGGGGGATTCAGAAACTACGGCTGCGAAACCTTCAGCGTCTGGATTGTCCCTCGAAAATAGACGATCTTTTCTTGGCGCGTAGCTCGGTGTCGGCGCGGTCTTTATAGGCGCCCTGCTTTCCGTTCCGCTCATTCGCTTCGCGCTCTTCCCTCTACTGCGCCGTACTACGGAACTTAAGAGTTCATCGGTGGGAGAACTCCGCGAGTTTTCATCCCTGGCCGAGCCGGTGATGCGTACCATCCGGATTGAGCAAGTGGGTGGCTGGCGCAGAGCAATCTCCGAAAAAGCCGTCTACGTGACGAAAGATAGCCAAGGCCAGTTTCGCGTCCTGACGTCCGTCTGTCCCCACCTCGGTTGTACCGTCCCCTGGAACAAGGAAAGAGAACAGTTTGTCTGCCCCTGCCACGGGGCCGCTTTGGCTCTGGATGGAACTCGTGTCAGCGGGCCATCCCTCCGGGGGATGGATACGCTGGAAACTTCCGTGCAGGACGGCCAGCTGCAAGTGCGATTCCAATATTTCCGGCAACTCGTTTCGGATAAGGAAGTCATCGGCTGAAGAAAGTTCCGAAGATGCATTCGACCCAGAAAAGCCAGAGCAACGGTACTCCGCCGCCTGAAACAGGATTGTGGGGATGGCTCAACCGCCGAACCGGCTTGGACACCCTGCTGAGGACCGCGCTTTATGAACCCATTCCTGGAGGCGCGCGCCTCGCTTACGTATTCGGGTCAGGATTGTTGTTCATTTTCATTTCCCAGGTAATCACCGAAGTCTTCCTGGCGCTTTACTACGTTCCCTCTGCCGACCACGCCCATACAACCGCCGCTTACATTACCAAGGCCGTTACCGCGGGCTCCTTTCTGCGCAGCCTTCACGCCTACGGCGCGA
>WNFP01002383.1_pt1 | contig 14987 bp, 17 predicted proteins | sample 5400201 | NCBI WGS metagenome assembly WNFP01 (sample SAMN13153355, study PRJNA577476) | soil metagenome | isolation source: 115 cm saprolite under Madrone tree | place: USA:California | collected 2016-06-14
ACGAAACTGTCTGGGCCCGTATAGCCTGAGTACGCCGAGTAAGCGGGAGTCTGCAGGCTCGGATTGGTGTATAAGCCGCCATGCTGCGGGTAGCTTTGAATCGAATTGAAATAGATGTTGTCACCGTTCGGATCCGAGTCGCCCGCCAACAGATCACCGAGTGGCGTATATCCATGTACTGTAAAGGACTTGTTCAGCGGAGTCGGCGCGCTATTAACCGCATTCAGAGTTACGGTCGCATTTGCGCACAGCCCGAATGAATCACAAATCTGATAGACGAAACTGTCTGGGCCCGTATAGCCTGAGTACGCCGAGTAAGCGGGAGTCTGCAGGCTCGGATTGGTGTATAAGCCGCCATGCTGCGGGTAGCTTTGAATCGAATTGAAATAGATGTTGTCGCCGTCGGGATCAGAATCGCCCGCCAACAGATCACCGAGTGGCGTATATCCATGTACAGTAAAGGATTTGTTTACAGGAGTCGGGGGATTGTTAATAACGTTTAGTGCGGCCGTCGCCGTTCCCCAAGAATTTATCGTCTCACAAATGCGGGAAGTGTCGTTGTCTTGCGCTCCATATCGCTGATTTGGCCCAGCGCCCGGCACCGCCAAGTACGGGCGTAACTCACTCGGGGCAGAGCTGCTTTTTTGGACGACTTGCGATGCGAGGACAAAAACCAAAAGAACGTAAAGGGCGAATCTAGTGATGCGTGTCATTGGCTTCCGGTTCCTTCCGAAAATTGAGAAATGCGCATTTAGGCGTGTCTTCGGCTGAGCAAGCCTGAATCAAGGTCGAGGGAGGTTTAGGTCTCTTACGAGATTGATGCCGACAGGCTACGTAAAACCGAGATTGCCTGTGGCATCGCCGTTCCATTCCAGTCTGCCGCCAAGTTCGTCGTTAAGATCGTTTATGTTGGCGGCGATTAAGTCCATTGCCAGTTGCAATGCCTGGATAGAATCTTGACCTTGCGCTAACTGCGTCTCCTGGCTTCCAATACCGATAATTTGAAAAGAGCACCAATACTGATTTGAATCCGGTGACTGTTCAGGCTTTCCGATAAACACGCTGACCGTTCTCTTGTCTTTACGATCATCAAGAAAATGAAAATTCCGAGTTGCTATTATTTCTCTAATATCGAAATCCATGGCGCTCTCCCCCCATCGCGCTTGCCCCCGCCGACGGGAAAATGAAACTGCGGCGTGGGAGCTTTAATTTCTGGCCCAGGCTCATCTCATCCGTCCACGCATTCGCGTGCGGTGAATCCAGTTCGGCGTGGCAGCCTTTGTTTCGCCCAGGTCGATCCAACCCGAAAGGCGCGTGATTGCCATCGTGGCTTCGTCCGAGTGTCTCGCGGCTGGAGATGAATGGTTTCGAGCGATAGCGCGCGTCGGAGATATGGTTGAGTTTGTCATGGTCCTTTTTCTTTCTTTGTTGCTGAGCCCTTGCTCAAGGTCGGGCTAATGCCGAATACTCCGGGCTACTACAGGCCGGCAGGATGCCGGCGAACCGCGCGCAGGATGCATGCGCTCCCAGCATTGATTCACGCTCATCAGGCCCGCGCTGGCTGTGAAGCCGACGCCGAAGCCTACGACCATCGCCGGGTCGGCCCATTCTTTCTTTCCGGCCAACATGAATCCGGTCGAAGCGCTCGACAGGTTGCCGTAATTCTCCAGCACTGCATAGGACTTGTTCACTTTCATCGAATCGGTGTCGAGATGGAGTTGCAAGCAGATACCGTCAAGAATCTTTTGCTGCCGGTGTGAATCAGGCAATCATCAGCCTGGCTCAAGTAGGAAACCGGCGACTTGGCTTTAAACTCAGGCTCTCTGAGTTTCCGCGACAGGCGCCTCCGTCGGGGGGGGGTCGCAGGCTACCTGTCTGGTGTCTATCGCACGGGCGCATTCATGCGCGTGGGAACGATCCAAGCCGGGGTCGCGGACTTACAATCGCCAACATCGATCCAGCCTGACAATCGGGTTATGACCATTGGAGCTTCGTCTGAGCGTCTCCTCGAGGGACGCGACGTTCCGACCGTTCCGTGCGTTGAGGCTGTCGTTGAGTTGGTCATGGCTTTTTCCTTTCGTAGTCGAATCGTGTTGTTTGGTGCTGCGATTTCTAGTTAACGCTCATCAGGCCTGCGCTCGCCGTGAAGCCGACGCCGAAGCCTACGACCATTGCCGGTCCCGCCCATTCTTTCTTTCCCGCGAGCATGAATCCGGTCGATGCGCTGGAGAGATTGCCGAAGTTTTCCAGCACGTCGTAAGACTTTTCGACCTTGGTCGAATCCGTATCGAGATGGAGCTGCGAGCAGACGCCGTCGAGAATCTTCTTGCTGCCGGTGTGAATCAAGCAATCGTCAACCTGGCTCATGTCGGAAACCGGCGACATCGGATTGTCCAAGACGTCGTTGACCGTCGTAACCGCGTAGTGCGCGCCGCGGGTCGGGACCGCGGGCCGCATGAAGTACTGCGGCTTGCCGTTCAACGCGGGGTGAGTACTGTTGCTGACCATGGATAACAGATTCACATCGTCAGGTGAATCGTTGGTCAGGTGTGAAATTGGTCCGAAGGTCGGCTTGCCGGCCTGGTCTGTGCCGAGCAGCAGAGCCACGGCGCCGTCGCCGAATAACATCGACTGGATGACGAGCGTGGTCTCAGTGCGCTGTGCTTCAAATTCGCCATCATTAATCACGCCGTTCTTGCGCATGCGAGCGATTTCGCGGAATCCGTGATACTCGTTGCGGAGCAGCGGGGCGACGAACGGAGTGTGCGCTTCAGACATCAGCACGACAGCCATTTTACCGGGGTTGGCGGCGAGATACCATTGCGCGACTTCGACCGACTTCAGCATTACCGAACATCCCTGAGACTGCATGCTGACGGTGCTCAGTGAGCGCGGCAGCAGACCATGTGTTCTGGCCATCACTTCAGAAGCGAGGCAAGGAAGCATCTGGTCGGGGGTGTTGGTGGCCGCGATGAGCAAGCCAATCTGCGAAGGGTCGCCGCCCCACTCTTCAATACATTTGCGAGTGGCATTGACGCCGAGTTCGGTGGTGGAGCTGGTCGCGTTCATCGGGGCGCCAGTTAAAAAGTCCGCGTAGTTGTCCATCGCCGAATAACGATTCTCAACGCCGAGCGTGCAAATCGTGTTGATGAGCTCAGGCGAGAGTTTGTGCATCATCGAGGCCACCAACTCAGTGGTGCTGATCCGATTTTGCGGGGTCGCGGTGCTGGCTGAAATCATGCTAATCATTTTCTGGGGCTCCTTGCTCTGTCTCTTGCTTAAATTGTCTGCGTTCGTGCTGCTCCATTACAACAGCCGTGCCATGAATCGCAGGAAGGTGTGAGAAGGAAGTAAGTCGACAAATAATTAGACTTAGCCGTCTGCTATCCTGAGCGGAGCTTGGCTTTGAGTAGGCAGGCGCTAGTGAGTACTCAGTATGCAGGAATCGAGAGGACGCCTGGCCTAGAGCAGCCCACTCGCCATCTCGTTAAAGGAAACCTCAGGAAAGATTAAGCAATGACGCGATCTCGCCGTATGTGGATCACTCAACGTAACAAGGAAGTTAATCTGTTAACCAGGTATGCAATGGTAACTTAGTATGCGGTACGGCGGCTTTGCACAAAAACCTCATCTTGCACAAAAAGGGTTCAGGCTGCACAAAAAGTCTTGCATCTTGATTTTCGGACTTGCCCTGTCACTGACGTTGCTGCTGTGATATCGTGCAAGTGCAAACTCATTCAATCTAGCGAGAAAGATACCCATGGAAAACGAACGTGGAAAAGAGCCGGAACCACCGCAGCAACAAGATAGCGGCAGCACTGGCAGCGGCGGTCAGCAATCCGAAACTGAAAGTCGCCTACCGGGGCGCGACCCAGTATGGGGACAGCGCGGACAACGCGAGGGCGAGCACAAGCAAGAGCGCACTCAAAAGCAATAGCGATTGAGCGGTGCCTATCCGCGATGCTGTGCTGTCACAGTGCTTCTGATAAGAGTCGTGAACCCCGTGCATCACTACGACGTGATACCGCCTGAGCCGATCCGCGCTATTTAAGCAGTCAGCTTTCATCCACTCGTTATGACTGAAGAACGGGTAGGCTTTGAGTGAAAGCGCCGACACTGCGGTAGCGGCGGCACCGAAGGCTATGACAGCACTAAGAGCCATCATAGACGCGGCCCACGGATGAAACGTTCCTGTCCATTTGGCCTGAATAGAAACCAAGATCGTGATCAGACCAATTGAATAGGCAGCGATCCACGTCGCTTTAGTTTCTAGAGTTTTTAACCTGTCTGCAACTTCACCCACCATCGTCTGTCCGAAGCTGTATAGCTCGTCCGTCACTTCAGGTATTTTGACCTTTTCCAGTCTATCAATTACTTGCTCTTCGGTAAGCGTTGCGGTTCCGTTAGACGGGTTCGATTGGTTTGCATTGCTCGTCGTCATCGTTGGCAAACTCCTAACTATCGTGCTAGATTTCTGCTAGCGACGAACGACGAACATTCAGTTTTGAGGGCCGACGGGTTTACCAGGCACGTCGCCCCTCGGTTTTTTTTACAACTTCATCTTATCGTCAATCAGCACATCAACAATCACTCCGGCCAGTCGCGCATACCTGAGCAAGACCGGCAACGATGGTTGACGCTTGCCGCCTTCAAACTGAGAAATAATCGCCCGATCCGTCACGCCTAATTCCTTTGCAATCTCGCTCTGAGACAATCCGGCCCTGACTCGCACTCGCCTCAACTTCCGCGCCAGCTTACGCGGGTAGTCGCGCTTGGTCGCTCCCATCAGGATCGCCCTCCTGATGGATTAGCCTTGCGTCTAGGAGCGGTTGCTACTAGACTGTGCGCCGTGCTAGAGGATGCCCGGACGTTTTGAACCGTCCGAGCGAGAGGCATTAGCCGGTTTGTCCTCTTGCCCTAGTTTTCAAAACCAACTCCGCTCCTAAGATAGCATGTACATCGTCACTCCCAGCGAAGGAATTTATCATCTAGCGCGCGCCGATTGCCTGTCTCTAACCTTGTGCGGACTCTCACTTAATCACAATCCCGATCATCGAAAGCGCAGGGATGATAGGCGACTGTCCGAAACGATCCCTGACAAGCAATTCATCGCGCTCTGTAGCGAGTGTGATCGCAAGAGCGCTGGCAAGCCAGAACCTGAGCGCCCCTCTCCTGAATTGATTTCACCTTCGCGGTTCATCGACATCCCGATCTTATAATCCCCTTACGCCGCCTCAGCCCAAAATTCCGGCTTGATTTCTAATTCAAACATGCTCTGGATCAAACAGCACAGGTTATGACAAAGCACCTTGCAAAGTGCTTCGTTGATTTGCGCCGTCTCAGTTTTGCTCCGCAGCGAATCGCCAAACTTTGACTTGATCATGTGAAACGTCGTCTCGACATTGCTGCGCTTGTGGTAGCTCTGCATAAAGCGAGTTTGATTGTAAGAGTAGAAATGGAACATCCTTTTCCATAAAGCATTTTTGGGGTTAGTAGAACTGGACGCAACGCTATTGCTCTTGAACGGGATATATGGCATCGCGTTATGGTCAACTACTGTCTGCAAGTTATCGCTCGACAGGTAGGCTTTGTCGGCTGAGACTTCAGCCATAGTGAAGTTCTGTCCGGTTGTTTTGACCAGCCCTTCGAATTGCGGACTGTCCCCAGCATAACGGTTCGTGATTTCGACGGCGGTTACGATGTTAGTTTTCACTCCGCACATCAAGTGAACTTTGATCCATTCGCGCTTAGTCATCAGCGTGGGGTTCGTGTATTTCGCGTTAACCCACTGGACAAAGCGGCAAGTTGAAAAGCCTGATGAGTCTACGGCGAATGACGATTCGACGGCCTGTAGCGGCAAGCTGCTTTCCTCAATCAGCATCTTGAGGTAAGGCGTCAACACTTCATTCTCGAGATAATTAGAAATGGAATTGAAGTGAGGGACTTTCGAGATGTAGCCCTTCGCATGGGCATCGCGCAAGTCAGACATGAACCGGCGCTGTGAAACAGTGGAGTAAACCTTGAACGCAACCGCGAAGATCATATCCTCGAATGGCAATCGCGGTCGGCCATTGGTCTGCGATGGCTCGCCTACACCTTTGCACAGCTCGCGCAAGAGAGATTGAAACTGATCTTTCTCATTTACCTGGGCCGCGTTGTAGGCGGGCCACTCCTGCCGATAGGTTTTCTTGACGGTCACGGTTTCAGTAACAGTCTGAGTTTCGCCATCGTCGATGACTTCGCGCTGAATGACGATCTCAACCGCGAATATATGCTTGCACCGAAGCTGCCGACATTCAAAATCTGGACAGGTGCAATGCGGCTTCGCGGCATCGGGCCTGACCGTGTAATAGTGATCGCCGCCCTTGCGCGTCTGTGAAGGGACAAACCATCTAACGCCGTCGTCGCTTCGCTGAAGTTTTGACTTGGCTGCAATCTCAAGTGCTTTTTGTTCGCGTTCTTCCATTTGTATTCTTGCCTTTCGTTACCCTCTCAATCTACCGCTATGCTATCATAGCGAGCATACTATGTCAAGTGATATTCTCCTTGACAGAGCATATTCTTTCGGATAGTATAGGCGCATGGCAAAAGTTAAAGAAAGCGTCTGGCTTTGGGTCTGCGAGCGTTGCGGGTATAAATGGCTCCCGCGTGACCCTGATATTGAACCAAAGCGTTGTCCCGGCTGTAAGAGCCCCTATTGGAATAGGCCGCGTCAGAATCCGGTGCCAAATAAGCGGTCTAAAAAGTGAGCTACCAACGCACGAATCCGTCGTCAGTCTCGGCGATGGGCGCGTTACCCCTTGGCCTGTTTAATCGCGTCGAGAGATGGGCCATAAAGTGTTTCGTGTTTGTCATCACGATCATCGCCTTAAATTCATCATAGGGTTCTTTCTCACGCGTATGGCTCACATGGTTTCGCCAAGCATCCTTAAAATTAAGAAACGTCGCGAGTGCGTGACTGTAAAACTCGTGTTTCTTTTTCTTTCGCATGTCCGTGCGAGCACCAGCGGATAGCTGATTTGTTCCCGTTTGAAGTGCGTGCGTTAACTTACCCCATTCGGAGAGTTCAACCGGGATTCGGACTCCATGCTTATCGGTCAAACGGTTCTGAACTTTTAGGCCGCGCACCATCGCCCGTGCGCCTAGTTCAACCACCCGCATACAGTGAAAGACGCAGGCCGTATAGTTCCCGGTGGCATAACAATTCCCGATGGCCTTTACGTCCGCGCTGGCAGCGGGGAATTGTGCTTTTACCTCAGAACCAAACAGATCGTCTTTCTCGAACTTCTCGGCTGCGCTCGCTGGCATGTACATGAATAGCCGCTGTTCGAGTTCATCGCTGATTCGGTGTCGTAGTTCTAGGATCAAATCAGGTAAGCCAGTTAGTATTTCTGGCTCGACAATCTTCTGTCGCAGTCGGCTTAGGCATCCAGCGATGTCGAGTTCATACCTGTCGCAGGCGGCTTCCGCGTCGTTTAGCCAAAACCGCAGGCCGTTGATTTCTTCCTCAGATTGCAGGTTGCCGCCTTGTGCTTTTATCGTGGCTTGGATGGCAGCGAGCCTGCTCATCAAGTGCACGAATGGACTTGCAAAGAATTCAATCATTTCTAGTAGGCTCACAATCTGGAATGGACGAACATTCCATACTGAAGCCTCTGCGGACTCCTGAGCAAGCGTTTTGAAGGCGTCTTTCATCGAATGCCTCCTTCGCTAGCAGCACCTTCGCGCCCAAGTCTGCACAAAAAGCCCGTCGCCCGGCCTATTCCTGCACATAAAGTCACCTCAAAACCCTCCTTTTTGTGCAAAGCCCGGTACGGCGGTACGGCGGCTTTGATGAAGAAGTCCTTCGCCGCTCTGACCTTTGCGTCACGCCAACTACTTTTGCATCAAGATCAGCCCAAGTCGGTGATACCCTTGCCAGCCGAAAGGTGGGCTTGGGTAAATGGCTGACGAGATCCCTATCGTTACGATTCTCTCTTTGCTTCGTACTGTTTTTTGGAATAGGTGGTCGGCTTTTGTGAACGGCTTGTTAGCCATCATAGGGGCCTTGGATATCATTGACACTCACTTGGCCCCCAAGCACCCAGAGTTTAAGGCTATCTGGGATCGTTTCTATGCGTTGCCGCGCTTTACGTGGCAAACCTCGGTTGTGCTTGCGTCCGTTAGTTTCGCCCTCTTGAGTCTGCGAGGCGCGTACCAGTTTGCACTTGATTACAGAAAACGGTTTGAACGGATGATCAAGCATAAACTGATATTCGAAATAGACGAGCGGAGCACGACGGTCGAACTCGTAGAAAACCAAGACAAGTCTCCTAGCTTAGGGATACGCGCCAAAATCAGATTGCGGTTTGAGAATAAGGACTTACATCCAATGAGCATGAAGAGGCTCAATCTAACGCTGCACGAACTTCAGGCCAACAAGCAGCCGAGAGAGTTTTTTACGACAATAAGCTTTCGTTACAGCATGGACGGAACGGAAATCAAGCGAGACGATTTCGAAGGGATGATGGTGCAAGACAGAAGGCTGACCCCCTTCTATCTGGTGGACGCTTTTATGCTGATCGATGATGAAAACATAAAGAGCGCAAACGATCTTACCGGCATTCACTTCTTGCGTCTCACAATGGACGCCGGGGAATATCAGTCACCATTTAGGGCTGATTTGTTTCTCGGTTGGAAACATGCACTAGAGACTGGCGGGACTGCGTTAACAATCACAATGAACGCACCCGCTATTCGCATGGATTATCGTCGTATTGAGTGACGATTTAGAAGAGAGGCGACTTATGCCGCCTCTTCCCAAAACGTCGGTTCGATACCAAGTTCATAGATTGACTGAATCAGGCAGCACAGGTTATGCGCCAACACTTTACACAACGCTTCGTTTACCTGAGCCAAGCGGGTCTTGCTTCTCAGACGGTCGCCAAACTTGGTTTTGATCATGTGAAAGGTAGTTTCGACGTTTGAACGCTTGTGATAGCTCTGCATAAAGCGTTCCTGATTGAAAGAATAGAAGTGAAACATACGAGTCCAAATCTCAGGGGTGCGATTAGTAGCACTGGACGCCACGCTGTTGCTCTTGAACGGAATGTACGGCATCGCGTGATGGTCAACTACTGTCTGCAAGTTATCGCTCGACAAGTAGGCTTTGTCGGCGCTCACTTCACTCATAACGAAGTTGCGAGCAGTCGCGTCAACGAGTCCCTTGAACTGCGGACAGTCATTGGCGTTCGACTCGGTAATCTCAACGCTCGTTACGACGTTAGTTTTGACGCCGCACATCAAGTGAACCTTGATCCAGTCATGGCGCTCCATCATTTTCTTGTCGCTGTACTTCGCTTTAGCCCACTGCGCGAATCGGCAAGTTGTGAAGCCGGACGAATCGACGGCAAACGATGTTTCAACGGCTTGCAGAGGCAAACTGCTAACTTCGATCAGTTGCTTGAGGAACGGTGTCAGAGTCGGATTCTCAAGGTAGCGAGAAATCGAAGTGTAGTGCGGCGTTTTCGCCAAGTAGCCTTTGCTCTGCGCGTCTCTCAAGTCGGACGTGAAGCGCCGACCAGAGAACGTGGAGTAGACCTTAAACGTGCTGGCGAAGATCATGTCGGCCAGGGGCAAGCGCGGACGACCGAAAGTCTGCGGAGCTTCTTCGATTCCTTTGCACAACTCAGCCAGCAAGGAAAGAAAGCGTTCCTTCTCATGGGTCTGCGCGGCGTTATAGGCGCGCCATTCCTGCCGATAGGTTTTCTTAACAACAGTCGTCTCGGTGTAGGTCTGGGTTTCGCCGTCATCCGTATACTCGCGCTTGGTGACAATCTCGACAGCGTAGATATGCTTACAGGTGAGTTGTCTCGCGGTGAAGTCCGGGCAAGTACAATGCGGTTTGAGGGCGTCCGGTTTGACTTCGTAATAGTAAGACCCGCCCTTGCCTTTCGTCTGCGAGGGTACAAACCATCTGTCGCCGGTTTTCTGAAGTTTCGCGGTTGCGGCTATTACGAGCCCGCGTTGTTCTCGTTCCTGTTGTTCGTCCATTGCTGTGCTCCTATTTGTGAAACACAGCCGGAACGGTATAATTCAGGTTGCTTAGGCCCATACAGTTTCGGCTGTGTGTGGTTGAATGCCGGAGCGGAAGCGCAAACTTCCGCTCTGGCTGCAAAGATGGCGGAGGCGGCGGGATTCGAACCCGCGAACCCAGAAGGGCTATCCGATTTTAAGTCGGTTCCATTAAACCTCTCTGGCACGCCTCCGTTATTCATTTTCTCAATCCTTTTTCTTATTCTTAGTGTCCACGTTGCTGAGTTCTGCGGAATCCCAAAGGGTCTTCTTTCGTCTCTGTCCGATGTACTTCAGTGGCGAGTGCTTGAAGTCAGAAGTGTTCCATTTATAAACGACACCCTTAGACTCAGCCATTCTCAGGGCTTGCCCGCTCTCTACAAGCCGCTTCAGTACGCCGTGAATGCTAGCAAGTGGATTCGAGTATTCAGCGAGATCGTAATCGTTCACCTCAAGCATGTCTCGAATCTCACGTGGCGACATGTATCGGTCGTTTTCTTGCAGAACTTTGCGGCAGGCATCCGCAAGCTCAAGCCCTTCAAGACTAGATACCATGCCAAAGTTATTGCAGATTTTGGCAACGGCATCCAGAGGATGGTCGGCAATAAACGGAGCAATGCTTCTAAGAAGCTGCTCCAACTGAAGGATTTCGTTGGCCCGTTCTGCGCGCTGAACATCCAGAGAATCGAGCATTACTCTCAGAGCCTCAAGACGCTCACGCGCCTCCTTTTCAACCCCGATCCAATACTCATTGCTCATACCGTTTTCCATAGCAAAAGGAGTCCATATGTCCGATAAAACTTTGTCAAGCCCTAAGCTCGATAAATCTTTAAGCAGATGGGATCGGGTCATTATCGAAGGCGAAAAGAGGATTAGGGAGATGAGGAGGTCGATTACGAGGTTTAAGGCTCTGAAGGCTCAAGGCATGGAATTTCCAGAACCGGAAGCCGTGCGAAAGGAAAGGCGGAAGAAAGCCGCCTGACCGACTTTTGCGTCAACCTTATGACTTTTGCATCAAGCGAGACTTTTGCAGCAAAGCCCGGTACGGCGGTACGGGGGTACGGGGTACGGCGGTACGGCGGCTTTGCCTAAAAAAGTCGGAAAGCGTGACGGGTTACGAGTCAGCGTCATGACTTATGGGTCAATCTCGAAAAAAGAGCGTGACGCGTCACCATCTGTCACTACATGTCACTACGTGTCACGCTAAGGAGTGTGGTTGTTTTGGGGGGAAAATCGGCGCGGGAGAGTGACGCGTCACTACTTGTCACTACGCGTCACTCATGTGTCACTCCAATTCGGGGGTAGGCGGCTTCTTTCCAGAATGTAGGTTCGATACCGAGTTCATAGATTGACTGAATGAGACAGCACAGGTTATGAGCAAGCACTTTGCACAACGCTTCGTTGATTTGAGCCGTTTGGGTTTTGCTTCTCAGACGGTTCTCCAAACTTGGCCTTGATCATCGGGAAGGTTGTTTCGACGTTTGACATCCCATTCTCTCGGCTAGCTCGCTCTTGCGTAGGCCGTTGCCAAAGACACTAAGACTTCGCACGTTCAATGGCTTAGGATGATTTCGACACATGGTTGCATTGATCTGAGCAAGGGTTTATTCTACGCGGCCTGAGGGCCTCCTCGTCCAGGCTCGTGCCAATTCGGGGACTCTCAACAATGAGCACACTTAAAGCGTCTTGCCAGCGAGAGGTGATCAATGGCAACTGCGAATTTTGAGAATCAAGGTGCTGCTAGAAGAGGGACAGCACGCTTTGTAGGATATTTATCGCCGCTTCGGTGACTGAAAACTCGGTCCCTGGGTTTGAAGCGGGTGGAATTGTTGTTTCACTCCGAGTTACGGAAGCACATGGAGGTGTTTCTACTTCTCCGGGAACAGGAGACGCACAAGGTGGCGTTTCAACCTCGCCTGCCAAAGTGGATAGGCTGAGCACGAACGTCAAAACGACGGCAGCGCCCAATCTTCTTAGGTTCTTCATATTTTTCTCCTTAAGGTTGGTGAGTTAGTGTTACGACTTTCAGCCAGAGCCACACAACGGAGCATCTTTCAGGATCGCGCCTAATTCTAGAAAAGTCATTGATGCGACTCGCACTTCGTCGCCGGCAATTATTATAACAGTCACATAGAAAGGTAAGCCTCACATGAACTTAAGATCTCAACTAGCAGTGGTTAAGGACCAGAGTCTTGGTCTAAGCCGGGCAGAAGGGGCCCAACTTTGCTGCCGCTTGGCGAAGCAACTCGAAAAGGCCGGCGAATATGAAGCAGCTTGCGAGGCACTAGAAGAATTTTGGCCCGACCGTTATGGAATTCCAAGAGGCGACCGTCTTGATGAAGCGACAAAGGCTGAGGTGTTGCTTCGGGTTGGGGCCTTGTCCGGGTGGCTCGGCAGCGCGCGTCAGACTCCGGGCAGCCAAGAGTCGGCAAAGAACCTGATCACGCAAAGTGTAAACATACTTGAAGGGCTTGGACATCCCGAGCAGCTAGCCGAAGCACTCGCCGATCTTGCGCTCTGTTATTGGCGCGAAGGAGCACTTGATGAGGCGCGGCTCTATTTGGACAGCGCGCTGAGTCGTCTGGAGAACCAAAATGATGATTTGAAAGCGGTAATCCTCATTCGTGCTTGCATGGTAGAAGTGCGGGCACGCCGATTGGACGATGCGCTACGGTTTTGTGACGAGGCGGCTCCTTTAGTAGAGAAGAGCAAGGACGAGGCCCTTAAAGGTGCTTTCCATAATGGTTTCGGTCTGGTTTTCAGAAAGTTGGCGGATGCGGATCCACGAGAGGATCATTTAGATCGGGCTTTGATCGAATACGCCGCTGCTAGCTTTCACTTCGGGCAAGCCGGGCACACTCGATTTCAAGGTTGTGTGGACATCAACCTTGGTTTCCTCTTTTTCACACTCGGAAGGTTCGCCGAAGCTCATCAGTATTTAGATCGCGCTCGACATTCGTTGCTTGAGATCGACGACCACGTACATCTTGCTCAAGTTAACGATACCAAGGCGCGAACCTTACTCGCTGAGGGCCGTCTTCAAGAAGCACGACGATTCGCCCGCTCGGCAGTAAATACGCTGAGGAAGGGTGACGAGCAAGCACTCTTGGCCGAAGCGCTAACGACCTACGGAATTGTCGTGGCACGCTTCGGTAATCACCAACGTTCCAAAGCGCTGCTGGAAGAAGCGATCGGAGTAGCTGAGACGGTGGGTGATTTGGAGGGTGCCGACCGGACCAGATTGAGCATTATCGAGGAGCTTACCGAGCAGACATCTGCCACAGAGTTGGCCTCGATCTACGAATCCGCCCTCAATCACTTGCAAGAGTCTCAAGATCCGTCAGCCGCCAAACGTTTGATCTTTTGTGCACGCAAAGTAATTGACACATTAGTAGCCCTCGAGCACGAACGGAATTCCGAAGCAATAGAACCCTCGTGGGAAGGCTTCTCTTTCAAAAAGGAGATGCTGAGGGTTGAAGGGGTGTTGATCGAGCGGGGGCTGAGGGCCTCGGGCGGCTCGGTGACGAAAGCGGCACGTTTGCTTGGCTTCAGACATCATCAGAGCTTGATATCTTTAATTAACAGCCGCCATAGGGAACTGCTCAAGACAAGGTCCACAGTCCGCAAGCGACGACATCACATTTTCTCCAAGTCTAGAAAGATTAAGAGGAAAGCAATACGACAGAGTCCTGACCGAGCGAGTTCCCAGATCTCCATCCTCCATGTTGAGGCCGACCAGCAAGTCGCCAAATTGGTCGACGAGATGTTAGTCACAGAAGAATGCCGCGTTGAGCTTTGCACTGATGGCTATGGTGCCCTCGAAAAACTTACGGGCAACGGCCAATATGATGTGCTTGTCGTTGATAACGAGATTCCAGGACTTAGTGGCTTGGAACTGGTACAGCGCACCCGAAACATAACCCGCCGTCGGCGTACGCCGATCGTCATGCTTTCAGAAAGCGATTGCGAGACTGAAGCTTGGGGAGCTGGGGCGGATGAGTTTTTGAAAAAGCCGGAGCAGATTGGTCAGCTGCCATCGACGATCGACCGACTGTTGAAAGAACGCAGAGAGCGAAAAGACTAGCCAGTCGGGCTTGATACCCGCCAGAGGAAAGGACCGAGTAGTTGGACTTGAAGCGTGGGACAAGTCGGCTTCGGCGGCGTCTATTTGAAATGGTCTTTATTTGAACCTAAGAGGAGTCCCTCAATGAGACCTACTCACCGTCTACCCGCAAGACTAATTCGCTGGACGAGTCTGTCTGTTTGCTTTGCGCTTGTCCTCTCATGTTTCGTTGTCACGCCGCTGGCAAAACCCGATCACAAATCAAAAGCGCTGGCGCAAGGGCAAAGCGGCTCGCAGAACGGCAACATCAAGAAAGTTGAGCCGGCACCGCCGGTAACAGGTCCGCCGGCAGCAAATTTGCCGAACCTCGATGAAGTGAAACAGCGGCGGCAGGAAGCTCCGCGTGCGCCAGAACCTTTAAGTTCGACACTTCGCTCGCGGCACAAGCCGATTGAGTCGCGTCACGGAAGAAAAGTTGGCGATCCACTACCGCCGCGGAAGGTCAGCAGTTATCGGACCGAGCGCGATAGCGAACGGGTAAGTAATGCCGGTGCTAAGACACTTCGCATGTCGAAGCTGTCAGTCCGTTCGCACCATGCCGGCAGCTCTCGATTTCTTTCGATGAGGCGCGTCAGTTCCAGGTCATTGATGCGGAAAGAATACGGCCATAGAAGCTTCATTGCAGCTCCCGAACCCCAAGGACCACCGAACTCTGCAACGTTCGTTACCACTGACACAACGACCCAGGGCAATTGGAAAGGAGTCTATGGCTCGGACGGCTACAACGTCATTAACGATGCCGCGAGTTACCCGAGCTATGCTCAGGTCTCGGTGAGCGGGCAGACCGCTTTCACCTGGGCCGCTTCGACCA
>WNFP01002384.1_pt1 | contig 14985 bp, 10 predicted proteins | sample 5400201 | NCBI WGS metagenome assembly WNFP01 (sample SAMN13153355, study PRJNA577476) | soil metagenome | isolation source: 115 cm saprolite under Madrone tree | place: USA:California | collected 2016-06-14
AGGCCGTGAAGCCTATCCCGGCGATGTGTTTTATCTCCATAGCCGATTGCTCGAAAGGGCGGCGCGGGTTGGGGAAAAGTATGGCAACGGTTCACTCACCGCCCTGCCGATTATTGAAACGCAGGCCGGCGACGTTTCCGCGTACATTCCGACTAACGTAATCTCGATCACAGATGGGCAAATTTATCTGGAAACAGATTTGTTCTACCAAGGCGTGCGGCCGGCGATTTCGGTGGGTCTCTCAGTGTCTCGGGTTGGTTCCGCGGCGCAGCTCAAGGCCATGAAACAAGTCGCAGGGCAGCTCAAGGGAGACCTCGCCCAATTTCGGGAACTGGCGGCCTTCGCGCAATTCGGCTCAGAGCTGGATGCCAAGACGCAGGCGCAGATCGATCGCGGCAAGCGCATCATCGAGATCTTCAAGCAGCCTCAGTACAGTCCGATTCCCGTCGAGGCCCAAGTAGCTGTGATCTGGGCGGTCCAAAACGGGTGTGTGGATGATGTGCCAGTGGATCGGATCAAGGAATTCCAGACCAAGCTGACGGAATTTCTGAGCACGCGTAAGACCGAATTGCTTCGGAAGATCGCGCAAGAAAAGGCGATGAGCGCCCCATTGACGGCCGAGTTGAAAGCTGCGGCTGACCAGTTCAAAGAGACCTGGAGATGAAGACCGCATTGTATGTGCTGACGCTGGGCTGGAAGTCGGCTTTTGAGTGTCTCCGATTTCGGCGCCGCTAAGTTCGGCACCTAGGACGATTATTATGTACAGCCCTCGCGATTTGCGCCGCCGGATCCGCTCGGTTAGCAGTACCGCGCAGATCACCAAAGCGATGCAGATGGTGGCGGCATCGAACATGCGCAAAGCGCAACAAGCCGCGCTTGCCGGACGCCCCTTCGTACAGGTGCTGTACCGTATTCAGCGAGAAGCAACGACTCGGATGGGCGAGTTCAGTCATCCTTTACTCGCAGTGCGCGAAGTCCGGAAACGAGCCGTAATCCTGATCGCCGCGGACAAGGGCTTATGCGGGGCGCTCAACAGCAACGTGTTCCGCCTGGTCGCCGAGTTCGATCCCCAATCCACGGTCTTCGTCACGGCCGGACGTAAGGCCGCTCAGTTCATTGCCCGCACTCATCGGCAGCTTTTGGCTGAGTTTGCATACGCAGACACACCGAAATTTGCCGAAGCCAGGGCGATCGCTACCTTTGCCCGCGATCTCTTTTTGAAAAAGGAAGTGGACGAGGTTCGGGTTGTCGCCACCCGCTTCGTTAACACCCTCACCCAGCAACCACTCAGCCTTGAATTCCTTCCGGTAGGGCAAATCAAGACGATGAATATCGCGGGTATTAAGGCAGTTGAAGAGGAAATTGCGGGCGATGTCACCGAGTCCCTCTTTGAGCCGAGTCCGGAGATCGTGCTGAGTTATCTCCTGTCGCACTATCTCGACATCTACATCTACCAGGTCTTACTGAATGCTAAAGCGAGCGAGCAGAGCGCTCGTATGGTGTCAATGAAGAACGCTACAGAAAGTGCCGAGGGCCTGATCAAGGATTTGAAACTCGAGTATAACAAGCTGCGGCAGGGCAATATCACGAAGGAATTGCTGGAGATTGCCGGTGGGCAGTCGGATTAAGACCGGACCATGATGGCAATGGATCTTTGCAAGCGGGTGTAAATATGAACACAGGCAGAATTGTTAAAGTCCTCGGGCCGGTTGTGGACGTTGAATTTTCGGGAGCGCTACCTGGGATATACAACGCGCTGACGGTCGAATACGAAGTTCAGAAACAGCCTGCTAAAGTGACGCTCGAAGTGCAGCAGCATCTGGGCGACAAGTGGGTCCGGGCAATCTCCATGTCGGGCACCGAAGGCCTCAAGCGAGGCTTCGCGGTCACGGACAGCGGCGGGCCTATATCCATGCCTGTGGGCGATGGGGTCATGGGCCGGGTATTCGATGTGACCGGCAACCCGGTGGATGAGCGCGGACCGGTGGAAGCGGAGAAGTACTATCCGATCCACCGCCAGCCCCCGCCACTCGTGGACCAATCGACGTCTCCGCAGGTGCTCTTCACCGGCATCAAGGTGATTGATTTGATCTGCCCATTCCTGAAAGGCGGCAAGGTGGGTGCGTTCGGTGGCGCCGGCGTGGGCAAGACGGTCGTCATCATGGAACTGATCAATAATATCGCCAAGCTGCATGGCGGCGTATCGGTGTTCGCGGGTGTCGGTGAGCGTACTCGGGAGGGGAATGATCTCTACCACGAAATGTCCGAAGCCGGGGTCATCAGGCAGGACAACTTGCGTGAATCCAAGATCGCCCTGGTGTACGGCCAGATGAACGAGCCACCGGGCGCCCGGCTGCGCGTGGCCTTGTCCGGCCTCGCCATCACAGAGTACTTCCGCGACGAAAGGAATCAGGACGTACTTCTTTTCATTGATAACATTTTCCGTTTTTCTCAGGCTGGCTCTGAGGTATCGGCCTTGCTCGGCCGCACCGCTAGCGCCGTCGGCTACCAGCCAACCCTCGCCGCTGAGATGGGAGCCCTTCAGGAACGGATTACGTCCACGAAGAATGGCTCCATCACTTCCTTCCAAGCCGTGTATGTTCCGGCTGACGACCTGACCGACCCGGCGCCAGCCACAACCTTCGCGCACTTAGACGCGACCATCGTACTGGAGCGTTCGATTGCCGAATTGGGGATCTATCCGGCGGTGGATCCCCTGGCCTCGACCTCCCGCGCCCTGGCGCCCGAAATCGTTGGCCAGGAGCACTACGACGCAGCGCGTGGCGTGCAGAAGGTACTTCAGCGCTACAAAGACCTGCAGGACATCATTGCAATTCTTGGCATGGATGAACTTTCGCCCGAAGACAAGCTGACTGTATTTCGTGCGCGCAAGATCCAACGCTTCCTTAGCCAACCGTTCAGTGTGGCGCAAGTGTTTACCGGCCGCGAGGGCAAACAGGTTCCCGTGGCGGAGACGGTGCGCGGGTTTAAGGAGATCCTGGAAGGCAAGCACGACGACGTGCCAGAAGGCAACTTCTACATGAAGGGTCCGATTGAGGAGATCAGACAGAATTGAGGGTGCGGCGTTGAGAGGAATATTTTGCTCCACACGAAATCAGCTATGGCCAACACCATCAAACTAGAAATTGTGACGCCGGAGGCCACAGTTTACTCCGAAGACGTGGATATGGTTACACTGCCGGGAGTGGAGGGCCAGATGGGGGCCCTGCCTCAGCATGTCCGGCTAATGACGCAGTTGGTGCCGGGGGAACTGATTGTGCGCAAGGACGGACACGATGATTTTATGGCCGTGGGCGAAGGGCTTGTCGAGGTAAATAACGAACGTGTGTCCATCGTGACAAATATGGCAATTGCTGTCGATAGAATTGATGAAGCAGCGGCCGAAGAAGCTCGCCAACGCGCCGCTGCCCGCCTCCGCGAAAAGATCTCCTCCGAAGAAGTCGCGTCTGTAAGCGCCTCTCTGGCTCGCTCACTAGCGCAATTGCACGTTAAGCGCCGCCATCGCTGACGACATCTCCGGACCGGCCATTGGACACTAGAAGAAGCGTTTCGTCTGGACTGCCGAAGTACCCAAGCCACTTTCTGCGAACCTGCTAGACCACCTGTTACTTCACCAGTTCCAACCAGTAACGCCCAGCAATATGTTAAGAGAGAGCGCATCGGACCGAAAGCGGTAGGCGCCGACCTTACTTTTGTTGATGTCCATCGCTCGACCCATCGAGGGTGTAGGAGTTTCGTCCGCCACTGCCGTCAGACCTCTCCCAGTTCATCGCGTGGTGAAAGGAGCAAGTTTAATCCTCGGGCACGACAGGAGTCCGTGGGGGTTTAAATTCCAGTGGTGCCACTTCACCGACGCGAATGCACAAACATCACGCTGCGTTTCATTTCAAGTATGTTTTACTTTCTCCGCACTGTCTCAGAGTCATTGACTTCTTGAATCTCAAATACAGGGCTCTTGTACTCGTCGGGCAAGTAGCTCTCCGGAATCGTGGTCTGATTGCCGTCTCGTAAGGACGTGTAGTGTGGTGAGTTTATCTCTACGCCCGCCTCATTGAACTTATCCTGGATGTTCTGGTGCAGCACCGAATACACGTCCAGCATATTGCGAGGCTTGTCCGTATAGGCGTTCAACTCGTAAGCGACATAAAAGTCGTTAAGCGCCGTTTGCAGCACGAACGGTGGGGGATCGTGCAGGACATCATCGGTCGCAAGTGCCGCCGAGATCAGCAGTTCATGAACTTGCCGCCAGGAAGCCGCGTAGCCAATGGTCACAGTAGTATGGAAGATGACTCCCTCGTTTTTCGCCTCCGCACTGTAGTTCACTACAACCCCGCCCAGAACCGTACCGTTTGGAATCGTGACTATCTCATTCTTCTGAGTGCGGATGCGTGTGACGAGCAGGGTCTTCTCAACGACCTCTCCTACGTCATTCCCAATCCTCACGAAATCTCCGACTTGAAAGGCCCGCATATAAGTGAGGATGGTTCCCGCCACCCCGTGCGCCATCGCTGAAGTAGAACCGAGCGACAGCAACACGCCGAGGAATACGGAAATGCCCTTAAACGCAGGGCTCTCCGAACCCGGGAGGTAGGGGAAGGCGACGACAGCTGCAGCGGCTATGATCAACAGTCGCACCAACTTGGCTGTTGGTTCTGCCCAGTCGGGGTAAAAGCTGCGGATCGCGAGCCTCTGGTCGCGGATTTCTCCAAAGATGTGTTCATTTAGCTTGATGAGATAGGAGGTGGCCAGGCAGATGAACACAAGCAGGATCAGATGCGGGATGTAGTCGACCACCACTTTTCCGAAGCCTGTCAGTTCGGAAAACAGCCAATTCGTAATCTGATATGAAGTGTACTTAGTGGATGGGAAGAAGCGCAGTACCAGGGTGCCGTACGTTTGCACCAGAGCTAGAACGACAATCCAGAAAGCCACTCGAATAAGGGCACCCGCTGGCCGGCCGAGGTAGCGCCTGATTCGTATGCCAAGCGATTGGGCTGGAGCTTCAGTCTCGAACAGACCCAGCCACTCTTCCGCCATCGAGCGTGCGCGATGCCGGATCAAGAACAAGAGGGCTAGCAAACCTACGAACCCGGCCGTGACGAGAAGCGCATAGAGTGCGCCCCAGAGAATCTGGCGCCAGGTATGGTCCTCCCGGTATTGCTTTACAACTTGGCGGATGATTTCTGTGTACTCGGCGGCGAGCTCTGGTCGGTTTCGTTCTGCAGCTTTGGCATCGCCTGCCGTTATGCCCATGATGCGATCGGTGCCGGCCAGGACTTCTGTCCACGTGCCACGGTCTTCCGCATGAATCGCTTCGGGCGCAGTGTCCCTTCTTTTGCCTAGTGCGATGATGCGGTGCTGTATCCCTTCGGCACGTTCTTGGGGAGTAAATCCACCAATTGGCGCATAGATGACCAGGACCGGCCTGCCGTCTATTTCAACCGGTACCCCAGCGTTCTCGATGGCGACCGAGTCAGTTCCCTCCATGGGATCACCCGCATTTTCGCGGTGCGCCTGTGCGAGCGCCAGCGAACCAACAATGACGATCAGGCTGCATGTCGCGACGATTCGCCGCAAGGCTGATAACCATCGGTCGGCCGGTCCCCCGACGATTTGTGTTGACAAGTACTGATGAGCTGGCAACAGTCCAGTTGTGGAAGTCGTCATGGCGCACCGCGTGTATCATGTGCAGCTTATAGCGAACTCTTGGTCCGCAGGCACTGTTAGTTCTGCTAGTTTGAGAGCGACACTCGAAGACCGAATGCGATGGCTTGGTGGGAAGTCGATTGCGGTTTCACGGTATGCAGGATGAAGTAGTAACGCCACAATGACCACACCGAATGCCAATGCCACAACTAAAGCGTGATCATGAGTACCGCCGGCCAGCGAGCCCTAAAACCGTATCCAGAACCTGTTGTTCGTGCGTGACTTCAGATAATTCATAGTTGAGTTTCGGCGTCGGGCCAGCTTCTGGCAGAAGGAGCAGGCCCGGAAATACGAGGCTGGAGGAGACAACTTAGACCTGGCTCCAGACCTCGGTCTCGAAGAAAGCGAGGGTTAGCCAATCAGATGATGCTTGATTGCGTAGTGAATCAATTCCGCATTGGTTTTCAGACCGAGGGTCTCCATGATTCTATATTTGTGAAAGGCGACAGTACCCGGTTTCACGTCCAAGACATCTGCAATTTCCTTCATCGACTTGCCTTCTGCAAGCAACTGCACGATCTCGCTTTGCCGCCGAGTGATTCTCTTCTCCGCAACATAGGGATGACGGCTTCTTAAGAGGAAGTCCACCGTTTCTTTGGTAATGAGTGGAGAGAGGTACGACTCCGACTTCAGAGCGCGTCGAATGGCTGTAATCAATTCCGCCGCTGCCGAAGTCTTCACTACGTATCCCGATGCGCCGCGACGAAATGCTTCCGCCGCCACCTCCGGCGACATGTTGACGGTCAAGTAAACCAATTTCGTCCTTGGCAGCAGCTGTTTAATCTGATCGCCTGCATCCAGCCCATTCAGCTGCGGCATTGCAATATCAAGGATCACAACTTCTGGTTTCATCTCGCTTGCCATCCGAAGCAGCGTCCGTCCGTTATCGACGATGCCTACGACCTCGAATTCGGGCTCGAGAAGGTTTTTGCAGGCTTCGGCTAAGAGTGTGTGGTCATCGGCAATCATCAGCCGGGCTCTGTGACGCTGTTCCATTTCAATGCCTGCCTGCAGTCGAATAGCTGCTGTTCGCGCCCAACTTTTCAGACATGCGTAAAGCGCGTTAACTGTAACCTGCGCGAAGCCGTCGCCTTAACTGTCAGTTATGTCAGTGAAGAGCCGCAAACAATACCGTTCGAAGATCACCGTGGATAGCCCGCCGCTTCACGACGTGCGGTTGGTTCTTCCACTGAGCGTTTTGCCAGTTGGCCTCATGGGCTGAGGCCTCTAGCATTTTATTAGTTTGTCTTCATGCCGCGACTCACCGCAGGCTGCGCTCCCGCCTCGACGCCCCTGGAAGAGTCAAGGGTTCGCAAGCGCCTATAGATAGGCGGGGGGGACCCTCGGACGGGAGTTCTGAAAACAAATCAAGAGGAGGCAAAGATTATGACCCATATCAATCTACCCAGAATCGCGCACGTTGCAGCCGTCTCGCTGATCGGCCTGGCATTGCTAAGCACGATGGTTACTGCCCAGTCGGCAAAGGTCGAAGGCCTTATCAAAACACGAAATGGCGAAACGATGGTGGTAGAAACTTCGGAGTCTCCGAAGCTTGTCGTCCTGCTGACTGATCACACTCAAGTCGGACAGGTACAAGGTATGTTAAAGGCTCGACGGAAGGGAATGTCGATGGCCGCGCTCATCCCGGGACTCGCCGTCAAAGTAGAAGGAACCTACAACAACGAAAACCAACTGGTAGCGAAGTCCGTTTCTTTCAAAGGCAATGATTTGGAACGTGCTAAATCCATCCAAGCTGGCATGCACGAAACGAAGGAGCAGGCTGAGCAAAACAGAGCGGAGTTGGAAAAACACAACGCTGAGCTGAAGGCACAGAACGAAGCCCTACAACAGCACCAGCAACAGATTTCAGCAAACAAAGCGGGGATCGACGCTGCCGTCGCGCGCTTCGGGCAGCTGGACGATTACTACATCTTTGATGAGCTAACCGTTTATTTCGGCAACGGCAAGGTCAAAGTTGATCCCAAGTACACGTCGCAACTTCTGGCCCTGGCTGAGAAAGGCAAGGCTATCAACGGCTACATGATCGAAGTGAAAGGCTACGCCTCGTCCGTTGGCAGCGTGGAACTGAACCAACAACTCAGTGAGGACCGCGCTGATGCGGTGACCAAGATTCTGCTTCAGCAAGGCCACGTTCCCCTCACCCGAATGCTGGCGCCCGGCGCCATGGGAGAGAGCCACCAGGTCGGCAACGACAAGACGGCCGAAGGGCAGTCGGAAAATCGTCGCGTAGTAGTACGTGTCTTGCAAAACAAAGCGATCGCTGGCATATAAAGCCTTCGCCTGAGCTAGGCCTTTGCGTCCTGGCAACAGCAGGACTTGATCGGCGACGCGTTCTGCGCCAGGTGATACCGAACCCTGGGCTGCGGCGCGTACGCCTTTTTTACTCAAGAGTGTGCGCTCAATACTGGTGTCATAGGAAAACTTTTCTCGCTCCAGCATTCCACCGTTGCTCTCGCTATGGAAAACTGTCGCTTTTGCCAGTTCTCGGCGCGCTCACCGTATCGTACGTTCACGAGTGGTCAGGATTTGCCTTTTTCGATGAGCATGCTTCACTCAACGGCAGAAAAGGGAGTGTCCTAACACACCGTCGGGCTTCGGCGCACAAACATAAATTCTGGATTGGAGAAATACAAATGAACGCAATAAGTAAAGCAATCCTTGCAGCAGCTTGCATTATTCTCCTGACATTGTCAGTAGCAGCGCAGGAGTTTCCAAGAGCGGAGCTCGCATTCGATTACACATTCGCTCGTTATAATCCCAGTGCTGCTTACACGAAGGGCCACAGCCTGAACGGCGGCGGCGGCGCCCTCGTGTACAACCTCAATCCGTACCTTGGTTTAAAGATGGATCTGCAAGGCTACGGCAGCAACACCACAAGCTTCGTAATTCCTCCGAATAACATCTTTCCGGGAGGTCTATCCGGTAGAGTGCACGGCAATCTGTTTACCTATATGTTCGGCCCTCAGATCAAGGTGAGGGCGCATAACTTCCAACCTTTCGGCCACCTGCTGTTGGGGGGTGGGCATTCCAACGTGTATGGCAACGCGTTCAAACAGCTCTGCCAACCACTTCCAGGGGCCTGCGATTTCTCGAAAGCTCCCTCTGCTAACGCCTTCGCTATGGCCGTTGGTGTCGGAGTGGACATACAGATTAACAGGACCATCTCATTCCGGCCTGGCGAAGTAGACTACCTGCTGACTGTGTTCAGCAATCCCTTCACCAACGGCAACCAAAACAATTTTCGCTATACAGCCGGTATCAACTTCACGTTCGGAGGAACCAAATAGATTTGTGGTTGCTGAGGGAACCCGGTCACGTTCCCAGTTTCCTTCTCGCGACCAGAGTGCGGGCCGGCCTGGTAGTGACGCGCTGTCTGCCCAGCGGGAGGTCGAGGCTGAGGGAATGCTATATGCCTATTTTTCCGCCGCCGTGTATCCTCTCTTGTAGAAAACTTGGAGTGGCTTTTTTACCGCTGATGAGTTCACTCGTACTTTGATTTTGCGCCATTTGCCTTCGCTCTCGCCCTTGGGGCTGTAGCCGAGCACATATTGGTTGCGCATTTCCCGGCTGATGGCAGCCGCAGCTTTAGGCACCTTTGCTCTATTGTCTACGGTGACCGTGCGACCGCCGGTCCGATCGGTGATCTCGTCTAGCCATTTTTTTCCAAGCCTTTCCTCCAGCGTATTGAAGAAAAAGGTATCGAATAGGCCGATCGCGTAGATCTGCACATCCGATTCCTGGATGAGGCTCTTTATTTCCCTAAGAGTATAGCGGCTTGCGTTGTCTCCGCCGTCGGAGATGATGACGATTGCCTTGCGCCGATAGCGTGCGGAGCGGAGTTGGAACTCGGCCAGGTAGATTGCATCCAGCAAGGCGGTAGGTCCGCCGGGTTCTACCGCGATCAGCCTGCGCTCCACGTCATCAATGGACTGTGTGGGCCCTGCAAGCAGGCGAGGGTGATCGGAAAAGGTGATGGCGAAGTATTCATCATCCGGGTTTGCATTCTTGAAGAATTCAACAATCGCCGCCCGCTCGATATAGATCTTGTCGCTCATGCTCTTGCTCACGTCCAGAAGCACTGAAATTGAGATGGGGGCCTCCTCCTCCGTGAAGTACCGGATTTCCTGTGGTTTGTCTTCCTCATAGACTGTGAAGTCCTGCTTGGTCAATGCGATAACTGGTCGGCCGAAGGGATCTGTTACGGTCACGGGTAGCAATACCAGATTCACGTCGACGCGTAAGGGCCGAGCCAAAGCATCCAACGGGGCAGGTGTTTGGCCGGTCGTATGGGTGGTTGGTGTGCTACGAACCGAGACCTGCACTTCTTCGGCTGATTGTGCCCGCGCAACCCAGTTCAACAACAGTACTCCAGCACAGAGCAGAACTGACCGAGCGCACATGCGCGGCTCCCGAGTTTGGCTGTCTTGATTAGCCTGTAGGACCGGGGGAGGCCCCACAATCTCTCGCACTTATCATCTACGGAAGCAATAGCCTGTCAATCGAATTCTTCAGGATCGTCCGCGGAACAGGGCTGGTGAGCGGCCACAGTTCGCAACCCGAGCGACCTCCCAGCGGAGAGCAAATGCTATTCCGGGTTGATGGAGGGGGAGATGAAGGTCTTGCCTACTGAGGCCTGCCAGATGGCTGAAACCAAATCTGTGGCAAGATGCGACTTGAGAACATAGCCGAGAGCCCCGGCGGACACCGCGGCCTCGACCAGGTCCGGGTCGTTGTGGGCCGTGAGGAAGACCACCCTTGCCAACGAGCCTTCCTCTCTCAGACGCCAAGCGGCTTCAATTCCGTTCATTTCCGGCATGGAAATATCGAGTACCACGATGTCGGGAGCAAGGCTAGCGGTAAGCTCAAGCGCACGCATTCCGTTGTTTGCGGTGCCGACAATCTGAAATTCGTCTTCGAGTATTCCCGCCAGCGTCTGCAACATTTCTTCGTGGTCGTCAGCTAGCAAGATGCGTGGTGCTTTCATTGCAACGTCGGCCTTGGCAAGTGTTGCCACTCTTGTTTGCGTGGTTGACACCTGCTGGTCGCTCTCTAAGTTATGCAACACAAACATAGCCTAGCCGGTGATCAACAGCTGCGTCTGCTAGCAACGCATGTAGTTTTCCTTCTTTAATTCCTAGGTCTGTCACTGTAAAAGAAGTGGTGTGTGGGAAGGCCGCGGATTATTAATTGACCCGGTTTCGCCAACGTCGCCATGCACAGCGACATGGTGAAACCAATTCCACGAAGCCAACCGGCGCCGAGGAGTCTCCATCACAAAACCCCGGCGGGGCGCCGGGAGGGACTTTCGCGTCGAGCCCAAATCCGCTGCCATTGTCTAACTCTCATCGAACATGAACGCTGAGAAGACCAACTGTAACTTCTGCCAGTTTTCCGCTCACCCTATGCACCCTACTCTTTTCTCGATCATGCGAGAAGTGCTTAACGCCGCGAACAGATAGAGAGAGTCCTGCACTGCTCAAGTCGCGAAAGGATCGTTTGGGCACTTCCCTTCCGCTCTTTAGCGGCTGTTTAGCAGGAAGACTCTCGGTTCTTATTAGTTCCTGCTCAGGAGTTTCCCATGCGAGTCGAACCTGAACCAGATCGTTTCGGACTCGGTATCGAGAATCCGAATTCTCTCCAGTCCCCCACCTCACGGTTTTGGCCAGGCCGCCGATACTTGATCATTCTGGCTTCGTTGCTCGCGGTGGCGCTGACCGGATGCTCCAAGAAGGAGGCCACTGCGGCCGCGCCTCCAGAGGTCGAGGTTACGGGGGTCATTCAACAGGACGTGCCGCTTTATACGGAATGCATCTCGACTCTCGACGGCTACGTCAATGCGGAAATTCGGCCGCAAGTGAGTGGCTACTTGCTGAAGCAGAACTATCAAGAAGGTACAGTGGTTCGCAAAGGTCAAACACTCTTTGAGATTGATCCGCGTCCCTTCGAAGCCGCGTTGGAACAAGCCAAAGGGCAGCTGGCTCAGGCCGATGCGCAGCTGGGCAAGACCAAGCTCGATGTGGCACGGGATACTCCCTTGGCCCAACAGAGCGCCATCCCACAAGCGCAACTCGATAACGACATTCAGGCGAATGAGTCGGCGCGGGCTGTAGTCGCCGCCGCAAAAGCCCAGGTGGACCAGGCACAGCTGAATCTGAGCTTCACAACAGTGCGCTCGCTGGTAGACGGGATCGCAGGCGTGGCGAAGGGGCAAATCGGGGACCTGGTCGGGCCCACCACTATTCTCACCACCGTCTCGCAGGTGGACCCCATCAAAGCTTACTTTGCTATCAGTGAAGGGGAATACATGAAGTTTGCCCAAAGAATTAGCGCTGTTGCTGAGGGCAGGAGAAAAGTGGGAGAGCAAAAGGTCCTTGAACTCGTTCTGTCGGATGGCAGTGTCTATCCCCGGAAAGGATGGGTAGTGCTGGCCGACCGGCAGGTGGATGTAAAAACCGGAACCATCCGCATGGCGGGCGCGTTCGACAATCCGGGGGGCATCTTGCGTCCGGGAATGTTTGGGCGTGTACGAGCAGTCACAGGAACGGCGAAGGATGCCTTGCTGGTGCCGCAACGTTCCGTTGTCGAAACGCAGGGCAGCTACAGCGTGGTTGTAATTGACGCGGTTAAAAGAGCCAGCATCCGCCCGGTCAAGACCGGTGAACGCGTAGGCCAGAATTGGATCATCACCGAGGGCGTGCAGCCGGGGGAAGAGGTCATTGCCGACGGCATACAAAAAGCCAAGCAAGGGGGCGAGGTTCGCACCAAGCAGTATAAGCCTGCCGGACAAGGAGACTGATCTATGGCCAAATTCTTCATTGGACGCCCCATCGTAGCCATGGTGATCGCAATCCTCATGGTGATTATTGGCTTCGTGTCCATGGCTGGCTTGCCCACGGCACAGTTCCCCAACATTGCTCCCCCCGAAATTCAGGTGAAAGCGACCTATCCCGGAGCCGATGCTCAGACTGTTGAGCAATCCGTAGCCACGCCGATCGAACAGCAGATGAGCGGCGTGGACAACATGAACTACATGTACTCCAACAACGCTAATAACGGTCAGATGACGCTGACTGCCAACTTCGACATCAAGACCGATCCGAGCACCGATCAGATCCTGGCCCAGATGCGCACCAACCAGGCGAATTCGCAGTTGCCTATTGACGTAGTCAACTACGGAGTCACGGTACAGAAATCCACATCAGCCCCTCTCATGCTGATCGATCTCTTTTCGCCCAAAGGTACTTACGACAACGTTTTCCTGGCCAATTACTCCTATATCAATCTGAATGACCAGTTGACGCGCGTACCGGGCATTGCCAGCGTGACGGTCTTTGGAGCTGGCCAGTACTCCATGCGCTGCTGGGTCAAGCCTGACCAACTGGCCAAGCTTGGCGTCACCGTTCCCGAAATTATCAAAGCCATACAAACGCAGAATACGGTTAATCCTGCCGGGCAGATCGGGGGTGAGCCGGTTCCAAAGGGCCAGGAATTCACCTACGCGGTTCGCGCACAGGGCCGGCTGCTTTCCGAACAAGAGTTCGGGCAGATCATCATACGCGCCAGTACCGACGGCTCCATTTTGCGCTTGAAAGATGTTGCCCGACTTGAATTGGGCGCGCAAACCTACAACCTCATAGGACGCTATAGCGGTAAGCCTGCAGCGGTTGTCGCTGTCTACCAACTCCCCGGTTCCAATGCCGTGGAGGCCGCTGCCGGTGTTCGCAAGCTGATGCTGCAAGCCAAAGAGCGTTTCCCGCAGGATCTCGATTATGACATCGCGCTGGATACAACGCTGGCGGTCACGGAAGGATTACGCGAAATCAAACACACGTTGTTCGAGGCGATCCTGCTTGTCATCCTTGTCGTCTATATCTTCCTGCAAGGGTGGCGGACAACACTGATTCCCCTGCTGGCAGTGCCGGTATCACTGATTGGCACATTCGTAGTTTTCCCCCTCCTGGGTTTCTCCATCAATACCCTTTCACTATTTGGACTGGTGCTCGCGATCGGAATTGTCGTGGACGACGCCATCGTCGTCGTGGAAGCCGTGGAGCACCATATTGAACATGGCATGTCTCCTAAAGATGCCGCGTACAAGGCGATGGAGGAAGTGTCGGGGCCGGTCGTCGCCATCGCGCTGATTCTCTCGGCGGTGTTCATACCCACGGCATTCATTCCCGGCATCACCGGCCGACTCTACCAACAGTTCGCCATTACCATCGCCATTTCGGTGATCTTCTCCGCGTTCAATGCGCTCTCGTTGAGCCCCGCGCTCGCCGCTTTGATGTTGCGCCCAAAGAAGGAATCCCGGGGACCTCTGGCCGCGTTCTTTCGCTGGTTCAACCGCGTGTTTGGGCGAGCCACCGACGGCTACGTCAGCCTATGCGGGACGCTGATTCGCAAGGCTGCGTTCAGTATGCTTCTGCTGTTGGGTGTGGCTGTCATGGCCGGATGGTTCGGGTCGCGTCTGCCGCAGAGTTTCCTGCCGGATGAAGATCAGGGATACGTCTTCGCGGGACTGCAGCTGCCGGATGCCGCCTCGCTCCAGCGCAACGACGACGCCTCACGAAAGATTGAAGACATGATCCTGAAAACGCCCGGGGTTCACTCTGTAACCTCGGTGCTCGGTTTCAGCATGTTGAGTGGCGCCCAGAACACCTACAGCTCGTTCTTCTGGATCACGCTTAAGGAGTGGGCCGAGCGCAAGGCTCCGGAAGAGCAATACGAAGCGATCAAGAAGCATCTGAACCAGGAACTCAGCAAGATCACGCAAGGCGTTGCCTTTTCCTTCCCACCGCCCGCGATTCCGGGTGTGGGAGCATCTGGGGGCTTCACCTTCATGCTTGAGGACCGTGCTGGAAAGGATCCGAAGTTTCTGAACCAGAACCTCGCGAAATTCCTGGCAGCGGCGCGCAAACGCCCGGAATTGGGAACCATATCCACGACTTCGCTGCCCGCGGCCCCTCAGGTTTACATCGACGTGGACCGACCGAGAGTGATTGCCCAAGGCGTACAGCTATCGGACGTGTACAAGACCATGCAAACCTTCATGGGTGGAGTGCTGGTGAACTACTTCAACCAGTTCGGGCGGCAGTGGCAGGTTTACGTCCAGGCCGAAGGCGATTACCGGACCAAGGCTGAGAACGTTGGGCAGTTCTACGTCACCAATGATGCCGGACAGCCGGTGCCAATGAGTGCCCTGACCAGCGTTAAGCCCAGTGCCGGCCCGGAATTCAC
>WNFP01003081.1_pt1 | contig 14964 bp, 11 predicted proteins | sample 5400201 | NCBI WGS metagenome assembly WNFP01 (sample SAMN13153355, study PRJNA577476) | soil metagenome | isolation source: 115 cm saprolite under Madrone tree | place: USA:California | collected 2016-06-14
CGGCCTATCTCGGTTCAGCTCCGCCGATCGGCGGCATTACTTCGGGCCCCGGCACGATTGCGCCTCCGCGCGAAGGCTCGACCGCTATCTGGGACTCGGTCGCAGTGACTTCTCAACATGTTCTGGCGCGCAGTCCGGGCCAACGACGGCGAGCAATTATCCTGCTCACTGACGGGCAGGACACCAGCAGCCGGATTCAGCGCACGAACGCCACCGATCAAGCTATCGCGTCCGAAACTGTCATCTACGCTATCGGCATTGGAGATAAGAAGTATGAAGGAGTTGATCGAAACGCGCTTAAGAATGTCGCCGAGCGCACCGGCGGACGCGCGTTTTTCCCGCGCAAACAAGAGGACCTGACGGCCGCGTTCGCTGAGATCGAGCAGGAACTGCGTTCGCAATACCTGGTCGCTTACTCGCCTACAAACAAGACTCGCGACGGCAAGTTTCGGCAGATGTCGATTGAGATTACCAATCCCGAACTTCGCAAAGAGCAATTGAAGCTTCGTTATCGGCCGGGATACTTCGCCAAAAGATCCGGTCGGTAACCGCGGATTACTGCCCAATCTTCTTCTCGATCCGGCGATCGGGAACCAGCCACATCACCGCCACCAGAATATAAAGCCCGCAGGCCAGCCATGATCTGACAAATGCCAGCGGAATCGCCACCAGATAAATCACCATTGATATCTTGCCTTTGAAATCCGCACCCAGGGCGGTGGCCAGCACTGAATCAGGCGAATGGATCGAGAGCAGCGAGCGCGCCAGGATAAAGTATGCGATCGCTGCACACAACAGCACCACGCCGTACAGCGCGGCGGGCACGGCGGCAAACTTATTTTCTCCCAGCCACCCGGTAACAAACGGAGTCAGCGACAGCCAGAAAAGCAGATGGAGATTCGCCCACAACACGCTTCCGTTAACATGTTCGACGACTTGCAGCAGGTGGTGATGATTGCTCCAGTAGATACCGACGAAGACAAAGCTAAGCGCGTAGCTGAGAAATACGGGAGCGACCGGGATTAGCGCCTGCCAGGTGGCCTCGTGCGGAACTTTGAATTCCAGCACCATGATCGTGATGATGATCGCGATCACCCCGTCGCTGAATGCTTCCAGCCGGCTCTTACTCATTTTTCAGTTATCGAATCCTTCAGACTAGATCATTCACGGATGGGAAATGATAACGGAGAACTCAAGAATGAGGAATGTACTTGACTGGTGTTGTCCGTCAGAACACTTATTCCGTACGCGGCACAGCTTCCAGCGTTCGAGTCGTGTGATCGGTAACGCTGCCTGCCGGTTGGGCCAGTCCTGATGTCTGGGCCGCATGAAGTTCGGCCCGAATTGCTTCCTTGAGTTGAATGACGTCGGCGTTTTCACCGGGACTCCTCTTTGACCGCAACAAGAGAAAGGCAAACAATGCGTCCACAAGAAGGATCAAGAAAAACGCCACAGCCGCAAACCCATTGATGACTCCATCGGAAGCGCGAAGCATCTGCGACATAACTCCCATCAGCATCATGACGGCAATTAGTCCGAATATGGTCACGAACACCATGCCAGCAACCAAAAAGTTGGGCGCCGGCCCGAATCGCTTGGGGGCCTCGTCTTCTTTAGGACGTAAGTCCGCGCCGCAGCGATTGCAATAACTCAGTCCGGGCGGAACAGATGAACCACAGGATGAACAATACATCGCCTTACCTCCACCGCGACATACGAAAATGCGAACCGTCGGGTTCGGATGGAAACGCAGCCATCCTTAAGTAAAAGTCTTTCTCATTGGTAACAGCTCAATCGTTATGCTTTCTCCCACTGGAAGCTCGACGCGACGGTCGCCTTCATATCCACAGGCCCGGTAAAGTTTGATTCCCGGCAGTGTAGACATCAACTCCAGAGACTTAAAGCCGGCCGCTTGCGCTTCAGCTTCGCACACTTCCAGAATCGCGCGCGCAATTCCCTTCCTCGCGTGCTGAGGGTGAATAAAGAACGCGCGAATCTTTGCCGGTTCGGTCCTGGGATCAAGATAGTCTGCGTCTCGTGTCGGGAATTGGTCGCCGCCAAACAAGGTCTTCCGTTTGCTCCAGCCGCCGCAGCCAATCAACCCCTCGGCGCTCGCAGCCACAAAATAAGTCCCATCAATAATCAGGTTGGTATCGACGCCAAACACCGTGGCAATGGCGCCTTCAATCTGCTCGTCGGAATAATTTGCGCGGCTCAGGCTGCGCGCTGAGTCTTTGATAAGCTCGGCGATGGCATCGCGGTCAGCGAGAGTGGCTTTGCGGATCACGTAGTCCATGCGGTATTAGGAATGGATGCTGAAAGCGCAAGGCACGGGGCAGTAGCCCGCGCGTAAGCAAGGGCGTCCGCACTCGCGTCTTCACTCATCGTCGTCTAGCCGAAACAGATCATCACCTCGGCCCAACATCACATATTCAATGGCCTTTGCAACATCCTTTTCCTTCCAAAGATACACGGTGCTGCCATGTCGCCCCCACGGCTTTACCTTCGCTGATAGCAGTCTCGTCATCCGCAACGCTCTGGTCGCGTACGCCTTGAAGGCGTCCAGGACTGGTTCGGGGTCCTGCATCACGGTTACTACGGTGTGGACATGGTTCGTTCTTGCATTGATCGCTCGAAGAACGTAGGGCCGATGTTCGCATACCTCCCGGATGGCTTCCTCGACGACGTGCCGTTGTCTCGCGTTCAGAGTGACAGGCTGATGCTTAAGTTGTTTCGCGTCAGACATGCGAAAGGGTCGATTTGGAGCAATCTTCGACGTGCCATAGACGTTATTCTTGCGATCCATCGAGCCACGCTCATCACCGTGTAACCATGTTCCATAGGTTCGCAAGGTAATGAGATACGCAAGTGGAAACTCGTTGTCGTCGAAGTCTCGCATGATGTGCCGGAGTGTGCGCTAAGGAATGCACGCCCTCCCTCACGGTCGGGCTACCGCCCCGAGTCACGATCTTGAAATCGCTCCGCAACCGTAACCTCTCATGATGCGCCGCGGGGCAGTAGCCCGACCGTGAGGGAGGGCGTCCCCAAACCCCAATTATCACTCTCCGTTTGTGCAGGGGATCTTACGTGCATGACTTAGGTTGCTCCAACTGGCCTCATTATGTCAGCCATTCATAACGATTGACAGTTTTTCGTTGGCCCTTGAAACACTCGCCCCTTTCCCTATATCCTCGCCCCAACTCTTATGGCTTCAAAGCGCAACTTGTTGGCGGTGATTCTCGGTGGTGGCGCGGGCAAACGTCTGTTTCCCTTAACCCGGGATCGGTCGAAGCCGGCGGTGCCGCTCGGCGGCAAATATCGACTGGTTGACGTGCCTATCTCGAATTGCATTAACTCGGATGTCATTCGCATGTTCGTGCTGACCCAGTACAACTCCGCGTCTCTGAACAAACACGTCGCCACGACTTATCGTTTCTCAAACTTTGCCGATGGGTTTGTCGAGATTCTCGCCGCCGAGCAGACCCCCGATAGCAGCCACTGGTTCCGGGGTACTGCCGATGCAGTGCGTCAGGTGCTGCCGCACATACGCGATTGGCGCATCGACACGCTACTGATTCTCTCCGGCGATCATTTGTATCGCATGGACTATCGCAAGTTCCTGGCGCGGCATGACGAGAGCAACGCCGACATCACCATCGCAGTCATCCCGATCGTGCCTGACTCAGCCAGTGAATTTGGTTTGCTCAAGACCGACAGCGAAGGCCGGGTGATCGAGTTTCGGGAAAAGCCGGAGGGTGAAGCACTCGAGGCAATGCGCGTCGATACAAGCACGCTTGGTCTCAGTCCAGAAGAAGCCCTCGCGCGGCCTTATCTCGCTTCAATGGGCATTTACATTTTTAACTATGACCGCCTGGAAGAGGTTCTGGCCGAAGACAAATCGCGCCTGGATTTTGGCAAGGAAGTAATTCCCGGAAGCATTCACAAATACAACGTCCAGGCTTATCTGTTCGACGGTTACTGGGAAGATATCGGAACGATTGGCGCTTTCTACAAGGCCAATCTCGACATGACCACCGCGCTTCCGCCATTCAATTTGTTTGACGCCGAAGCTCCTCTGCTAACCCGCTCCCGATATCTGCCACCATCCAAGATTGATGACTGCGAGATTCGCAATTCGATTGTCAGCGAAGGCTGTATTATTAACGGCGCGAGAATTAATAACTCACTAATCGGTCTGCGCAGCCGTCTTGGTAACGGTTCGCAGATCGAAGCCTCTTACATGATGGGAGCTGATTACTATCAGACGCTGGAAGCCATGCAGGTGGATCTTGAGGCCGGCCGCCCCTGGATTGGCGTCGGTGAGGGAACGATTGTCCGGCGCGCGATCGTCGACAAGAATGCGCGCATCGGCGCCGGAGTGCGGCTGCTGAATGAAGCTGGAATAGAAGAGGCGGATGGACCGAACGGATCCTATTACATTCGCGATCGAATCATTATCGTCCCGAAGAACGGTCTGATTCCTGATGGGACTGTCGTGTGATTTTCCTGAGTCCTCCGTGGTGAATTCGGGTGCCCGGAATTCCTGACCACAGAGGACACAGAGGAATCTGAGGAATCAAAACGTTCCGCCAAATTCTTTCTTCAATACCGGTGGTTTCGCAGGTTGATTGTTGCTCTGGGCGGTCGCGTTTGCGCCGGATTGGAAAACGTAGCTGTCGCGAGTGCGAACCACCAATTCAGGCCGGTTAACCCGCACCTTGACTGTGCGTCTCTCTCCGGCATGCGGGGAGTTTTTCGGATAATAACCAAGACTGTACTGACGTCTTAGCTCTTCTGCGACTGAGCGAAAAGCGTAGTCAAGATTCTGCTGCTCAGCGTCATAGAGACGCGCGCCGCTCACTCGCGCCAGGTCGTGAAGATACTGATCAGCGCGCTCGTATTCTTCCCGACTGTTACCTGAAGCTCCGCCACCAGGCCAGTTGCCGCCTCCGCGCCGTCCGCCTCCACCACCGCGGGGATAACTCCCACCGCCGTTACCGCCTCCAAAAATCGCTCCAAAAATATCAAGAACGCTCCCGCCGCCCCCGCCATTGCCTCCTGGATAGCCGCCGCCGCCGCCGCGACGCGATCCGCCAGAACCCGGCCAACCACCACCCATGTCCGAATAAGTGTTGTATTCAACCGTATAGATCAGCGCGTCAAACTCTTCGGCGTCCCGCACGGTGCTTTCGTAGGTGGCGTGCTTGCTCGTGGTATCAACGCCGTCGGTGAACAAGACGATTGCCTTGCGCCCCTCGATCCGGCTTAAGTCCTGATGGATCACGTGGTCCACAGCCTCGTAGAGCTTCGTACCGGAACCGATTCTGGTCCGAAGAATGGCGTTACGTAGCGCAGCGCGATCATTCGTTGGCTGGGTCCATACATGGATCTTATCGTCAAACGACACTACCATCACCCGATCATCCGGGCGAAGTTGGTTGACGAAAGCGATTGCAGCATCCTGAATCTCTTCCAACTTGAAACGCGTCGAAGCACTGGTATCGATTACCAACGCTACGGTGAAAGGTTTTTCGGTCGACGCAAAGTAAGCGACCCTCTGCTCCACGCCATCTTCCCAAACGCGAAAGTTTTCTTTGGTCAGATCAGGAATGTACTTGCCGTCGCGATCCATAACGCTGACCGGAATGCTGACCAGTGTAGTATCAACCCGCACGACATCGCCGGCGCCGACTTCTTCAGGACCGGCGTCTTTGGATGAAGTCGATTGCGGCTTCTGCTCATTGGAATCACGGGGATCGCGGTTCGCGCCTCCCAGAACCGGGGGGCGCGAAGGCCGCGCCGGGTCATCGGATTGCGTTTGCGTTGCTGGCTGCTGAGGTTCGCTCTGCTGATTCTGTTGCTGGGGCATGGTCGTCTGTCCCACCCGCCGCGGCCGTGACTGCGCACTCGCAGTTTGCCCGAACGCTCCCACGAAAGAACACAGCAAAACAAGGGTGATAAATCTCTTCATGACATGAAACTCCTGTCGGAACCTTAACGAGGTGTCTTGGCGGCGTCTGTAGTCAGGAACTCCGCGAGCCGCGCGGGATTCTTTTAAAACACCGTCTCTTTGATGCCGGAATTGCCAAAGAGATGCTTTGAAAGCAACCCTTTAGTACGACGAACCTCCGGTCTTTCCGGGAAGATAAATTGGGGAGAGAATTGAATCTGACCCGCTAAAGATAGCACTGTGACTCGGACTCGGCAAGGCTGGCGGTGACCGAGGTCGTTTACGGATTGGGGGGATCGCCTTCTGAGGGCAGCGATCCCCTCCAGGCGTCAAACAATCATCACCTGGTTCCGGTCAAATTTATCGCGTTCCAAATGAAAAGAAGCGTGCCCCACGTTTGGCCTCGATGCTGCGGCCGAAACGCGAAGAGGACGATCCGGCCTTTGCCCATGCCGACGATTTCAGCGAGTGCGATGCGGTCCTTGACAAGTTCTTCACCCCGCAACCAACCTGAGCGGAGGACATTGTCTTTCGCATAACGCGCTATCACCCCGACCACAAGCCGGGTCTGATCTTCGCTAACCTCGGCTGGTTTATCGACTAACACAAACGCCGAGCTGTTGATGAAGTAGGCATTTACGTCCCTGGACATCGCGCGCGCAATCGGGCTCGAAGTATCAACGCTTATCCCCAAAATCGAACCCGGACAATAGAAATCCGTCGAGCGCAATCCTTCCAGAACATTCTTCAAAGGCAACCGCCAATTCTTGATTAGCGGTCCGCACGAACCATCAAAACAAATAAGCGTGCCGCCGTCTTCGACAAAGCGAGCCAGATTCACCAGGCCACTGTTATTCAGGCCGGCTGCGGTCTCGGAACTTTCGGGATCGGCAGGCTCACGGCTTCGATCGGAAGGCAAAATGATCGCGTCGAATCGCGCGGCCAGGTTGCCTTCGGTCAAACCCGCATCGCGCAAAGATTTATAAGGAGCATTGAAAGCATCAAAGACGTAACGCGTCCAGCCCTCGTCCATGTTGCCCCGCGGGCCCTGATAAATTCCGACGCGAACTCCCGGCTTGATGGGATTCACGATTGGTGATTTATCGTTTGTCCAAAGCGCTAAGCCAAGATCACGGCGGACATCGTTCTCGCTCTTGATCGCCGTCAGCTTTCTTTCACCGGCAGGTTCGCGAATGGATAACACTGCCGGACTCTCCAGTCCCATCTGCATCGGCAGAGTCCAACCTGCGACATCGTACGGGCGCTCAGCTTCGCCGGTCGCCGTCGTGCGATCGGGATAGACTTGCGGTTCGAAGAGAGCCAGAACGTTTTGGCGATATGGCTGACTGAGAAAAATGATGTAGCTGCCCGCGGGCACTTCGCGGACGTCCTGTTCGGCTATCAGCGCAACGCTCTGGGTGCTTCCGGTAACCCGACCCACCGCTGTGGAGTTCACGCGTCGCAGGATTTGCTTCGCTTGTCTGGCATGCAACTCCCGGTCAAGTCGATAGACTTCGACGCCCTGCTCTACCAGCGTTCCGATCATCTTCGCCACGTTCTCGTCGCGGCCCTGGCCGGCGGGAACGAGGTAAGCTATCGGTGCCCCATCCGCGGTCGCTGAAAGGCTCGCCTTCCCGAGCTCGTAAAAATTCCGCAGGTAGTCCGCGCGATAATTTGCCGCCAGAGACAAGACGGAATGGCAGGCGATTAGCTCCATCTGCATGATGTCGCGCGGGTGCCACGCTCCGCCGGGCCAGGGTTCGGGGAAGTTCGTGGTGACGTCCAAAGCCGTGCGCATGCCGCGCGTGCCACCGCGCGCAAGTTGATCCGGCGTGACGTTGCCAGGCGACATGATGCGCGCGCTCGCGGCTTCCGTAAGAATGCCGATCGAGTTATGAAAGTAGGGCGCCGTGCGAAAGCCTCCGTGCCACCAGGTGTCGTAAAGCGCGTTCGTCAACACGCCGCGGAACCCCGCGGCGGTCACGTCGGCGGCCATCTTGTGACCTATCAATCCAACTTGTCTGAGCAGCAGCGGCGCAATATGCGGATTCGGCGGATCGTAAAAAGGAGGCACAAAGAAACGCGAGCCGTTCGAACCCTGCTGATGAATGTCATAGACGATCTCGGGAAACCATTCCTTCCAGAATAGCCGTGTGACCGCCCTGGTCTCTTTCAGATCCAGCATGAACCAGTCGCGATTGTCGTCATGCCCGGCATAGTGATGATAAAGCTCGGGCGGATCACGGCCTTCCGCGGAAGTGCCCAGCGTCTTGCGATAATAATTGGCAACGATATCGACGCCGTCCGGATTCGGTGATGGAATCAGAATCAAAATTGTGTTGCGCAGGATCGATAGGGTGTCGTCGTCATTGGCACTCGCCAGGTTGTACGCGAGCTGGGTGGACATCTGCGACGCGACAATCTCGGTCGAATGAATCGAGCACGAGATAGCCACGACCGTCTTACCATCTTTTATCAGCGTCCCGCTAAAGTTCACGCGACCAACGTCGGGACTAAGACGCGGATCAGCCAGGCGACGCTGAATGTCTTTGTACTTTTCCAGATTCCGTATATTCTCGGGCGCGCTGATGAAGGCCGCGATGAGCGGACGGCCGAGCGTCGATTGGCCGATGGTTTGGACAGAGACACGATCGCTGGCCTGATCCAGTTGCGTGAAATACCCGGTAATCTGTTTCCAATCCACAATTGTGCGGTCGTCGCCGGGATTGAAACCGAAAACCGAGCGCGGTGAAGGAATCGTATTGGTGAGTGGTCGGACTGGTTTGCGTTGAGCTTCAACGGTCAGCGAAAGTGCGACGAACAATATTACTATGCGACATACTCGACCTATAGGGCCTGCTCGACCTATCTGACTTTTATTCAAATTCAGCAGATGCATTCTGAAATTCCTTCCCCAGAGTTGATGGGACCGACCGTAACGAACGCGGCGAAGTCTAGCACAAGACGTGGGCCGAAAATCATCGGCAAGCTGCGGTTCTGGTGGTCGTGGTTCGTCGCCGGCGCGTTGCTGTTGATACTCGCGCCGCCGATTCTGCTGCTCGCACGGTTAGCCAATAAGTCTGACTGGGTTTATCCATGGGCCGACTTTGGAGCGCGCGCGTGGCTTTGGCTAAGTGGAGTGAAGGTGAACGTAAAGGGGCTCGAACTACTTGATCCAAAACAGCCGTATGTCTTTATTTCGAATCACTGGTCTTACCTCGACGCGGCGCCCTTGTTTGCTCACACCGGGCGGCGCATGGGTTTGGTCGGCAAGAAGGAGCTGCTCAAGGCGCCAATTCTCGGTTACGGAATGGGCTTTGTGAATGTCATCGCGATTGATAGATCGAATCGCGAACGCGCCGTGGAAAGTATTCGCATCGCTACTGAGCGCCTGCGCTCGGGAATATCATTCGGCGTTTGCGCCGAAGGCACCCGCGCCCGTCCTGGGCAAATGCTGCCCTTCAAGAAGGGCGCGTTTCACATGGCCGTCCAGGCCGGCGTGCCGATCGTGCCGATTGCGTTTAAGAACAGCGATCAGTTGATGGGTAAAGGGACCGGCGAAGCGTGGCCGGGAACGATTGAGATGGTCATGTTCCGGCCCGTCGAAACCAACTGGGTTTCAACCGACGAAGACTTGCAGAAACTTGTCGATCAAGTCCAGGGAATGATTATGAAAGAGTTGGGCGTCGAGAAGCTTACTCCACGGAGGCCGAAGTGATGCAGTCCTGTTTGGAGTCCTCCTTTAGGCGGAAGTCTCTTGCAGTATTGCCGACTAAAGGCGCGAGTCCAAACATCCAACTACGCCTCATCGCTGGAGCATTGCCGATTACCGCGCCGCAAGCTCAGCAACAGGCAACTGATCGAGAGGCCATAGAACAGGCCGATAACACCGTCGACCAAGTTGGGCCCGAAGCTCGGAGTTGGATGGAGAAACCAGCGCGAAAGGCTGGCAAGTATCAGACAGACCAAGCCAACAGTTCTCAGCGTGTTCGTACTTGGCGGTTGCTTTCGAAAAATCATTTCTTAATCCTCTCCCTGCGTATTATGTAGATCTTTGTCACTGCGCGGTAAACTCATACGTTAGTATTCCGGAAACTTTCACCGCCACGCCATTAACAATAGATGGTTTGAATCGCGCCAGCCTGGCGGCGTCAAGCGCAGCTTGCCGCAAAGACTCGGGACCAAACAAAGCTTCGGCCGAAATAACTTTGCCGGTCTCGTCCACCACGACTTGGATCTGTACCTGACCAAACGCGTGGATCTTTTTCGCTTCGGCCGGATACTTGGGCGCCGGCAGTTCGATGGCCTTGCCGTTAAGAATTCCGCCTTCTTTGGGCGCCTCCGTCTCGGACTGAACGCTGGCTTCAGGCTGTTGTCTCTGAGCTTGCGGCTGCGAGTTCGGCTTTGATTCAAGTTTGGGCGGTTGCGGCTTCTCTGATCCGGGCGGTGCATCGCCGATTTCAGTAATAGTGACCTTGCCATGACCAACCACGAAGTCCGTATACTTCACCAGCAGGCGCATACGCACCACATTGCCATTGCCGAAAGTCAGTTCGTCGTCCGCATAGCTGTAAGTAGGAAACCAATACTTGCCATCTATCTGTTCGCGATATGTCTCGAAGGTTGGATACTTGTTGTTCTTGTCCTCGGGAACTCCCTTGCCGCGAGCCTTGACGATTTGTAGGTCCTGGGTGTCCACCCAAATCCGTCCCTGGAAGTATCGATCCTTGATCTTCTTCGGATCGGGAGCGACTCTCGGACCGACATCAAACACGTAAAGATCCAACTCGTCGATTTTCTCTTTCCCCACATACTTGAAAGTGTACGCGTTAAGTTTGGATGCTTCGAGGGCGAAAGGATTGACACCTCCCAGATCTTCCAGGTCCTGTGCCGTAATGTTGATCTCGGTCAGTGTCGGCATCGGAAAGAAATTGATTTTTTCAAAGCGATTGCCCTGGTCGTCGAAGGTGAAGTAAGAAACTCGATGATACTCGCCGGTAACCTGTCCACCCATCCCAATAGTCTGCACCAGCGCGTCTCGCTTAAAAGCGTAAGAGTTTAGTGCCTGACGAAACCGCGTCTCTTTAGCACTGAAGGCGCGAACGATTTCGGCAATCTGAGCCGCGGGCATTGTACTCGCGGAGATTGTGGTCGCCGGGCCTCTCGCATCAGCGCTGGTTTGCTGTGGCAGCGCGACTCCCGCGGCTGTAGCCACGATAAGGACTGCCAACGACGCACGAATGAAACCAAGGTTCACAGGATGGTAAGCAGCTTTAGAGAAGAGTTTCATTGATATTTTCCTAAGCAATAGTTATCAAAACCACGAAATAGCATGCAAAGACAGGCGGATTATAGCAACTGAACTTAGCTGGGACACGCCTGCAGTCAGATGAGCGAAATGGCGAGCTTGTTGCCAAGCAATTACCAGCAAAGTCAGGAGGATCGATGACGATGATGAAGTCGGTACCGAGAGCGGTAGCGACCGGGTCTCAACCACGCGATCGTCCAGATCGCTAAGACTGTAACCCGGTCGCTACCGCTCTCGGTACTGACCTCATCACGCAACCCATTCCCTCCTTCGCTTTGCCCCGTGCTTAGAGTTAAGATGTGGGGTTTGCGAGAGCCGCCGGATTCCCCTCTGTGTGTTCTTGCACGCACCAATCATGACCCAGGAAGCTATCGAAGTACGGGGCGCTCGCGTCAATAATCTCAAGAACATCTCGTTCTCGATCCCGATTAACCTCATGACCGTGGTTACCGGCGTCAGCGGTTCGGGTAAATCCTCCCTGGCGTTCGACACGATTTATGCCGAGGGCCAACGCCGCTATGTCGAATCGCTTTCGGCTTATGCCCGCCAATTCCTCGAGCGTATGGACAAGCCGGACGTTGATGAAGTGCGCGGCATTGCACCCGCCATAGCTATCAGGCAAAAGAACTCCACGCGCAATCCGCGCTCGACCGTGGCCACCCAGACTGAAATCTACGATTATCTGCGATTGCTGTACGCCCGCGTGGGCATCACGATCTGCCGCGTTTGCGGTCGAGAGGTCCAGCGCGATTCGCCTGAATCGGCGGCCGACGAAACTCTTGCGCATCTGTCTGTGGGCACTCGTTTCTTTGTCTTATTTCCGGCTCAGGCGGGTCTTCACATCGACTCCTCCAGCACTAATGGCGATGATCCCAGGCCGGCACGAAAAGCTAAGCAGAAGGAGACGGGCGGGAAGTTCAGCCGGCAGATGCTCACGGCGCACTTAATGAGCCTGATGCAGCGCGGCTTCACCCGATTAGTACACGAGGGAAGGCAGATCGATCTTACTTCGCCTGATGACTATCGTCTGGAGGACTTTCAGAACGTCTATGTCCTGGTCGATCGCCTGACGGCGCGCGAAGACATTCGCCAGCGTCTGGTAGACTCACTGGAAACCTGTTTTCGCGAAGGACACGGGCAGGCGATGATTGAGCCTGCCGCAGACAAGCCCGCTCGCCTGCGTTTTTCTGAAGGCTTCGAATGTAAATACGACGGCACTATCTACGCGGTGCCTGAGCCTCGTCTGTTCAGCTTCAACAATCCCTACGGCGCCTGTCCGACGTGTCAGGGTTTCGGCAACACCATCGGTCTCGATCTCGATCTGGTAATTCCCAATCCTGGTTTGACGCTCAACGAAGGCGCGATCGAGCCCTGGACCAAACCTCAATACGACTGGGCGAAGACGGAACTGCGCAGCTTCTGCAAGGCTGAGCGCATCCCGATGAATGTCCCTTTTAATGAACTAACCCGCCAGCAACGCAATGCAATTGTTAATGGCAAGGGCGAATGGAGCGGCGTGCGCGGCTTCTTCGACTGGCTCGACACGAAAAAATATAAGTTGCACGTGCGGGTGTTCATGTCCAAGTATCGCGGCTACACGCTCTGTCCCGACTGTGACGGCGGACGTCTGCGGCAGGAAGCGCGTGACGTGCGGGTCGGCGGCAAGACACTGCCTGAAGTCTCGGCCTTGTCGATTAAGGACGCGGCCATTTTCTTTGACACCCTCGAACTGCTTCCTGAACAGTCGGCCATAGCCGAGCGAGTGTTGTTCGAAGTGCGCCGGCGGCTTCGCTTCATGGTTGATGTTGGTTTGGATTATCTGACCTTGAATCGTCTGGCTTCGACCTTGTCGGGTGGCGAAGCGCAGCGGATTCAGTTGGCGACCAATCTGGGCTCGTCTCTGGTGGGAGCGCTGTATGTGCTGGACGAGCCATCGATTGGCTTGCACCCCCGCGACAACGATCGTTTGATTCGGTTGCTGCACAATTTGCGCGACATCGGCAACACAGTGCTGGTGGTTGAGCACGACGCGGACATGATGCGCGCCGCCGATCATATTCTCGACATCGGGCCGGCGGGCGATTGATGTATGAAGGTGATTTTCCGGGACTAATCAGGGACTCCCAATCTTTGACTGGCCGCTATCTTCGCGGCGAATCCGAAATTAAAGAGCCGAAGCATCGCCGGCCTTTGCAATTAAAACGACTCAAAGTTCGGGGCGCCGGCGAGCACAATCTGAAAAATATCAATGTCGATATTCCGCTCGACATGCTGGTCTGTGTCACCGGTGTCAGCGGCTCGGGGAAATCCACGCTGATTCACGACTGCATTTTTGCTGGTTTGAAAAAGCAGCGCGGCGATTGGCAGGGCCATGTCGGTGCTTTTCAAAAGCTTGAAGGCGGGCAACACATCGACGAAGTCATCCTGGTCGATCAATCGCCGATTGGACGCACGCCAAGATCGAATCCGGTAACTTACATCAAGGTCTATGACGCGATTCGCGAAACCTTTGCCCACACGCGCGAGGCCCAGGCACACGGATTTGATCCGTCGCATTTTTCGTTCAACGTGCCCGGCGGCCGCTGCGAAGTTTGCCAGGGCGACGGCACCGTTACCGTCGAGATGCAGTTTCTCGCCGACGTCGAGCTGGTTTGTGAAGAGTGCAAAGGCACCCGCTTCAAACAGCAAATCCTGGACGTGCGCTATCGTGGCAAGAACATTCACGACGTGCTCAACATGACCATTCGCGAAGCGCTCACCTTTTTCCGCGACATCACTAAGATCGTAAATAAGCTGCGCGTACTTGATGAAGTTGGTTTGGGTTACCTGCGTTTGGGGCAATCCGCGACTACACTTTCCGGTGGCGAAGCCCAGAGGGTGAAACTGGCGGCGCATCTGGCCAAACGGGCCGGCGCGCGATCGCTCTACATCTTTGACGAGCCGACGACAGGCCTGCACTTTGACGATATCAATAAACTGCTGGCTGCGTTTCGCGCGTTGATTGATGCGGGTGGATCGCTGCTGGTGATCGAACACAACCTCGACGTGATCAAGACGGCGGACTACATTGTTGATTTGGGACCGGAAGGCGGCGACGCTGGTGGTTATGTGGTAGCGACGGGGACGCCGGACGAAATCATGAAGGTGAAAGCGTCGCACACGGGAAGGTATCTGCGGGAGTACCTGGCGCGGTCAAACGGGAAAGCTAAGTCGCCGGCGGCGTGAATAGACCTCTTGCGATTGCTGTGTGGGAAGCCATCGATCCAACTTTGCCACCCGAATCATTTGCCGGTTTTCCATTTGCTCAAGTCGTATAGCGTTCGGCTTCTCTTATGGTGAAAACGCCTGGCTTCGCGCGCTGGGAAAACCGACATGAGATTCCTGGGCTTACTGAGTCCGCGCAACAGCCACAACCCGAAATCCGACGTAGAATATGTGATAATCCGCGGCGCCGAAGCTGCCGCGATTAGCCGAGCGTAAGGTCCAAGGATTGCCGAGCCACGAACCGCCACGCAGCACCCGGACCTGCTGCACGCCGTCGAGCCACGCGCTGCCATCGCTCGGCGCTCCCTGGTATGTCTCGTGATACCAATCCTGACACCATTCCCAAACGTTGCCATGCATGTCAAAGAGGCCCCAGGCATTTGGCTGCTTCTGTCCGACGGTGTGCGTCCTATTTTTCGAGTTCTCCGCGTACCACGCCATC
>WNFP01002388.1_pt1 | contig 14957 bp, 16 predicted proteins | sample 5400201 | NCBI WGS metagenome assembly WNFP01 (sample SAMN13153355, study PRJNA577476) | soil metagenome | isolation source: 115 cm saprolite under Madrone tree | place: USA:California | collected 2016-06-14
TACTTTGAGAGCGCGCTCCGCAAACGCGGCGTTACTGGCGAAACTTTGCTCCAAATGCTGGAGACACGGCTTGATAATGTTGTCTACCGGCTCGGATTCGCGAATTCTCGAAATGCTGCACGACAAATGGTGTCGCATGGGCACGTGACCGTTAATAACCGGAAGGTGAACGTCTCTTCCTACAATTTGCGCTCGGGCGATGTCGTAGCAGTAAAGGATCGACCCGCTTCGCGCCGCTTAGCTACACGCAATCTGGAATTAACGCAGATTCAGCCGGTTCCGGATTGGTTAGTTGCCGATAAAGATCAATTCCAAGGCAAGGTGATGCGGATACCTAGCCGGGAAGAAATTGCTCCAATCGTGAACGAGCAATTGGTCGTCGAATTGTATTCTCGCTAATTCTCGCTAACGCAAAGCAGCCGCAGCCTCGCCCTTTCCCCGTGTCGCCTCCTTACGTTGACGCCTATAGGCGGCTGCCGGATCGCAGCCAAGCTGAATGATGCTTGCCCAAGCTCTCGGCCAGCGCCTCAAAGCGTAGCGACAGCGGCAAGTTGCGAGCATTACGGCGGTCCGGATCTGGAAGGTGCGTTTATTCTCCTATCGAAGTCGCTGGCGCAACTCCATGTACAGATTCTCAATCTCTGCCTGGCTGTGCGCAAGGTACTCGTCAACCGCCTCGTAAATCGCTAACTCTCCGGAACGCACCCGTGGCAGAAACGTGAATGTAAAAAGCGTAAGATGCGGACGAGCTGTTTCCAGTTCTCGCTGAATGATCCGAGCCATCGGACCCAATCCCTCAAGAAATTCGGGAGAAGCCAGACTCTCCAACACCGTTTCTACTGGGTAGGGAACGCGCCGCAGCTCGGTCGACCATTTGCCTTCGCTCCAATTCAGGATTCCGTAGGCGGCCCGCAAATCTCCGTCAAACGGGAAACCGACTGATCCCACGTTAAACACACGAGTCGGCCCGATCTGTCTCTGGAGCGGCAGGTGCGTGTGCCCGCAACAAAGCACCCTCGGCATCGGCTCACCGAGCATATCGAAGGCCTTCTCATCGCGCGTAGAGGGAAAGAAACCCTCGGCGTTAGAACGCGGCGAGCCATGAGCGATGCAGATAAACGAGCCGTCTGGTCCGCTGAGCTGGATTGCTATCGGCAAGGTTCGCAAAAAAGGGATTGTTTCCGGCACTCTCTCTGCAGTCCAGCGGGCAGGTTGCCAGGCGTAGAGATCAACTGCATGAGCCTGTTCGGTCGGAGACTCGCTCTGCTCAATTACGTAGTCCTCGTGGTTACCGCGCAGGAGCGGCCAATCGAACTTGCGTAGCCGATCATAGACCTCCTTGGGAGCAGGACCCCGATTCTGGAAATCACCGGCCACAATGACCTGATCCGGTTGCGCGATTTCCAGATCGGCAATGACCGCTTCCAGGGCAAGTAGATTGGCGTGTATGTCGGCCAAAATGGCTATCCGCATCGTAACTCGGACAACCTAATTGTTCGCCTCCAAATATCGGCTCTGGATAAGTTCCAAAGCTTTCGCCAGACTCATCCGATCCAAAAAATGCTTTAACATCGGATCCGCGTCAGCTGGTAGCCTTTCCTTCAGTCGATCGATCTGCTCCGATATCAGACGAAGTTTCTGCAATTGTGCTTCCGGATCTCTCGATCGCAAATCCTGATTGGAGATCACCTCGAGTCTTTTCTGTAAAGCCGACGCCAACTCTGAGTAGTACTCCCCCATTTCGAAAATGTTGCGCAGGTGGGTTCGCAATCAAGGGTTTTTACTGAATCAGTACGCTTGGTTCGCAATTGCTCTGGTTTCGGGATCACACAACGAATCTGTCGACGATCCAGAGCATGCAACAGAATCTCAAGAGTCCGAACAGAAATCTGCGAACATTCGTGCAACAACAGAATTGCTCCGGGTTCTGTCGCCCGTAATAAACGTTCGGCCGCGGTCGCCGGCTCCTTTATCCGTGTGTCGAAGGCCCGAGCACTCCAGCCGACGAGAAACAGACTACGAGCCGAAAGGATGGGATGGAGATACGGATTTTTCATGCCGGTTGGTGCTCGGAAGAGGCATGGAATCGGGAGATTGAGATTGGCGAGAGTCCCCTCAAATCGTTCGATCTCATGTCGAAGTCGCCGTGGTCCTAGTCGCCAAAAATGGAGTTGTGGATGGGTCTGAGTGTGATTTCCGATCGAGTGTCCGCGATCCAAAATCATTTGAACGAGGCCGGGAGCGTCCATTATTTTTTGACCAACGAGAAAAAATGTTGCCTTGGCATCAAAGCGATCGAGTAGATCCAAAATCGCTGGTGTTGTCCGCGGGTCAGGGCCGTCATCAATCGTCAGCCAAACTTCATCACCCGCTTGACCGAAAAAGGTCATAACCGGCCCGAATCCCTGAAATGAAGGGATGAGCGTGGTTGCGAGGAGTGTCAGGTGAGCGAAAAATAAAATCCAAAGTCCTTCCAACGACCCAAACCCGAGCAGCACCAATGTGGCAAAGGGAGCCAGTACAATATACCAGACGATCGGTGTAGCCCGCGTCGACATCCTCTTTTCTAACGGTTGGCGGCTATGCGCGAAAAGAAAAATGCGATTCGTCGATAGTACCAGCTCCAGCGCGCCGATTCTTCGGATTCACTTTTGGTTGACTCAACCGGAAGAATCGAAAAGCATTCTGTTTGGCTCTTCGGCCGTTTGCCGTGACAAATTACCCGAACTTCGCCTCTCCCCGTCCTCAAGTAGCGCTCCTGATTGAAACTTCCAACGCCTACAGTCGAGGATTGTTGCGAGGAATACGAACTTACATGCGCGAGGGTGCGAACTGGGAAATCCATTTCACAGAGCAAGGCCGTGGAGATGAACCGCCTCCTTGGTTCCATAACTGGCATGGACATGGCATTATCGCCAGGATCGAAAACAGTCAAATTGAAGAGGCTGTCGCCGCGACAAAATTGCCGGTCGTCAACGTTAGCAGCAATACGGTCAAACGAAGCTTCCCGACCGTAGCTAGCGATAGCGACGCTGTCTGTGCGGTTGCTGCGCAGCATTTGCTGGAACGCGGCTTCCGCTTATTTGGCTACTGTGGAGATGTCCGGTTTGATTGGTCGCTCCGTCACGAACAAAACTTCCGAAAGCATCTGCGTGACGCCGGCTTCGACGTCAGAGTGTTCGATTCCGAAATTGGCGATGCCGAAGATTGGCCTCGCGAACAGAGCAAGCTCATCAATTGGCTGCTCAGTCTTCCCAAGCCAATGGGTATTTTCGCTTGCTACGATATTCGTGGCCAGCAACTCCTCGATGTCTGCCGGCAAACCGGCATACGCGTACCAGATGAACTAGCGGTCATCGGCCATCACAACGACGAGCTACTCTGTGAACTTTGTGATCCTCCCCTCTCCAGTATTATCCCGAATGCCCGGCGCGCTGGTTATGAAGCAGCCGAGCTGCTCGACCGGATCATGCAGGGTCGGCAAATACACAACGAAACCCGTTTAGTCGCGCCAATCGGCGTTTTTCCGCGAAAATCAACCGAAGCAATCGCCGTGAGCGACACTGAAATCGCCCAGGCTATGCGGTTCATTCGAGATCACGCTTGCGAAGGAATCGGGGTTGAGGATGTGCTGAAGGTGGTACCCATCTCTCGAACGGTATTGGAACGCCGTTTCCAGAAATTTCTCCGCCGGTCACCCTACGAGGAAATTCTTCGACTTCGTCTCGAGCGAGTTAAACAGTTATTGACCACCACCGATCTCTCAATCGCGCAGATTGCCGATCAGGTGGGATTTTCCGGAGTCGAATATCTGAGCGCGATGTTTAAGCGAAAGTTGGGCATTTCTCCACGTGAGTTTCGGCGATCAGTAATTGCCCGATGATGCGGTTTGCCCTTTGAGCACCGTGTACGACATTTCCACGACCGATTTTGACAGTTACGTGAGCGGCTCTTGCCGCGTTACGAAGTACGAGTTTGCGCGATGCCCAGGACTGCTGTCTTCGTATTATCGCTTTCTGCATTGAACGCATGAAAAAGTCGCCATTGGCAATCATTCTCTTAATCGTCTTTATCGACCTGATCGGCTTCGGGATGGTCATTCCCATTTTGCCGCTCTATGCGCAAAGTTTCGCGGCTTCCGAATGGCAGATCGGTTTGCTCTTAGGTTCATATTCATTCATGCAGTTTCTCGCTTCGCCGATTCTCGGCGGAATTTCTGATCGGTTCGGTCGAAAACCAGTCTTGCTCGGCAGTCTGATTGGTTCGGCCGCTGGGTACATTCTGATGGCCAATGCGCATTCTTTGGCGATGCTCTTTTTGGCGCGAATTATCGCTGGAATCTCTGGTGCAAGTGTTGCTACCGCGTCCGCCTATGTCGCCGATATCACACCGCCGGAAAATCGGTCTCACCGAATCGGTCTGATCGGCGCCGCCTTTGGCGTTGGCTTTATTTTGGGTCCGGCTATCGGAGGATTGCTCAGCTTGGTCTCGCCAGTAGCGCCATTTTGGTTCGCCGCAGCAGTGGCGCTGGCCAATGGATTGGCTGTGATTGGTCTTTTGCCCGAACCAAAGCAGCATGCCGACCGATTGCAAAGCCTGAAGGGCGCAGGAGAAATATGGTCCGGCTCCTTCGGCCGCTGGCTCGCTTTTCTGGTGGCGACCTACTTTGTTGCAATTGCCGGGTTTGCGATTGTCACAATGATTTATCCCCAGGTTAGTAACCGGCGCTTCAATCTCACCCAATCACAAATAAGCTGGATCTTCGTTGTTATGGGACTGGTCGGAGCGCTGATTCAGGGAGGAGCGATCGGACGATTGACCAAACGATTCGGCGACTACCGATTGGCAGTCGTCGGGTTAGCTGTGATGGCGGCAAGCATGGCGCTGATGCCATTGGCGACGACTATCCCGTTGTTTCTCTTGTTCACGATCGGTTTAGCAATCGGCAATAGCCTGTCGCAACCGACAATTAATGCGATGGCCTCTAAGGCGGCTCATGCCGGAGTTCAAGGGCGGGTCTTGGGCACGCTGCAATCAGCTGGAAGTCTTGGTCGGGTGTGCGGGCCAGCGGTTGGCGGATTCCTCCTGGCGAGCGATCATACTCGGCCGCCAATTGAATATGGCAACACGCCTTTTCTGATGGGCGGCTTGGTCATGGCATTTGCCTTCGTCGTCAGCTTGGCGCTCCGAGGAGCAGAACCGGTACAGACTGAGCCCGCAATCAATGTCGGCCAACCGTACCGGCGCGATTAGGTCGGCCAGGTCAACCGGGCAGTACCTCGTAAGCGTTCGCGAGGCCTTGCAATGGTCGGGCGAAAACCTCCGGCGCATTTGTAGCTATGGGAATTGGTTCTGCGTTCCCAGGCGCCGGGTTTGAGCCATTCGCGTTCGTCCGCCCTTCAAGAACACCAACGCGCAGTCTTCTCCAATCTATCCAATCCACTTCGCTATTTCTCGCGCCCAGTAGGTGATGATAAGATCAGCGCCGGCTCGCCGGAAAGACGTCATCAACTCCAGGACCGCGTTTTTCTCGTCGATCCAGCCGTTCTGGGCTGCCGCCTTGAGCATGGCGTATTCCCCACTCACGTTATAGACAGCGGTCGGCATTTTGAACCGCTCTTTCACCCGCCAGAGTATGTCCAGGTAAGGCAAACCGGGTTTCACGATTAACAAATCGGCACCCTCCTCGAGATCCAGCGCCACCTCTCGTAGTGCTTCGTTGGCGTTGGCCGAATCCATTTGGTAGCTGCGACGATCGCCGAAGTGGGGCGTGCTTTCCGCGGCCTCTCTGAATGGACCATAGAAAGCAGAGCAAAACTTCGCTGCATAACTCATCACGGGAACCGTTTGGAAGCCTCGAAGATCAAGTTCGCGACGAATTACGGATACCCGACCATCCATCATATCGCTGGGGGCGACGATATCAGCTCCTGCCTCCGCTAGGCTGACTGCCGCTCGAGCGATGAGCTCGACTGACGGATCGTTTACGATTTCGTAGCGGTCCCTTGATCGTTGCACGACTCCGCAGTGGCCGTGCTCCATGTACTCGCAAAGGCACACATCAGCGATAATGATTAGATCCGAAACCTCTTGTTTTAAACGACGAATCGCGCGCTGAACAATGCCCTCCTGAGCGTAGGCGCCAGAAGCCACATCATCTTTATTTGCCGGTATTCCAAATACCAGAATGGCTCGAATTCCGTCGGCATGGGCGGTTTTGGCCTCTTCGATAAAGTGTTCGACGTCATATTGGAAGACGTTGGGCATGCTCACAATCGGGGTTGGGCCAGCCACTTTTTCCGAGACAAACATCGGGTAGATGCATTGCCATGGCTCAATGGTGACCTCGCGGACGAGCTGCCTGAGAGTCTCGCTGGAGCGAAGACGTCGCGGGCGACGAAGCAGTTCAAGCATAGCTTAGTCTATTTACCGGACGCCTCGCTGCAAATGTGTATAAGTTCCCTGTCCCGGATGATGAACCGACTCTTGCTGGTAAATCTGAATAATACTTCGACGAAGATCGCCTTGTCCGATCAGGAAAGGTTATTGAAAAAAAGCGTGATTCCGACCAACCGATTGACCGCCGATGCCGTTAATCGCGTCTTGGGGAAATGGGTATTTGATTACGCCGTCGTCGGCTCGGTTGTCCCCGGCAAAACCGGAATATTTCGAAAGAAATTACGAGGACGTCTGGTGGAGGTCAGTGCTGCACTCGATCTGGGAATCGGTGTTGATTTTCCCGAACCGCAAAGCATCGGGGCGGATCGTCTGGCCAATGCGGTTGGAGTCACTTCGCGGTTTGGTGCGCCCGCTGTCGTGGTAGATTTTGGGACCGCCGTCACCTTCGACATTATCTCTCAATCGCGGCAATACATCGGAGGAGTAATCGCACCGGGTCTCGGCGCAATGACCGAATACCTGTACCAACGAACTGCGTTGCTCCCTCGAATTGATCTCTCCGAACCCGCTAATATCATCGGGAAGTCGACCAAGGAAGCGATGTTGGCTGGCGCAGTTTTTGGCTATCGCGGGCTGGTACGCCAAATCGTTACCGAGATCGTTGGGAAACTGGAGGGAAAGGCGCACATCGTTGCGACCGGCAGCTACGCTTCTTTGATCGCGGCAAAACTTCCAGAGTTGCAAATTGTTGATCCTGACCTCACCCTGGAAGGCCTTCGAATCATCGCATTACGAAACACCCCATTATGAGTTCCGCCACCGCTATCGGATTTGATTTTGGCGCGACGACCATCAAGACCGGAGTGGTTCGAGATGGGTCGATTCTGGAAAAAGGTAAGGTCATCGAGACCCGGCAAGATGGTAATACCGACGCTTTGGTGCAGGAAATGATCGATGAGATTCAAGTCCTGAGAACGAAACATCCAGAGACAAAAGCAGTGGGCTTTGGCGTACCGGGCATTATCAATCCAATTACTGGCGTGGTTATTAATCTGACGAACGTTAAGGGCTGGAAACAGATTCCCTTGCGGTCAATTGTGCAGAAAAAAACCAGATTGATAGCGAATCTCGAGAATGATGCCAAAGCTATGGCCTATGCGGAGTGGAGACATGGCGCCGGTGCTCAGGTTCCTAATGTTGTTTGCGTCACTTTAGGTACCGCGGTGGGAGGTGCGCTGATCCTGAATGGGAAACTTTATCGAGGTGCGACGTTCGTGGCCGGCGAGATCGGGCAGATGTCAATCGATTACCAAGGAGTGGACTATGTCTATGGCAACAAAGGTGCTTTAGAAGCGTATGTTGGTCATCACAAGATCGCGGAGCGCGCCAAGGAGATTTACTCGGCTGGCGGGAAAGAAATCGGTGACGAAGCCGATCCGAAAAATCTATCCGCTGCGGCCGATCGCGGTGATAGCTTAGCCGAGGCGGTTTGGCAGGAAATCGGGCTTAAGATCGGGGTTGGATTGACCAGCGTGATTTGGCTGGTGAATCCTGACCGGATTGTGCTGGGAGGAGGTGTCGCTCAAGCAGGAGAACACCTGTTTAAGTACATCCGCGAAACGATTGAGCACCGTTGCGAAAAGACTTTTTGGGAAAAATTGGAGATTGTTCCGGCCACTCTAGGCAACGACGCCGGAATCATCGGCGCTGCGTCGCTCGCTCTGGAATCAGAATTTCTGCCGAAGAGTTAGCCGCATCGAACCTGGGTTCCTGAACCGTGGCCCGCTCGCAACGCAGTCGCGTAGCGACTGTAGGCTGCGGGGACAGGCTACTTTCTAGCCAAGCACCAAATGATGCCCGTCGAGCAGTTGCCAAACCTCTATAAATCAGGCAAGTTATAGAGTTATGTCCCTGGCCGAGCGAGCCGCCAAAGCAGCAAAAATTGCTCAGGAACCTGAGCTTTATAAGGTGTGTGAAGGTTGCGACTCCATCGTGACACGCCGAGTCTCCACTTGTCCGAACTGCCACGGTTACCGATTCGAGGAAGACCCTGCGGAAGTGATACGTCAGGCAAACATTCTCGGTTCCCGAGAGAAGACGAGTGTTCTAACGGAAGATCTTCAATAGCCGCCGCACGTTTCGCGCCTTCGTCCGGCCGCCGCCGAATCGCAGCCAAGCTGAATGGTATTTGTTGATTTGCACTGCCCGCGACCCTTCCTTAGCCTGCAAATCTTTACGAAACGGCGAATGACCCCTACTATGCTAATGACTTACTGTACCGAGTCTCGATGAGCGGACCAGAGTTCACGCTTGGGATTAATCGCTTCAATGGGTCGGCGAGATGGCGCGTGCTTCGCATCCATGCGAAGCAGCCAAGTCCAGTCAGATACTGGCCGATAGCGGCACGAAGTGACTTCCAGAAGCGAGAGGAACGAATCCTCATGCCGCTCCTTTGACGGGCAGGCCCCGGCTGCGTTTGTATCCGTCCGATCTATGATTTCAGAAGGAATCCAAGGCGCTCTTCCACGCTTGGAATGCCCTCGAAATCTATGGAGAGACTGAGTTCCTTCCATTTCTCGTCCTCTGCCATCCGCTGCTCCGCCGCTCCACGTGCCAAAAATACGGCATCACTGCCCAGGAGCAAACGCAACAGAGGCTCCGAAAGCTCCGCGATTTTAAGGATCGCTTTCGCCGCTTTACCTGGATCGCCAGGCTGTTTTCCATTGGTGGCCCGTACATGATGCGCCAAATATCCCATCGGTTACTTGCTGTATGCCCACTTACGCTCTCTAGGCAGATTACGAGAATTCCACCAAACTGCGCGACGTTAATGTGTGGATGGTGGGACGCTTACCTTGCTCAAGCACTCGGCCGTGGAATGCCGACACGCTCTAGCCCCAAATGTGGTTCGCACCTGGGAAGGTACGTCTACTTTCCTCTCAGGGCTCCAATGGCCGTTCCGTCAGAAGATAGTTTTGCACGTAATCGGCCACCCCTTCCTCGAGACTGAATTCCGGGCCTTTGTATCCTGTGGAAAGAAGCTTCTTGATATTTGCCTCCGTGAAATACTGATACTTGCCGCGCAATGTCTCAGGCATTTCGATGAACTCAATGCGAGGGGGGGCTTTGAGTGCCGAAAACACGGCCGACGCCAGCTCGTTCCAAGTCCGTGCTTGGCCCGAGCCCAAGTTAAACAATCCCCGAGCCGAAGCATTGGCTGCCAGAGATAGCGTCATTTCCACTGCGTCTTTCACATAAAGAAAATCTCTCCGTTGCTCGCCATGCGCATATTCGGGCCGATAGCTTTTAAAGAGTTGGATTTTACCAGTCTGTTGCACCTGCTCGAAAGCCTTGCGCACGAGGCTGCGCATCTCTTTCTTGTGACCTTCATTAGGGCCAAACACGTTGAAATACTTCAAACCGACCAAGGAATCGAGTAATCCGCGTTTTTTAGCGTAGAGGTCAAAGCGGTGTTTAGAAAATGCATAACCGTTCAATGGACGAAGTCGAGGGAGTTGTTCATCGTCGTCATCCATGCCGGCGGAGCCATCGCCATAGGTAGCGGCGGAAGAGGCGTAGACGAACCGCAAACCCCGTCTCGCCGCCCATTCGGCCAGATCTCTGGTAAATTGGTAATTGTTCCGCATCAGATAGCCGAGATCCTGTTCCGTGGTGGAGGAGCAAGCGCCTAAGTGGAAAACGACGCGGACTTCGTTGAGCAAGGGGCTTTCGTTCATGACCAAATCCCGAAGATCTGCGGCGGCGAGATAGTCGTCGAACTGAAGTGAGACTAAATTCCGCCACTTTTCATCGGTAGCGAGCTCATCACACACCAAAATACTATCAAGGGACCGGCGGTTAAGCGACCAGATGAGGGCGCTACCGATGAACCCTGCGCCGCCGGTTACCAGGATTTTACCTTTTCCTAAATCAATCACAGTTTAGATTTTTGCACTCAACCCGTTTTGGTTCACGAAGCAAGAATCCATATCCGAATGTCCAGGATTATTCTTTCCTTCACCGTCGTAGTTCTATTGAGCGTGGCGGCGGGAGCGATTTATCTTTGGCTGCACCGAGATCATCCTGCGCCAGCTCCTGACCTGACACTGCTCAATGAAAGCTTACACCGATCGATGGAGAGCGAACTAGCCACACCTTCGCTACCGATGAACCGTGTCGAGCTAAACGTTAAACCGCAAGATCTCGATTCTGAAATCGAGCGGATTAAGAACTTAGCAGCCAAGCTGAGCGGTAGTGCAACGGTTAATCATCTTCCTGCGGAATTAGATCGAGATTTGCTCATCGAAATTCCGCAAGCTAGCGCACAGCAATTTATCGAAGCAGTGCAAGATCGAACGAAGCTAGTGTTGGATGCTCCACCCAATTCTCATGACGAAAATCAGATTATCGAAGTGAAATTGCACGTCGCCCAATAAGATATGTTGCTGGTCGTTTTTGCACTTCCGGCGGAGGCCCGCGTCTTTCAAAGGCGTTTAGCGCGGAAGCAGAAGCAGGAGACATTTTTCGATGGAATAATGTCCGGTACGCGAGTTGGAATCTGCTTCGTTGGCATTCGAGCTACGGCCGTGATTAATCTCGAAGAGACGATTCAGCGAGTTACACCAACTCTGGTCATCAGTTCAGGATTCGCCGGAGCAACCCGGACCTTGTTGGAACCCGGAGACTTTCTGATTGCTTCTAACTACACAACAGCTCAGGTCGAGCTACCGGTTGGTAGCCTAGTTGATGCGATCGGCCCTTTTTGTTCGGTCGAACAGGTTAGCGGACCGGCAGAAAAGCGGAGATTGGGGGAGTTCAATCTGGCGGTCGATATGGAATCGAGATCGATTGCAGCGGTGTGCGATCGTTATCAGATTCCACTGATTACCGCCCGCATGATTTCTGATGGCAGAGACGAGGGTATTCCCCCCGTCTTTATTGGCGGAAAACTCAGGAATCCAAAAGAAGTGCTCGAAGCAAGCCAATTCGCCTTTCGAATGCTTCACCTGACTCGGCGGCTAGCTGATCGGCTTAGTCAGCTGATCGGCTTCACGATGCAGACCAAATGAGTGGTCTGATTAGATATCCGACGGCTCAATGCCAAGTTCACCTTGAGAACGGACATCAAAGATCGTTCCGTCGTTCGAATTGGTCGGGCTAATCTTCCTCTGGACGCAAGTCTCGTGCGAGGAGGCGTTGCATAGCCTCCGCCGGTGGGGTCGATCCGTAAAGGATCGAGTGAATCTCACGGATAATGGGTGTCTCCACACTTAATCTTTCACCCAGGTGAATGGCGCTTCGAGTGGTCGGGATTCCTTCCGCCACGGTACCCATCGATTCAGTAATGTGATCTAAAGGCTCGCCTCTGGCGAGCCGTTCGCCCACCCCTCGATTGCGGCTGTGCCGGCTGAAGCAGGTCCCCACCAGGTCACCTACTCCACTGAGTCCTTGGAAAGTTTCGCGCCTTCCTCCCAGAGCCGTCCCGATGCGGATTAATTCGGCCAAGGACCTTGTGACGAACGCAGCCTTCGAGTTATCGCCTAGGCCAAGGCCGTCACAAAGCCCCGCGCCTAGGGCGAAAATATTTTTCAGCGCCCCTCCAATCTCAACTCCGCCAACGTCTGCGCTCGTGTAGACGCGAAAGGTTTTGGTAGAGAGTATTGATTGCAAGTGTTCGGCAATTTCCGGCTCTCGGCTCGCAATAACGGTCGCGCTCGGAATCGAACGTGCCACTTCTTCGGCATGATTCGGTCCGGAGAGGGCCGCCGTTGATATTTCCGGAAAAACGTCCTCCAGAATCTCGGTCATGCGTCGGTATCTCTGATGGTCGAGACCCTTCACGCACGACACCATTACTGAATTTTTAGTGAGATACTTTGACTCGAGTAATAAACGGGCGATTTCGCCGAGAGCTGTTGAAGGAGTGGCCCAAAGCAGATAATCGGCTGACGACATCTCCGCGAAGGAGGAAGTGATTTGCAAGTTGGAAGGCAGAAGGACGCCTGGCAAATGACGCTCGTTAGTTCTCTCCCTGCGTAGTAGGTCGGCCGTAAACGAGTGCCGGACCCAGAGGGTCACCGTATGGCCTTTCTCCGCGAGTAGCCCCGAAAGGGCGGTACCCCAACCACCGCCGCCGAGAATGGTAATGGCAGCCATTTCAATCCAAAAAGCGGACGAGTTTGGGTCCAACGAGACTTTTCGCCGTTCCTCGGCCCATCAATCTCTGACTCACGATTCCGACTTTTTCTTCCCGAACCGCGATTCGGTGCCGTTCAAGAGGCGAGTGATATTCGTGCGATGTCTCAATACGGCCAGGCTGGCAGCGAGGATCGAGAACAGAATAAGAACCCAGAAATTACTGCTGCCGACCGAAGGGCTCATTAAAATTAGACTCGCCGGCAAGGAAATCGCCGCGCAGATCGAAGCCAGCGAAACGTATCTACTCAAATAAAAAACTACCACCCAGACCAGCGCAACAATAAGAACGATGAACCAGGGAAAAAGAGCAAGCACGACGCCACCAGAAGTGGCGATCCCTTTGCCACCCTTAAAGCCGAGCCAAAATGTGTAATTGTGGCCAAGAATACAGGCGATGGCGGCCACTACTCCCGCGACTGACGATTCAATGCCTCCATGAGTACCAAGAAAAATGCCCAGGCGGACGGCCAGGAAGCCCTTGAACCCATCACAGAAAAAAACCAGATAACCCCATTTCTTACCCATTACCCGGAGAACGTTCGTTGCTCCGATATTTTTGCTTCCGTGTCGGCGAATGTCTATTCCTTGGGAATTAGCCACCAAATAGCCACTGGGAATGGAACCGATTAGATAGCTGACGATAACAATTAAGACCAAAATCATCGGGAGAATCTTTTGAATCGATTGTGCCGCAGATTTTCGTCCAACGCGCTTACTTGTACAACTGCTGTTTGAGCCGGTCCGGCGCAAAGGACCGAACATTCGTTTCCATTCGCGGCCACCCTGCAGCGGCCCAAGGCGGAGGGGTTGCGAACGGGTATATTCACGTGCGAAAGAGGCGCCGGCACTGATTTTGTGACCACGGCCATCGAAAACGCGCATTGAGGGGAACCGGGAACGTCGGTCGCCGATTTCGCAGCAATGTAGATTTCCGCTTTTAGAAACCGTTCTGCTTTGGCATGTTACTCCCGGCATGCTGGGATTGACTCGCATAGAACCGGCCACGATTGAAGATCTGCCTTCCCTAACAGAACTGCTCATGGATCTGTTTGCCCAGGAGTCCGACTTTCGTCCAGACTACAACAACCAGATGCGGGGTCTGCGCTTGTTGCTCGAACAACCAAACCGAGGCCGAATTTTTGTGTTACGGAGCGCCAGCAAGATCATCGGAATGATTAACCTGCTATTCACCATTAGCACCGCGGAGGGCGGTTTCGTGATCCTCCTGGAAGATCTCATCGTTGACCGGAACTTTCGCGATCAAGGTCTCGGGAGCGAACTGTTGAAATATGCGATCGATTACGCGAAGCAGAAGAATTTTCTACGGATTACTTTGCTCACCGACCGCATCAGCGAACCTTCTCTCACATTTTTTGAAAAGCACGGTTTTCAACGATCATCGATGGTGCCAATGCGGCTCTGGTTGCGCCCAGTGGCCGCTGTCGATCTCAAGACCGGCTCGGCGTAGCGATGTAGCCTGGTCTCCTGGCCACAAATTGCGAATTTCAGGCTTCACACTCCGCATTCCGCCATCCGGGCTTCGACAATCAGGCGACTTTGCCTGCCGGCTCGATCGCCTCGTGGCTTTCGAATAACTGCCGAATGATATCTTCCAGCGGCTCATCCTCGGCACTAAAGTCCTGAACATTCCCGCTTGATAAGAGTTCGCGGCAAACCTCGGCTACCTTGGTGCGATCCACTTTTAAGGTTAGCGAGGTAGCAGTTTGTTCAACTACATCCCCGAGGCGAGGAGGACGATTGAGTGCGCCATTGAAAGTAAATCGAAGAAACTTGTGCCGGGCAAATCTTTCAATGATGTCGGCAAATTCGCCATCGAAGAACACTTTGCCATGGTCGATGATAATCACCCGACGGCACAGCTTCTCGATGTCCTGCATGTAATGGCTGGTCAGAATAGTGGAGACGCGTTCCTGTTCGTTGTAGTGGAGTAGAAAGTCCCGCACGTTTTTTTGGCTGATTACATCAAGCCCGATCGTTGGCTCGTCCAAGAACAAGACCTTCGGCCGATGGATTAAGGCGGCGATCAACTCCAGTTTCATCCGTTCCCCAAGGCTTAATTCGCGCACCATCACATTGAGCTTATCGCGGACGTTCAGAAGGTCGACCAGTTCGTCCACGATTCGTCGAAAGCGGGTTGGTGAGATCTGGTAGATTACCCGATTCAATTCGAGCGATTCACTGGCCGGTAGATCCCACCAAAGAGAATTCTTTTGCCCCAACAATAGACTGAACTGGCGCTTGAATTCCGTTTTACGCTCCCAAGGAGTAAATCCTAGAACGGAAGCCGATCCGGACGTTGGAACCAGCAGGCCGGAAAGCATCTTCAGTACCGTCGTTTT
>WNFP01002389.1_pt1 | contig 14957 bp, 17 predicted proteins | sample 5400201 | NCBI WGS metagenome assembly WNFP01 (sample SAMN13153355, study PRJNA577476) | soil metagenome | isolation source: 115 cm saprolite under Madrone tree | place: USA:California | collected 2016-06-14
TGACGGAAGGCTTGCCATGGCTGGCGCTCGCCTACGCGGACATGGACTGGGATTGGGCGGTGCAGAACGCCAAGCTGCTGGACCGGCAGAACCGGCTCGGATTCGTCGTAACCTTAGCTTCTCAAGTAGCCTCCAAGTCAGCCGACTCGCACCGTTCTGGAAGGCTCCGGGAATACGCGGCGGTGCTCGAACGCTCGAGGCTTGTCAAGGAGGATACTCTTTGCCACGATGCCCTGACGGAAGCGGAGAGAAAATGGCTTCGAGCCAACCGCCCCGCTACAGCCGCGCATTGGAATCTGCTGACGGACATGCAGGCGGAGAACCTTCCTCATGCCACACTTTAGCCGGGTGCCGGAACCATGGAAATCCTTTCTCGGGGAACTCGACCGGAGGCAACTGCGGAGACCCGTCTGGATTGCATGCGCGGATTTGTGGCCAAGCAAACTTGCCACAAGCCGAATCAGAAGGACTTGCCAAGGTGAAGATCGCGCTCTATTTGTTGGGAGTTCAGGGACTCATCGGAGCCTTCGACACACTCTACTACCACGAATGGAAGGCCCGGCTTCCAGCACGCGGGCGGCGAGCCGCTCGGGAATTGGCCCTCCACGCCGCCCGAGATTTCCTTTACGGGGTTCTGTTCATCTCGTTACCGCGATTTGCTTGGAAGGGCAAATGGATTGCCTTGCTCGTCGGAGTTATTGGCGCCGAGATCGTTTTGACACTCTGGGACTTTGTCGTGGAGATAGCTGTTCGCAGAGACCTCGGAGACGTCTACGCAGGAGAGCGCGTGACGCATGCAATCATGGGAATCCTCTACGGAGCAATGTTGGCCACCCCCGCTCCCACGCTCATTTCCTGGTGGGCAAGCCCGACTGCTTTGAATATTGCACTCGTCCCGATCCCCAAATGGGTGCGCGTCGCTCTCAGCGCGATGGGTGTGGGGGTCGTTTTGTCCGGGCTGAGGGATCTCTATGCAGCCCTGCAACTTCCGGGGGGCGGATGGCCTTGGCGTTTGGGCGACGTCGAGACGCGGAACCGTTGGCCCGGCAAGCCTTGAAGGATTTCCTCTGCCTGTTTTCCTTTGCATCCGAGCCAAGCGCGTCATAGGATGGCGCCCACAGTTTCCCGCTCTGCCGACAGGAGAAAATCTTTCATGCACATGCATAGCTTGAATTGGCTGGCGATCCTGGTAGCCGCGATATCCACCATGGTGGTCGGTTTTTTGTGGTACTCGCCCCTGCTCTTCGCAAAAGCTTGGGTGCGCGAAATGGGCTACGATCCCAACGACAAAGCCCAGATGGAGGAGATGAAGAAAAGCGCTGTCCTGGCCTACACGGGTTCGTTTTTGGCCAGCATTGTCTCGGCCTTTACACTGGCGCTGTTCCTTCACGGGCTCCGCGCGGAGCGCGTAGACTTCGGCTTGATGGTTGGCTTCCATGTGTGGCTCGGATTTGTCGCCACAGTGCAATTGACCGGCGTCCTGTTCATGAAACAGAGCATGAAGCTCTTCGCCATCAACACCGGCTACCAGCTTGTCTGCTACCTGGTCATGGGAACGATCCTCGCCGCGTGGAGGTAGCCCTCCAGCCAGGTGCTACGAAAGCAGAAGGGTGAAGTAGCTTGCAACAACCCCTCCGGACAGACAGAATGTCCGGCGTTCACACTTGCCTACCCCACCCGCCAACGAGAACAACAGGCCTGCGCGTCCGGCCACCCGGCTGATTGCGCTGCTGGCCCTCGCGGCCCTTATCAATTATATCGATCGCGGCAACCTCTCCATCGCCGCGCACTTGCTGAAGGGGGAGCTTGGCTTGTCAGGCTCGCAGCTTGGCATCTTGTTGTCCTCCTTTTTCTGGACCTACTCTCTCTTCCTTCCGGTTTCCGGATGGCTGGCGGATCGCTTTGAGGTCAAATGGGTGATGGCTTTTGGCTTTTTCCTCTGGTCCGGCGCGACGGCCGTCACCGGCGGCTTGCACACGTTCACGGCATTGCTCGCCGCGCGGCTCATGCTCGGGATCGGCGAATCGGTCGCTTATCCCTGCTACGCGAGGACGCTGGTGCGGCACGTTCCGGAAGTGGGCCGAGGATTTGCGAACGCGCTCATCGCTGCCGGAGTTGGATGCGGCCCGGCCCTGGGCACGTTTTTCGGGGGCACGCTCATGGCGCGATACGGCTGGCGCCCTTTCTTCATCGTCCTTGGCGTCGTCAGCTTGGCCTGGCTGATTCCGTGGCTCGCGTGGATGCCGCGAGGAAGCAAGGCCGTTTCCTCCGTGGGGCAAAGCGACGTAGGATTTCTCGAAATCCTGAAGCAACGATCGATGTGGGGAACCTGCGGAGGCCTATTTGGCGCAAATTACGTGCTGTACTTCGAGATCACCTGGCTACCGTTTTATCTGGTGCGCGAGCGGCACCTGCCGATGGGAACGATGGCGAAGATTGGCGGCCTGGGATACTTGTGCTACTCCGTTGCCGCGGTGCTTTTCGGTTGGATCTCCGACCGGTGGATCGCCTCGGGTGGAACGCCGACTCTCGTTCGCAAAACTTTTGCGGGTGTGGGAGCGGGGAGTGCCGGGCTACTCCTCCTCGGCTGCGCCCTCGCCGGTTCCACGGTTTCCGTGATTCTACTTCTACTAGCGTTCGCAGCCGGCGGCATGTGCGGATCCAATATCTGGGCCATCACCCAAACTCTGGCCGGGCCGAGAATGGCGGGCCGCTGGACGGGCTTGCAAAATTTCGTCGGAAATCTTGCGGGAGTCATCGCACCGGCGGTGACCGGATTCGTCATCGATTACACCGGACGATTCTTCGTCGCCTTCGTCATTATGGCGGTCATTGCACTGTTGGCTGCTCTTTCTTATACCTTTGTTATCGGCCCGGTGAAGGAGATCGCCTGGGAAAGATGACCGGACAGCGGGGCCATGGGCGATGTCGTCTCGTCCATTGAGGCAAGCCCTCTCTTGTCCTAGAATCTTGCTCATGAACGTCGACTGGCTGCGCGAATTATGCCTCTCCTTTCCGGGCGCCGTGGAACAGATCCAGTGGGGCAGCGACCTACTCTTCAAAGTCGGCGGGAAGATGTTTGCCGCGACGCCGCTGGAGCCGGCTCCGGTGTGTCTTTCGTTCAAGGCGTCACCGGAACATTTTGCAGAACTCACGGAGCGGCCCAACGTCATTCCTGCGCCTTACCTGGCGCGAGCGCAATGGGTCGCGCTGCAAACCTGGGACGCTTTGCCGGCTCACGAACTCGCGCGCTTGCTGCGCGATTCTTATGACATGGTATTTGCGAGGCTTCCGAGGAAAACCCGCGAGGCGATCGCCAACGCAAAGCCTGCGGCGCGCGAGGCGCGCTGTAAGAAACCGGTGAAAAAGAAAGCCGGGCGTAGCCGCTGACCTCCGGAAGAGATATACTCCGCGGAGTTTCCCAGCATTCGAAAGAGAGAGATGTTTCGTTGAGGTGGTCCATGATCGCACGCCTGTTATTGCTCCTTGTTTCCATGATGCTCGTTACTTCAGCGGTGCTGCGAAACGCAAAGTCAGCGCCGCCGGCAGGCGGTCTGCTGGTCGTGGCGAATCAGAAGGAGCACACCCTACTGGTGGTCGATCCCGACAATCGCCGCGAACTCGCAAAAATTGCAGTAGGGGTGAACGGCCATGAAGTCGTCGTATCGAATAACGGGCGTTTCGCCTACGTTCCGATCTACGGAAACTCGGGCGTCGGGAAGGCCGGGACGGACGGCAGCACGATTGACGTGATTGATCTGCAGGAACGCCAACTCGCTGCAACGATCGATCTGGGCAAACCGCTCCGCCCGCATCGCGCCGAATTCGGGCCCGACGGTTTGCTCTACGTCACCGCCGAGCTTGCGAACGCCGTCGATGTGATCGATCCATCCACGCGCAAGGTTCTCGCGGAAATTCCCACGGGCGAACCGCAATCCCACATGCTGGTTCTTTCGCCGGACGGCCACCGCGGTTACACGGCCAACGTCGGCGCCGGCAGCGTGAGCGTGCTTGATCTGGCGAAGCGCAATCTCATCACCGCCATTCCCGTGGCAAAGAGTGTCCAGCGCATTTCCATTTCGCCGGATGGCCTCCGCATCTTCACTCACGACCAGGATGCGCCCCGCATCGCGGTCATCGACACGGCCACCAACAAAATCACGAACTGGATCGAATTGCCGAATGTGGCGTATGCGTCGGCGCCGACTCCCGACGGACGCTGGCTGCTGGCGGTCTCCCTTGCTGCGAATCGCCTTCATGTCGTCGATTTGCAAACGCTGAAGGTGGTGCGTTCGCTGGATGTTCCGGAAAGATCGTCGGAAATCCTGATTCGACCGGGCGGGGAAATCGCCTATGTGAGCGGCACCGGCGCCGGGAAAATTGCGGTGCTCGACCTGCGCTCCTGGAAAATGCAGCAGTCGATCGACCTCACTCCGGGCGTCGATGGCCTCGCGTGGGCTACTGCTCTGCATTAGAAGTCGCGGAAGGTGGCGCCGGCGAACTTTGTCGAGCGGGAATGCCTGCCATGAGTATGCGAAGTCGCTCCTCCCGTCGTTGTGGTTACCGGGTTTCTTCGAGATTCACGAATTCCACGCGGTAGGGCATTCGTTCCAAGCTCAGATGTGCCACCGTGACCGGCAACTGAAATCTCCGTGGTCCGGCGCTTCCTGGATTGATGTACAGCACGCCATCGCGTTCGGTCTTTCCCGGTTTGTGGGAATGGCCACTGACGACGATGTGAAAGCCAGATGCGGCAGGATTCAAATCAAGGGCTTTCACATCGTGTAACACGTAGATCACTGCCGCGCCTGCCTCCGCCACGGCTGTCGCCGGCAACTCCTTCGCCCACGGCTCCGTATCCACATTTCCGCGCACTGCTACAACCGGTGCGATCTTTCTCAGCTCCTCCAGAATCTCCGGCTTCCCCACGTCCCCTGCATGAATGATCAGCTCCGAACCGCGCAAGGCTTCCACCGCTTCCTTGCGCAGCAAGCTGTGCGTATCCGAAATCAGCCCGATCCTCTTCACTCTGTTTATCATAGGCAGATCGTACCGCGGAACGAATGGAATCACGCCGCGCCCGTACTTCCAGCCGCTCCTCTTGACAATCTAGGGTAACGGTGCCATCTTCCTCTTGACAGTCGAGAGGAGCGGAATTCATGGCGGACAAACCGAGTGGCCTGGTCCAGGGCACGCTGGACATGCTAATCCTGAAAACGCTTGAGCTGGAAGCAATGCACGGCTACGGGATAGCGATACGTATCGAGCAAATCAGCAAGGGCGTCTTCCAGGTGAACCCGGGATCGCTGTTCCCGGCATTCCGCAGGCTGGAGCGGGCTGGCTGGCTCAAGAGCGAATGGCGGGACACGGAGAACAACCGGCGCGCGAAGTATTACGCGCTGACGGCACTCGGGCGCAAACAACTCAAGGGCGAGACGCGCGAATGGGCGAGGCAAGCGGCGGCCATTGCGCGCATTCTTGAGGCGGAATCGTAGGAGGCCGAGAATGTCTTTTCTGCGGAATCTTGCGGGTGGTTTGCGGGGATTGCTTCGCAAGGAAAGGGTCGAGCGCGAGATGGATGAGGAACTGCGCGGCTATCTGGACGCCGCCGTGAACGAGAAGATGCGCCGCGGGATGAGCCGCGAAGAAGCGATGCGGGCCGCGCGCATCGAGATGGGCGGAGCGGAAAGCGTGAAAGAACAGGTCCGCGCGGTGAGTTGGGAGTCATTGGTCGAAACGCTCTGGCAGGATCTAAAGTTCGGTTTGCGTCTCCTGCGCTTCAACCCTGCTTTCGCGGCAGCGGCGATTTTGTCTCTGGCACTCGGCATCGGAGCCAACACTGCTATCTTTCAGCTTTTGGATGCGATTCGGCTGCGCGCTCTGCCGGTGAAACACCCGCAGGAACTCGCGGCGGTGCGAATCGCGGAGCGCAACGGCGCGACGGGAAGCTTCGTGACCCGCTACCCGCAGCTCACAAATCCCATGTGGGAGCAGATCCGTGCGCAGCAGCAGGCGTTCTCTGGGGTGTTCGCCTGGGGACCGACGACTTTTAATATCTCTCCGGGCGGCCCAGTCCACTCCGTGCAAGGCCTTTGGGTGAGCGGCGAATTCTTCCGCGTGCTGGGCATCGCGCCGGAAAAGGGGCGATTGCTTTCGCCTGCGGACGACCGGCCCGAGTGCACGTCTGCCGGAGTAGTAGTCAGCCATGCCTTCTGGCAGCGTGAGTACGGTGGTGACGAATCCATCGTCGGGCGCAAGATCACGATTGAGAAGCATCCGTTCGAGATGGTCGGGGTAGCGCCGGCGAGTTTTTATGGTGTCGAGGTCGGACGGAACTTCGATGTGGCGGTGCCGCTCTGTGCGGAGCCGACGATTCGCAGCGAGTTCAGCGTTCTGAACCGGCGGGATGGCTGGTGGCTTACGGTGATGGGCCGGCTGAAACCCGGTTGGACGATAGAACGGGCATCGGCACAACTGCGCGTAATTTCACCGGGACTTTTCGAAGCGACGTTGCCGGCCGAGTTCGATCCCGGAGATGCCAAACATTTTCTCGGCTACAAACTAGGAGCTTTTCCAGGCGCGACCGGAATCTCCGACCTGCGGGCGACCTACGAGGATCCCCTATGGTTATTGCTGGGGCTCGCGGCGCTGGTGCTGCTGATTGCTTCCGCGAATCTGGCCAACCTAATGCTGGCGCGGGCGAGCTCCCGCGAACGGGAAATGGGCATGCGCATGGCGGTGGGAGCGACGAGAGGCCGATTGATCCGGCAATTGCTGGCGGAAAGCCTGCTTCTTGGCCTGGCTGGCGCGCTCCTGGGCGCTCAGCTCGCGCAGGTGTTGACTCGTTTGCTTGTCTCTTCGATCAGCACGCAAAGCGCTCCTCTTTTTATGGACCTAGCCATGGATTGGCGGATGCTGGGATTTACCGCGGGGATCACCGTGCTGACGTGCGTCCTGTTTGGGCTGACTCCGGCGTTGCGGGCAACGCGAGTTTCCCCGGGCGTGGTGCTGAAGTCGAGCGGCCGGAGCGCCACGAGCGGTCCCGCGCGGTTCGGGTTGCGGCGCGTTCTGGTGGTTTCGCAGATTGCCATGTCGCTTATGCTGGTAGTTGGCGCAATCCTCTTTTCGCGGAGCCTGCAAAAACTAGCCACGCTGGATGCGGGATTCACGCAGAACGGAGTGTTGGAGCTGGATCTGGATCTGACAGCGCTCCACTTGCCCGCCGAACGACGCGCGGAGTTCAAGGGGTTTGTAGTGCAACAGGTTCGAGCGATTCCCGGCGTGGAGTCGGCAGCGGTAGCAGGAGTCGTCCCCTTGAGCGGCAACGGAATGAACCGCCAAGTGCTAGTAGCCAAAGGCGGACAGGTCGTCGAGGGCAAGAGCGAGTTGAATGAGATCAGCCCGAAGTACTTCGCTACGTTGCAGACGCCCATTCTGGCAGGCCGGGATTTTGACGATCGCGATACGTTGACATCGCCCACGGTGGCGATCGTCAACGAGACGTTTGCCAGGAAGTTTCTCGCCGGAGCAAATCCGGTTGGCTCCACCTTTCGAGTAAAATCGGAAAGCAAAGAGACCGGTCCATTCCAGATCGTCGGGCTAGTGAAAGATGCGAAACTTTACGAACTGCGGGAAGAGTATCTGCCCACGATGTTCATGGCGGTAGCGCAGAAGCAGCACCCCGAGCAGGACGAGACCATCCTCATCCGGTCCCAGGTTTCGCTCTTCAGTCTCATTTCCGCGTTGAAGCGTACGGTTCAGCAGATCAATCGCGGGATTGATATGGACTTCACGCCGATCGACAGATTGGTGGAAGTCTCTCTCCAGCGCGACCGCTTGATGGCGCGCCTTTCCGGATTCTTCGGTGTGCTCGCGGTGCTTCTGGCCACCGTGGGTTTGTACGGGGTGATCGCCTACCTGGTGGAACGGCGGACCAGCGAAATCGGGATTCGCATGGCCTTAGGTGCGGATCGCGGGAGTATTGTGCGCCTGGTGCTGCGGGAAGCTTCTGTTCTGCTCGGCCTGGGTCTGCTGATTGGAACAGCGATGTCGCTGGCAGGCAGCAGGGCCGCGGCAACCATGCTGTTCGGGCTAAAGCCGACAGACTTTGCGACCTACGTTCTGGCACTCGCGAGCTTGTCAGCGGTTGCGGCTTTGGCGAGTTTCCTGCCGGCCCGGCGCGCGGCTCGGCTCGATCCGATGGTGGCGTTGAGAAATGAGTAGGTTCGGGATCAGCTGAAAACGAAGATTATGTCAACGCAAAACCGCGGATGACCAAACCACAAATCTAGCGAGGAACAAAACGGGGAGCAGGAATTCGGCGCTCCGGTTTACGCGGAGACTTTGCTGGGAGCCACGCGGCGCAGCGGTCTTGCGCCTGGAATCGGGAACTGCATGTGCCAAAAGTTCGTTTCGGGTGAGATGAACTCCACTCCGATATACTGCTTGCCGTCGCGCGCCCGGTGGATGGAGACAACCCGGCACTCCATCGACTGCGTGGTGTTATCATTCAACAGCATCAGAGTTTGTCCCACCAATACGATCTCTTCAAGCTGAAACAGCGCCCCGTGCCGGTTCACCGATTGAGAATGGGTCTGTGCGGAGAACTTCTCGCCAGAGTCTGTCTTTCCGCGGACGGTCAACGGCACCGTCAAGGCTACCCTCAGTGTGCGGCGGCGTTCTTTGCAACGAAAGTGAAGCAGGGACATTTCGGCTTCGACCTCAAATCTGATTTATGAGTTCGCGGCGTTTTCGGCCAATTTCAATCGACGGGTTTACGCCTAACGTATCGTGCCAGCAGGGTGCTAAAGCGACAGAACAGCAGACTAGAGGTGAATAGCACGAACCTTGCCCACACACCCAGATACTGACGACTTACTTCTTCCAAGACAATGGCGGAACGGTACCACAGAATTGAGCTCGGTAACAGTACCCTCGGGCTAGAACCCCCATTTTCCCGTCCCGTTTGCTACCAGGCCTTGAAACAGTCGTAGTTCCGCTGCCTGATGATCTTCCCTTCGCGGAATTCTAGAAACACGGCCAAAAAAAGGCCTTCATCTGTCCCCCGGCCGGAATGGATCCAAAGGGTACGGCCAAAGTTCCGACCCACTCAACTTCCCGCGCTACCCGGTCGTGGTCAGCTATCTCTTGCTTTATCTTATACATCTGGCGGGACATCACCTTTCTGCCGCGTTCCGCCCCCTCCAGGGCCGCAGCCAGGTTTCGCTTCTTTCCGAGGGGCGTCAGCAGGTTCGGGAATTCCTCCAAGACTACATCGGGAGCAAGGAACTCCTTGAGTGCGGCACCAGTCGCCCCCCTTTCGAGGGCCTGCAGGTATCTCCGCGCAATCCCCAGATTTCCAACCGGTTCGCCCATTTTTGCCTCCACAAACAGCGGTTCTCCGCCGCCTGCGTAGTTTCTAGCACCGGCTTGTCCTACCTTAGTGTCCCGACCGGCGCATCCGTTTCAATTTTTTCGGGGCTTGGAAGACTTTTGCCTGGCCGCTTTCCCCGGTGAGTTTCCCAACAATGCTACGAGTTGCAGCGGGTTCACCCGCGCTTTTTCAACGGTGAGTCCCCAGTGCAGGTGTGGCCCGGTGACGCGTCCCGTGGCTCCGACTTTTCCCAGCACGGCGCCGGCTTCCAAAGCGTCTCCCACCTTCGCATCGATCTCCGAGAGGTGGCCATAAAGGGTGTAAATTCCCAGACCGTGATCCACTACGACGGTATTCCCGGCAAAGAACAATTCCTCTGCCAGCACGACCCGGCCGCGTTGCGCGGCATGTACCGGGGTCCCGGTTGCACCCGGTAAATCCACCCCGCTATGTGGTGACCCGGGATTCCTATTCAGAATCCGCCGTCTCCCAAAATTCGAACCGGTTGTCACGCCATCCAGCGGTATTCGAAACTTCCCATCCCACAAGCGCTCCGGCGTCACGCGATCAAAAATATTACGCAACTTCTGGCGCTCTTCGTCTGCGCGCTTGATTTGTTCCGGGCTGGGCTCGACGAACTGTTTCTCTACCTGCAATTTCTCGGTCGCGAACCGGCCTTTTCTCACCGTCACTCTCGTCATGCAGCTAATTTTCCCGCCGCTTGCCATTTGTCCTGTGACCTTCAACTCGTATTCCCCGGGGGCCTTTTCGAGGTCAACCCCCACCAGGCCTTTTCGCTGGGCTTCACTTGCGACCTCCGGCCAGAGTGGGATACTCCGCCCGTCCCACTCTCCTTGCACTTCCATCAGTGGCTTCGCGCTTTTCAGTTCGATCAGCAGCAGACTTCCCTGGCTGAATTCGGGCGCGCTCAGGCGCAATGTTGTTCCTGGAGTGCAAGCTCCCGCATCTTTGGCCATCGCTCCTTGCGAAAGCAGCGCGGCACTTGCCGCCAAACACACGAGGGCCAACCACTTCCACCGCTTTCGAACTGCCGTCCGGTCTTGCGAGCTCATCGCTGTTGCCGCATCATCGCCACGCGTGGTTCCACCTTTGCGAATTGCGCGCGCCCCAACTTCGATCCCATGATGGCCTTTTCGGACAATAGAAATAGATCAGGGTTTTTTGCTTTTTCGCGGAGTTCTTTGAGAAAAGGCCGCACTTTCGCAAACATGAAGTACAGCTCACCGCAAAATGCCGGTTCAAAGAACAGTTTTTCACTCACAACGCCATTCAAGACAAACGACGTCGCAATTCCCCAGTAGCTGCCCGCTTGCCGCAGCCAGTTGTTTTCTTGCGAGCCAAAGTCCATCGCCACCTTCATGAAATCATCCGCATCCTTCGGCCAAAACGTCGTCAGCCACCATTGCCGCGCCTTGCGCAGTTCCGGCTCGCGCCTCAGGTCGTAAAGTTCGAGGATCAATCTCGCCTCATCGACGGTCGGTTTTTTAGGCATCGTCCCCTCCCAGGAATATCTGCTGTGTGATTTTACCTTTCGCGCGCACCTTTTCGCTCCAGATTTCTCCCGTTACTTGCCGGGATTTCTAGCAGACGGTTAAACTGGGCGGCTCTCCAACACGTGAGGGGCGGCCCGGCTGCCCCGTGCGTTCCAAAGTGTCCGGCAACGCGACACTTTCATCCCGCCAGCGGACGCCAGCAAACCGGCTGAGGCCCTCCCTTTTCCCAGAAGTCTTTTTGATTCTGTGGTTTCTGCTCTTGCCGTGCGCGGCATGAAGATTGCCCTGAATCCCTCCGGGAAATTTCGTCCTCCGCATCTGAAAAAGGACCCTCTAAGGAGGCTTCCGTGAAAAAAATCGATCGTATGCGAGAGAAAGTCAGCATCTTGCCGACTTCCGTTTACTTGTCGAAGATGCACGATGCGGGTTGGAGCCTGGTCGCCCTGGAATGGGAACGCGAGGTGGAGTCTTCAGCCCAGCCCGAGGAGCGGGAAGCTCCCATCGCCTCTGAAGAAATCCCGTTCGGCCTTCGCATTGCCTCCGACTGCCGTCATCTAGAAGACGACCCTCTGGAAATACAAACTCTCAAATTTCTGGCCGAAATGATTGTTCAAGACCTCTCGTTCACCAGCATGGCTGACGCCTTGAATGTCCGCGAGTATCGCACCCGTGACGGCCGGCCATGGACCGCCGCGGGCGTCTTCAAACTCACTCCACGCCTGATCGATGTCGCCCCGCGCCTCCTCTCCGGCGCCGAATGGGAGTCCCGCAAGAGACAGTTGTCCCGCGTCACCTGGAACTCCTGAGGCACGCAAAGAGTCGCGCCGTCATTCCTCGCGAAGCAAGGACCACTTCCTCCCCGACAATCTTCACGGCCCATGTCGCCGAGTTTCTGGCTGGTGCAGGGGATTTACGCTTATTGTCCAAAATTGAACAGCTTCGCGCCCTGCATGCTTTTACGCTTTGATTGGATTTGCAGAGCGGATTCGTCAGCAGCAACCGCTGATGTGGTCCGTCCTAAGATAGTGAAACCAAAAGACGAAAATCCCACTGTGGTGAGCCATTATGCAACAACAAACTTCCCATTCTAGAAGGTTCAGCTCTCGTGTGGCCACGCCGGGGGACATCTATGTGTACTGGAGCTCCGTTGGGTATGACGATACTTCGCGTGTTCGGGATCTAAGCTCGGGCGGTCTGTTTGTCCAGACACGCAAGACAAAGTCCGTGGGCGCGAAGACAAACCTTCATTTTCTTGTCGAAGAAGGTCAGATCAGGGCCGAAGCTGTTGTGCGGCATGTAAAGCCGGGTCGTGGCTTGGGGCTGCAATTCACGGCCGTGCGCGAGGAAGATCGCCCGCGCCTCGCGGGCTTGATGAAAAGGCTTCGCGGATTCGGCTTGATTTCAAGGTTTCAAACGGCCGAACACGACCAGCAAGCACCTTTGCAATGACCTCGGATAACCCGACGCCGGTTCCCACCCCGAACACGACTAATCCCACCAACGTGAGTTGATTGCAGTTGTCCGGCGTCACCTGCAATTCCCGCGCACCAACTCTCCGTACGCGCAATCTTTACGCCGGCGTTTCACTCTTTCGCGGGAACGGTGTACCGAGCTTCTCATCCCACCGAACCCGCCCTGTCATCTGCATGACCACAAACAGCGTGAGGATCGCTCCAATCGTCACCGCCAATCCCGTGAACCCCTCAAAGAAAAACGCGTAGGAAAACAGCACCAGATAGACCAGTTGCGTCAGTCCCGCATCCACTGCCGCGAAGCGCAAATCCACCACGAGTCGCAAATAACTTACGACCAGCGCAATCGAAACGATCGACGAAATCACAAACGCCAGATGAATCGAAATATGATCCGCCAGGTACGCCAGCAGCAGATGAAATGCAAAGAACGCGCAGGCCAGAAAAAAATAGTTCATGGGTTGCAGATCATTGCCGCGCAGCGCGGACAGAATGAATACCAGAAAGAAAAAGAAGAACAGCGACACGGGGCCGAAATAGCTGATGCGCCCCGCCAGCGGACCGGGTTGCAGCTTCTGCGGCATCTTCAAGGCGATGTCGAATCCGGATACCAAACTCTGATAATTCCACTCCAGTTCCCAGCCGTTCGCCGTCTGCCGTTTTTCGGTTGGCGAAAGCGAATTGTCCGGGAAATCGAAACCGGAAAAATCCGTTTTCACCAGCAGGTGAAAATCGCGCGCCTGCGAAATTTCCTTGCCGTCCCCGTCCGCATTTCCGCGCGCAGTCGAATGCTCTGCGTTCGCGCGTGAAAATGTGTATCGCCAGTTGTCGAGCCCCTGCGAGCGATAGGCCGCGTGCAGCACGGACTTCGCCCCGGCTGCCACGCGCGTCCGCGCTACGGCCTGCGATCCGCTGAACGTCACAGGCAAGGGCTTGTCGTCCAAAAGCAGTTGTACGTTGTCGTACACCGCCTGTTGCGCGGGAAACGGCAGTTGAAACACGAACTCTTCTTCCCGCGAAGTGGGATTCTGAAACGTGTAAGCTCCGTCGAAATCCACTTTGTACGTGCTGAACCACAGCAGCCCCTTTTGCCGGTAGTCGATGTGCAGGGTCGCCGCAATGTGGCTCGCATCAATTTTCACCGCCTCCGAGTGCGTCTGCTTCTCCGTGCGCGTGGTTTTCTTTCCCTTCTCTTCCACCTCGACGGTCTTTTCCTCTTGCCACTCGCGCGCGATCGCGGGCGGGGCCTGTGCTTGCGGCGCCCCCCACGTCGAAGCCACCCGCCCCGACAGCCCCGACTCCGCGTTATAGGTTCTGTAGAAAACGGTGGATCCCAGAATGGCCCAGGCCACCGCCGTGCAAACGAAAATCGCTATGATCGCCGCAATCCGTTTTAACATGGTGGTTTGTGCCTCGAGTCTCTCCGCCGAACCCCAACCTACCTCGCCTAGTTGGCATTGTCAAGTACTCTTCATTGCAAAGTGCAAACACGCGCGGTTCTGCTTTAGTCCAAAACGAGTGTCCCGCGATCAATCCTCAACCGGGGTTACTTTTTCAATGGCGCGGGTGGGGCGGACCTTTCTGTTCAATTCTCGCTGGAGCTTTTGTCCACTCTTTATAGGACAATAACCAAAATAGTTTTTTGATGAAAAATGAACATATGACCAAAGAAGAGTTCAGACTACTTTTCGAACGCGCCCTAGAGATAGCAACTGAGAACGCGGAGAAACAAGTGGGATGGCTGGTGCCTCGCTCGTTCGAGATCGAAATGCATGGGGTTGGTCCCCATCCCAAGATCATGAAAAAGGATGACGCCTTTGAGGCGATCTATCTAGGCCCAGATCGATTTTATCGAATTATCGACGTTTCAGTTTTTCGCTTGAGTAAAGATGTGTCCACCGTTTTCATACGTATTAGCGGTCATAGTCCTGGTCCTTTGAATGAAACGTGGAATCAGCCACCTGGGAGTGGGCCCTTTAAACAATTGCTAGCCACTAAAGTGGCGGTGGTTGAATGATGTAACGAGGTCCAACCGATGGGAAGTCGACAATGGACCAGCTGTAGTACAATCCGTATTAATGTTGATGAACTCTTCATTCACCGACCGGGCCTTTCAATTATGGGAATTCAAGGTGAGCCATGGATCCTTGCTAATCCGCAGTCCAAAGGCACCCGGCATACCTAATAATATCGACGTGGTTTGTAAAGGTGTCGAATATCTGGCAGCACCCCGCCACATCCGCGGTCTCGATCTCGGGCAGGCAACAACGGAAGAAATCGAGAACCTGAGCAATTTGTTGGGTAAGGAAGTTCCTCCTTCGAGGGTTCGCGTAATCAGTTCCGAGGGACGTCGGTTCCCCATAGTAGCGGTGAGCTTCAGAATATCGGAAAACGAAAACGATATTTTCGATAGTCCATTTGTTTGATGCAATTCTACGCGTTTCACGAAACGTCGATCGGAGTGATTTTACCCGAGCCGCGATTCCGGATGACGCTTACTATGCTTCGACGTAGGGACGGGTTTCAGTCCGCCCTCTCTACTCCCTCCTCCCATCGCGCTACCCAGAGCCGTCATTCCTAGCGAAGCAAGGAATCTCT
>WNFP01002390.1_pt1 | contig 14956 bp, 13 predicted proteins | sample 5400201 | NCBI WGS metagenome assembly WNFP01 (sample SAMN13153355, study PRJNA577476) | soil metagenome | isolation source: 115 cm saprolite under Madrone tree | place: USA:California | collected 2016-06-14
CTGCTCGAACTATCCGAAGTGCAAATACATCAAGCGCGAGACCACCGGCGTCGCGTGTCCGCGCCCAGGCTGCAAAGGCGAAATCATCGTCAAGCGATCCAAGCGCGGCAAGATTTTCTACGGCTGTGCTGAGTATCCCAAATGCGAAATTGTCTATTGGGACAAGCCGGTGATCGAAAAGTGTCCGCAATGCGGCGCTCCCTTCCTGCTGGAGAAGACCACCAAGAAAGGCACGACGCGCCGCTGTGCCAATGAAGACTGCGGCTATAAGAGCGACGTGCTGCCGCTACCGACACCCGAGCCAGCGGTGCAAGAGAAGCACGCCTAATCAATTATCGAGGGAGAGTGCGGTACAGAACCGGGGGCGGTAGCGACCGGATGCCAGCACTCAACTTGGAGAGTAGTCGTTGCAGCCAGGAAAGCCCGCGATCTCGAGCACCAAAGCCATTCAGCGACGACCGTCGTTGAGTCGTAGCATTCGGTCGCTATCGCTCCCGGTTCCGTAACAATCATCAATGAAAAATAAGAAATGGAAAATGGCTTTATTCCTTCTCGCTTAGATACGCCAGTGAATACTCCACATAGTTCTGCCAGTATCGATCAAGACTCAAAACCTCGTCATCAGTCAACGGCCGTTTGACTCGCGCCGGCATTCCCATCACCAGCGAACGCGGCGGGATAATTGTTCCCGGAGAGACCAACGATCCAGCTGCCACCAGCGACTGGGCCCCGATCCGCACATCATCAAGCACAATCGATCCAATCCCAATCAGCGAGCCGTGCTCGATATAGCAGCCGTGCAGAGTAACGCTGTGTCCGACGGTAACTTCATCTTCGAGGATAGTCGGCAACTCGCCGGTGCGCGTGTGCAAAACGCAATTGTCCTGGACGTTGGTGCGATCGCCGATGCGTATGTAGAACATGTCGCCGCGCGCCACGGTGCCGAACCAGATCGAAGCCTGGTCACCTACGTGCACGTCGCCGATCACTTGTGCGCTGTCGGCGATGAAAGCTGTCGGATGAATTTGTGGATGAACTCCGCGAAAGGGTCTGATCATGTTTGACGGTGATTATGGTGTCGACGTTAGCTTTCGGGAAACCAAGCTATATACGCCGAATAGCCTTGTGAGTCCAAGTAGGCTTTCATTCCCAAACCAAATTTAAGGTGGAGCGGTCCAGGCGGAAGAATCAGCGCTGCGCAATCATCCTCACACAATTTCACAGAGCCATTCTGAATGGCGTCCATTAGAAATTGATAGTTCGGATTCTCTTTGTCGAATTCTTCCAGCTTCTTGCAACTCATAGTCTTCTCCGTCCAATAATATTTGCCGCGAACTCCGCCTCCTAGTTTCGAGAGATCGTATTCGGGTCTCAGATCGTCGTCGTCTTGCCGTTTGCCCGACGCCTCTTTCATGCAGTTTGCGTCCTCCAGTTAGCTCGGCAGTTAGCCACGTCTTGGCTCCGCTAGGAGCCGAATGTTTATAGCACACGATCCGAGTTTGGGAACACAAGCTCCGTTAGGAGCGAAATATGACGCCCCTGGCGGGGCTAAGATTGGAAAAGATAGAATTATCACTATAAACATCACGTCCCTACGGGACTTATTGCGCGTTAGCTATGGTGTGGTTAGCTTTGCTAATTTAGACTTCTTCGGCGGCGAGGAGACGACTCTGCGCTGGGACTTCTCTTCCTTGCGCTTTATGTCTTTGGAGATCGCATCCAGGTCATAGTTGAATTGCGCCGCGTATTCGTCCCGCACTTTGCGGACCTCCTCAACTATTTCGTCGTTCCAGATCATCATTCACCCGAACAGCGGCGATCTCTGCTTCGACTTCCGTTTCGGTGAGCGGTCCGTCCAAGGCCGCCAAACGATCAGCCGCCTCAAATAGGCTGTTGACGCGGCGACGACGGATCTCTTCGCGAAGCAACGATTCAATTGCTTCGGGTTTCAAAAGGGCCATTCGTCTCAGCCTCACGAGCCAGGTTATCTGGTAGGTCCAGCTTAATTTCAACTGAAGACATCTTGTACCTCGCCGGAAATGTTATCACCAGACTGCTAAATCACGAACGCCTGATTATCAAGATTCATTTACTTTGCTGGCGAGCGTCACCGGCCGACCCGTGCGGGATGATTCGTAGATTGCCTGGACCAACTCGACGCTGCGCCGCCCTTCACGACCGTCGCAAAGTGGGTATAACTTATCGACCGACGCCGTCACTGCACCGCTGACTTTCGACGATCATCTCACCAAAGGTATCCCTGGGAAATCACATTCAATCCGCTCCAGGACGCGTCGAGACGCCGCTGAAACGAAAAGATCGAGTTCAGAGTTGATTTCTGCACAAACTTGGTCCATGGCTTCGGTCACGTGATCAGACGTATGCCGAGGAACGTGTTCTGTAGGCACGTCTTCAGCATCTCTTGCTCGTGCCTTCTTCATCTGCTTGCGTTCCACTGTTCAGATTGCGGGTCGTTGTGTTCGTCGCTCCGTTAGGAGCCGAATGTTTGTAGCACACGAGCCGAATCAGGTAACATCAGCTCCGTTAGGGGCGAAAGATGACGCCCCCATTCGTCGTCTTTCTAAATCACATTCTCGGCGCCGCCGGCTTGTTCGGCATGTCCCACGCGTTAGCGCCCGCGACTTTCAGCTTGCGTTTATAGATTCGATCGCCGCAGGTCGCGTAGAGCGTGTCAAAGTGCTCGCCGCCGAAAGCGAAGTTCGAGACTTTGTTGTTTGGCGTCGGAATGATGCACTGCACTCTCCCTGCCTGATCGCAGACCTGAATGCCCATTGCAGTAGCGACATAGAGTCTGCCTTCGCGATCGACGCGGATGCCGTCGGCGCTGCTTTGGTCCGAAGTGTCCGGCACGTGCAGCCAGTAGAAGCGTTGTTTATCATCGAGTGTGCCGTCAGCTTTGATGAGATAGCTATAAACCCAATGCGAGCGATAGTCCGCGACGTAAAGCAGGGTTTGATCGGGCGACAGCGTGACGCCGTTCGCGTACTTCAATCCGGTATCGACGACGATCTTCTCGCCGCTCGGCTTGATCAGCCAGACCTTGCTCGGCCCGATCGCGTTATCGGCCGGAGGATTCGTGACATAGATGTTTCCGTTGTGCGCCACGGTGATGTCGTTACCAACCCAGCCTTCAGCCAGAACGGAAGCTTTGCTTTTCGCGTCATAAGCAAGGATTTTCCGCTCGCCCATCGACACCGCATAGAGTTTGCCGTCAGGACCAAAAGCCTGGCCATTAGCTTTCTTTGAATCAGCGATGAACTCCGTGACCTTGTTATCGAGTCCGATCTTATAAGTCTTGCTGTTCGTTACATCATTAAAGAAGACTTCGCCTTTGGCGTTCGTGGCCGGACCTTCGACGAGCTTGTGGCCCTCGCTAACGAGTCGCCAGCCTTCGCCAGGGATCAGGATGCTCGCGAGCATGTCGTTTCGGGTCGCGCCGCCTTTCACGGGTTGGGGCCAGTCCCGCCACAACCAGCGCATCGCGTCGGGAAAGATCATCGTCGAGTGTTTGCCGTTATGACCGCCATCGCCCCACGCGTGCTGCACTTCATAGCCGGCGAAGGTCAGCGCGCGTTCCATAGTCTGATTGGCCATCCACCAATCGCCGGCATAAAGATTGAGGTCGTTCGCGCCATCCTGCATGAAGATGCGGATGGGTTTCGGCTCGTACTTTCGAATCAGCGTCGGATAGCGCATGCCACCGCGGAGATCGACGTAAGTGCCAATCGCGCTGAACACTCGCGAGAAAGCGTCAGGCCGCTCCCAGGCGGCGGTGAAAGCCGCGATGGCGCCACTGCTCTCTCCGCCAATCGCGCGGTCGTTGCCATCGTGCGAAAGCTTTATCGCGCGGCCATCCGTGGTCTTTTTTGTCTCGACGTCGGGCAACAATTCATCGAGTAGAAAGCGAACGTAGGCGTCGCCCAGCCCGTCGTATTCATAACTGCGATTGAATCGATCGAGAGCGGTGTTTCGGTCCGCGGCCTTCAAGACGCCGGGTGCTACAAAGACGGCGATGGTCCTCGGCATCTCTTTCCGATTGATCAAATTGTCGAAAACGGTCGGCGCTTCAAAGCGAATCCCGTCCTGCTGCACATAAACGCACGCCGGCTTGTCAGGCTGGTACTGGGCGGGTACATAAACCCAGTAATCGCGGGTTGTGCCCGGATAGACTCTTGACTGATCAAAAGTGAATTTGAGTACTTCGCCTCTTGGCACACCGGCCTGTGGCTTTGAGTCGGGGCCGGGTAGATAGTTGTCGGTGGTTTGCGCAGAGGTTGGCAGCCATAGAAAGAACAACAGAGCGATCGGGAATAATTTTTGTCTCATGGGTGAAATGGTCTGATCATAAGGTGCGGCTCGCAGGGCAGAGATTTCCCAGCTCCTGGCTCGGTTAGGAGCCGAATGTCTATAGCACCCGGTTCCGGTTTAGAAACACAAGCTTCTTTAGGAGCGAAACATGAAGCCCCTACAGGATTAAGATGATGAAAATTCAACCATTACTATAAAACATCGCGTCCCTACGGGACTCTGATTGATGGCAAATCTTTGCTATGCGACTCGATCATTGTCAGGTGGCCGGCCGTCGAGACACGCGCGGCCTTCAAGGACGCGTCGTATCCGGCGCAATACTGCGAATAGGGAAGCTTTACTAATACAAGGATTTTATTCGCAACTCGTTCGCTCGCCCCCTTCGCCATCCATAAACAAGTAAGGTTTCACTGCGTGCCGTGCCGATGAACCGTTCGCCATCTGCTAGCTTCGTCTCGCTTCGCGCACTATCTCGAGGAACTGCCGTGCACGCTGAGTTATTAATTCATCATTGCCGTCCTGCAGTGCCTTGAGGTCGACAAGGTCAGCGCCGACGCCAAGTGCCATCGCGCCCGCCTTGATGAAATCCGCGGCTGTCTTGAGCGAGACACCGCCTGTGGGAATGAGTTCGATCTGCGGCAAGGGCGCCTTCAAAGCCTTAAGATAACTGGCTCCTCCAACCGCGCCCGCCGGAAAAACTTTTACCGCGTCTGCTCCTGCATTCCACGCCCGAACAACTTCCGTAGGTGTCAGAGCGCCGGGGAAGATGGCCACGTCCTGAGCCCGGCAGAAGGTTATGGTTTCTTCGTTAAGCGCTGGGCTGACGATGAACTGCGCGCCGGCCTGAATGCACTTATCGGCCGTTTCCGCATCGAGCACCGTGCCGGCCCCAATCAAAGCCTCGGCGCCAAATGCCTTCGTCAGTTGTTCGATGACCCCGATCGCGCCGGGAACAGTCATCGTCACTTCCAGCACACTTAATCCGCCGGCAATGATCGCTTCAACTGCGCGCCTGGCCTGGTCTGCTGATTCGGCGCGGACTACTGGTATCAAGCCGGTATCCCGAATGCGTTGGAGAATATTGGATTTATTCATTGAGTTGATCCTTAAGCCGCGGTTTCGGGCCGCCAATGTTTAGGGAAGTCTCATGATCGCTATGCGCCAAGCTCACTTTCGATAAATTGCTTCTTCGATTAGGGCCACTGCTCTGCCCATTCCGCCGCTGACTCTGGGCTCGCGATCAGTCAAGACTGCCTTAACGAAATCTTCGATTAACGGCGCGTGCAGGTTGGCGTCGGGAGGATGCGCTTCGTAACGCTCTCCTAACTTGCCAATGACGCGAATCTTTCCTTCGTTCAAGACGGAAACGCGAATGGATCCGAGCGAGCCGAATATGTGCAGTGAATCTTTTGGCTCAGCCGCGACGTGCGAAACCGAAAGAACGCCGCAGGCGCCGCGCTCAAAGCGCAGCAGGGCCGCAGCTGTGTCTTCAACTTCGCGATCGAAGATGACGTTTGCGGTGATCCCTTTAATTTCCGTAACCGGGCCAAAGATATTCGTCATAACTTCAATGCGATGACAGCCGAAGTCAAACATGGGCCCGCCGCCGGCGAGGTCTTTCTGCAACAACCAGGAGCGAGGATTATCGGCTGCCGGATTGAATTGCTCGAATGCATTGATCTGGGCGAATACGGGAGAGCCAATTTCGCCCGACTTGATAATGGCTTTGATGCGATCGACCACTGGATAAAAGTGCCGGTAGTAGGCAACGCCAATCTTGACGTTGTGGCGGCGACCAGTGTCGATCATCTGATCGCATTCGCGCACATTCATGGCCATCGGCTTTTCGCAGAGCACGTGCTTCCCGGCTTCAGCTGCGGCGATGGTTTGCTCAGCGTGCAAGTGAACCGGTGTGGCGATGTAAACCGCCTCGACTTCCTCGTCACGCAGAAGCTTTTTCCAATCCAGGTACCAACGCCTGGCGCCAAATTGCTTTGCAAACGCGGCCGCGCGTTCCGACTGCGCCCGGTTTACGGCGATCAACTCGCACGCCGGCGAATCACGGAGAGCGGGCGCCACGCGCTTCTGCGCGATGTCGCCGCAGCCGATTAAACCCCATCCGACCCGCTTCATAGGAATTGTTTTCCTGAAGGACTACTCGTACCTTGAAGGTCTCTAGCTTGCCAACCGCGCACCGGCAAGTTGCGCAATTTAACACATTGCCGATCAAAAGCGTCAGACTTCTCTCGTGGGTGTTGGTGCAGTTGATGTGGCACGCGCATCTTGCGCGTGTCTTCACGGGCGCGGACGCCCGTGCCACTTTTCGAGCTGCATCAATTCAGCTCAAACCGCTTGGCGGAAAATCGTTGATGACTGTAAGATTCACTCCGCTAAAAGTGAAACAGCTTCGTGCTCGGGATAGATAGCTATGAGACTCTTAAGGAAAACAATTCACTGCAGAGATTCTGCAAAGTTTGCGCGGAGGCCCGACGGTCATGCAACTTTTCTGCGCCGTGTCGGCGCGCTTTGCGTCTCTGCGATAATGTTTGTTTCTCTATTGACGACTTCAGCTCGAGCCCAACAACAGAAACTCCCGCGAGTCTTTCTTATCGACGCGCGAAAATTGGCTGAGACTAAACAGCGTATTCAATCCGGTGACAAGGCTTTCGATCCTGCGCTCGCAAAACTCGAAGCTGACGCGCGCCAAGCCCTGCAACAGAAACCACTATCAGTCACAACCAAAGCGGGCACTCCGCCCAGCGGCGACAAGCATGACTATATGAGTCAGGCGCCGTACTTCTGGCCTGACCCCAGGTCGCCCAATGGGCTGCCGTACATTCGCCGTGACGGCGAGCGCAATCCGGAACTAAATAAGATTACCGACCATCAGACCCTGGACCAGATGGAAGCTGCCGTGCGCACGCTGTCGCTGGCTTTCTTTCTTAAGGGCAACGAAGAGTATGCCGGCAAAGCCGCGATCTTATTACGCGCGTGGTTTCTGGACCCGGCAACGCTAATGAATCCAAATCTGGAATACGCGCAGTTCATTCCCGGAGTTAACACAGGACGGGGGATCGGGCTAATCGAAACACGCGGGCTCGCTGATGTAGTCGATGCGATCGGTTTGCTGCGAGGCTCAAAATCCTGGACTCCGGCCGACCAGCGCGGGCTCGAAGACTGGTTTGGAAAGTTTCTGCAGTGGATGCAGGAAAGCCGGAATGGCCGCGAAGAGAACGCGGCAAAGAATAATCACGGAACTTACTACGACCTACAGGCGGCGACTTTCGCGCTCTTTCTGACCAGAAACGATTTGGCAAGACAGATCGTCGAGACCGCCAAACAAAAGAGGATCGCCCTCCAGATAGAACCGGACGGGCGTCAACCTTTGGAGTTGGAGCGCACCAAAGCCTGGAGCTACAGCAACATGAACCTGGATGGCCTAATGTGGCTGGCGCGTCTGGCAGAGGACGTTGACGTGGACTTGTGGAACTATCAAACCAAAGACGGTCGCGGCATTCGCCCCGCGCTCGAGTATCTCTGGCCGTTTGCCGTCGGCGATCAGAAATGGCCCTACCAACAGCTCGGAGGTTTTGATGGTCGGTCGCTCTTTACTTTGATGCGGCGCGCTGATGGACACTATCGAGACGAAAAATTCACCCGGCAGCTATCGAAGATTCCAAAGTTGGATCCGGGAACTCGGGAACATCTGCTGTCAGGGAAGTGAGCGTCACGATTTGAGCAGCGGGCTACCTTCAACGACGGCGGCTGGAGACGGCCGCTTCTTAGAATCAACTTTCGGGATCTCCCTTATCCATCCCTCTGGGAGAAGGGAAGAGGCAATGCAAAGTGAAATTAGCGCAATTCAAAACAAAGGATTCTAAGCAGCGGCTCGGGCTAGCCGTGGGCGACTTCGTTTGCGATGTCGCGGAATTGGCGCGACTATTGGCCGGCGCGGGAACGGCGCCTGCGAGCTGGCTGCTTGAGGCTGGAGATATGTTGGACGTCATTGGGCGTGGCGAGTCGGCGCTCGGCGAAATCAGCGCCCTGCTGAATGGCGGTCAAGCGCGCCATGCCGGCGGCCAGGTCGTAGGTTATTCGATCGACGAGATCGAGTTTTTGCCAGCCGTGCGCCCGAGCAAGATCCTGGCTATCGGCCGTAACTATGTTGACCATGCTATCGAAGGGGGAGCAGAACCGCCCTCAACGCCACTTCTCTTCAATAAACTTCCAAATTCGCTCAGCGCCCATAACGCGCCGATCGCGCTGTCGAACCTCAGCCAGAAAGTGGATTATGAAGCCGAGTTGGCCGTTGTGATTGGCCGCCGGGCCCGGCAAGTGAGCGAGGCCGACGCACTCGAACATGTTTTCGGTTACACGCTCATCAATGACGTGAGCGCACGCGATTTGCAATTCGGCGATGGGCAGTGGACGCGTGGCAAGGGCCTGGATACTTTTGCGCCCCTCGGACCGTTCATTACTACGCGCGACGAGATCGCCGATGTTCAAGCGCTCAAGATTGAAGGACGCCTCAATGGTGAAGTGATGCAGTCATCAAACACCGCCAAGATGATCTTCAAAATTGGCTATCTCATCTCGTACCTCTCGCAGGGCATAACCCTGGAGCCAGGTGATGTGATCGCGACCGGGACACCGGAAGGCGTGGGCGTCTTTCGCGATCCGCCGGTGTTGTTGAAAGCTGGCGACGTCTATGAAGTCGAGATCGAAGGACTCGGAACACTGCGAAATCCGGTGATAGCTGCCGAGGAATAAGCCACGGATTAGTCCGACAGACTGGTTTTCTTTGCGGCTATGCCGTCCGATGTGCGGAAAGGCTGTGCCTTTCCGGTAAGTTCTTAGATGGTTCCGGGGCTACGCCCCATGCATCGGGAGTAGGGCGAAGCCCAACTTAATATTGGAAGGCGCCCGGAAGGCCGCAGGCCTTCCGCACATCAGGCGGCACAGCCGCTAACGAAAATTTCAGACCCAAGCCAAACCAGGATCTGTTTTGGCGTGATGCCTGATAACCGAGTGACAACGATGAAAACACTTTCGTTTATTTTGATCGTCCTGCTAATGGGGCCCGGCCTCCTCGCTCAGGTACCGAAAAAGTCCATCTATCACGACACCTGGATCGATCTGAATAAGAACGGCCGGATGGACGTCTACGAAGACCCGAAAGCGACAATCGATCGACGCGTCGAAGATCTCTTGTCCCAAATGAATTTGGACGAGAAGACTTGCCAGACGGCAACTTTGTACGGCGTCGGGCGCGGCCGGACCGGCGCGCCGCTGCCTCTCAAGGACGAATTACCAACACCTGATTGGAAGAATCAGATCTGGAAAGATGGCATCGCCAACATCGACGAGCACTTAAACGGCGTAGGGCCCAACGGAACGAGCATCTATGCCACCGACCTCGAGAAACACGTCTGGGCGATGAATGAAGTCCAGCGCTTCTTCATTGAAGACACGCGGCTCGGCATTCCGGCTGATTTCACCAACGAAGGACTGCGCGGGATCGCGTTCACGACGGCGACGAGTTTTCCGTCTGAGTTGGGCATGGGCCATACATGGGATCCGGCGCTGGTGCGCGAGATGGGCCGCATTACTGCTCTGGAAGCCAGGGCGCTCGGTTACACGAACGTCTATGCGCCGACGCTCGATGTGTCCCGTGACCAGCGTTGGGGACGAATAGAAGATACTTACGGCGAAGATCCTTATCTGGCCTCTCGTCTTGGCGTTGAAATGGTGAAAGGCCTGCAACAGGACTACACCGTCGCATCGACGGGCAAACACTTTGCGGTTTATAGCGTGGGCAAAGGCGCGCGTGAAGGTGAAGCGCGCACCGATCCCCAGGTCTCTCCCCGCGAAGTCGAAAACATCCTGCTCCCGTCTTTCAAAGCCGCGATCAGAGAAGGCGGGATGCTCGGGGTGATGAGTTCCTACAACGACTATGACGGCATTCCAGTTACTGGCAGCAAGTACTGGCTAACGGATCGACTCAGAACTGATTTCGGCTTCAAAGGCTATGTGGTTTCGGACAGCGCCGCCGTCGAATACCTCTACAGCAAGCATGCGGTCGCGGCCGATATGAAAGACGCCGTGCGGCAATCGATTGCAGCCGGATTGAATGTGAAGACGAATTTCACAAAACCTGAAGACTTCATTTTACCGCTCCGTGAACTGGTAAAAGAGGGCCAGGTCCCAATGAAGACCCTGGACGATCGAGTCCGTGATGTGCTGCGAGTCAAATTCATTCTGGGTATCTTCGATCATCCTTACGTCGCCGATGCGGTTGCGACGAAACGTCTGGTCAATTCTGCTGAGCATCAACAGGTCGCTTTGCGCGCCGCGCGGGAAAGCCTGGTCCTGTTGAAGAACGAGAAAAACATTCTGCCGTTGAGTAAAGGGATAAAGTCGATCGCCGTAATCGGTCCCAATGCGGATGACGACAGTACGGCCCGTTATCGTTATGGTCCCAACGCGATGAAGGGCGTGACGGTGCTCGAGGGAATCAAGACAAAGCTCGCCGGCAGCGTGAAAGTTAACTATGCGAAGGGCTGCGAGATCACCGATGCGCACTGGCCGCTGACCGAAGTTCTGCCGGAACCGCCGACCAAAGAAGAACTAACCGAAATCAACAAAGCTGTTGAGGCCGCCCGGAATTCGGACCTGGCGGTGGTTGTGCTGGGCGATTCGATGAAGACGGTGGGGGAAAGCGCGTCGCGCACCAGTCTCGATTTGCCCGGCCATCAACTTGAATTGGTCCAGGCGGTCTATGCCGCCGGCAAACCGGTGATCGTGGTTCTGATTAACGGCCGGCCGATGAGCATCAACTGGATCGACAAGTACATCCCTGGAATCATTCAAGCGTGGTTTCCGGGAGTCCAGGGTGGGACCGCAATCGCGGACGTCTTGTTCGGTGACTACAATCCCGGAGGAAAGTTGACCGTTACTTTTCCAAAAACTGTCGGACAGATCCCTTTTAATTTTCCCACCAAGCCAAAGGCCCAATGGGAAGGCGAGAAGACACGGGTCAACGGCGCGCTCTACTACTTCGGACACGGTTTGAGCTACACGACGTTCGCCTACAGCAGTCTGAAGATCGAGCCTGCCGGCCGCGGCGCGAGCGTAAACCTGCGGGGCAGTAGCCTGACCCGGGGTCCCCAGACGGGCAGCCCGGCTGGGGTGGTCGCGGTCAGGGAGGGCACGAATCTCACAGTGAGCTTTGAAGTAAAAAACACGGGCCCGCGCGAAGGCGATGAAGTCGTGCAACTTTACACCCGCGACCTTGTTAGTAGCGTCACCACTTATGAAAAGAATCTGCGTGGATTTGAGCGCGTCCATCTGAAACCAGGCGAGACAAAGACGGTGAGGTTTGTTTTGCACCCCGATGATCTTGCCTTGTGGGATCGAAACATGCATTTCGTAGTTGAGCCGGGAAAGTTTCGTGTGATGATCGGATCTGGATCGGAAGACATTCGGTTGACGGGTGAGTTTGAGATTGTTGTGAAGTAACAGATTTCCGGTGTCTCTCAGCAGTTGTCGGCTATTTGGTCAGTACCGGGAGCGGTAGCGACGGGTCTCACCGGCATCAGACACGTTCAGCAAGCGCGAACCCGGTCGCTACCGCTCTCGGTACTGACTTCATAACCTAGCAGGAGTTCCCTGATGAATCGTTTCCTTATCATCGTTTGTTTACTCATCACATCTGCCGGGATTGCCGCGGCCCAAACTGCGACGCCAGCACCAAGCCCGGTCGATCCATGCCCCGAGATGCGCGCGCGGGCCACTCGGTATGAAACCCAATTGAACGACTGGCCGGTCCTGGCTCGCTATCATGAGGCCAACGCAAAGACTAATGCGCCGGCTAAGAACGAGCAACGTGTCGTGTTCATGGGCGATTCGATTACCGATTCATGGCAGAACCCGCGGTACGGCGGCTTCTTTCCCGGCAAACCCTATGTCGATCGCGGCATCAGCTCACAGACGACCCCGCAAATGCTCATACGCTTTCGGCCTGACGTGATTGCCCTGCGACCGAAGGTCGTGGTGATTCTCGCCGGCACGAATGACATTGCCGGCAACACCGGGCCGATGACCCTGCAAGCCATCGAAGATAACTTGATGTCAATGTTTGATCTGGCACATGCCAACGGCATTCGCGTGGTGTTTGCTTCCGTCCTTCCGATTAGCGATTACGAAAAGAACAAAGAGGGGCGACAAATAATTCAGAGTAAGCGGCGCCCACCGGAAAAAATCACAGCACTCAACGCCTGGATGAAAACATATGGGGCGGCGCACGGAGGCATCTACCTCGATTACTTTTCAGCGATGGCTGACGATAAGGGGTTTCTAAGAGAAGAGTTAAGTGAAGACGGATTGCATCCGAATAGGAAGGGCTACGACATCATGGCGCCGTTGGCTGAGCAGGCTATTGCGGCCGCCCTAAGATCGCGAAGATAGCGATAACATTTCAGGAAGCTTGTGAGTCGCGCAGTTTCAACTTAACATACATGCTTGCTTGAAAATTGAATTGATGTAGCGCAGGCCCTGGCTTGTGCTCGCGAGCCGGCAACTCGCGCTACATAAAACCAGCAGGAGGGAGCCAATGTCGGACGAGCCTAAAAGGAAAAGCTCGCGTTACGATCCCAGCCGGAGAAAGTTTCTCAAAGGCGTCGGGGTGGCCGGCGCCGGCGCAGCGCTGGCTGACTCTCTGCTGACCCATGACGTCGTCGACGCTAAGTCAAAGCTCGATGCGGCAGGCGAGCCCCTCAGCGGGAGTGTCAACGTCGCGCTCGACATCAACGGGCAAAAACGAAATGCCACGGTCGAGCCGCGCACAACCTTGCTCAATGCGATGCGCGATCGCCTGGAACCTGGCATCACCGGGCCAAAGCTGGTCTGTGACATGGGAACTTGCGGCGCCTGCACGGTGATCATGGATGGCAAGCCTGTCTATTCATGTCTGGTCCTGGCGGTCGATGCAGTGGGCAGGAAATTGACGACGGTCGAAGGGCTTGGCGCCCCGCAAAACATGAACGAGGTGCAGAAGGCATTTGTCGCCCAAGACGCACTGATGTGTGGCTTTTGCACGCCCGGATTTGTAACTACCGTTTCTGCTTACCTGAAGCAGAATGCGAATCCGACGCTCGACGAAGTGCGTGAAGCCTGCAAGGGAAACTTTTGTCGCTGCGGAACCTATCCGCGAGTCTTCGAGGCGGCCTTGGCCGCCGCCAAAGCCGGAACGGCGGGCGAGTAAAAGGAGTTCTGGTTGAGTGATTATGGAAGGGACGGACCAAACGCAAAGGCTCGCGAAGTTTTTCGCAAAGGTCGCAAAGAGAAATTTCTTAGCGTTACTTTGCGGTTCTGCCTTCGCGCCCTTTGGGTTTAAGTCAGCCTGCCACCGAGACTCAAGTAGGGCAGTAAGACTCATCAACGGTTGGTGTTCTTAACGGAGATAGCTAATGCCACAGCAACAACCGCAACCTTCGCCCACGCCGCCAAAAAAGAAAAAGGTTCGGGTGCCGCGCGTGGTAAACGGCATCGAGACGATGGTCGAGATCGAAGTGGACGACGTGGCGGGTCCGGGTTGGGGGCCAAATGACAAGCACACTCTCCTGAATCATCGTCTTACTCGAGTCGATGGTCCGCTGAAAGTGTCCGGCGCCGCTCAGTATACGTATGACGTGCGCTTACCCGGGATGCTTTACGGACGAATTCTTCGGTGCCCGCACGCGCACGCGCGAGTGAAAAAGTTTGATTCGAGCAAGGCAGCCACCATGCCCGGTGTCAAAGCGATCATTCAGATACCCTTGAAAGAGTTCCGTTTTGCCGGCTCACCTGTCGCCGCCGTCGCGGCCACTACCGCGGAACTGGCACAGGACGCTGCCCGCGCAATTGTCGTCGAGTACGAAGTCTTGCCCCATGTCGTGCGTGCCCAGGACGCAATCAAACCCGAGTCACCAGAAGTTCTGGCAAGAGATAAGGGAAAGCCCGATGAAAGAAATCTGCGACTGGCGAATAAGAGCGGAGATGCACAAAAAGTGGAAGCCGCCATCGCCGCTTCCGACGCTGTGGTGGAAGCTGAGTACTACACTCCCCGGATACATCATGCGTGTCTTGAGACGCACGGAATGGTCGTTGATTATTCCGGCGGCGGTTCGGCGACTGTCTATGCCACGACGCAGGGGACATTTACAATTCCTGAGGACGCGGCCACAGAGTTAGGCCTGCCGCAAAGCGCCGTCACCGCGACTGTTCAGCACATGGGTGGCGGCTTCGGATCGAAATTCGGTATCGGCATCGAGGGAATGCTCGCCTGCAGACTCTCGAAACAGACCAGGTCGCCGGTCAAGTTAATGCTGAACCGTTATGACGAGTTCGTGATGGCCGGCAACCGTTCCGGGTCGTGGCAAAAGATCAAAGCCGGCGCAAACAAAGACGGCACGCTCGTCGCTCTGCGAGCTACGCAGTACCGGCTGGGCGGCGTGGGACAGGGATCGCAGGCGAACCAACCTTATGCTGCCTATCGCGCGGGTGAGTCTTATCGCGAAGTCTATTCGTTGCACACCAACGAAGACTCTTCGATCGCGATGCGTGCCCCGGGCCATCCCCAGGCATCATT
>WNFP01002392.1_pt1 | contig 14953 bp, 10 predicted proteins | sample 5400201 | NCBI WGS metagenome assembly WNFP01 (sample SAMN13153355, study PRJNA577476) | soil metagenome | isolation source: 115 cm saprolite under Madrone tree | place: USA:California | collected 2016-06-14
GACAAATTCGAGCCGGCGCACTTTGAGTTCCCGATCAACCGCGCGCTTCTGGCTGGGTTTAAGGCACACCAGGAACATTGGACGATCATGTTCGTGCCGCGCGGCATTCTGATTGACGGAAAGCCGTCGCAGCCCAAAGTGGAATCGCCGGTCAAGATCGCCAGTGTCTCGCTCACGGTGGAAACGCAAAAGCCCGGCAGCGAGACGAAGTAGCGTCGAATCCGCGGTATAGGAGGAATCTACCCCATGCGAGCGACGGGAGTCGTATCAGCGACTTCCTGCACCTCCTAACGGATGGGCGTGAAGCGATGAGTTTCGCTATTCTAAGGAGGGAACAATGGCCGTTCTAATGTCTCTGGGAGGAAGCTCCTCAGGTGATGGCTTCCTCGTTGCCCCGTTGGGTACAACGTATGAGGCCGAGATTGCTCTTTGGACAGATGCGGGTAACGCAACTGTCACGCTACAGGCTTCGCCAAACCCCGCCGGCCTGGTGTTCTCGACGGCGGCGCCGATCAACATTTCACCCGTAAAGACCGTCGTTACGGTTCACTCGACGCTGCAGAGTGCGTCGCGCGGCGATACGACGGTCCAAGTGCTGGATGGAGGAATGGCCGTCGTGGCGAGTTTCAAGGTCACATCCATCAAGCATCCCGTGATGAATTTCAAAGGGCGGTTCGAAGCGCGATTTGGCACCGACGGGGCACGCCCGTGGATCAATCCGATCTATACGGCCATGGTGGACACGGTTGTCCCGCCGGGACGGACATGGGGGCTCGAAGGGGAGCCGAATTTCGTGCCCATTACCGGCATTGTGCCCCAGAACCTCGAAACGACCGGCATGGGGCGGGTCGTACTGCTCAACAATCCAGTGGCGTTGCGTTCCCACGCTGCCCCTGTTGTTTCGGCCGTCGTCTCGATCACCGGCGAGACGGCCGCCGGTCTTGAGACTTTCCTCGCGGGCGATCCTTTGATCGGCCAGCCAGTTAATTTCGGCCCGGACACCTACCTTGCGGGCAATAATGATTCCAGTGATACACCCGGAGTCCCTGCACCAGAGGAGTATTACACAGGCGGGTATGAGCCAATGGCGCTGTTTGAGATTCATCTGGGTACTTCATTCTCTCCCCCCGCGATTTATTTTAGTGGAGCGTCACAGGTCGGTCCCTTTACTCACAAAGCGGGGTTCGTAAACGAAAGAACACGCACGCCGGATTCGCGGCCGATCGCCACGGGTATTCCACCGGCTACTCCTGCTGATTATGCTGCGTTCGGCCTGCCTAATCAGCAAACATTCAGTGATAACCGCATTGATCTTCTGGTCGCTGACTACAACGCGTTGCCCCCTGGGCCTTCCCTGGAACGTCGAAATCTGACTCGCCGAATTGGCCACTTGCTTGCGTCGGTGAGTCCGGCCAAATTCACTCAGGTGCAAAATAATCCTCCAGGCCCCTTCACTGTACGGACAGGTACCTTTCCGGTGGATTGGAACAACAAGGAAGTGTACACGGGAAAGGTCGACACGAACCTCCATGCCTGGCCTGGAGGGCCCCCCGGAGGATCAAGCGTTGTCGCCTATCTAACAGAGTTCTTTTCCTTCGACTTCCAGTGGGTCCCATTTGCATTCCATACAGACGAACTCTGCGGCCATCACACAGGAACGCTGAGTGGAGACCTGGCGAGGACAGGCAACCACATCGGCGACCCGCACGTCCACACGGTGGATGGGACTCCCTACGACTTTCAGGCCGTCGGTGAGTTCACACTTCTGCGTGACGGCAATAGGATGGAGATCCAGGTCCGCCAGTCGCCTGTAGCGACGGCGAATCCGGTCACCGACTCTCATAGTGGCCTGACCTCATGCGTGAGCATAAACACCGCGGTTGCAGTACGCGTGGGCTCACACCGGATCGCCCTTCAACCGGGGCGGGAATGCAAACTGCTGCAATTCTACCTCGATGGAAAGCCCGCGAACTTTCCGGTCGAGGGGATCGATCTGGGCGCCAACCGCGTCACGACGTTTGCCGCCAGCGGAGAGACCGGGGTTCGCGTCGATTTCGAGGATGGGACGGTCGTACTCGTCACGCCGACCTTCTGGAACGCCAATAGCGTCTGGTATCTCGACGTAAGCGTCTCGCACACCAGAGCTGACGAGGGCGTGATGGGATTCGTCCCGAAGAAGAGTTGGTTGCCCAGGCTTCGCAATGGCGTTGACGTTGGCCCCATGCCCGCGAGTCTGCACGATCGTTTTGTCACACTCTACAAGACCTTCGCTGATTCGTGGCGCGTGACCGACAAAACGAGCTTGTTTGTTTACGCGCCGGGAACATCGACCAAGACGTTCACGGATCACGACTGGCCGGCCGAGAAACCTCCGTGCAAGCTGAAACCGGAGTTCCAGATTCCCGGTGTCCAGGTTCACAAAGGTTTGCCGGTTGCCAGGGCGGAAATGATCTGCAGAATCGTCAGCGACAAGGACCTGAATAAGAACTGCGTCTTCGACGTTGCAACGACCGGGGACGAGATCTTCGCCGAGAGCTACGTCTTGGCGCAGGAACTCAGGCTCTATAGCACGTTGGTCCAGATCGCATGTCATGAGGCGCCAAGTCAACCAAACCGGTCGGCAGATGTCACGGCAGTTGTGCCGCCACAACAACGAGACCATTCGGTAGTTGTCATGGCAACGGTGTTACCGCTGACTCCGGGAAGACCGATACCGACTGGCAGCGTCACCTTCTTCATTGATGGTGTGCCGATGAACCGGCCCGTGCAACTGGACGACCGAGGCCGGGCGCGCGTCACAGTAGCCCGGATGAAGCCCGGCCAACACAGGATCAGGGCGACTTACTCCGGCGGTGGAAAGTTCGACTATCATTCCAGTTCTAGCCCCAATATACCTTGCACAGTGGGGTCTAAAGGGGAGGTCAAGCCTACTGGTGAGCATGAGCTCGTTCCGCACCCATTGGGTTAGGGGGATAGGGCGCTAGTCCGCTTATCGGCTCCCGCCCAATTTCCCGGAGAAATCATGGCAGATACAAGCTCCAAGCTCGAAGCCTGGCTCAAGAATTTCCTGAGCGATGCGGGCGCCGTAGCCGGAACGGTTCACCTGCACCAGGATGGAGGCCTGCGACTTGCGGCGTCGGTGAACATTCCGCTGGAAGTGCAAGAAGTCGTGGCTTGGGTGCCGGCCGGAAAAGGCATGGCTGGACTAGCGCTGGAATGCGGCGAGCCGGTACAGACCTGCAATCTAAAAGAGGATCGCTCTGGCGCTGTCAAGCCTGGCGCGAAGGCAGTGGACGCGCAAGCAGCGGTCGCCATGCCCGTGCGGGACGAATCGGGTTCAATCTTTGCCGTTGTGGGAGTTGCCTTTGCCGACGAGCGTGAGATTCATGGTGAAGAACTCGATCGGCTGCAATGGGCCGCCGCATCTTTAGTGCGGCGGGAATAGCATTGATGTTTCGCCGCAGCCTATTTTTTAGTTTGGTCGTTTTGCTGGCAGCCCTCGAGTGCGCCGGACAAAGTAAATTGCCGCGCGTCGAACCCACGGTAGTCACCGTGACTGGCGAAGCGATGCCGCTGTCAGCCGTGCCGGCATCGGTGGTCGTATTATCGCGGGAGACAATTGAAAACAGCCGAGCAGAAAATGTCGGCGATGTATTGCGTCAGGTTCCATTCCTCTTCCTTACGCGCTCCGGCGGAGCAGGTGGATTGACCACTGTCACGCTACGGGGAGGCAAGCCGAATTTTACTCTGGTCATGCTCGACGGCATTCCTGTCAACGACATCTCCGACACGCTCGGTGGATCTTTCGACTTTGCGATGCTCAGTACTGACAACGTCGATCACATCGAGATTGTGCGGGGGCCGCTCTCCTCGGTCTACGGATCGGAGGCGGTCAGCGGCGTGATCAATATCATCTCGCGCACCGGGTATGGTCCGCCCACGCTGGAGTTCAGCGGCTCTGCTGGAAACTTTGGCGCGGGCCAGGCGCAGGTTGGTTCAAGTGGTAGCGCCGGCAAGGTTGACTACGGCATCAGCGGATCGTATTTTCGCGTCGGTGAGCAGGTGGGAAAGGATTCGTTTCGGCTGGGCACGGTCGCCTTAAATTCGCAATTGACGCTGGCGCCGAACAAAGTCCTGCAAACTGTGATGCAGTATCGAAACAGCGAGGCGCGGGGCTTCCCTCCAAATGGGGGCGGGCCCGAATATTCGATCCTTCGGGATCCGCAGCATGACGAAGTGGCACAGGTCATCGGCGGGCTTGTCTTCCGCCATCAGGCAAGGCCGCGCTGGCTCTACAGCTTGAGTTTCGATGTCTTTGACCGCGAGCAGGATCTGGAGAGTCCGGCGATCCTCGACAAGGTTCCCCCGACGTTCCGATCCGTCCCTTCGAATCAGTCCGGCACAAGTTTCCGCCGCTATCGCTTTGGAATGTTCAACGTTTTTACGTTGACTTCCCGTCTGACAGCGCACCTAAACGCCGGTGAGCGCCAGGAGAATGGGTCGAGTGACGGTTTGATCGCCGGAACAATCCCCGACCGATTCAGGCTCACCCGGTCGACACTGGGAATCGGCGGAGAACTAGTTTACAATTCCGATCGACTGACGGCGACGTTGGGGCTGCGGTCCGACAAGAGTCCCGGCTTTGACAACGTCTGGTCGCCCCGGGCGGGGATCAGCTACCGGTTGGGCCACGGCGGCCCGCGTATCCGTGGCAGTTGGGGCTTGGGCTTCAAACTACCGTCTTTTTTTGCGCTCGCAGACCAGACCGTCGGCAACCGCGAGTTGAAGCCCGAATACGCCAACAGTTTCGATCTCGGGCTTACGGGCGAGGCCTGGAGGCGGCGTTTGACACTGGAGTTAACCTTTTTCCGCAATCATTATCGCGACCTCGTGGATTTCAGCGCCCAACTATTCCGGCTGGTAAACCGCAGTCAAGCGACGACACAAGGAGTGGAGTTCGCTTCAGCCCTGGCGTTCAATGACCGGCTCAGCGTCGGGGGACATCTCTCGTACTTGACCTGGGAGCTTAATCCCTCAACCGAGCCGCTACGCGACGTGCCACGTTGGCGCGGCGGACTCAACGCGACGTGGAGAATCACGCCCAGATGGGTTGTAAGGGCCGGGACGCTATGGATAGGGCCGCGATTCGATTTTCAGGTGCCCGTCCCGGACCAGACGACGGTGGGAGGATATTCGACCACCAGCCTTTCGAGTAGCTGTGATTTGGGCCATTCGGTTACGGCGTTCGTCCGCCTGGACAATTTGCTCGATGACAAATTTCACGAGTTTATTGGCTTTCCGAGCCCCGGCATTACGGCGCGCGTCGGCTTAGGCTTTAAGATGTCGGCCCGCTCGGCTCATCCATGAGAGCACATCCACAGCACCCGCTTGCGGGCCGCATCGACCTGGCGCATGAGTATGAGACAATGCAGCCCGCGCTCCGGACCTCGTCGGTGCCACTCGCTTCTATCCGGGTCATATCGGCACGCGCCCGCCGCAGACAGCCATCGCAGCCGGGCGAAAGACACTCTCACAGGCGGCGTAGAACGCCATCGCGACCCCACGAAATGAACCAATAGGAGGCATACTCTCATGAGCACCAGCAACGGACCATACGCCAACACAACCATCAGCAGTGGCAACACTGGCCTGCTCGAGACGACTTTAACCGCTTCTCTTAAGACCGGTATCGACGCTCTCAACATCGGCGGCGGGGTCACGGCGAACGTGGAGGTCTTCAATGGAGAGATCCCGGGCCCCACCTTCGACCTCAAGGTCGGGGACACGGTGGTGGTCCGGCTGATCAACAATCTCCCTTATGAAATGGGCATTCATTGGCACGGCATCGAGCTGGAGAACTATTCGGACGGAACGGAGGTCACGCAAAACGGGGCCGCCCCAGCGGTGGTGCAGACGCTGGGGAACGGAGTTCAGGCCGGCGGCACGTTTCTTTACAAGTTCAAAGTGACGCGGCCGGGCATCTTTTGGTACCACCCGCACCATGGCAATTCCATAAACCGTGTTTTCCGTGGCCTCTACGGAATGATCATCGTGACGGATCCTCCGGAAGCGGGCATCGTCGGTTCCGTTTTGCCCGCCGCGGCGGATACAATGCAACTCGTATTAAGCGACATCACGGTATGCAAGACCCCTGGGTCGAACGATGCTCAGTTGTTTGATTTCTCGGCACTCCCCGTAGCGGATCGCCCTGAGTGGCTGAGCGGAACGACGACGAAGCCCGCGCCCACTCCCAGGGACCTGTGCGAAATCGCTCCGACCGGTAGCGCGAGGGACGACGATGGCGCTCTTATGGCGGTATCCTACGGAAACCATGACGTCCCCAGCATAATGAGGCCACAGCGGATGATCGAAGGGCAGACCGTGCTTACGAATGGGGTGAACGTCGAGCGCCGCTTTGGTACACCCGCGTCGCCGCGGGCATTTCCGGTGGCGCCGGTGCCCCGGTCAGTCCGGTCCGGACAAAATCTCCGCCTGCAAATCGTCAATTGCGCTCATTTACGGTATTTCCGCCTCCTCCTCACTACCGAAGCCGGTGCTAATGTCAATCTGATGAGGATCGGCGGGGAGGCAGGCTTGCTCGACGCGGCGACGCTGGAAGGCGGCAACATCGGCACCGTCAACACCCAATACAGCAGTGGGGAAATTGTGCTGCCGCCAGGCACCCGCGCGGATGTGGTGGCCTCCATTCCTGGCGGTTTGCCGATGAACAGCAGGTTAACCTTATGGACTCGCGACTACCAGTGGACAGGCAACGGTTTTGCAATCCTGCCCACCGTGCCCGTGGCGCACTTCGAGGTGACCGGGACAGAGCCGCCACATGCGCTCACGGCGGGCACGCTCTTAAGGTCCGCAGCCGGCATGCCGCCCGTGGACGATCTGACGGCTGTCGCCGCGGTTAATCCCCTCAACCCGGCTCCAAAAATCGGCAACGCAAGCAAGGATATCCAGTTGAAACCGGTTGGCGGGACTGGCCCTAACTTCGATAGCGCGCCCGGCAAGGATCTGATGATGGACCCGATCACCATGCATTCCTACGCGCGATATACTGACGCACCTCACATAACGTCGTCACGGTTTGCGGAGGCCGGCCAAGTCCTCGAACTCACCCTCACGAATACCACTGCCTCCCATCATCCGTTCCACTTGCACGGCTTTTCCTTCCAACCAATCGACATGCGCCCGACCGGGGGGGCTGCAAATGCTTGGCCGCGCCATGAGTTCCGGGACACGATCGACCTGTTTCCAGGCCACACGCTGACCATGAGGGTTCCGCTGATTGACCGCAACTTGGCCGACAACGCTACCCCGGGGGGAATGTTTGGGCGATGGCTGTTCCATTGCCACCTTTTCTTCCATCACGCGCGGGGTATGGTTAGCGAGCTGGTGGTTACCGATAACGCCAAGGGGGAAAAACCCAATGTGAATGTGGGCGGCTCCTGGGAATACAAACCTGTCGGATGGATCGCAACCCGCAAGGGGACATTTTTCCATCGCGACGGGCTAGCAATAACTCTGACCGCCAGCATTGGCACGGTGACGCCTGGGCCCGGTGGAACCTGGAGTTGGTCCTATACCACGTTGGCGGCGGATCCGCAGTACCAATACGTCTACATCACCGCGACAGACACGAACTCGAAAAAGGACATGGCCGTTTTCAAGCTTCAAACCGGAGGACCTAGTAACACGGCCTGGGATGTCGGCGATCCGCACATCCTGACCACAGACGGGACCAGGTACGACTTCCAGGCGGCGGGCGAGTTTATCCTGCTGCGCGACCGGGAGGGAATGGAGATTCAGGTCCGGCAGACGCCCGCGCTAACCGCGCAGCCGATCGCCGATGACTACACCGGCCTCACGGAATGCGTGAGCCTCAACACCGCGGTGGCGGCACGCGTGGGCCCGTATCGGATTTCTTACCAACCGGGACGGGACGACGAACGGCTGATGTTGTTCGTAAACGGTGAGCCGGCGGAGCTTCCGAAAACGGGCCTGGACGTCGGAGAGCATCGCGTGAGTACGTTCGAGGCCGGGGGCCAAACCGGCCTGCGTGTCGACTACGCACACGGGCCAGTGCTGATGGTCACGCCACAGTTTTGGTCCACGTACGGCTTGTGGTACTTGGACATAAACATCACGAATACTAACGCGGACGAGGGCCTGATGGGCAGCATAGCCAATGGTAGCTGGCTGCCGGCGCTGCCGGATGGTTCGACAGTCGGACCGAAGCCCGCAAGCGCCCACGACCGCTATGTCGCGCTGTATCGGACTTTCGCCGACGCCTGGCGCCTGACGGATGTTACGACCTTGTTTGTCTACTTCCAAGGAAAATCCACGAAATCTTATACGGACCGTGACTGGCCCTCTGAAAAGCTACCTTGTAGCTTGAAGCAGGGTTTCCCGAAGCCGACGACCCCGATCCTCGAGAACATCCCAATCGAGAAGGCCAGGCGCATCTGCAAGGGTGTCACCGAGAAGGACCTCCATGCCAACTGCGTCTTCGACGTTGTAACCACCGGGGACGAAACCCTCGCCAAGGGCTACCTCGTCGCGCAGGACCTCAGACGCCGCAGCACTGCCGTCCAGATTGTCGGAGACAAGCCGCAGACTCGACTCCGTGAACCGCTAACGGTCACCGCAATCGTATTACCGATAAGCTCCGGCGGGTCGACTCCGACGGGCAGCGTCACTTTCGTCATCGACGGTGCGCCGATGAAAGAGGCCACAAAACTCGACAAACACGGCCGGGCGAAAATGATATTGGCCCACTTGAAGGTTGGTGCACACCAGATCCGGGCGGACTACACTCCCGGCGGACAGGACAATCACTATTATTCCAGCAGCAGCCCAAACCTCCTTCATGCCGTGACGAAGGGTCGGGGTTCTACTGGCGGACGAGATTCGGATGATGACGATCGAGACCGCAAGAAGAAGGATCGAGGCCACAAGAAGGATCGAGACCGCAAGAAGAAGGATCGAGGCCACAAGAAGGATCGAGACCGCAAGAAGAAGAAATAGATGTCACACGATCCAAAGCCGGCCGTTAACGGCGTTACGTACCCAACCGCACGGCTCGGGTAGCTGGTCCCCGACCGCAGTTCTGCTTTCATGATTCGAAAGTGGCTGTGACGGTTAGTTCTCTCGACGCAGTTCTTTAGCAGTTGTCCAGGCGACGGCCAGCAAAACGATCCCGACCGCGGCCAGCAACATTACCGCCAGACCCAGTGAGCCGAACTCGCCAAGCAACAGCGCGTCGCGCGACGCATCGACGGCCAGCGTGAGCGGATTCACCCGTGAAATCGCGGCTAGCCAGTCGGGCATCTGCCTGGCAGGCACTAGCGCCGAACTGGTGAACAGCAGCGGCATGTTCACCAGATGGACGAATGTCGCCATGCTCTCCGGCGCGCCCGTCTTCATGGCAACCAAACACGAGAGGCTGCAAAAGGCGATGGCGAACAAGCCGAGCGCGAGCAGCGCAGCCACAAGGCCCGCCAGCGTGAGGTGCAGCTTCGCGCCAACCACCAGACCGAGCAGCCCGATAACCACTGCCTGCGCTAGGAGCCGCATCACATCTGCCAACAGCCTTCCGCCCAACACGACACCCGGGTTGGCCGGGGCGTCGAACAGGCGCTGAAGAAACCCGGTTTGCATGTCACGGATCAATCCAATGCCCGACTGAGAGGCGCCGAACAGCACCGTCATCGCGCACACGCCAGGCAAGAGAAAATCCAAGTAGCGAACCCCGCGCAGAACCAGGCCGACATCGAAGCGATGAAAGAGAAAGCCGAAGAACAGAAGCCACATGATGGGCTGCACGAACGAGAAGGTGAGCACCACGGGCCGCCGCGCCGTCTTGAGCCAAGTGCGCCAGAACACCGCGCCAAGGATTCTCATCGTGTTCGCCATCACACCATCGACTCCTGTCCTTGACGGTGACGTCCGCCAGCGCCCTTGCCTGATTCAACGCGGCCGCTTTGCTTTGCCTCCTCAATCGCTGCGCCCGTCAGATTGAAGTAGGCACTCGCCAAATCGGGCGGATGCAGCCGATAGCCCAGCACACCTGCATTGAGGTGCACCAGTTGATGAAGGATGGCCTCCGTCGCCTGCTGCACGACGCTGGCCTCGCGCTCAGCGAAATCCGCCACCAGTTGCCGCTCGCCAGCAGACACGCTCTTCACGCCAGGCAGTGAAACCAGCTGCTGAAAGGGGGTCGTGTCTTGTTCGACGCGCCCGGCGAACTCGACTTCCAACCTCCAGTTCGCGTGCGCGGCGATCACATCAGCGGGAGACCCGCTTGCCAACAGCTGGCCTTTGTGCAACAGCGCAATTGCCTCACAATGTTGGGACACTTCCGCCAGATCATGCGAGACCACTACGATCGTGCGGCCTTCGTTGCGGAGCCGTTGCAGGAAGTGCCACACAAAGGAGCGGCCAGCCGGGTCGAGAGCCGCGGTCGGCTCGTCAAGCAGCAGCAGTTCCGGCTCGTGCAGTACACCGAGGGCGAGGTGAATTCGTTGGCGCAGCCCGCCGGAGAAAGTCGAGACCAAGCGCGGCAGATGCTCCGCGAGGCCGAAGGATTCGGCCAGTTCCGCAACCAGTGCGTGACACGTCGCGCGAGGCAGGCCGTAGAGGGTGGCGAAGAGGCTGAGCGTTTCCCAAGCGGTCATCTCCGGGTCCAACTCGACGGCCTGAGAGACGTAACCGAGCCGCGCGCGCAGCCAGGTGGCTCGCGTGGCGGGGTCGCAGCCGAGGGCCTGCGCCGACCCGGAGTCTGGGGTGAGCAGGCCCGCGAGGATTTTCAAGAAAGTGGTTTTGCCGGAGCCGTTGTTGCCAATCAGCGCCGTGATGCTGGCGCGTCCAATGTCGAGGTCGAGTTGGTCGAGGGCGACGACGCCGTTCGCATAGCGCTTGGTCAAAGCGCGCGCCACAGCGGCCGTCTCTGCCTCGGTCGCCATAACTCGCTAGCCGGCAAACACGATGGTGCCGACGTGTTTCCCGTCGAGCGCCGCCTCAATCAGCTCGGGCTTGTGACCGTTGACGACCTGGAACTGCTTTAGCAATCGCGCCGTGCTCAGCAGCCGCAGCAAGACGCGATCGAACGGCAGCGAGGGCACAGCGAGGCGCTCCAATTCGGTTGCGCTGATTGCGCGGATGAGATTCGATCCGGGGTGAGCTTTGGGATCTTTGTCGTAAACGCCGTCCACGTCCTTTACCAGCACCAGGGATTTGCACCCGAAACACTCGGCGAGCAAGAAACAACCCGCATCCGTGCGATGCGGCGGAATACGGCCCACGCCCGGCGGATGCTCCCAGAGGGAATACGGCGGCACGCCATTGAAGATGACGCCGGGTGCCGCGTGGATGAACAATGGCAGCAGATGTCCGAACATCTCCGGTGGAATCGCCACCACCCCGTGCGGCGCGAGCAGCGTGCCGAGAATGTGGGCATTGCCGTTGGCATCTGCCGCGGACAATTGCGCCAGCACGCCGGTCGGTAGACCAAGGTCGAGGGCAATGGAAAAGACGTGCCGCGTGCGCACACCGCCGCCCACGCCGAGAATAAGCTTCTTGGTCGCGAGAATCCTGGCGAGCGCCTCGACCACCGGATAAACCACGCTGCGACGCGCATCCAGAATCGAGCGCCCACCGATTTTCACGACGTGCACCTCCGGCAACATTCGCACCACAGGCGTCTCAGTGGATTTCATGACGCTCTTGTCCACGAGGCTCTCGCGCATGAGGAGGGATTGGACGTGGTGGCGTCGGTCAGTGTCGGTACTCATAGCTTCGGTCGGGTCGGGTTTAAGTCCTTCATTCAGTCTGCCGTGATGATGGTGCCCACGGGTTCGCCGTTGAGAGCGCGGGTGAGGTTGCCTGGTTCGAGGCCGTTGATCACATAAATCGAGCGGCGATGCTCAGCGGCCTTCATCAGTTCAAGCACGGCGCGCTCCACCACCACGTCCTGCAAGTCCATCGACTCCAACTCCGGCACGGTGATTTTGGGAATGAATCTGGCGTGGCGGTCTTTCTTGGGATCGGCGGTGAAGAGGCCCTTTTCGTCCTTCACGAAAATCATCGAGCGCGTGCCGAAGACTTCGCTAACGAGATAGACGCCCGTGTCGGTGCGGTGCGGCGGGATACGGCCCACGGCCGGGTTCTGATGCCAAAAGGTGTAAGGTGGCATCCCAAAAAATACCGCGGCCCGGCGCTCCTCCAAATAGTGCGGCAACTGTGCGAATTGCGCCGGCTCAATGAACGGTACGCCGTGTTTGGCTAGCAGGTAATGAATCATGCGCGCGTTCTGCATGCTCACGAACGTGCCGAGCACGCTTAGCACGCCGGTCGGCATTCCCAAGTCCAACCCCACGCTGTAGGCGTGGCGCGCGCGAGTGCCGGCTCCCGTGCCGATAATCATCTTATGTCGCGACAGGTTGGCGACGACTTCATCAATCAGTGGAAAGACCGCCGAGCGCCCCCGATCGATGAGGCTCTGCCCCCCTATCTTTACAACGTTCGCGTCGGGAATGATTTTGACCAGCGCGGGCCGCCCGGTTTGCGCGATCAGCTCGTCATCCGTCAGTGAGCCGGCCATCAGGGCTTCACCGAGATTAGTCAACAGTTCACTCTTCATAGAGATTTACGACAATCACGACTTCGAGGGCAGCCGCACGCCGTCCAGCACATACGTTTCTTCAGCCGATTGAACTGCTTCCAGCGAGCCGAAAGCATCCTTCGCCCATACAGCGAGCTGCGACAAGACCGTCTCTTTCACCTCCGTCGGCACATCGAGGCCAGCCAAACCAGATTTCTCTCGCCACGAAGCCAGCACCTCAGCGGCGCTGTGCTGCACCGGCCACGTGGCCACAACCAACCGTTCGAGCGGAGCAGCGCCACGGCGAACACAGGCGTCCAAAATCTCCCGCTCCTTCTGCTGGCCTTCGCGGCTTGCGTAGCCGAGTTGCCGCAAGCGCTCGCGCATCTCCTGGCGGAGGCGGGCGCGCAAACTCTGCTTCTCGCGCTGCAGGCGACCCATTACCAACGTCGCTCCAGTCGGCAAAGCCACTCGAAAGACTTCATCCACCACATGCTCTACGCGCAACAGGTGAACGGCACGCGAACTAAACACAGCCTTCACGCTTCCATCGTCAGCCGGCCAGCGGTTGTTGCCATCAGCGTGGATGAGCCAAACCGGTCGCTCGGTCTCGCGGCTCCGACGCTTGAAAACATCGAGCATCGTGGCGGAAGCATCGAATCCTACGTAGCACAGGGGACGCTGGCAAAGCGCAAGGCCGATTTGTCCCGTTCCGACTCCGACCTCCAGCACGACATCGCTGGGGCCAAGCTGGGCAAGCCCCACCAACTCCTTGGCAACCGAGTCAGGGATGCTCGCGGGCAATCCGGCGCGCTGATCAAAAGACCCGGCTTGTTCATCAAAGCTTCGTGTCGCGCAGACCACAAAAACGCGCGGCTCCTTCATTAATTCAAAGGTATCTGTCCGCGCCCTGATTGCCCGAACCACAGGCTGAGTGTAGCAGAACGATAGCCCCGAACATACCTGTGGTACGCAAAAATTCCATCCGGTTCCCATCTGACAGAGATGCTGGCACTTACTTGTTCGGCTTCCCAGCGCTAGGGGCTAAGGAACCCAAGAAACTAGCTCAGCTGGTGGAAAATACTTCTCAGTCGGATCGACCCTGTGCCATCCTGGCAGCCCATGTTTCGATTCTTTCAGAACGCAAAGCGCTCACTGGATTCTGTGCTTAACTTGATCACCGGTCTGGTCGCGGACGGACTTTTTTTCTTCCGTCTCCTGTTCCGCTCGCGCACGGCCCTAAGCGCGGAAGTCTTGTTCCTTCGAAAGCAGCTGGCCTTCTATGCGAAGATACTCACGAGTGCGCTGGAACATTCAAAATATTTCAACGTGTGGGGATTGCCAAACTTTTATTTGGAAGACGCGTCGCGCGCCATGGTCGAAACAGGGAAAAGCGCGGCTCCAGAGTTGAAGCGCATTCTCTCCGACACGCGTCCGGCGCCGGTATTCGGCAGCCAGGAAGCCATGGCGTACCAGCAATATAAATACCGCGTCTGTGACTACGCGCTGTTTTTTCTCGAGCAAATCGCCGGCAAGCAAGATTTCCGGATGCCCGTTTCACCAGCGGAACGAGATCCAGTCATCAAGGAGATGTCCGCGAAATAGAGAGAGCATTTTATAAGTGCGGTAAACCGTGAACTCGCTGAATGCCTAGCCTGCATTATTCACAAAAGTGGAGCGCCGAAGAATTTTTTCGTGAGAGCGAAACAAGCATGAGACAAGGTCAAAATTTGGTTGGACCGGGACACTGATTCTAAGGTCCTTAGTCAGGTTCACGGTCGGAATTTGACGCGCAGAGAGACACCTCGGGTAAGTGCTGGACAAGGGTTAGTTTCGGGTTGAAGAATTGGGAGGCTCAGCCAGTTTGAGCGCCCAAGCTCAAGGCGAGACGATGAAAGCTATCGCGGTACGGAAACGCTTGAGGCAAGTGCAGCACGATGCGACGGACCGTGACAATGACTTGGGCTCCGAGTTTTAGAAAATGCTCGCGCAAGGTCGAGACTTGTGCCCGGGCGTGGCGGGTCGGGGACAAGTGCAGTCGCATCTCCTGCATCAGCACATACGCCACCGCTGTCAGCAGCACGCGGAACGTGTTCGCCAAAAAGTTCGAGCAACTGGTCCGGCCGATCTGCATGCCGTCGTGCAGCTCCTTGATCCTGTTCTCGACGTCGCCACGCTGACAGTAAGTCTTCTCGTAAATCCACTGCGGACTCTGTTTTAGGTTGGTGACCACGAAGCGCGGGTTGTCCTTCGGTTCCTTGTTTGCGGCGCACACCACCTCGGCTTTATAGATGATGCGTCGTTTCCATGGCCAAGTCTTGCGGGTCGCGTATCGGCACTCGC
>WNFP01002395.1_pt1 | contig 14944 bp, 12 predicted proteins | sample 5400201 | NCBI WGS metagenome assembly WNFP01 (sample SAMN13153355, study PRJNA577476) | soil metagenome | isolation source: 115 cm saprolite under Madrone tree | place: USA:California | collected 2016-06-14
GTCAGCAACCGGAATGACGGCCCGCGACATACCGAGACGCCCCGACGAGCCACCACAGTAGAAAATCTTAGCCATGAAGGCTATCGAAGCACGAGGAACGAACAGGGCCAATAGGACTCACGCTTACGTTGGTAAGTACCAACGGTTGCGTGGAGTCGGATGCTGTGTTCCACCTCGTGATCGTCGCGCAGCTTGACGACACAATCCCGCTGTTCGTGTACGTGCGGTTCGAGACTGTCGTGCTGTTTCTGCCGGAGAAGTTGCGGGACAAGATTTCGGCGTTGCAGTTCGGTCGCAATTGGACTGCGCAGAAAGTAGGCCAATGAACTGGGCAGTCTCGCAGCAGTGACCGGATGGCGCATGAATTCTTTCAATGTGTGCCAGTCCATCGCTCGATAATATCCCTGGCTAGTCTTACATCCGTATGGTAGGGTCCGAGAAGCTGCCCGGCCTCAACCCCCTCTCCAAAGGAGTGCTCCCTAGGTGGAAGCCTTTACATAGAATAATTACCCCTCTTGCGGTGATGTTGGCCTTCGTGTTTGCAGTACCAATTGAGGCGGTTGATAGATGCGACTACGGCAAAACAAATTATTACATCGAGACTCGCTGTATAAAATACCACAACCCTTATTGTGCATCTGACCAGACATGCGAAATCCTCTATTGCAACACCGGGACCTGCTTCGGTCAGCTTGATGACTGTGTTGGCACACAATATGCTTGTCTCTTCCACGGCTGTCTACAATGCCCGAACTGCCCCTAAGGAAAAAGGAAGGAGAAAGCTAAAATGTTGAAGAAAATCCTTTTCAGCAGTTTGACAATTGTTCTACTGTTCGGTTTGATCTTGTGGCACGGGCGCTTCGCCAAGGCACAATTAGAAGCGAAACCCTCCGCGTTTACCGCAACTCGCTTTGAAGCTACCTTCCTTGCGAACCAAACACTTCCGATTGATACGGAAACCACAATATTCGCAGTTCGTGACGATGGGTCAACCGCAGAATTGCACCAGCGAAACGACTCAACTGGTGGGCAGAAAGTTTTTTATATCAAAAAGATACTGGACGTAACCGGAAAGAGAGAGGTTGTAGTTGACCCATTTAGCGAATCCACAGTTACCTATCCACTTGCCAACAAGACAGTAGCTTACCATGCTGCAAAACCGATCTCTGACTGCGGTGGGACTGCTGCTGGCGAACTCTTGGGTTATCCAGTGAGGCGAGTGGAAACAACGATCAAATCTGAAGGACCAGGATTTGATGAGGATAGAACTCAGCTTTGGGTTTCACCGAGGTTGAACTGCTTCGCCCTTCGCCGAGAAGATGCGCTTAGCAAAGGCGGTGAAGTAATTCAACGTTCAACGGAATCCACTTTGACAGTTAGTGAAGGCAATCCCGAAACTTCGTTCTTTGAAATTCCGACAACCTATGTGGAACGTTCACCGTCCGTGGCTATGGGAGTTGCTGACGGACGCTATCCAGGAAAGGGCTTCTGTGCGAAATGTTCTCAGGCGAAGAAGGATGAAGCCTATTTCCATGCTTGGAAGTACCACCAGAACGGAGCCGACAACGACAAGCATTGATTTCGAGCGTCGATGAATTTGACGCGCGGAAGGATGGGAGGGGATTTTGGGTCTCCTCCCATTGCTTTTGAAAGATTGTTATGTGGATTCTGAAAGGATCATTGCTCGCCCTGTGGCTGTTCGGCTTCGGCACGATGGCTTACCTTTACTTTGCCATCTACCGCCACATGCCGCCGAATTAAGCCGTGAGCGTGCATGTCATCACCTCCTACACAACGCTGAACCCGTTGTGGTGGGCCGCTCTTGTACTCAGCTTTGTTATCGGGTTTGGGATTGCCCGTTCATGGTCAGGCCCGCTAGGTTTGTGGATCGCGTTGCTGGTGACAGGATTGATCCCGTAAGGAAGTCTCGCGCTTTTTCTCGCCCTCGTGTACAAACTGAAGCAGGCTAGTAAGGGGCTGCGATGAAGGGCGACGTAGCCGCTGTAGCCCCCGCCGACTTGAAGGCAGTCCGTGCGTTTTCACGCGGGGTTCAAGCCGCAACCGGCGGGCAAGCAGGCATGATTGAGTTAGGGTTGTATCGGCGCGTTTGTAGCCCTGGCGCGGATATCGATGCCGTCTGGTATCGCGCATCGATGTTGGGACTGCTGGAGATGCTGCCCCAAGTGTCGCCCCAAATGTTTCCTGAATCCCCGCTAACGTCGTGGACGCATGATGGCGAACTCGACGACGCGGTGTTCCAAGTCGCGGCGACATTCCCGATGAAAACGATGGAAGTGGGTGTCGTCCGGGATGGACTTCCGTTTGATGTAGAGGAATTCGTGAAGCAGATTGGAGCACGAACATGAAAACCGCAATCGTCGCAGCAGCGTTCCTCGCGTTCACAACATGGGTCTCCGACCAAGCGCAGGAAGTCTCCAAGGTGCCCGTGGTAATCACTTCGGATTACTATGCGCAGCCGAAGGTGCTTGTTCTACATGCGCTCAATAACTCGGGAAAAGACATCACGGGTTACACAATCATCATCCGGCATAAGAATCCAGATGGCACACTGGAGAAGGGCTGGTCGTCCACAACTTCGGATATGTTGAGCGTGCTCATCACTTCCCAAATGGCAAGAGACCCATCCGCTTCGGAGCGCACACGGCAGCAAAATATCGGCAACGCCATCTTCCCCGCAGGAACCGGCATCTTCCTCGCAGGTGAAACCCGCGACATGACTCTCACTGGAATCGATAGCGGCTCCGAACTGGACATCACTGCCGGTGCGGTTTTTTACACTGACGGCACTTACGACGAACAGGACAAGGATGCTTTCAAGCAGATGCTGACCATGCGACAAGGGCAGTTGGAGCAGATGAAGGAAGAAGACGAGCTGATACGGAATGCGCTCGCGGATTCAACGAACGAGCACCCGGTCGCGGCGGTGTTGACGGAATTAAACAAGCGGCGCGTCGAGGCGATGGGCAAACCAAACCAAGGATTCCTCCCTCCAATGAACCTTTCAAATTTGGAGAACTTGCAACGCTCTGGAACCCGCATAAACATTGGCTAAAATGGTGGCGGAAGCGTGTGGGAGTCGAACCCACCATTCGACCCGCGAAGGACCGAATCGCCGGCTTTGAAGGCCGGGAAGATCACCGGACCCCTTTCGCCTCCGATGAGAGTATAGGGTCAGGCGCGAACGGTTTCAATTGCCGCAGCCGCGGTTTTCGTTCGGATCAATGCCGCAACCAGGTCATAGAGCTTCGGGCTGGTACACACTTCGTAGTAGGGATGTGTGGAGGCCGCGCCAATCTTGCCATCGGGAAGGAGCTCGCGCGCAAGGCTTTTGCGCAGAACAAGCAATTCCACCGATTCTCCCATCGGCACTTCGCCGTAGTGCAGCGTGACATGCTCTTTGCCCCATGGCATTTCCAGTTTCGTCTCGACTGAATCGAGCGAGATCTCTTCGGACAGTTTCTGAAATCCCTCTTCATTCAGCTCGATGCCGTTCATGTTGAAGCGCACGAGGAATTCGTCCAACTCTTCTGCCGATGCACCTTCCATCGCCGTCAGAAATTGGTACACGCAAAAGCGGGATTTCTGTCCGGAAAGCATGCGCTTCGCGAGTTTTGCGCACCCGGAAAGACGGTCCGAAAGATTCAGCGCCTTGGAAATCATGATTTTCGAGTCGCCGTCGGTCCAATATGTCGGCGCCGATCCTTGAAACGCAACGCCAAGGCCAAGTTCGAGCGCGGGAAGATCGCTTGCGGCCGCGCGATCGTTATACGAATTGCAAACGGCCAGAATTTGGCGCGAAAGAATGCAGGCCTTCGCGACGGACCGCGCATACGTGCGGGTAGACTCTGTTTCAAAGATAGCCAAAATCACCGCATCGCCTTCAATGAATACCTTTTTAGCCCCGAAGCGATCCAGCAGCTTTTTCACCGGCTCATGCAAGTTCAAACTGAAGTGCGAAGCCGGGCTCAGCCCGCGCGAGAGCAGGTCCTGTGTCATCTTGGTCGAACCGCGCACGTCCGCCTTGATGATCACATGCGAGACAACTTGATCCTGTTGCGTCTTGGCTTCTTCCTGCAGGACGCACTCGTAAAGCTTGTTATTTAGCCGGGAAAGTTCTCTCGCCTGTTCCGTGGTCACCAAATGGATGCGTTCCATGCACGTCGTCAAGTGTTCCGCGTCGCGCAGATCCCGATGCAATCGCAGAAAATCCGTCGCGAAACGCAATACCAGCCCCTGCATTTCTTCTCGCGAATAACGCCGGATCTTTTTCGAAAGTTCCTCGATGGGCTTCAGAGACAGTTGTTTCGCGGGAACATGCTTCAGCACCTGCTCGACTTGCTTCATTTCGTCTTTCGAGACGAGCGCTTTGCGAAGTTGCTGCAAGTGCACCGGCGGGCAATAATCTTTGGCAATCGGCCGAATTTCGTAGCTCGCCAGCACGTGATAGAGCACGTCGTGCTGCTCCAAACGGTCAGCAAGGCGCGCCAGGAGACGCGCCTTTTCCATCGTTTCGGTGTCTCCCGCAGATGCATCGAAAAGCCGTTTGGCATTCTCCGGATCATTCAAATAGTCCCCGAGTCGCCCCTTATAATCCTTGTTAAAAAAGTCGAGCTTCTGCTTCGCGGCGTCGATCAGCGGCCCCATCTCCTCGAGTTTCACTTCCTGGTGCTTCAGCCGCATTTCGATGTCGTTCAGCGAAGCCTTCAAATCAGAGGGATCAGGGGAATTGAGAAATTTGTTGAAAAAGCTTTCGCCGCGTTCCAGCTTCTTGTGGATGCCCTCGCGTTGTTCTTCCAGGCTGGCGATTTCAGAGCGCATTGCTGCTGCTTGCTCGAGCAAATCATTGTGCGCCTGGTTGGCCTCGGTGAACGCGGGGTCCTGGCCGATCGTGAGTCCCGCCTCGCAAAGAAATTCTTGGAACAGCGCATCCATTGCTTCAAAACGGTCTGGGTCGCGCGCGTAGTTCCCCAACAATACGTAATGCTCCAAAAAGTAAACGTCGTCTTTTCCGCCGTCGAGAAAGATCACTCGATTCTTCAGGAGCTCGTAAAGCGCCGCAAAATCCTCGCCAAAAAGCGCCCGGCGCGTTTTGACAATGACGTTGTCCTCGATGTCCGCGAGCATTTGAGCGACTTGCTGTCCCACCCCGCGAATGACTTTCCTCCGAGCCGATTGCAGCTCTGATAGACGCGCCTTAATCACATGCGCTTGCTGGCTGCGCTCAAAGTATTCACCGCGCTGACGAATCCATTCTTTCCCTTCCAGGATCAGGTTGGCGAACTGATTGGTCAGTTCCTGGGTGAGAAATTTCAGCAGCCCGAGCCGGAAAACGAGATCGATCTCAATATTTTTATAATACTTGGCTTGCGTAAGCGCGCTCTGCAGAAGGTCCGTCAGCATTTTGCGGAACGCTGCATTGTCCAGGCTCTTAACGTTACGCAGCTCAATGCCGGAAAAATAGGTCGCGTTGGTACTCTGGCGAATCAGGTCAAACAAATAGTCGCGCGCCGCCTGCACGAACTTAGGGCTAAGAAATACGTCGTGGTGGATATTGTCCACCCCGATCGACAACGAGGCCATGGGGATCGTGACGCTATAGCTCTTTAGTTCGACCCGCGCCGCCTCTGTCAAACCCAATGTGAGAGTCTCGTCCGCCATGCACACTCCGCCCGAAGGGGCTCTAACCAAGCTAGCAGCGCTCACCGGCCTCCGCAACAAAACTGCCCGGGCTCGGTAACGAGAGAGTAAGGGCTGTCCTGCAAGAGCATCGAAACAGGGGCTTTATAAGACAGAGAGACAGAACGAAGTTACAAAATGGGGTTACCCGACGGTAATACGCCGCGAGTCTCCGCCTCGGTGCTCCAGCCGGATGCGCACGTGCGGCCACGGCGATTGCAATGGAAAACGCTCCGACCACTCCAGAATTACGACCGCTGGCTTGGCAAAAACATCTTCCAAGCCCAACGTTTCGAAATCATGAAGACTTTCGATACGATACAAATCGGCGTGGTAAACCTTGGCCACCTTGCCGTACACGTGAACGAGCGCAAACGTGGGACTTGTCACTTCATCTTCGCTGGCAGCGCCCAGGCCCGCGACGAGGCCCTTCGTCAGCGTCGTCTTACCGCTGCCAAGATCGCCCGTGAGCAAAACAAGAACCGGCACCGAAAGCCGCTTCGCCAATTGTCGTCCCCAGTTCGCGGTCTCCTCGGCGGAATGCGTGATGATTTCCTCAGCCACGTTCAATTTCTCGTACAAGCCTAGCTCGCGCGGCGGGGAGATTCTTGGCGATTTGCTGCGCCAGCATGCCGGAAATATCAGGCGAACCACGGGGCACGCCCGCTGCAGCACCGTGCAGATATACGCCCAGAGTCAGGACGCGATGCCAGTCCGCTGTGCCGAACTGCGCCGTGAGTGCGGCAAGGACACCAGTGAGCACATCGCCCGTACCGCCTTTTGCCAACCCAGCGTTGCCGGTAGTGTTGATGAAGAGCTCCCCTTTGGGCGAAACAGCAATCGTGTGAAAACCCTTGAGTGCAACGTAGGCGTTCCATTTTTGTGCGGAGGTTCGAGCAGCATTCAACCGGTCGGCTTGGACTTCTTTCGTCGATACTCCGAGGAGGCGCGCCATTTCTCCGGGATGTGGTGTCACTGCGAGAAATTTTGTTTTGCGTTTACGCAGTGCAGCGCCGTCTCCCGCAAAAGCGTTCAGGCCGTCGGCATCGAGAACCACAGGTAATTCGGTTTGCGAGACGATTGTCCGTATGAATTCCTGCGTTTGTCGACTTGTGCCTAAGCCAGGGCCGATAGCTAGCACGCTCTTCCCTTCTTCCAATTCGCCAAACGTACCGTCCGTGAGGCTGCGCAGTGCCAGCGTGCCGGACTTTGTAGCTGCAAGCGGCTCCGTCACGTATTCCGCTTGGCCCATAGCGACAATTGACTGGAGCGGCTCAGGTGTGGCGATCGTAACAAGGCCAGCCCCAGCTCTCAGAGCAGAGCTCCCCGCAAGGATGGCCGCCCCGCTTTTCCCAACGGAACCGGCAAGCAGCAAGACGTGGCCGAACGTCCCCTTATGCGAATCCGCTGAGCGCACTAGCGGCATCTCTACGAATTCCGCGGGCTCCGCCCAGCGCGCGATGCCTTGTCCAATCTCTTCGACCAGCGCGGCAGGCGAACCGATCTGTCGAACCTCGAGTTGACCGCAAGAGCCCGCATCCCGGGAGACGAGTTGCCCAATCTTTGGCGCGGTGAATGTAACAGTGCCATGCGCGTGAAGAACCGGGCCCTCGGCGGGCTGCCCGTCGGACGGCAACCCCGAAGGAATGTCCACTGCGAGTATCAGGGCCGGGCGGGCGAGCGTGGCATTTCGCGACAATTGATTCAGTTTTATGATGGCTTCGGCGATTATGCCGGTGGCCGGCCCGTGCAGACCAGTTCCCAGCAGCGCGTCGACGATCGCGTGGCAGTCTGCGATTTTGCCCCAGGCCGCTTCCAAAGAAGCACTATCAACTATTTCCGTAATTTCCCCAGAGCTTTTCAGCCAGAGATCGAGGTTGACGGCGGCATCGCCACGGACCCCGTCGCGCGCCCCAAAAAGAAAGACCAGAGGTTCGATTGGTTTCGCTTGCAGGAGCCGCGCGGCGACGAATCCATCGCCGCCATTGTTCCCTTTTCCGCAGAGCACCACTATGCGCTTATGGTGAAACTTGGCAAGCCGCGCGCGAACGGCATCCGCAACATGCTTACCGGCGGCTTCCATCAATTGCAGGCTCGGTATTCCAAAACGCGCGGTCGTCAGGCGGTCAACCTCGCGCATCTCGGCCGCTGTCAGGGCTTTCATTTAAAGAAACTCACGCTGCGCTCAGAGCATCCATCCGCCGCTGACATTCACAACTTGGCCGGTCACGTACTCCGCTTCGTCCGACACGAAAAATGCCACGGCCGCAGCCACATCCTCGACCGTCGGCGGGCGGCCAATCGGAAATCGCGCGTCGCGAATACGGCGGGCTTCGCTGAGCGTCAGCTCTTTTTCATCGATGCTCGAGGGATTCACAACATTCACGGTGATGCCGTTTTTCGCTTCTTCGAGCGCCAGCGAACGCGACAGTGCTACCACAGCGGCTTTGGCCGCTGCATAGGCCGAGATCTTCGCCTGGCCGAACGCCCGCTCGGCACCCACCGCCCCAAGGTTCACGATTCGTCCCCAGCGTCCACGCCGCATGTGCGGCAGCGAGGCGCGGCTCACGTACACCACGCTTGATAGATTCGACGAAAAAATATTCTGCCAATCCTCCAACGAGGATTCCGCGAGCGTGCCCCAGCGAAAGCCGCCCACATTGTTGACCAGGATATCGATCCGGCCATACCGATCCGCGACCGTTTCAACGAACTGCTCCGCCTTTGCCGCGTCTGTCACGTCGGTTTCAACCGCGACGCAATCCGCCCCACTCGCCTGCAGTTGCCGCAGTGCATGCTGTGCCGCCGTCTTGTTCGATCGATAGGAGATCGCGATGCGCGCCCCTTCTTGCGCCAGTCGAACAGCGATTCCCCGCCCGATTCCTCTACTTCCTCCCGTAATCAGCGCCACGCGATTAACAAGCGGCATTCTTTTCCTCGTCGGCAACTATGCAAAGCTTGTCAGTATAGCCCACTCGCTAAAGCCGCACTACCGCAGCTCCCGAGGGCATTTCCTAATCCCGCTGATTCCCTAACGAAGCCGTGCAACGACGACCGTCATGTCGTCGGCTTGCTCGGGAGTGCCGGCCCACTCCTCCGCCGCCATCATCAGCGATTGCCCCACTGCCGCTGGCGTGGAAGACTGTACGCGAATCGCCGCTTCCTGCAACCGCCGGATGCCGAATTCTTCTCCGTACACATTCTCCGGCTCGACGAGGCCGTCGCTGTATTCCACGAGCAGCGCGTTTGGCGGAACGATCACCGAACCCTCTTCATAGACATAGTCTTCGACGACGCCCAGAACCATTCCGCCTTTGTCGAGATGCTTCGACATGCCGTTGGAAATCAGGAATCCCGGCAGATGCCCTGCATTGGTATAGCGCAACGTCCGCGTCGCGCTGTCGTACACGGCAATAAAAAAAGTGGCAAACCGGTCGTCGGCAGTATTTCGCACCATGTGCATGTTCAGACGCCCGACCAGATCCGCCGTGCTCAATTTTTCGCTCTCGGGAGACAGAAGCTGGCTGCGCAGCGCCGCCTGAAGGCTGGCCATCAAGAGCGCGGCGGAAATTCCCTTCCCGGAAATATCCGCGAGCGCGATGGCAAGTTGAGTGGGGCCAAGCTGAATGAAATCGTAATAGTCGCCGCTAACCGTGCGAGCGGCCTTGTTGATTGCTTCAAGCTCGACTCCGCTGACCGACGGCACTTTCTGCGGGAAGAGTTGGTTCTGCACTTCGCTGGCGATGGACAGCTCGTTTTCAAGCCGTTGCCGCTTTTTGGACTCCTCCAGCAATCCGCTGATGGAACCGGTCATGTCATTAAAGGATTCGCCCAGCACGCCAAGCTGATCTCGACGTTCAATCCGCACGCGATGCGTCCAATCGCCAGACTTGACGTATTGCGTCGCATGATACAGATCGCTGACGGCCTTGGTAATTCGGCGAGTCATGACGATTCCCGTGATCAGCGCGGCGATTTCGATCACGAGAAAAATGATACTGACGGCCACAAAAAGGATTGAGAAAGAACCGCTAAGTTCACCGAGCGAGGAGAAAATTCGAGCGTTCAATCGCGAAGGCCGCGCATTAAAGGTAACAAGTACTGGCACAAGCACTGGCCGCCGCGGATCAGACTTTCCGCCAGTTCCGATATAAACCGCGTCTAGACGGGAAAACCCCGTCACAGCCGGATCGATCCAATAAGACGGCGGACGAAGAATCCTGTTTCGGGCGGGAATTGGACTGGTGGTCTCGTACTGAGTATCGCCCGATGTGTATAGAATTCCCTGCCGCGTGCCGCCCTCAAATTTCCGCGTCAGATTCAGCTGAATGGCCCCAAGATCGGGCGCAATCAAGGCCAGGAATTCTGGCTTTACCGGCATGCGCAGAGTCACCACGCGCACGCCTTTCGGCTCCGGCATCTCCCTCAAGCTCATCAAATACAGTTTATCGCCTTCTTCGACTAAGCCGGCAAAAGAGCTTTTGCCCGTACCAGCCACCTTCTCCAACAAACCGGGGTCGCCGGAGAAATCAATGGTTAAGCCCGGAAGCTCTTCGTCATGAACCAGATGGGATTGGGCGGCGAGAACGCGCTCCGATTCGTCCTCGGTAACTCCTTTCGGCAGGGTTCGGTGCGCGGCGGCGATGTGCTCGGTGATGTCGGCCATCATAGCGATGCGGCGGTGGATGTCGTCGTAAAGAAGATAGGCACCTAGCTGTGAATACAGAATCTGGCCCGCCAGGACCACGAGCGTCAATATAAGCAGGATGGGGACAACGGCGATGAAGAGATACGCAACAATGAGACGGTTGCGAAGGCTCCAGAGCAGCCTCGTTCGCCACCAACCGGCAAACCGAAAGACCACATAAACAGTCGCGAGAATTGCAAAAAATTTAAGGAAGCTGGCGAGCCCACCACTGAGATCGAGAACTGCGCAAACCGCTCCGCCAAAAATTAGCAGAATGGCAAAAATGTCGATCCGCGAGAGGCGGCGCCACGCATTTCGGAGGTTCGCAGACAGAGCAGTCATCGGGTGATCGAGAGAAATACTACTTTACCTGAAGAAGTGCCATGCGCGCAGGGCAAACGCTCCGCGAGAATCAGCGCCGGAGTTCACGCGCCAGGATGGCAGAAGACTAATTTGCTTCGTTGCGGACGCGGCTGTGCTTCACGCCGTACGTAAAATAGATGATTAAGCCGATGATGAGCCAGACGACCAAGCGTATCCACGTCACGGCCTTCAGGCCAGCCATAAGCCCGAGGGACACAATCATGCCCAGGATAGGCACGAGCGGAACGAGCGGCGTCTTGAACGGGCGCACCAGTTCCGGGCGCCGCACGCGCAGGATCCACACACCCGCGCAAACGATTACGAACGCTAACAGCGTACCGATGCTGACGAGCTGGCCGAGATCACCGATGGGCACCAGCGCACCCACGAACGCAACGCAGAGTCCAACGATTGCGGTGGACTTCCAGGGCGTGCGGAAACGCGGATGAATATCGCCCGCCCATTTCCATAACAAGCCATCGTTCGCCATGGAATAGAATACCCGCGACTGCCCAAGCATCATGACGAGCATCACTGTGCTCAAGCCTGCGAGTGCACCGGCGTTAACCACATAGCTTCCCCACTGCACTCCGATTTCGCGCATGGCGAGGGAAACGGGAGCACCCACGTTCAGGCGTGAGTAATGCACGGTCGCTGTCAGCAGGCCCGAAACGAGCAGGTACAAAATCGTGCAAACGATTAGCGATCCGAGAATGCCGATAGGCATGTCTCTTTGCGGATTCTTTGCTTCCTGCGCCGCGGTCGAGACCGCATCAAAACCGATGTAGGCGAAGAAAACTACCCCCGCACCTCTCAATATGCCGGACCAGCCAAAAGAACCGAATGTCCCGGTATTGGGCGGAATGAAGACTTTCCAGTTGGCATGCGCGATTTCTGGATGTTTTAAAACAAACGCGCCGGCCACAGCTATAAACACGAAAACTGCCAGCAACTTCACAAAAACGACTCCCGTATTAAAATTCGCGGATTCCTTGATTCCGATGATGAGAAGCAATGTGACCGCGAGCATCGCGAGGAAGGCGATCAAGTTAAACTTGGCCGTCACAGTCGGCAGCCCGACAACCTGGTCGACGCTCATGGCGAGCGTATTTAACGGTGTCCACCGGCCCTGGTACAACACCCACTGCGCTCCCGGAACGTCGCAGATTTGCGGCGGCAAACTGATCCCGTAGTCCTGCAGGAAGGCGACGAGCGTGCTGCTCCAGCCGCTGGCGACCGTTGCGGCGCCAAACGCGTACTCCAAAATCAAGTCCCAGCCGATGATCCAAGCGATGATTTCGCCGAGCGTGGCATACCCGTAGGTGTACGCAGAACCGGCGATGGGAATCATGGACGCAAATTCCGCGTAACACAGCCCGGCGAACACGCAACCGATTCCAGCGAGCACGTACGACAGCATGATGGAGGGCCCGGCATAGAGCGCTGCCGCGGAGCCTGTCATCACAAAGATGCCTGCACCGATGATGGCTCCAATGCCCAGCGTGACGAGGTTGACGGGGCCGAGAGCGCGCTTGAGGCTGTGCTCGCCTGTATCGCCAGCCTCCTTCATCAGTGTGGTCATCGACTTCGTTCGAAACAAGGGGTTGCCCATGCAACTCCTCCTTTAGGCGCTCTGCGCCCAATTTCCTCTATCACTCACATCCGGCCAATTTGGACTTGCACATTGTAGAGGCGCAGCATGCTGTGCCCCTACGGAAAATTTCGACATTTATTGGTTTGCCCGGGCTGACGCTCCCGAGCGTCTAGACCACAACCAGTACACCGGCAAGCCCAACAGAACGATGATCAAACCGCCGCCGGCTGTCTGTGTTTGATACAAAAGAAGCACGACCATGATGGCCGTTGCGACGATGATATAAAGCAACGGCACGAAGGGATACCCGAACGCACGATAAGGCCGCTCCGCGTCCGGTCGTTTACGGCGCAGGACAAAAATGCCGATGATCGTCAGGACGTAAAACAGGAGCACCGCGAATACGACGTAATTCAGCAGATCGCTGTACAGGTTGCCGTAGGTGACTGCGCCGGCCGCGTCCATACGGCGCGTTCTCACTAAAATCAGCACAATAATCCAGATGCCTTGAAAGATCAGCGCGCTTTGCGGAACACCTTTCTCGCTCAACTTGCCAGTTGACTTAAAGAAGAGTCCGTCGCGAGCCATCGCGTAGGAGACACGCGCACCCGCAAGGATCAGCCCGTTGTTGCACCCAAACGTCGCAATGATGATGGCGACCGCCATGATCGCTGCTCCGGGAGCGCCAAAAATGGCGCTCAGCGCAGCGGTAGCGACGCGATCGTCAGGCGCGGTCTGGATTTGAACCAGCGGCAAGACAAAGAGATAGGCGAGGTTTGCGAGGCAATAGAGCGTGATGACGATGCAAGTTCCGAAGGCCATGGAAAGCGCCACGTCGCGCTTCGGATTCTTCACTTCCGCGGCCGTGAAGCCGATGTTGTTCCAGGCGTCGGCAGAAAAAAGCGAGCCCACCTGCGCTACGCCGTAGGCGACAATCAAACCAAGCACTCCACTGGCTGCGGTGACAGTTGGAATCACTCCTCGCAAGAAATTAGCACCCGGCTCGATCGGTACCGCTCCGCGAATGGCCCAGAGGTGTGAAAAGTTCTCTGTCATCGCGCCCGCGTTTCTCCCGAAGAAAATACCGAGCACGATTAGTCCGACCAACGAGAGCGTCTTTGCGCTCGTAAAAATATTCTGGATCAGCTTCCCGAGCCGCACGCCAAGGGTATTAAGGAACGTGATCAGCGCGATCATCAGAATGCCGACGAGTTGCTGGACCGACAGGCTTATCGCGAGCCTCGAACCTAGCGCGATAGGCGGAACGACCCACGCATTCGGAGAAATGGCCGGAAACAAAACTCCGAGATAGCGCGCGAAACCCACAGCCACCGCTGCAATTGTCCCGGTCTGAATCACGAGAAACAGCGTCCAGCCGTATAAGAAGCCCCAGAGCGGGGAATACGCCTCTCGCAAATAAATATACTGCCCCCCGGCATGAGGGAACATCGCGGCGAGTTCCCCGTATGAAAGCGCGGCAGACACTGTAAGCAAACCCGTCAACACCCAGGTAAGCAGCAACCCACCGGGCGAACCCGTCTGCTTGGAAATATCCGCCGCGACGATGAAGATGCCTGAACCGATCATCGAGCCGACGACGATCATGGTGCCGTCGAACAGCCCGATGGCGCGCACGAATCCAGTTTCATTTTTTACTGAGCTTTGTGGGAGGGGATGAGTGGTGTCTGCCATTCGAACGATACCTCAGACCGCCGCCGCAGGCTTCGCGGCTTCGAGTGTCTCGATGTATTGGCGCGCGCGCTGGACCGGGTCAGGCGCGCTGAGAATCCCGCTGATCACGGCCACCGAATCGGCACCGGCTTCGATGACTGAGGCGGCTCGCTCCAGAGTGATTCCGCCAATGGCCACCAGTGGCCTGTCGGTGAGCCGGCGTACTTTGTGGAGGAAATCTAGGCCAACAAGCGGGTCAGGATTAGCTTTGCTGGAGGTGCTGAATACCGGCCCCACGGCGATATAGTCGGCCGAACTCTCCGCCGCCATCTCGAATTGCTCCAAATTGTGCGTCGAGACGCCAACGAACTTGTCGTGCCCAACGATGCGACGCGCCTGTTCTACGTCCAAATCGTCCTGGCCGACGTGAACGCCGCTTGCGCCCGACAGAAACGCTACATCAGGACGGTCATTAACAAAAAACGATGCGCCATGAAGGCGCAGTCCTTCGGCTAGCTCACGGGAGGTATCGAGATACTTGCGTGCCAACGCAGACTTATTCCGGTACTGGAACAGAAGGACTCCAGCTTCGGCCAGGCTCGCGGCGCAATCTCTTTCGGGAGAAGTAATCAACGTTGCGTCTAGTATCACATACAGCCTGGGGAGGACAAGGCGCATAGAAACTTATTTTCCGCTCGTCCCTAGCAATCTTTCGATGAAGTGCGTGTCGAATCGGCCAGCGCCAAAGTCTGCATCTGCAAGAATCCGGCGGTGCAACGGGATGGAGGTCTTAATTCCTTCGATGACGAACATTTCCAGGGCGCGCTTCATGCGCCCTATGGCCTCGGCGCGGTCGCGGCCCTTGACAATCAGCTTCGCAATCATGGAATCGTAGTAGGGCGGTATCACAGCATCGGTATAAGCCGCCGAGT